>WBZP01005754.1_pt1 | contig 12498 bp, 10 predicted proteins | sample 5204301 | NCBI WGS metagenome assembly WBZP01 (sample SAMN12412401, study PRJNA552823) | activated sludge metagenome | isolation source: activated sludge from nitrification reactor of wastewater treatment plant... | place: USA: Pennsylvania | collected 2017
GCGTCTCGCCGGCGCTAGCCTCGAGCCCGCTGCCACCGCTGCTGGGCCCGCCCGACTCGCTCGACTCGCTCGCTTCGTCACTCGCGTCGGCGGCCACGTCGTCGGCCACGTCGGCCTCGCGCGCCGAGCATCCCCAGGTGAGGAGCAGGGTCAGGGAGCCGGCTGCGGCGCCGGTCGAGAGGGTCCGTGCGAAGCGCATGCCCTACCATGCCACCGCGACGTGAATCCGTCACTCCTCACGGCGCATGATCCAAAGTCCGTCGCGCTCAGCAAGCCGCGAAGCTGGCCACGACCGGCACGTGATCGGAGGGCGAGTCCCACTCGCGCGGCTCCCAGTCGTGCACGACCGCGGTGCTGGCCGCGTAGAGCGGCGCGCTCGCGTACACGTAGTCGATGCGCATCTGATGCATCTTGCCCATCGCCGCGTCGCGGTAGTCCCACCACGTGTAGCGACCCGGCGACTCGTCGTGCTTGCGGAAGCAGTCGCGCAGACCAAAGCCCTCGAGGCGATCGAGCGCGGCGTGCTCCTCGGGCGTGAAGTGGGTGTGGCCGGCCAGCGCGGCCACGTTCCACACGTCACGGGCGTCGCGGGCGACGTTGAAGTCGCCGCACAGCACGAGCGGATCGCTCGGCTTGCACTCGGCGTCGAGCTCGACGCGGAGGCGCTCGTACCACGCCAGCTTGTAGGCGAAGTGCTCGCTGCCGAGCGCGGTGCCGTTCGGCACGTAGAGGTTGTAGATGCGCACGCCGCCGATCGTGCAGGCGAGGATGCGCGCGTGCTTGTCGGGCTCGCCCCGCGCGAAGCCTCGCTGCACCTGCGTGGGCTTGACCTTGCTCAGCGTCGCGACGCCGGCCAGCGCCTTGCTGCCGTGGACCTCGACCTGATAGCCGAGCTCCATGAAGGGCACCTTGGGAAAGAGCGCGTCCTCGACCTTGGTCTCCTGCAGGCAGGCGACGTCGGGCTGGTGCTCGTCGAGGTAGGTCAGAACGTTGTCGAGCCGCGCGCGGATCGAGTTGACGTTCCAGGTCATGAGCGTGAATGCGGAGGGCATTAGCTGGCCATCTCGGGGATGATCACGAGCTGCATGGTGCGGCGCTCGGGCCCGCGGGCGATCGTCAGCTCGACCGACTCGCCGACGCCGGCGAGCTGCATCAGGTACGCGACCTCGGACACGCGCGAGATCGGTTTGCCCGCGATCGCGATGACCAGATCGTCGACCTCGAGCTCCGCCTTGTCGCCGGGGCCGTCGGGGTCGACCCGCGTGATGCGGACGACGCTGGCGAAGCCGGACTCGTCGAGCGCGTTCTCGGCCCGGATGCCGAGCCGGGCGTGACGCATGCGCCGGAACGTGCGGACCTCGTCGACGAACGCGATCGCCATCGCCGAGGGGATCGCGAAGGCCAAGCCCTGGCCGTCTTGGCGGACGGCGGTCGTGATGCCGACGACCTTGCCCTCGAGATCGACGAGCGGGCCGCCCGAGTTGCCGATGTTGATCGACGCGTCGGTCTGGATGAACGACCAGATGCCCTCGGGGTCGAGATCCGGCGGGCGCCCGACGTCGGCGTAATCGCGCCCGAGGCCCGACACGACGCCGACCGTGACCGTGTTGCCGAGCCCGAAGGGCTGCCCGACCGCCATGATCCACTCGCCGGGCGAGGGGTCGAGCTCGCGGAAGCTGACCGGCGCGAGCTCGCTGAACTCGCCGCGCAGCTGCAGCAGCGCGAGGTCGAGCAGCGGATCGGCGACGACGACGTCGGCCTCGACCTGCGAGCGATCGTGCAGCTGCACGTAGACCGAGCTCGCGCCATCGACGACGTGCTCGTTGGTCAGGATCTCGCCGTGGACCGACACGATCATGCCCGAGCCGATCCCGCGCCGCCGCCCACCCTCGTCGCTGAACACCGAGATCACGCTGACGACCGAGGGCCCGACGTTGCGCGCGACCCCGGCGAAGTCGGGCAGCTTCACGACCGTGCGCGAGGCCTCGCGCACGATGTCGAGCGGCGCCGGGTTGCCGCGCGGCACGACCTCGGGGTCGACCTCGAGCACCGGCTCCTCGATCACCTGACAGCCTGCGCAGGCGAGCAGCACGAGGGCGAAGAGCGAGCGCGGCACGGGCATCGTCGGCGCGAGACTATCGCAGGCCGGCGACATCAACCAAGCACGCCGGGTCAGGGCCCGACCGGCCAATCGAGAAACCAACGTCGGGCTCGCAGCACGCGATCGACGTAGCTGCGCGTGCGGGCCGGCATCGGCTGGCCCTCTCGCACCCAGCCGGCCACCACACCCGAGCCGCGGTTGTAGGCCGCGAGCGCCAGATCGACGTCGCCGTCGAAGCGATCGAGCAGCTTGCGGACGAGCAGCGCCCCGGCCTCGATCGCGAACTCGGGATCGAAGCTGTCGCGCGGACGCTCGAGCTCCTTGGCCAGCGCGCTCGCGGTGTTCGGCATCAGCTGCATGAGCCCCTGCGCGTCGCCACCTCGCGCCGCCGGATCAAACTTGCTCTCGACCCAGATCAACCCCTGCAGCAGCTCGGGCTCGAGGTTGCGGCGCGCCGCCGCGGCGTCGACGAGCGCGTCGACGGCGAGGATCTTCGCGCGCAGCTCGGGGTCGTCGTGCCAGGGCGCGGGCTGACCGACGGGCATCGGGATGATTGGGCTGGGCGCGGGCGCGACGGTCTCGACGCGCTCGGGCAGCGCGATGGCGACGTCGCGCGGCGCGGGAATCTCCGGCATCGCCCCGGCTTGCTCGGGCGCCCGCGCATGCACGCACGCGAGCGCGAGGGCGAGAACGAACCCGGCGGCGTATCGCAGCACGCGAGCATCGTCATGAGCGACGCGCTGCGCTGTCAACCATGCGCGTGCGGCATGTTGCGCATGTGAGCTGCGACTCGCAAACCACCGCGACATCGCTGCGCGAGCCCGAGGCGACGCTTGATACCGTCGCGCCATCGTATGGCTCTGCTCGCTCGCATCTCGCCCCCCACGCTGTCCTCCCTGGTCGTGCTCGCCCTCGCGGCCTGCGGCGACGACGGCGGCTCGTCGATCTACACGGCCGGCGAGGAGTCCGTCACGGTCACGCTCGGCGAGGCCGACGACGAGGCCGACGCGAGCAGCAGCGACGACGCCACGACCAGCACGACCAACACGACCAACACCGAGGCCGAGGACTCGTCGAGCACCGGCACGCTCTTCGACGTCGGCATGAGCACGGCCGACGACGGCATGGGCATGGTCGACACCTGCCAGAAGGTCGACGTGCTCTACGTGATCGACAACTCGCCGAGCATGTACGAAGAGCAGCAGACGCTGATCGCCAACTTCGACGCGTTCACGGCCGACATGCAGGCCGCGCTGGCCAACGTCGACAGCTATCACATCGGCGCGATCACGTCCGACAACTACATCGAGGAGGGCTTCCTCGACGACAGCACCGACGTCGTCAACGCGAGCTTCCCGGAGTGCCGCGTGCTCGGTGGCCTCGTCGTGCAGGCCCAACAAGGCACCTGCAAGCCCTTCGCGGCGGGCGACAACTGGATCACCGAGGCCGACGTGCTCGCGGCCAAGTTCGGCTGCATCGCCAACGTCGGCGAGGGCGGCGACAGCGACGAGCGCATGGGCACCGCGCTCGTCAACGCCGTGACGCTCGGCTCGCAGCCGGGCGGCTGCAACGGCGGGTTCATCCGCAACGACGCGCTCTTGATCGTCGTGATGCTGACCGACGAGAACGACTCGTCCGACACGACGCCGCAGGAGTGGTACGACGAGCTCGTCGCCATCAAGGGCGCCGAGACCAACATCGTGATGCTCTCGCTCACGTGGGACGAGTTCGAGAACAACTGCGACTCCGAGCTCAGCGAGTCGACCGGCTACACGATCGTCGAGTTCACCGAGCTCTTCACCAACCACGCGACCGGCAATATCTGCGACAGCGACTACTCGGGCTTCTTCGCCAACGCGATCCCGACGATCGAGTCGGCCTGCGACATGTTCGAGCCCGTCGGGTAGCCTTCGCCGTAGTTCGATCATGCGCAAGCTCTCCCTCATGACCACGATCCCGCTGCTGCTCGGCTGCAAGCCCGACACGAACACCGACGCGCCCGCGCCCAGCGATCACCACGGGCATGGGCATCACCACGGCCACGAAGCCGACCCCGGTGAGGTCGGCGAGCACGGCTATCGCGGCCACCATCGCTTCGACGATCCGGCCGCGTGGGCGGCCGAGTTCGACTCACCGGAGCGCGCGGCTTGGCAGAAGCCCGACGCCGTGCTCGACAGCCTCGCGCTCGATCCGAGCTCGAGCGTCGCCGACCTCGGTGCCGGGACCGGCTACTTCGCGCTGCGCTTCGCCGAGCGCGTGCCGGGCGGCAAGGTCTACGCCGTCGACATCGAGCCGAGCATGGTCGCGTGGCTGGGCGAGCGCGCGCGCGAGCGCGGCCTCGCCAACGTCGTCGCCGTGCAGGGCGAAGCCCACGACCCTGCCCTGCCCGACGCCGTCGACCTCGTGTTCATGTGCAACGTCTTCCACCACCTCGCCGACCCGCAGCGCTACTTCGCCGCCGTCGCGCCCAAGCTGCGCGCGGGTGGCCGCGTCGTCATCGTCGACTTCAAGCCCGACAACCCCGACGACGCCCCCGGCCCGCCCAAGGCCATGCGCATGACCATCGCGCAGATCCGTGCGCCGATGGAGGCGGCCGGGTATCGACTCGCAAGCAGCGACAGCGAGCTGCTGCCCTGGCAGTACGTGCTGGTGTTCGAGCGCTGATCGGCGGCCGCTCGGATCAGCGCACGCGGCTCATGAGGTCGCGCAACTCGGCTTCGTCGGGCGTGCCGATCAGCGCGCTCGGCCAGTTCGACTCGGCTTGCTCGAGCATGTCGCGACCCTCGTCGAGGCGCCCGAGCGCGACGAGGCAGGCCCCGACGCCGAGCCGCGCGCCAGCGACCTCGTGCGAGCGCTCGGGATGGAGCGGCAGCGCGAGGCGCAGCGCGTCGCGATAGTGCGAGAGCGAGAGCTCGTGGTCGCCGGCGATCTGATGGTGGACGCCGAGGTTGTAGTGCACGTGGGCGCGGGTCGCTGCGTCGTGCTCGCCGAGCAGCTCGAGCGCCTCGTCGTAGTGGGTGGCTGCGTCGGGCAGGCCCTGCTCGCTCTCGAGGTTGGCGAGGTTGACGAGCACCTCGGCGAGGCGGCGCGCGCCGGGCCCGGCCTCGTGCTCACCGAGCTGCTTGCGGCGCAGCACGATGCTGCGCGCGTAGCTGGCCCGCGCCTCCTCGCGCTGGCCGAGCCCGGCGTGCGCGAGGCCGGCGTTGTTGAGCGGCGACGCGAGCAGGGGATGGTTGGCGCCGAGGTGGCCCTCGATCGCCGCGATCGCCCGCGCGGTCTGCTCGAGCGCGCCTTGATGGTCGCGCGCTGCGATGCTGACCCGCGCGAGCGCATCGATCGCGGTCGCAAAGGCGAGCGGATCGTCCGACGCCTTGGGCTCGAGCTCGTCGACGAGCTGCTCGAGGCGCGCACGTGCCTTGGCCAGCTCGCCGCGCGCGAGCAAGGCCTCGCCCTCGGCCTGCGCGGCCGCGACATGGGTCAGCGGATCGAGGCCGACGCGCTCGCCGAGCGCCGCGGCGTCGAGCAGGCGCTGGTGCCCCTCGTCGACGCGCCCGGGCGTGTTGACGAGCAGCCAGCCGAGCCGCACGGTCGCCTGCGCACGCACCCGATCGCCGCCGTGGCGCTCGGCGAGGCGGATGCTCTCGCGCAGGCGCTCCTCGGCCAGCTCGCTCAGGCCAGCCTGGTGATCGAGCAGACCGGTGACGAGCAAGACCTCGGCGAGCAGCAAGCCGTGCTCGGGTGTCTCGTCGAGATCGCGGGCGAGGTTGACCAGCATCGCCGCGCGCTCGCGGGCGCCGCTCTGCGCCCCCTCGCCCCACGCCAGCCAGCGCAGGCGCACGAGCTGCTCGCGGATGTCTGCCGCGTCCTCGCCGGTGTCCGGCCGTTGCGGCGGATCGTCGCCGAGGCAGGTCCGCGGATCCGGCAGCGCGAGCAAGAGCCGCGAGGCGTTCATCAAGGTGCCGGCCTCGGCCTCGCGCAGCACGTCGGCGAGCGCCCCGACCTCGTCGAGCTGCATGGCCAGGCACGCCTCGCGTCGCTCGTCGAGCTGCGTGGCCTCGCGGTGCGCGTGGCGAAGCTCGCAGACCGCGGTGCGGGCCTCGGTCCAGCTGCCGGCCCAGGTTGCGAGGCGCGTGTCGACGTGGGTGGCGGTCGACTCGGACCACGCGGTGTCGAGCGCCGCGTAGCGATCGGCGATCGCCGAGCGAGCCTCGTCACCGAGCCGCGACTCGACCTCGTGACCGACGTCGAGACAGACCTCGTCCGACGCGCGACCGCTCGGCAGCACGAGCGCGACGGCGACCGCCGCCGCGAGCACGCCCGCGACCGCGAGCGCCTGCCGCCGCGCGCGACGGCGGAGCGGGTGCCGCTCGAGCTCGCCGACCAGCAGCGACATGCTCGCGTGGCGCTCGTGCGGATCGGGGGCCAGCCCGCGCACGATCAGCTTGCGCAGCCAGCGAGGCGGCGCGGGGTTGGGCAGCGGCGCCGGGTACTCGACGCGGCCCTCGCCGACCTTGATGGCCAGCTCGCCCTGCGTGCGGGCCGGGAAGGGATGGCGGCCATACACGGCCTCGAAGAGCGTCAGGCAGAACGCGAACTGATCGGAGCGCTCGTCGGCCGGCTCGCGCTCGTGCTGCTCGGGCGACATGTAGCGGACCGTGCCGATCAGCGAGCCCTTCTCGGTCAGGTCGCCGAGCGTCGACAGATCGAAGCCCGAGATCGACGCGAGCTCGCTGTGGCTCGAGCTCGCGCCGTCGCGCGTGATCTCGGCGCTGCTCGTGAGGTGGTCGGGATGATCGGGCGCGATGCGGGCGATGCCGAAGTCGACGACGCGCGCGCGGCCATCCCAGCCGACCAGCACGTTCTCGGGCTTGAAGTCGCGGTGCACGACGCGGGCCTCGTGCGCGGCCGCGAGCCCGCGCCCGGCCGCGAGCATGACGGGCAGCACCTGCTGCCAGGGGCGCGGCGTCTCCAGCCAGGTGCGCAGGTTCTGGCCCTCGACGCGCTCCATCGCAATGTAGAGCGAGCCGCGGTGCACCCCGGCCGCCCAGATCTTCACGACGTTGGGATGATCGAGTCGCGCCAGCGCCCGCGCCTCGCGGATCAATCGCTCGGCCGCCCGCTTGCTGCTCCACCGTAGCAGCTTGAGCGCGACGCGACGCTCGAGCGTCGTGTCCCACGCGTCATAGACGACGCCCATGGCCCCGCGCCCGAGCACCCCGCGGATCTCGTAGATGCCGAAGCGCGAGCCGGGCTCGAGCTGACGCTGATCGCTGCCACGCTCCTCGTTGGTCTGCGCGCGGTCGTTGCTGTCGACCTCGGTCGCGTCGTCGTCTTCAGGCGTGCTCGCGGGCTCGACCCGCATGTTGGTCAGGCTTTCGTCCAACACGGCAATCGGAACGTTACCAAACCAATGACCACGGTGCGCAAGCTGCGGTACGAAACGAATGCGGATGGGCGTTCTGGGCACGAAGTCGGCCATTGGCCAGCCGTGGGCCCGTGGGATGGGTCTTCACACACCTTCGAGCGGCCCTGAAGAGGACCACGATTCGGTGAGCCAGATCGCATTCGCAAGCCTAGACTGTGGTAATTTTCCACCCCGGCATCGCGAGCCATTTCCAGTCAGTCTGACCTGATCGAGGACGGTACGCGAGCCAGGTAGGTGCCGAACAGGCGGTCGAAGAGGTGGAAGGACATGCCGTAGTTACCGAGGAAGCGCTCGCCGGTGCAGGCGACGTGGTGGATGTCATGGAGGCGTCGAAGGTGCAGAAAGCGATCGCGCACGATCGGCACGCGCAGGATCGCCGGCGCGCTGACGTGCATGGCCTCGTGCGCGGCGTAGAAGGTCACCCACGACCACGCCAGGCTCGCGGCGAAGAACACGAGCTGCTGGGCACCCGGCACGCCGAGCGCCAGCATGACCAGCCACTCGCCGAGCATCAGCACCGCGCTCGGCACCAGCCACTCCCAGCCGATCCCGGCGATGCCGTCCGGCACCGCGCGATCGCGATAGACCGGCGAGCGCAGCTTCATGCCCGGGCCGTAGAGCTCGAGGTGATGCACGAGGTGGCGGCGGGTCAGCCACGCGACGCGGCCCGAGTGCAGGAAGCGATGCATCAGGTAGCCGGCCAGCTCCGTGTACACGCAGGCGAGCGCGAGCGTGAGCACGGCGCTCATGCGTAGCGCCCTCGCGCCTGCGTCAGCGCGCGCATGCGAACCCGCCACTCTCGCAGCGTCAGCTCGTTGGCCTGGTTGTGGCCCTCGCGGCGCGAGGGCGTGCGCAGGTGGACGTTGCGAGGCTGTCGCCAGCGCACGATCTTGTCCTGCACGCCGCTCCAGAAGCGCACGCGAGCGGCGAGCGAGAGCATCGCCCCGCGGTGGATCTCGGCCTGGGCCTGCGGCGTGTCGGCGTAGAGGACCAGCGCCTCCTCGAGCCACGAGCCGTGGTCTTGGTCTTGCTCGACGTGCAGCGTGAAGTACTGGATCTCGCGCGCCTCGAAGCGGGCGCGACGAAGCCCGCGGATGATCGGATCGAACATCTTGGGGATGCTCCACTCGTGGCCGGGTCCGAGCGCGCCGAGCCCGACCAAGAAGGGCTCCTCGCGACAGATGCGCAGGTGCTCGGCGATGAAGCCGGTCACGTCGGCGTGCAGTGGGACCTCGAGCTCTTCACCCTCGGCCACACCGGTCGCGCGTAGGAACTCGCGGTAGAGCTCGGCGTGATCCTTACCCTCCGAGCCCTCGCCGTACTCGTCGATCAAGACCTTGGCGATCCACTGCTTGGCGTCGGAGTCGGGCGCGGCGAGCAGCAGCAGCTCGAGGTAGGTCGTGAAGCAGCCGACCAGCGCGTAGTGCTGGAGGCCGAACACGCGGTAGTCCTCGCGCACGAAGGGCACGTGCGCGACGCGGCCGAGCAGCGGGTGGTTGACGGCCGTGTGCGCGAGCACGTCGGCGCGCAGCGTGGCCAGGAACTCGCGCGGCGGGCCGAAGCTCGGCGCGGGCGGCAGCGCGGACGCCTGGGCCTCGGCGCGCGCGGCCTTGCGCCACCACAGGCGATCGCGCAGCGCCGCGGCGTGGTCGACGAGCGGCGCGGCGCCCTGCTTGACGCGATCGAGTCCGTACATCACTTGGGCGAGTCGGGTCGTCATGGCTGTCTCCGGTCAGGCGCCGACGAGCGGCAGATGGCGGCGGGCTTGCTTGGGCATCGAGGGTGCGTGTGAGGGCGGGCTCGCGTCGGCGCGCACGCTCGCGTCGATGATCCCGATCTCGTCGCGCAGGTGGCTGCGGTAGTCCTCGATGATCGGGCGGTGGCTCGACGCGTTGCGCAGGAAGCGGAGGATGCCGGCGCCGGCCGTCAAGAACGCCTCGGGTCGCACGCGCAGGACCGCCGCGACGCCGGCTTGGAAGGCCGGCCACGTGCGCGCGTTGGCCTCGGCCAGCTTGGCGTAGAAGCGCTCGCGCGGCAGCTTGGTCGGCAGCACGGCGTGCAGCAGATCGAAGAGGCGCGCGTCGTCGGTCAGCAGCTCGGCCTTGCGGGCGCGGTGCAGCTGCGTGCCCGGCAGCGGGGTCAGGATCGTCACGAGCGGCAGCGACACGCCGAGCTCGTTGATGTGATCGTAGAGCGCGTCGAAGTCGGCCTCTTCGAAGTCGGGCCGGACCATGAAGATGCCGGTCGAGAAGATGCCGAGCTCGCGCATGAGCGCGGCGGCGCGGCGGTTCTTGTCGACGGTCGAGCGCTTGAGCAGGGCCGCGAGCGCGTCCTCGTCGTTGCTCTCGTAGCCCGACAGCACCATCAGCAGCCCGGCGTCGCGGAGGCGTCGCATCAGGTCGGGGTGATCGGCGATGAAGTCGGCGCGGCCCTGCGTGCCCCAATACTTGCGGATGCCACGTCGCGCGATCTCGTCGCAGAGCTGCTCGAGGCGGCGGCGGTGGGTCAGGAAGTTGTCGTCGAGGAAGAACACGAAGTCCTCCTCGATGTCCTCGAGCTGATCGCAGATGGCCGCGGCCGACAAGAAGCGAGTCTTGCGCTCGTAGAATTCCCAGATCGCACAGAAGTTGCAGTCGAACGAGCAGCCGCGCGAGGTCGCGATCGAAGCCATCGCACCCGAGGCCGTGAAGAAGTAGTCCTTCGCGTACTTGCGGATGAGGTGGCGCGCCGGCTTGGGCAGGCTGTCGAGCTCGCGCATCTGCGCGCGCTTGGGCGAGGCCTGCCAGCGACCCTGCGCATCGCGCCAGCGCAGGCCCGCGACCTGCCCGAGCGCGTCGGCCCGCCCACCGCGGGCGACGTGCTCGACGAACTCGCGGAACGTGTCCTCGCCCTCGCCGATGCACATCGCGTCGACGCAGTCGGCCTCGAAGTCGGCCGGCGCGAGCGTGGGGTGGTGGCCGCCGACGATCGTCACGCAGCTCGGCCCGAGCGTGCCCTTGGCGATCTCGAGCAGCGCCTTGGCCTGGTAGCAGTCGGTCGTCATCGAGGTCACGCCGACGATGTCGGGCCGAAACTCGCGCAGCATCGCGTTGAACGCGAGGTCGACCTCGAGCCGCATGTCGAGGATGCGGACCTCGTGCTCGGGCACGATCGCGGCGAGCGAGGTCAGGGCGACCGGCTCCGACAGCCACACGATGTTCTCGAGCCCGAGCCGACCCGGCTCGAAGGGCGAGGGTTGGGCGAGCAGGATCCGGAGGCGACGCGGGTGTTCGATGGCGGCATTCATGGCTTGGTTCGAGTCCAGGCAGGGTCGGCAGGCAGACGCTCGCGCAGCGCCTCGCAGGTGCCCGGCGGCAGCTCGCCGACGTGCACGAGCCAGCGCAGCGCATCGCGGACGGTCTCGCTCGCCGGCCGCGGCTGGTGATCGAGCACGCGGGCGGCCAGCGACGAGTCGAGGTAGCCGTAGCGCGCGAGCGTCTCGAACGCCTCGTGGTAGGTCTCCCACGACGTGCGATCGAGGCGGCGATCGAGCTGCTCGTGGACCCACAGAAAGGGCAGCAGCAGCGCGCGCGGCAGCGGCACGTGGGGCGAGTGCACGCCGGTCTCGCGCTCGACGAGCGCCGCGAGGCGGCGGTAGGTGAGGTTCTCGCCGCCGATCGCCAGGCGCATGCCCGGCGCGGCGCGGGTCAGCGCGGCGACATGCGCCCGCGCGACGTCGGCGACATGCACGAGGCTGAGCCCGCCCGGGCCCGAGAAGCCGGTCCCGGCCGCGAGGTGGCGTAGGTAGTAGGTGGTCGGCGTGATGCGATGGTCGAGCGGGCCCGCGATCATCCCAGGGCAGAGCACGACGAGCTCGACGCCGAGCGACTCGGCGAGGCGCCACGCGAGCCGCTCGGCGGCCAGCTTGGCACGAAAGTAGGGCATGCGCGGATCGGGGTTCCAGTCGGCCTCGCTGCGCGGGCGCGGCGCGACGTCGCCGACCGCCACGCTCGAGTGCGACACGAACCCAATCGCCGCGATCGAGCTGGTCGCGACCACGCGCGCACGCAGCTTGGCCGCGATCTGCATGACGTTGCGCGTGCCCGCCAGCATCGGCGCGAGCAACTCGGCCTCGCTCGCCCGCGTCTGAAAGGGCGCCGCGAGGTGCAGGATCGCCGCACAGCCGCCCGCCGCCGCCTCGAGCGAAGCCAGCTCGCGCATGTCCCCCCGCGCGAGCGCGACCTCGACACCCTGCAGCCCCCGCAGATCCGCCCCCGCACGCACGAATGCGACCACTTCGTGGGATTGGTGCAATAGCTCGCGAATGACATGCACGCCGAGATGGCCATTCGCACCAGTCACGAGCACACGCACGCAAATACGCATAGCGGTCCGCCCAGAGCGCGTCAAGCAGGCGCGAAATGATGCAATCGCAATCTGCGGCCTCATATCGACGTTCGAATGCCCTTCAGAATCAACACACCATCGCCATCGATGGTACGCATTGAGCCCTCCTATGCCTCGATCCCGAATGCCTCGACGCGCGGTCGGGTATCGACGGATCGCTTGCACTGGCGGCGAGGATGAACCGGGGCAGTCGGCGATCGATACTCTGGTCCTGCCGGCGGATCGTGGACACCCGCGATGAAGGCCCGGTCTACCGAGCCCCACTTCGCCGCGACGATCGTGGCGGAGCGAACTCATCGAAGGCTGAAGGGCGGCAGGAAATCTCGATCGTCGACCCGAAGCGGACATGCGCTCTTCGATCCCGAGCGAGTCCCTGAGCGGTCGGCGATCGAGATTTCCTGATAAGTTGGTCATGCCGGAGGACCGGCACCCGCGAGGGATGAAACTGGTCCGCCAAGTTCGCCACTTCGCCGCGAGGATCGAGGCGGAGCCAGCTCTCCGAAGGCTGAAGGGCGGCAGGAAATCTCGATCGACGGACCCGACGCGAAGCGTCGAGAAAGTCGACCTTGCGCTCTTCGCCGGGGGA
>WBZP01005755.1_pt1 | contig 12495 bp, 14 predicted proteins | sample 5204301 | NCBI WGS metagenome assembly WBZP01 (sample SAMN12412401, study PRJNA552823) | activated sludge metagenome | isolation source: activated sludge from nitrification reactor of wastewater treatment plant... | place: USA: Pennsylvania | collected 2017
CAGATGTTCTCGGGCTCGCCTTGGACGCTCCGATGCTGGACTTCGAGCGCACGATCGAGTGGGGCGCCGAACAGCGCAGCATCCCTTCGACGATCACCTGGGTCGGCGAGCGCCTAGCCACGATGCGTTTTGGCCTCGACTGGTCAACGATGGACTACCTGTCTAAGCCCGATTGGGTCACCGTGCCGACCGTGATCGTGCACGGCACCAAGGACCTGACCGTGCCGCTCACGACCAGCCGTGCCTTGGCCAAGCGTTCAGACCAAGTCGAACTCATCGAGTTCGCAGGCGCTGGTCACTGCCAGAGTTGGAACTTCAACAAAGCGAAATACGACGCTGCTATCGCGGGCTTGGTCGATCGCGCAACCAACTGACCTAGATCTCAGTTCGGTGGAAGTTCGCGTGGCTGCGTGAGGGAGTCGGGCCGCGCTGACCTTGGTACCTCGAGCCGTACTTCTGCGAGCCGTAGGGGTGCTCAGCAGGTGAGGACAACCGGAAAAAGCACAGTTGGCCGATCTTCATGCCAGGCCACAGTTTGATCGGCAGGTTCGCAACGTTCGCGAGCTCCAAGGTGACGTGACCAGAGAAGCCCGGGTCGATGAACCCGGCAGTGGAGTGGGTGAGCAACCCCAACCGACCTAGAGATGATTTGCCCTCGAGCCGAGCCGCGACATCGTCGGGCAAGCCGACAAGTTCGTACGTCGACCCAAGCACGAACTCGCCGGGGTGCAAGATGAATGGCTCATCGCCAATCGGCTCCACCTCACGCGTCAGATCGGGTTGATCTTCGGCGGGGTCGATGTGGGGATAGCGATGATTCTCAAAGGTCCGGAAGAACCGGTCGAGCCGAACGTCGATGCTTGAAGGCTGCACCATGCCAGCGTCAAAGGGGTCGAGTTGGACCCTGCCGGAATTGATCTCAGCGAGGATGTCGCGATCTGAGAGAAGCACGGCCTCACCTTACTTGGCCCTACGCATGTTGGCACCGGGTGATCGGCCCAGCACGCACCAGGACTGGGCAACTGAGCACTGATCGGCTCCGGTACTATCGCTCTGGTCGGTTTAGCCCGGCATGCGGATGTAGCTCAGTTGGTAGAGCGCGACCTTCCCAAGGTCGATGTCGCGAGTTCGAATCTCGTCATCCGCTCCACGTAAAACGCCTGATTGGTGCGCGGGCTCCCCCGGACCACCACATCGAAGGCACTCATTGAAAGAGCCGCCCGGGCAGAGCCCACGCACCTACATCACGATCAAGGCATGAAGAACTTGAGCACGCCTTGGGTCTGCCGGAATCCCGGATACCTAGTTGCTGTCGAGTTAGGAAAAACTCTGGCAAGTGCCGCCAGTTCCTGAGTTGCGAGGGAACCTCTCAGCCTTTTGGGCACAGCCCAAAACACCACGGCACTGCCACCGCGCTCTCCGTCTAGGACGAAGCCGTAAAGACCCAGCACCGAGTCGTGGCTCTTTTCGAAATAGGCATGCCCTCCCGCGAAGCCCGGAGGAGGCTCCTGCGCGGCCAGGTGCCATCCCGATCTCTGAAACCAACCGATGGCCGAAGAGGGGGAGTCGGCACAACTCAACAAAATGGCTGGAAACGCCATTGCCGTTCCTTTCGCTGATAAGCGGGGCGAGTTTGTTCTCCAGAGCTACGGGTTGTTACTTCCAGTGGCCACCATGCTGGTGGCATACAAGCCCCGTGGTGTTGCATGCCTTGCAGGTGAGCTTGCCGAACATTCCGCTGGCGGTTCCTCCCTTGCAGGCCTGGCAGTCGTGTAGTGGACGGTGACACTTGTTGCAGTTCACGGATGCTCCTTTGCTTGTGGTCTCCTTGCCTACTGATGGTGGCAGGCAATCGTGACAAAAACATAGCTACTATTTGCGAAGTTATAGCTGCAAAATGGGCCAGTGCGTCCACCCACCCTTCGCGAGCTCATCCGGCAGTGGCCCGAGTTGCGAGATGCCTTTGTGGATGGTCGATTCGGCGTATTCGTCGTATGTCGGACCGCAGCCTGGTCGTTTCTTCTGTTGGCGACCAACTGGTCGCAGACATCTGTTCCGTCGACACCCCTCGCGGTCGCCATCTTCATTGGAGCCGACGCAGTGTTGGCTTCGAGATTGTGGCGTAATGCCAATTCACAGTTGGCATTCCACTTCTTCTTGCTCGCTAGCCAGACCTGCTTCTTGATCGCCAATTGGTCAAGCACAAACCCACCCACAGTAGTTTTCTTGTTAGCGGTCCCACTTTTGGTCGAAGTTACTGTCGTTTATGGCCTGATCCAGGGCGCCGCTGTCGCCTTAGGTGTGCTGGCTGTCGCTGGAGCAACTTGGTTTGTCGTGGGTCACGTAACACATTACGAAGATGCGCTCTTCAACCTTGGTCTGATCTTGGTGGCGACGTTTCCGCTGAGTCTTTTGCTGCGGTTGGGGTTAGCGAGATTCTGGTCTCAGGCTGCGCAGTGGCGCAAGGCCGCTGCAAACTTGGCGTCTACTCAAGCAAAAGCAGACGTGGTGCTGGGTCGAGGCGGGACAGCATCGGAGAACCTAGTACGAGCTCTGCGTTTGCTCGCGGCGGGGAGTTCTGACCAAGCACGGCTATTGGCGGTCAAGGCACAGGCTCATCGTGAGTCGTTCTACGAATCATCAGCTCGAGAGTGGACCTACCTGAAGGTTGTTCTGGCCCAGTACGCCGCCCAGCAACGACTTCGAACGGCTAGCGTTCAACACCAACTGAATTTTGCTATCGACCGCGACTCCGGTTTGGTGCTACTCCCCCCCAAGGCTGTGGCCAAGCTCCGGTCCGAGCTAGACCATCTAGGTATCGCGGGAGTTGGAGGGCAAGTTTGGGTTTCGGCCGAGGAGTACGCAGGAAGAGTCACGGTCACAATCGGAGATGCTGCAATTTCGTTGCCGCTCACCATTAGGCACCGGCTCTCAGTGCGAGCGCTCTGCATTCTGGCGGCCGGGGTGCTCACGCTAACCACAGCCAACCCCGAATACTCACGTCTTTGGTTTCCAGGCGTCGTCATGGTCGCCGGGCTCACTGTTGCTGCGGGCCTTCTACTCAATGCAAAAGGGGAGCCATCCGAGCGCCCTTGGAGTTGGGTGCTCATTTCCGTGATCCCCGTGCTGGGCACGACGGCATTAGAAGCCCTGGCCGGAACGAACTGGGTCAACGCATCGGGTTGGTCGCTGATCCCAAACCTTGGCAGCATCAGCGCTTCTGCGATGATCGCTGGCAGCGCGTGGCGGGCGATGGGCCTTTCACGACTTGCCGCAGTGGTTTCATGTTGGATTGCGGCACTGGCATTCTCCTTCTGGCTCACTCCCGTCGCACCACCTCCGTGGCCAATGGTCGTGGGAGAACTCATTTGGCCAACTGAGACCTTTGCGCTCGTTGCAATGCTGGTGGCGCTCACGGCGCGCGTCGAGAATCGATCTCACGACCGATGGGCCGCTGACCTTCCACAAGTACTAGCCACAAGTCGGACCAATCAGTTTTTGCATGAACTAAGCGTCCTAGAGGCCGGCCTTGCATCAGCCCGGGACATCGCAAACAATGCGCCTCCCGGAGACATCACCGATATGGCTCTCGCAGTACTTGACGAGGCTGTATGCGATGTTGAGGCTGCGCGAGCCACTGCGGCTGAGGGCTGATGATGCGCGTTCTCGTGGTAGATGACCGCAGCGACGTTCGGCGCGGGCGCGAGGCGATTCTTCGCGACGCAGGGATCGACACCGTCGGACTCGACTTCCATGCGGCGCTCTTCGAGCCTGTTGTGTGGTCGCACTTCGATCGCGTTCTTCTCGATGCGCGCGACGACTCTCCATATCCCACTCAAATTGGCAACACCCCAGACAGGTTCCTCGGCCCACGCGTCGCCGAGAGGATCGCATCAGAAGAATCAGCGCACAAGCCGGTTGTGATTTTGGTTAGCCTGCACGTGCGGGAGAACGAGTGGCTCGCCGCGCGATGCGCCGAAAGCGGCGTTGACTACACGTACGACCAACGTGATTTGCTCGAAGAATCACACTGGCTGCAAGTGGTCACGCATCCAGAGGCGCCCGGGAATGCTGTGGAACTGGGACGGGTCGTCCTGTCTCGCCGACGTGGTATCGCCCGTGCCATCGACGAAGTCGAGACCAGCGAGGCTGGACCTGACATCCTCTTTGGTGAGCGATCCTCGCCTTACGAGCAACGGAATTTGCGCAAACGCCTCACTGACGCACTCGGGATCGGGCAGCAAACCGGAGAACGGACCAAAAATGCATCCGCCCGTGAATTGCGCCAGATACTCCTGGATGCACTCGGGCTCACGCCCCGTGACTACGGCGTGGATTCGTGAACGCCATCCAAGTGTCCAAAACCACCCGAGTGCCGAACATGCTTGCGCTGGTGTCATTGGTTGGACCGACGGTTTTGGCTCTCATCTGGTTGAACGGGGATTGGCCGCCTCACATGAAGACGTGGCCCGATTTCCGGGCAGGCAGTTGGGGTGACGCCGTGTCAATACCAATGATCGTGTGGTCCCTTTGCTGGCTCGGACCCCGGCCTAGCGACCACAAACTCAAGAGAACCGCCTGGCTAGGTGCATCAGTGGGAAGTGTCATTGGCCTGGGCGTGCAGATCGCTTGGCTCCTGGATCCACACAGCAACGGCACATGGACGATGGCGGCTCCTCACCAGTTTTCGCTGGCTGGCTTGGTCCATGCCATCCATTTCATTGTCGTATCCGCGCTGCTCGGGGCCCTTAGCCTGGAGACGCTTCATTGGAAGCTCAAGAGCCGTGGGTTAGCCTCCTCGACCTTCAACATCGACGAGGCCATGGGCATCTTCCTCGTTGTCTTCGGAGGCTCGACCTTTGCAGGCATGCTGGCTCTTGATAATGCGTCGATGGACGCGTCCATGTCGACTAGATCCACCACCGTTGCTCTGGTTGGGTCTGCCGTACTTATCATTTTGAGCTTGGCTATTGGCTGGGGCCGAGCCGTGCTCTCCAACTCGCTCCCACTACTTGCTGCCCTGGTGGCCGCCTCGGTGATCATCGGGGTATCTCGACTTTGGCCCCCGAGTCCAGCCGCTTTGGTGGTTCTCGTTTTGACTCCCATCGCAGTGAGCTGTGCCGTCGCTGGAGCGATACTGCGCAAATTCTGACCGGGTCCGCGAGGCTGGGTTTTCTCGTGACGTGAGCACCGCAAGCATTCGCCCGCACCGCTTCTCAAACGCAAAATTCGCTCTTAATTTTGCGATGACGTATGCGCAAACTGTGAGGCACAGGCCGAATCAAGCGTGAGGAGGCCGAAGGAACAGAAGGGCACACGATGAGTCTTCGAGCTCGACGAAGGATTGCTAGTTTTATCGCTGCACTAGTTGGAGTCGGTTCGTTGCAAGCGCTAACGGCCGTCCCTGCGCAGGCCATCTCATATGGAACCGCCATGGTCACGACTCAACGAATGTCGCAACCGACGCTGAATTCCACGCAGTACGGTTGGTACGGTTCAGGCACCAAATTGGCGCTGAAATGCTACGTCTACGGACAATCAGTCAAAGGCTATTATTCACCCTGGCTTCCCAACGGGGGTTGGGACAACATCTGGTTCCTCGTGACAACCGTTGACGGCGGCAACCAAGGCTACGTAGCCGATGTGGACGTCAACACGGGCACCAACAACCCTGCGGCCGTTGCGCCCGCGTGCGGCACCACGCCTCCGCCCAGTACCGGCAACCTGATCTCGCCCTTCGCACCGGGGCAGCGCTGGTACGTCTGTCAGGGCTACAACGGAGCGATCACCCACAAGGGCCAACCTGCACTCGACCTCACGCTCAATCCAAACGGGATTGGACCGAGTGGGTGCACCGGAGACAGCAACTATTCCGCCAATCGGCCCGTGTACGCCCCCGTCTCTGGCACCTTGTACCAGGTGTCAAGTGCCTACGGCGGAGTCTGTATCAACACCCCATCTGGACGATCGGTTTATCTAGGCCACATGCTCAACCGACGCGGTAATGGCGCGGTGTCGGCAGGAACGCAAATTGGAACGGTCGCGCCGGCAGGGATGGCAGGAAACAATGGCTACGCCCATGTTCACCTACAAGCCCACGCGGGGACCGGATGCGGCGCCTCCCCAAAGGTCGCTTTCGACGCGGCGCATGGGCTTCGCATCAGAAACAGTCCGGATATGACCTACAACGGGACTGTTAACCAGTGGCGCGGGACCGCAATCTATCGGTAGCGCCCCAGGCTGACGTGTTGACCGAAACGACGAGTCAGTATCCGGCCTGACAATCACATACAAAGCGAAGAGGGCCACTCCCAGTGCGGAGTGACCCTCTTCGCCTATATCAATGAGCTCGCTGAGTGCTCCCGATCACATGGATGCCCGATGATGAAGGGTGGGACATCTTGAGCACGTCAGATGCGTCAGGATCTGGTGGCCACGTGGTAGCCGATTAACCAAGTTCCAGATTTCCCAGCGATTGGGGAATAGGTTGACGACCGGTACCCAGCATGCTCCTTTCCATTCTGAGCCAAATAGCCAAGTGACTGGAGCTGCGAGTAGGACGCACAGACTTGGTCGCGCTTGTTACAAACGTCGTAGACAAAGAGCCCGGCCGGCCAAAGGTCGCGGCGGCCAAACATCCCCCCGTGGGACCTGTCTCCAGTGACGCTGATACGAAGATTCGGGTTGAACATTGGGTCACCAATTAGACCAACACCCTGGATAGCGGCTCGGGTAGAACTGGTCGCGGTGCGGACCACATCGCCCACAATGTGGGCACCTTGCGAGTACCCGAACAACGCGAGCTTGGACTTGGGGCACGCCGTACGCCACGCGGCAATCCTGCTTCGCAGCGCGGATCTTCCGGCAGTCATCGAGTTCACATAGTCTGTGCTCGCTGGATACTTGATGTATTCGACCGCTACGTTACCGCTGCCCTTCATGGCTACAAATGTGCTCACAGCACTCGGGATCATGACGCCAGACGGCGCAGGCGATTCACCCGTTCCTCGCACGCCAAGTGCTATGTAGGCCTTACATGTCACTGCCTCTGCCGCACCGACAGTGCCCACCACCGGCGTTAGGGTCGCAGCCATCAAGGCCACGATTCCAGCAACACCTAGACGTTGTCGCTTACTTCTCATTCTCAACACTCCCGTCTTGTTGTCCCTCGCCCTAATCGGGCAGTCTCCGCTCCCTAGAAAACCTACGGATCTCGGCAGGAACGACACCACCCCTGTTTTTTCAGGGGTGGTGTCGGAAGCGGCGAATGAGATCATTGCGATGTGCCAGCAACCGCAGGACTTCCAACCGTTGATGCTGCTGACCCAGCGCAAATCGGGGAGGCAACACAGCAGGCTGAAACCGGCATAGCGTTTGTAGCTGTCGGGTTCCGTGTCCTTGTCGTCACACAGATTTTGATCGCAGGAGTTCCCACTGTTCAACGACTGAATCCAGGGCCTGGTGCTGGGTATCTGCTTGCGCTCTCGTTGATCCTCGGGTGCTCAATATGGGCTTGCTTCTCAGTTATGAAGAAGAAGTCTGTCCGCACAGGAGGGTGGCACTGGCCCGACATGATTGTCGGACTTGTGGCCTTTCCGCTGCTCGCCTACTGCCTGCCGCCTCAAGACTATGTCGGGGCATGGCGATTCTGGGCCCCAGGTTTCGCCGTCAATACGGTGATACTGGCCGCTGCCTGGATGGGACTTAGGGGCTCAGTCACGTACGCCACCCTCGTGGCACTGGTTGATCTCGCGATTGTGGCGCGAGCGCCTTCGGTCACTTGGCTTTCTGCACTCCCTGATGCTTTGACGTATCCAGGGTTTGCAATTGTCATCACCGCGTTCCTCTCCTACGTGAGAAAGGTCGCGGCAACGGCCGACCGAAACACGGAACTAGCGGCTCATGCCATGAAGGTCGCAGAAATTGAAAGGTTCCGCCTTACTGTGCATGACGCCACTGGAATTCTGCAGCTTCTGTCGAGCACGTCGACGCCTTCAAGCCAGAGGCCGGCGCTCATGCGCCAGGGCACTCGCGAAGCCCGACGACTTCGGGCCTATCTCGCCGAAGACTACTCGGCACCGTTACCTTCGCCTCAGTCATTGGGAGAGGTCATACAGAACGCAACCGAGGGGTTCAATGACCTTCCTTTATGCCTGTGCGTCGAACTTGGCTCAACAGTGGTGCTCGCCCCTAGGGTTGCCCTAGGGGTTGGGCGCGCGCTGACAACCGTCCTTCACAATGCTCGGCGGCACGCGGAAGCTAAGACCGTGTTCGTGCACGCTGACTGCCTCGACGGCCGCTGGGAGTTATCGGTGCGCGACGACGGAATTGGTTTCGATCCTTCAACCGCATCCTTCGGATTTGGCCTAGGAACGCAAGTTATTGAGGCACTTCAGCGGCTGGAAATTGATGTCACGATCGACTCGGCCCCTGGCGAAGGAACCGCAGTAGTAATGGTTGGGAGCGCTTCATGAGTCAGGCACCTGCTCGGCCCAGGGTGATCGTCATCGACGACATGCCGATGGTTCGCGAGGGCTTTGCCAACCTCTTCCCATCATTCCGAGTTGTCGCCGACTTCTCCGCTGTGGAACCCCTGTTGGCGGACCCTGTTCCAGCGGACCTGGTAATTCTGGATCTGTATCTTCGCTCTGGACCCCCAGAGCAGCAGGATGTGGGGCGCCTTCAGGGAGTAAACGCGATACGCGCGATACGCGATCTTGGATACCGGATCTGCATCCACACTAGCGAGTACCAGCCTCTACTACTGGCCAAATGCGTGGCCGCGGGTGCTAACGGAGTTGTTCATAAGGCGGAAGAATTGGACGTTGCCACTGAAGCGTTCAGCTCGGTGGCGTCCGGAGACATGGTCATCACCCCAAGTCTTGTGGGGATCGCGGAAGTGTTGGAACGAAAGGGTGCCCTTGGCGAGCTGACACCGCGTCAACGCCAGGTACTAGCCGCTCGCGCTCGCGGCAAGCCGTGGAAGTCCATTGCCCGGGAGCTTGGTATCAACCAGCGAACTGCTGAGGAACATGGAAGGCGGTCAAGAGGAACTTTGCCTTTGCCCTCCGCACTGAAAACCCAGCCGAGGTCGAACGCGCACTTGGCTTGGGACCCGGAGGACTTTTCACGGACTAGCCATCCTGTCCTTCACGCCCAAGAACTGCGAATCCGTAGGTGAGAAAGGAACGTCTCTCGCATTCGAATCTCGCATCCGCTCCACTTATGCGATCCGCACCGACTCGGGCCGCAATGCTCCCCGGTTGAGCCACCAGGCCAGCACTCCGAATACCAACGCCGGCAACAGCGATGCCGCCCACAACGAAAAGTGGCCACCTTCGTGGCGAACGTACGCCGAGCCCACGAGGTGCGTGAAGGCGCCGGCTGTCGCGAATCCGGTCATGATCAGGCTCCAAGAGCGCAATCCGCCTCGCGCTGGGTGACGCAGAGCAAACAGCGCGATCAGCGCGAAGACGACCATGAGCGCACCGGCCACGACGACGTACAACTGGCCGTAGCGAGTGGGGTCTTGCACGTAGGGGTCAACGTTGGTTGCCCACGACGACGTCAGTGAGATGTCAGGGCGCAGACCAGCCAGCATCCGGAAACTTCCTACCGCGACAACCGCCAGCAAACCCAGCGCGAGAAGCGCAGTCATAGGGTTCCAGCGCTCCGTGCTGTCGGGGACGCTCGGCGAGGATTCGCCGCGCAGCACGCGGGCCGCCACAAACATGGGTACGACGAGGAAGACGACATTGAGTGCAATCGCGGAGGTGACCTCCTCGGAGTACTTGCCGATCAGGTTGCCCGGCATGAAGACCACCAGCGAGCACAGGATCGAACCAGCCCAGAACAGTGCGGCGGTGCGCGGCACCCATCCGCGAGCGATCGAGGCGACCATCGCGATGTAGAGCCCGAAGTGAACGGTGCCGTCCCACATGTTCGCGGCAAAGCCGTAGCCGGTGCTGAGGTACGGCTCGGCGTCCGCGAGATAGAAGCTCATCACGTCGCTCCAGCCAAACAGCGTGATCGCGATCAGTGCATCAATGACAGCGGCAAACATGAACACCGCAAAGAAGACTGAGTAGCGACGCCACGGGCTCTTGGGGAGTTTGCGTAGGGCCAGGAAGTACGCCAGCACAGCCGAACCGAGCAAGACCGCGGCGCCGTAGCCACTCATCGCATCGGCGTTGGCATGCAGCGCCGGGATCACATGCGGCAACAAGTTGGCAGGGATCGCCAGCAATGAGCAGGCAAGCACGGTCCACAGCACCCGACTAGAACGTGTTTCAGTCACGGGCGTAGTAGACCTGCGGCCTGAGTCACTGTCAATGACCCCTTGGCCCTAGGTAGGTGAGAATGGCCTGGTGTTCACCGGAATCCCCGAAGCAGCCCTGGACTTCTTTGACGACCTCGAACTAGACAACACCAAGTCTTTTTGGACCGCCCACAAGCATGTGTACGACGATGCCGTGAAGGCACCGCTCGAGGCGTTGCTCACCGAATTGGCCCCGGAGTTTGGCAAAGCCAAGATGTTTCGGCCCTATCGCGATGTGCGCTTCTCGAAGGACAAGACGCCGTACAAAACCCATCAAGGTGCCGAGGTTCCCTACGACTCAGGGTCGGGTTGGTACCTCCAGGTGTCAGCGGCCGGAGTCTTCACCGGAGCAGGCTGCTGGGGTATCGGCGCAGAATCACTGGCCCGTTTCCGCGCCGCGGTCGACGAAGTGATCCCCGGTGAACAACTGCGCAGCATCCTCACTGACCTCGAAGAGCACGGCTTTGAAGTGGGTGGGGAGAAACTCAAGACCACACCTCGGGGGTACGACGCCGACCACCCGCGCATCGAATTGTTGCGACACAAATGGCTCACCGTGCACAAGAACTACGGGTTCGAGCCCTACATTCACACTCCCGAACTGCTCGACCAGGTGCGCAGCGACTGGCGACATGCCCGCCCGCTGGTGGAGTGGCTAGCGAAGTACCTCTAGATCAGCGCTCTAAGGTGCAGCCATGACGTCGCTGCCAATAGATCCCGCCTACATCACCTGGAATGCCCCGGTCGACGACCCGCACCCGGCCCGACTCGCCTCGATGCGCAGCGCGATGACTGTGTGCACCGGTACGAAGGAACAGTGGGTCGCGTTGTTCGCCCCCGATGGTGTTGTGGAGGACCCGGTAGGCCCCTCGATGTTCGACCCCGAGGGCAAAGGACACCACGGACCTGAGGGCATCGGCGCCTTCTGGGATGCCGCAATCTCGATGGTCGACAGTTTCCACTTCACCATCAACGACTCCCACGCCAACGGAAACGTGTGCGCGAACGTCGGCACCATCACGACCCGCATCGGCACCACCCGAATCGACACCGATCTGGTGATGATTTACACCGTCACTGAGGACGATTTGGTGGCCAGCATGCGGGCCTATTGGAACCCCGACCGAGCAATCGCCACGATGCGATCGGAGTCTTAGACGATCTGGCGCCGCGCGCATTCGAGGACCAGAGCTTGACTGGAATACGTTTGTATTCTACGGTTCAGGAATACAGACGTATTCCACCCGTGAGGAGACTCAAATGTCAGCTCTCGACCGCCCCCGCCGTACCGCATCTTTAGAGCCCGGCGGCGCCGAGTGGGTCCTCCGGCGCCCGCGGCTCGTGGCGCTGCTCCTCTCCCTGGTGCCCGTCGCCTTCGCATCGATCGGCTTCGGCGCCGCTCAGGCCCTGCAGTTGCCCGAACGCACCGGCCTGCTCGTCACGGGCGCCACGATGGTCCTCGGCGGGCTCGTTGGCCTGGCAGTCATGATCTTCACCCGCCCGACGATGGCCGACTTCGGGCTGCGCCGGCCAACCGCCACGCGGTCCCTACTCGGCTTCGCCCCCCTCATCGCAGCCGTTGTGCTCGTGTTCATCAGTGGCGGAGTATCCATCGCATCGGCGCTGGTCCCGGCCTACGCCCTCGTCGCCCTTGGGGCCGCTCTCAACGAAGAAGTGTGGTTCCGCGGTCTCGTTCTCGCAGCGCTGCGCCCCCACGGCGCCCGCTACGCGGTCATCGGGCAGGCCATCCTCTTCGGGGTCCTCCACCTCGCAAACCTCGCTGGCGGGAAGAGCCCGACGTATGCCGCGCTGCAACTCACCTTCGCACTCCTCTTCGGGCTGGTGGCCGGGCTAGTGGTGGTCTTCTCCCGCAGCCTGTGGCCAGCCATGGCCTGGCACTTCGCACACGACCTGGTCAGCTATCTCGGCGGCGACGTCGTGACAACCCGCACCCTGATCGGGCTGGGCCTTGCCGTCGTCGTCCTTGCCGGCTACGCGGCGTACCTGTGGCGGCAACTGCCCGCTGACCAGACCTCCCAACCTGCCTAGGCTGTCGCCCATGGAACTCACCGCCCGCCAAAGCGAACTAGCCGACGTCGCCCTCGGCGTGCTCGCCCAGGAGGGGATCGCGGCAGTGACCTTCCGGTCGGTCGCCGGCGCGTCGGGGTGGAGCCTCG
>WBZP01005757.1_pt1 | contig 12493 bp, 10 predicted proteins | sample 5204301 | NCBI WGS metagenome assembly WBZP01 (sample SAMN12412401, study PRJNA552823) | activated sludge metagenome | isolation source: activated sludge from nitrification reactor of wastewater treatment plant... | place: USA: Pennsylvania | collected 2017
ATTGAGCCAGGCAGCCCCGAAGTAGGCCCCCAGCGTGCCGATGGTGAGCACGACCCCTGAGCCAAGCCCTCCCAGGGCAAACCCGACGTTGCGCAGGGCGCCCAAGAAGCCGAACCACATCTCGCGCTCACCGGGCACAGAAATCTCGGTCACCAACGGCACGAATGCTGCCCAAAACAAGCTGGTGGCCGCCGCAGACGCCAACGCGACCGCCCACACTCCAACGACGCCTGTCACGGTCGTGCTCAGCGCAAAGGTTGCAGCCATGATGAGTTGGCCAGCCAGCAGCGGGCCTTTGGGCCCAAAGCGATCAACGACGCTGCCCATCAACATCGAGACGGGTATGCCGAACAAGGCGCCTGCACTCATGGCCGCGCCAATGTGGCTCAGTGGCAGGTCGGTGACTCGTACGAAAAAGAGCAACTCAAAGGGCATCCACACCCCAGAGCCGATGGCATCGATTGCCAGCGCCACCACGAACCGGCGGTGTTCGCCGATGGTGGGGAAGCCCAATCGTTTCAGCACCCCTGGACCTTAGTGCCTGGGGGCGCGTGGACTGGCCCCTACGACCAGCGCTGCTCGCGAGGCACGAAAGTTAGACCGCGGTCGCCGGTGTAGATCTGCTTGGGGCGCGCGATCTTCTGGTCCTTGTCTTGCACGAGTTCGAGCCACTGAGCCAACCAACCGGGGGTGCGACCGATGGCGAACAACACCGTGAACATCTCCGGCGGGAACTTCAGGGCTTCATAAATCAGCCCGGAGTAGAAGTCGACGTTGGGGTAGAGGCGGCGCGAGACGAAGTACTCATCCTCAAGCGCAATGCGCTCAAGCTCTTGGGCGATCTCAAGCAGCGGGTTGACGCCGGTCACCTCAAAGACGTCTTCGGTGGCCTTCTTGATGATCTTTGCTCGCGGGTCGTAGTTCTTGTAGACCCGGTGACCAAATCCCATCAGGCGTTCGTTGCCGTTCTTGACACCCTCGACAAACGCGGGGATCTCTGACTTGTTGCCGATGCGACGAAGCATCTTCAACACAGCCTCGTTGGCGCCACCGTGCAGTGGGCCGTAGAGGGCACCAACCCCTGAGGCGACCGCTGAGTAGGGGTCGACGCGGGAGGAGCCCACCGAGCGCACAGCGTTGGTCGAGCAGTTCTGCTCGTGGTCGGCGTGCAAGATGAACAAGACATCCAACGCGCGCACCAGGCGCGGGTCGGCTTCGTACTTCTGCTCACTCATCTTGAAGAGCATCGACAAGAAGTTCGCGGTGTAGCCCAAGTCGTTGTCGGGATAGATGTAGGGCTTGCCCTGCGCATGGCGATAAGACCACGCACCCAACGTCGGCATCTTGGCGATCATCCGCACGATCTGGATGTAGCGGTTCTGGGCGTCATCGACATTGTTCGACTCTGGGTAGAAGGTCGAGAGCGCACCCACAGAGGCCATCAACATGCCCATCGGGTGCGCGTCGTAGCGGAAACCCTGCATGAAGTCGCGCACGTTCTCGTGCACGAACGTGTGATAGGTGATGTTGTGCACCCAGTCGTCGTACTGCGCCTTGTCAGGCAACTCACCGGTCAGCAACAGGTAAGCAACTTCAAGGAACGTGGAGTGCTCGGCCAACTGCTCGATTGGGTAGCCGCGGTATTCCAAAATGCCCTTGTCGCCATCGATGTAGGTGATCGAACTGCGGCAACTTGCAGTGTTAGTGAACCCAGGGTCGTACGTCGCCAAACCCGGCTCGCCATCGCCAACCTTGATCTGTGCCAGATCGCCAGCCTTGATCGTGCCGTCGGTGATCGGGATTTCGTACTCCTTGCCGGTGCGGTTGTCACGCACGGTCAAAGATTCGGCGTCGCCCATCGGCCATCTCCAGAGTTCTAGTTTCGGTAGCCCCAACCTAGTTCCAACGCCAACCCTGAACAATTCCGAGGACCGTGCGTGGCACTACCTGACGCCGTTTTGACCCGACCACTAAGCGCGGCGTAATCTTGGCCCTTGCGTCTCCTGCCGCGCCGTGAAGTTTGCGGTGCAGACCCGGACGAAGTGGAACCGGGCAGTGTTCGTCAGAAGTCGCAGAACCACACGTTTCAGGGAACCCCCTGACTCGCACTACGAACCAGAGAGTGGACGCCGCATGCGCACCTACACTCCCAAGCCCGCCGACATCACACGCGAGTGGCTCGTCATCGACGCCACCGACGTGCGGTTGGGCCGACTCGCCGTCCAAGTTGCCAACCTCCTGCGAGGCAAGCACAAGGCGATGTTTGCAAACCACGTCGACACTGGCGACTTCGTCATCGTGATCAACGCTGCCAAGGTCTCACTGTCCAGCAACAAGGCCGCCACCAAGATGGCCTACCGTCACTCCGGCTACCCAGGCGGCTTGACCACCACCCCCTTCGGTGAACTGCTGGAGAAAGACGCTCGCAAGGCCATCGAAAAGGCAGTGTGGGGCATGCTCCCCAAGAACCGCCTCGGCCGTCAGATGCTCAAGAAGCTCAAGGTGTACTCCGGGTCTGAGCACCCGCACGCCGCCCAGAAGGCCAAGCCGTTTGAGATCACTCAGGTCTCCCAGTAATCGACGTACCAAGGACTTATGACAATGACTGAGAACAACACTGTGGACGTCGAAGAGACCTACGAGGTCGACGAAGCTGGCGTCGCTTACTCAACCGAGAGCAGCCGCCCCGCCGACGCTCCCGCCCGCCCCGCGACCATCGCTCCCGCCGGAGCCACTGGTCGCCGCAAGGAAGCCGTCGCACGAGTTCGCCTCGTTCCCGGCACCGGAGTGTGGACCGTCAACGGACGCACCCTCGACTCCTACTTCCCCAACAAGCTGCACCAGCAGGTCGTCAACGAGCCTTTCGTGACCACCGACCTCGTTGGCCGCTTTGACGTCATCGCCCGCATCCACGGCGGCGGCATCACCGGTCAAGCTGGCGCACTGCGCCTGGGTGTGGCCCGCGCTCTCAACGCGATCGACGTTGAAGCCAACCGTCCCTCGCTCAAGAAGGCCGGACTGCTCACTCGTGACGCCCGCGTCATCGAGCGTAAGAAGGCCGGTCTCAAGAAGGCCCGTAAGGCTTCCCAGTTCTCCAAGCGCTAGTCCTGCGATGTGTCCCAGGCACATTGCGGCGTTGTCGTCGGTCGACGGCCCTCGAGGCCGCCTTCCCTCCTCCGCCTTGCACTGCACTCTGGGACACACCGCAGCCCTGCGGCGAATCGTCCCGGGGACGCGAGCTAGGAGTCGCCTGAGATGAAGAAGCTGTTCGGCACCGATGGCGTCCGTGGTTTGGCCAACGGGGTACTCACGGCTGAATTGGCCCTAGACCTCTCCGTTTCTGCCGCGCATGTGCTCGCACAGCGGGGCAGTTTTGCCGGGCACCGGCCCTTTGCGGTGGTCGGCACCGACACTCGAATCTCAGGGCAATTTCTTTCCGCCGCTGTGGTGGCGGGTTTGGCCAGTGCCGGCGTTGACGCGGTGCTCTTGGGTGACTTGCCCACGCCTGCGGTTGCCTACCTCACCGGCGCTATGGGCGCTGACCTCGGTGTCATGCTCAGCGCCTCGCACAACGCGATGCCTGACAACGGCATCAAGTTCTTGGCCAAAGGCGGGGTCAAACTCGATGACGCCATCGAGAAGGCCATTGAGCAGCACATGCGTGAGGAGTGGCAGCGACCACTCGGCGGTGATGTGGGCAGGGTGCGCACGGAGTTCAGCGCTGGCTCGCAGTACGTCGAGCACCTCACCAGCACCATCTCGCACTCTTTGAGCGGGCTGAAGGTCGTACTCGACTGCGCCAACGGGGCTGCCTCCGTGGTCGGACCAGCAGCTTTGCGGGCAGCCGGGGCAGATGTGGTTGCCATTCACGCCTCCCCAGACGGACTCAACATCAACGACAACTGCGGCTCCACCCACCTCGGAGCACTCCAAGCAGCAGTGGTTGCGCACGGCGCTGACGTGGGCTTCGCGCTCGACGGAGATGCTGACCGTTGCCTGGCAGTTGACGCTGCCGGCGAGATTGTCGACGGTGACCAGATCCTGGCGATCTTGGCCCTTGCGATGCACGAGCAAGGCCGCCTGGTGAAAGACACTGTGGTGGCGACGGTGATGAGCAACCTTGGGTTTGTGCAGGCGATGAAGGCCGCTGGGCTCGGCGTACGCCAAACAAAGGTTGGGGATCGCTACGTTCTCGAAGCGATGAAAGTTTCGGGCTACAACCTCGGTGGCGAGCAGTCGGGGCATGTGATCTTGTCTGACCACGCGACCACTGGCGATGGGGTGTTGACCGCCCTGCAATTGCTCGATCGGATGGCGGCCACTGGCAAGTCGTTCGCAGAGTTGGCCGGGGTCATGTCGCGGTTGCCGCAGATTTTGGTCAACGTGCCCAACGTCGATAAGTCACGCACCGACGACGACGCGGTGCTGGCCGCGGCAGTGGCCGAAGAAGAGGCCGCGCTGAACGGCTCGGGCCGAATCTTGTTGCGACCCTCAGGCACTGAGCCGCTGGTGAGGGTGATGGTCGAGGCCCCCACACAAGCACTCGCTCACGAGGTGGCACACCGTTTGGCAGCCGTCGTGAAGGCTCAACTCGGGCTTTAATCAGGTGCGCCCGCAGAGGGTGTGGCCTACGGTCGGCGACGTGGAATTCATCGACGTCACCCAAGACGAAGCCGGTTTGCGGGCTTGGTACGAGGCCTACTCAGCCGCCGGTCGTCACGGAAAGCCGCACCCCATGGTGTGGGCATTTGCCGAAATCCTGGCGGCCACCGCAATTGACTGGCCACGCCGGAAGTTGCGCCACATCTCCGCTGTGGTGGATGGCCGCGTGGTTGCGGCCGGCTCGATCTCGTTTCCGCAACTCGATCACCTCGTACACGCTGCGGTTGAGGTGTTCGTCGCACCGGCAGATCGCGGCCGTGGCTATGGATCTGCCTTATTGGCACACCTAGAAGGCATGGCCAGGGCGGCGGGGCGACACATCATTGCCGCCGAGGTGCTTCACGCCTTGGACGACCCCGCAGATGCAGCGGGCGTGCCTGATGCTGAGTTCGCTCGACGCCACGGCTACAAGTTTGGCCTCGGCGACGTGATGCGCCGACTGGCGTTGCCGGTCTCACCCGACTTCCTCACCGACCTCGCCGACTCGATTGCCCCAGCCCATGCGGGCTATGCGATCACGAGCCACTACGGGAGCGGACCCGCAGACATCGCATACAAGGTCAGTGTCTTGGATGCCTCACTGACCACCGAGGCGCCGATGGGCGAGATGTCCTACGAAGCAGAGGCCGTCGACGTCGAGTCGAACCGAATTGGCGAGCAACTCCTGGCTGCCCAACGCCGCTCGCGCATCCGCACCGTCGCCATGTGGGGCCAAGAAGTGGTCGGCTACTGCGACACGGTGCGTGCGGAGTACGACGGGAACCGGGTGTGGCAATGGGGCACCCAGGTGCACCGCGACCACCGAGGCCATCGACTCGGCCTGGCCCTCAAGATCGCCAACATGAGGGCATTGGCGCAGGCATATCCCGAGGCCGATGAGATCCTCACGTTCAACGCCGAGGTCAACACCCACATGATCGCCGTGAATGATCAGTTGGGTTATGTGCCTGTGGCCCGACTTGCGGAGTTTGAGAAGCACTTGGTTTAGCCATGAGCCGATTCGAGGCTCAGAGTTTGCGCAAGCGCACATAGCTCACTGAGTGGTCGCTGCCCTTTCGTAGCACCAGGGTGGCCCGCGACCTCGTAGGCACGATGTTTTGGTCGAGGTTGGGACCGTTGATGGAGTCCCAGATGCGGCGAGACTCGGCTCGGGCTTCGTCGGCGGTGAGGCCGGCGTAGCGGGCGAAGTACGACGCCGGGTTGCGGAAGGCCGTTTCGCGCAAGTGCAAGAAGCGTTCGGTGTACCACCGTCGGATGTCGCTCTTGCGGGCATCGACGTAAACGGTGAAGTCGAAGAAGTCGCTCACTGCCAATCCGGTGCGACCGTCGTCTCGCACCCGGGCAGGCTGGAGCACGTTGAGGCCCTCAACGATGACGATGTCGGGGGCTTTGATGATCACGGGTTCGTCGGGCATGACGTCGTACACCAAGTGGGAGTACGTCGGCGCGTGCACCACCTCGCGACCAGACTTGATGTCCATCACGAACTTCAACAGCGCTCGGCGGTCGTAGGACTCCGGGAACCCTTTGCGGTGCAAGATGCCGCGCCTTTCAAGCTCGGCATTGGGGTAAAGGAACCCGTCGGTGGTCACCAGCGAAACCCGTGGATGCTCAGGCCAGTGAGCCAACATCTCGCGCAGCACGCGAGCGGTGGTGGACTTGCCGACCGCCACCGATCCGGCCAGGCCGATCACGAAGGGGGTGCGCGGGGGAGTAGGGCGACCGAGGAAGTCTTGTTGGGCGCGGTGCAAGACCCCGCTTGCGGCCACGCGAAGGCTGAGGAGCTTGCTCAGCGGCAGGTAGACCTCTTCGACTTCGCGCAGGTCTAGCTCGTCACCCAGACCCCTGACTCGCTCGATTTCGGCTGGCGAAAGCGGCTGCACGGTGGAGTGACCCAGTCTCGCCCAATCGTCGCGGTCGAGTTCGACGTACGGCGAAGACTCGGTGCTCATGGGCGCATTGTTCTCTATGCCAGCCTCGTTGAGGCACTCAGCATGCCGTGAGTCTGGCCACGCACCTCTAGACTTCAGCCCATGTGCGGCATCGTTGGGTACGTCGGAGACAAGCAAGCTGAGCAGGTGGTGATCGACGGCTTGCGTCGATTGGAGTACCGCGGATACGACTCGGCTGGGGTCGCGCTCGTCGTGGATGGGCAGATCGCCTACGACAAAAAGGCAGGCAAGCTCAGCAACCTCGAAGGCGCACTGGCGAGCAGCCCGTTGGCTGCATCGACCACCGGCATCGGTCACACCCGTTGGGCCACCCACGGTGCACCCACCGACAACAACGCCCACCCACACCTAGGTGCGACCGGGCGGGTTGCGTTAGTCCACAACGGCATCATCGAGAACTACGCGCAGATCCGCTCGAAGCTCGAAGCAGCCGGTCTTGAGATGCGTTCTGAAACCGACACCGAAGTCGCGGCCCAACTTCTTGAAGTCGAGTTGTTGGCGTGCAACGACCTCACCCACGCCATGCAAGCCACCTGCCGCCAACTCCAAGGTGCTTTCACCTTGGTGGCTGTGGACTCCAAAGACCCTTCGCGGGTCGTGGCCGCTCGCCGCAACTCCCCACTGGTCGTCGGGCTCGGTGAGGGCGAAAACTTCCTGGGTTCTGATGTGGCGGCGTTCATCGAGCACACTCGTGAAGCCCTCGAGCTTGGCCAAGACCAGGTGGTCACCATCACCCGTGAGGGCGTGGCAGTCAGCGACTTTGATGGCGCCCCCGCCGAAGGCAAGCACTACCACGTCGACTGGGACCTCTCGGCAGCCGAAAAGGATGGCTACGACTGGTTCATGCGCAAGGAGATCTTCGAGCAGCCGCGCGCGATCGCCGATGCGCTCTTGGGTCGCCACGACACCTCAGGTGCGCTGCAACTTGATGAAGTGCGCATCTCCGATGAAGAACTGCGTTCGATCGACAAGATCATCATCGTTGCCTGCGGCACCGCGTTTTATGCAGGTCTGGTGGCGAAGTACGCCATTGAGCACTGGGCCCGCATCCCCTGCGAGGTCGAGTTGTCGCACGAGTTCAGGTACCGCGACCCCATCTTGACCCGCAATACCTTGGTAGTGGCGGTCTCGCAGTCGGGTGAGACAGCAGACACCTTGATGGCCCTTCGCCACGCCCGTGCACAAGGCTCCAAGGTGCTGGCGATCTGCAACACCAACGGCTCCACGATTCCGCGCGAAGCCGACGCGGTGATTTACACCCACGCCGGCCCTGAGATCGGTGTGGCTTCGACCAAAGGCTTCTTGACCCAACTCATCGCCAGCTACCTCCTGGGTTTGTACCTCGCTGAACTTCGCGGCATGAAGTACGGCGAAGAAGTCGCCGCCATCGTGCGTGAACTCGCCGACGCCCCCGGCCACGTGCAGCGGTTGCTCGACAACGCCGACGAGATCTATGACCTGGCCGGGCGACTGGCCGATGCCAAGTCGGTGCTGTTCTTGGGTCGCCACGTCGGATTCCCGGTGGCACTCGAAGGTGCCCTCAAGCTCAAGGAGCTTGCCTACATCCACGCCGAGGGGTTTGCCGCCGGCGAACTCAAGCACGGACCCATTGCGCTGATCGAAGAGGGCCTTCCGGTCTTTTGCGTGATCCCCCCAGCCGGGCGTGACCAACTGCGCGACAAGATGGTCAGCGCGATTCAAGAGATCCGTGCTCGCGGCGCCCGCACGATCGTGTTGGCCGAAGATGGCGATGAAGAAGTGACTGCCTTCGCCGACGAAGTGATCCGGTTGCCGCGCGTCTCGACCCTGTTGCAGCCGCTGGTCTCAACGGTGCCGCTCCAACTGTTTGCCTGCGAACTGGCCACCAAGATGGGCCACGACGTGGACCAGCCCCGCAACTTGGCCAAGTCCGTCACGGTCGAGTGACGCCATGGCCATCGTGGGCATCGGGGTCGACGTTGTCGACATTGAGCGGTTCACCCAAACGCTCGAGCGCACCCCGGGCCTGCGCGAGCGACTGTTCGTCGAGTCAGAGTTAGCCCACCGTCCTGCCTCTTTAGCGGCTCGGTTTGCTGCCAAAGAGGCACTCGCCAAGGCACTGTCGACCGACGGTGGTTTGGTCTGGACCGATGCCGTGGTCGTGCGCGATGGGGCCACCGCCCCCAGTTTTGCGCTCAGCGGCACGGTCGCGGCCCGAGCCGCCGCCCTAGGCATCACTCACCTGCACTTGTCGTTGTCACATGACGCCGGGATCGCCTCAGCTTTCGTGGTTGCAGAGGCGATCGGCTAAATGCGCTGGGCACACACAGTCGCGCAGGTCAGGGCGGCCGAGGCCGACCTGATGGCCCAGTTGCCCGAAGGAGCCTTGATGCAGCGGGCCTCTTTCGGCCTGGCAGCTGCGGTTGGCGCATTCCTGGGTGGGCAGGTCTATGGGCGCACCATCTTGTTGCTCGTTGGGAGCGGAGACAACGGAGGAGATGCGCTGTTCGCTGGCGCACTGCTCGCCCGCCGTGGCGCTTCAGTCAGTGCACTGTTGCTGAGTCAGCGCGTGCACGCCGCGGGCTTAGCTGCACTTCGAGCCGCTGGTGGGCGAGTTGTGCTCGAACCTGGGTCGCCTGACGTCGTACTCGATGCCATTGCTGGCATCGGAGGTGTCGGACCGCTGCGCGCGGAGGCGGCGGCGATCATCGAGCGACTTGGCGAAACTCCCATGATCGCGGTGGACACTCCCACCGGGGTCGACGTCGACACCGGGCAGATCAACGGTGCGCACGTGAGGGCTGACCTGACCGTCACCTTCGGCACCTACAAGGTCTGCCACCTCGTCGAACCAGCCGCGCAGGCCTGTGGCGTCATCGAACTCATCGACATCGGTCTGGACTTGCCACCTGCCCAAGTGAGCTCTCTGACCAGCGCGGATGTCGCCAATCTGGTGCCGAGGCCAGGGCCGTTCGCGCATAAGTACACCCGAGGCGTCGTTGGAGTGCGCGCTGGCTCCAGCACCTATCCCGGGGCCGCGATGACGTGCGTCGCCGGGGCAAATAGTGGCCTGGTGGGGATGGTGAGGTACGTCGGAGATGCCCCGGTCATCGGCTCAAACCCCGAGGTCGTCGGTGCCGGTCAAGTGCAAGCCTGGGTCGTCGGCTCGGGCACCTCGCATGACGCCCAAGCCCATCTAGACGCCGCCCTCGCTGATGCCGTGCCCCTGGTGATTGATGCCGATGCGCTGAAATGCATCCACGGCCCCGTGGGAGTCCCCGCCATCCTCACGCCCCATGCCGGCGAAATGGCTGCGCTTATGGGACTGACCCGCGAGCAGGTCGAAGCCGACCAGTTGGCGATCGCCCGCGAAGCGGCACAGCGTTTCGAGGCAGTCGTGATGCTCAAGGGTCGCCATACGCTCATTGCCGCTCCCGACGGTCACGTCGCCATCACCACCACGGGCAACCCCTGGCTAGCCACCGCCGGAGCCGGGGACGTCTTAGCCGGCCTCACCGGCGCACTCCTAGCCGCCGGGCTGACGCCCTTTGATGCCGCCCGTGTCGGCTCCTGGGTGCACGGAGCCGCCGCCACCCTCGCCGGTGAACACGGGCCGATCGTTGCCAGCGACATTGCTCGGGGGATTCCAGGGGTGGTTGCTGCTCTTGGGATTCCTGCACCAGCAGCGTCGTAGGGTTTCCCCATGACCGCGCTGCCCCCGATCGCTCACCGAGCAGAGGTTGTGGTGGATCTGGGGGCGATTCGGGCCAACATCGAGTGGCTGAAGGGTCAGCGCGCGCAAGAGTTGATGGTCGTGGTGAAGGCCAATGCTTATGGGCACGGGATGGTCGAGGTGGCCAGGGTGGCTCGTGAGGCGGGGGTGGCGTGGCTGGGGGTGGCCACGTTGGATGAGGCCCTGGAATTGCGGGCATCGGGGGATCGTGGCCGGATCTTGTCGTGGCTGCATCTGCCCGATGAAGACTTTGCTGCGGCGGCGGAGCACGGCATTGATGTGACGGCGTACTCCGTGGATCAACTCACCGCGATGGCCCAGGTGAAGGGGTTGCGGGTGCAACTCAAGGTCGACTCGGGGCTCTCGCGGGGTGGGGCCAGCGGTGCCGATTGGCCGCACCTGGTGCAGGCCGCAGCCCAAGCCCAAGCAGCGGGGCACCTTGAAGTCAGCGGCATTTGGTCGCATTTGGCCAGCGCCGATGATCCTGATCACCGCGCCAACCAGCACCAGTGGGAACGCTTTGAGTCAGCGCTTGAGCTTGCCCACGAGGCCGGGCTGAGCCCCGAGGTGGTGCACTTGGCTAACTCGGCGGGGGCGACCGTGCTGCCCCAACATCCCCTCACCAATCTCGTGCGGGTGGGGTTGGCGACCTATGGTCTCGATCCGGCCCCCAACGTCGAACATTTGCCGGTGAAGGCCGCCATGACCGTGCGCACTCGGGTGGCGATGGTCAAAGAGATCGATGCTGGCGAGGGCATTAGCTACGGACACACGTTTGTGGCTCAAGCGAAGATGAGGATTGCGCTCGTGCCATTGGGGTACGGCGACGGCATCCCCCGCCACGCCTCCAACCGCGGCGCCGTGTGGATCAACTCTCAGCGTTGCCCAGTCGTGGGGCGAGTGTGCATGGATCAGTTCATCGTCGACCTCGGTGAGGGCAGTGCCGCGCCTGGCGATGAGGTCATCATCTTTGGGGCAGGTGACCTTGGGGAGCCCACCGCAGACGATTGGGCGGAGGCCGCTGAGACCATCAACTACGAAATTGTGACCCGCATCGGTGGGAGGACCTCGCGAGTCTTTGTGGGCTAAGTGCCACAATGAGACGTCCTTTTGAGATCCGGGAGAAATCGTGTCGAAACGCCGCGCAGGTGGCATTGCCGGGACTCTGGCAGCCCTAGCGGTCGGAGTCGGGCTCGTTGCCGAACGCACCATCGTTGCCGAGCGCCGCAAAGCCGCTCCCGATGCTGACCGTCTTGGCACGCTGCACTCCCAGGCGCGCACTGTCATCGCCTCTGATGGGGTGCACTTGCATGCCGAGGTCGATGAGGTGGCGCCGTACTCTCGAAAGCGGCGCGGCAAACACGAAGCCCCAGCAGCCGACCTGCCGACCTTGGTCTTTGCGCACGGCTATGCCCTGAGTTTGGATTGCTGGCACTTCCAGCGCGCGGCCCTGCGAGGCAAGTTCCGCATGGTGTTTTATGACCAACGCGCCCACGGCCAATCGGGTCGAGGCGAGTGGAAGAACGCCACGATTGACCAACTGGGCGCCGATCTCGGTGCGGTGATCGAGCAACTTGTTCCGACAGGCCGCGTGGTGGTTGTCGGGCACTCGATGGGCGGCATGAGCGCTTTGGCGTACGCCGATCAGTTCACCCGCGAGTTCAGCGAACGAGTCACTGGCGTGGCCTTGATTGCGACCTCTGCAGGTGACATGCACCCGCACGAGACGATCAGTTCGTGGATTCCCGACGGCATCGGTGAGGTGGTGGCACTGCGAGCCATCTCAGCACTGGCTAAAGCACCAGAACTGGTCGATTCGGCCCGCCGGCTGGGCTCCAACATCGGCTACCTGGTGGTTCGCCGCTTCGCTTTCGGCTCCACGAACGTGCCCCCGGAGCAGGTGGAGTTCCTCGATCACATGCTCGCCGATACTCCGATGGAGGTGTTGGGTGCGTTCTTCCCGCAGTTTGAGGCCCTCGATAAGTACGCCGTTTTGGGCGCTTTCACCAACGTCGCCACGACCATCATCTGCGGCACCCGCGACCGACTCACTCCGCTAGCTCACTCGCGGCGACTGGCTACGGCCATTGAGGGCTCCGAACTCGTGGTGTGCCCAGGGGCTGGGCACATGGTGATCTTTGAGAAGTCAGCACGGGTCAACGCTGCC
>WBZP01005758.1_pt1 | contig 12492 bp, 7 predicted proteins | sample 5204301 | NCBI WGS metagenome assembly WBZP01 (sample SAMN12412401, study PRJNA552823) | activated sludge metagenome | isolation source: activated sludge from nitrification reactor of wastewater treatment plant... | place: USA: Pennsylvania | collected 2017
GGCCGAGGCGACCGGCTACACCCTGACCCGCAGCGGCACCGGCACGTCGAGTGTGTTCACGTTGGCCGACACCGACGCCAACAAGACCACCTTCGCCTACGCGACCGGCACGGGTACCGCCTCCCCGCAGAACACGTGGCGCTTCCGGATGACCGCGGTCATCGAGCCGGGCACCAACATGACGTCCAGCGCGCTCTACCACGGCAACAGCGGCATGCCGTTGCGGTTCACCTCACCGTTGCCGCCGGGACAGACGTGCACCGACGCCAATTTCGGTGTCGGGTGCCGGGCGGTGAAGTTCTTCTACACCGACGCCACCAACACGCGGGTGACGTCGATCTCGATGATGTACAACGTGACCGGGACCGTGCAGTACACGGCGCTGGCGTGTTATGCCTACGACGCCGCGGGCCGTCTGGCCCAGGCGTGGGACCCGCGCCCGTCCGGGACCTCCTGCGGCACACCGGTGCTGGCGACCACGTACACCTATGTGACGGCGGCGGGGCCGAACCAGGGCAAGCTCGCCTCGATCACCCCGGCCGGGCAGGCCCCACTGGCGATCTCCTACACGGCCGGGTCGGGCACCGATCCCTACAGCGGCATGCTCGACTCGGTCTCACGCACCCACAACGCCGCCAACGGGACCGGCACGGAGACGGCCGCGGTGCGCTACGGGGTGCCGTTCGGTGCCGGGGGTGGGGAGTCTTACCCCGATCTGTCGGCGGCGGCGGCCGCGTCGTGGGGGCAGGGGGATGTGCCGGTGACGGCGTCCGTGGTGTACTCGCCCGGAGACACGGTCTCGTCCACGAACCTGCGTGATGGGGAGGTGACCGCGATGAATGCCGCGGGCCGCCCCGTGAACAGCGCCTCGTTCTCCGGCACCGGGCAGCGGGGCTGGCGGATCACCACCACCGAGTACGACGCCCGCGGCAATGTGGTCCGCTCGCTCTCGGCCGGTAACCGGGACAAGGCCGTTTACGACACCGCGGCCACCGCGGCAGCGTTGAACCTGCCCCCGGCCACCGACGCCGTCACGCTGGCCCGGGCGCTGGATGAGACCACGGTGTACTCCGCCGACGGGATCGACGTGCTGCACACCTACGGGCCCTACCACAAGGTGGCTCTCGCGAACGGGTCAGCCACGTTCGCGCGGGCGCACACCGCAACGACGTACGGCACTCTCACCGCTCCGGGTAGTGACCCGACGGTGAACGGGCCTGTGCATCAAGCGACCCAAGTCACGGTCGGGGCCTCGCAGTCGATCACCGCAACGGTCACCAATGAGGTCGACGTGCGGACCAGCCGCTACGCCTATGCCCTGACCAGCAGCGACACCGCGGGCTGGACGTTCGGCACCCCGGTTCGCACCACCACGGTGGTGCCCGGCGGCACGGACCTGGTCCGTGAGGTGGTCCTGGACCCGGCGACGGGCCAGGTGACGCAGGAACGCCAACCCTCGGCGGCCGGGTCGGCCTCGAACCCGGGGACCCGGACCACGACGTATTACACGAACACCGGGTCGGGGACGTGTTACCAGCCGGCGTTCGTGAATCTGCCCTGCCAGGTCGGTCCGGGGGCCCAACCCACCACGGCCGGGTTGGCGAAGCTGCCGGTGACGACGTACACGTATGACTATCTGCTGCGCCCGAGTGTGGTCACCGAGTCGGTGGTCGATGCGGGCGGGGCGACGCAGACCCGCACGACGACCACCACGTTCGAGAACGGTGGGATCGGTCCGCGTCCGACCTCGGTGGCGGTGACCGGCACCCTGGGCAAGGCCGTGCCGACGGTGACCACCGGCTACGACGCCGCGACGGGTCTTCCGGTCACAGTCACCACCGGGAATGTGGTGGCCGGGGACGGGATGGCCGGCACGATCACCACCACCTACGACGATTTCGGGCGGGCCACCTCCACCACCGACGCTGACGGCGCCGTCACCCTGCAGGCCTATGACGGTGCGGGGCGGCCGTCGGTGACGACGTGGAAGACCGCGGCCGGGGTGAGCCTGGGGGCCCGCACGGTGGTCTACGACTCCGTGACGGAGCGGCGTGGTCTGCCCACGTCGGCGACGGACTCGGCGATCAACGTCACGTTCACCGGCAGTTATGACGCTGATGGCGCCCTGGCGTCGCAGACGTGGCCGAACGGGCAGGTGCAGACCATCACCCGGGACACGGCCGGGATGGCTGTGGATCTGATGCTGGCCAAGCCGGGTGGGAACACCTGGCATCACGGCACCCAGACCGCGACCATCCACGGACAGGTGACCACCAGCAACGTCGAGTGGGTCTACGGCAAGACCTACACCTACGAGCCCACCGGGCGCCTGGCCACAGCGGCGTTCTCCTGGGCGGGCGGCAATACCTGTGACAAGAACGCCTACACCTTCGACGTCAACGGCAACCGCCTGTCCAAGACCCGCACCACCGCCGATGCCAACGGTGCCTGCTACAACACCACCACCACCAGTAGCTACGACAACGCCGACCGGCTCCTGTCCGTGACCACCGGCACCTCCACGGTCTCCCCGTCCTATGACGCGTGGGGCCGGATCACCACCCTGCCCGCCCCGCTCGCCCAGCCCACCGGCAACGGCGGCTGGACCACTCAAGGCAACCTGGGCAACTCCTACTACGTCACCGACGCCGTGGCGGGACAGACGCAGAACACCGACTGGTGGACCGATGGCTGGACCCTGGACCCCCTCGGCCGTCGCCGGGTGGCCACCGAGAGCAACGGCCCGACCCTGACCAACCACTACGCCGGCAACGGGGACTCCCCAGCCTGGATCGGCTGGGCCAGCGGACAGATCGACCGATACATCACCGACCTGGCCGGTGCACCCGTCATCGAATACGTCAAGGGAAGCCCCACCGGAGACCGAATCAACTACCAGATCATCAACCTGCACGGCGACATCGACATCACCTCCGGCCCCGACCCCGCCGGCGGCAACCCCGACGGCGCCGGCCTGGTCACCGACGAATACGGCATCACCGGCCTCTACGGCGGCCAATCCCGCTACGGCTGGCTCGGCGCCCACCAACGCTCCAACGAAGCCCTCGCCGGCACCGTCCTCATGGGCGCCCGCCTCTACACCCCCACCCTCGGACGATTCCTCTCCCCCGACCCCGTCCACGGCGGCAACGAAAACACCTACACCTACCCCAACGACCCCATCAACGAAGATGACACAGATGGGCTGGCGGCCGGGGACATTCCCGGCGTGTACGTCATCACCGACTCGCAGGGTAATGTATATATCGGCTCGAGTACGGCGAGTATGCGTGGCAGGGTCCTATCCCATCTCCGCAACCATGATGGACTTCATGGCCAAGTCAATGTGGAATTCTATGCAATGCCAAATGCTCCAAAGGCTCTCATTAGAAATGCCGAGCAGCAACTCTGGAACGACTTCAAGAACGCTGGAATTAGAACTCTGAACAAACTAAACGTGACGGCAGGAGGACGTGTTGTTATCGGCACGCGTGTCCTCTTCGCAACGCGCCCCACTCTTGTTGCGGCTGGATCGAAGGGAGGCGGATTAGCGAACGCTGGGACGGCGATGAGGACGGGAGGAGGCTGGTTCCCGGCCGGTCGTGTAGGAGGTGGTGCGGCTCCATGGAAACGAACGTGACGGGAAAGGGTGATGTTTCAAGTGCTACAACTGGACTGATCGTCTTAGGGGAAAGCGATCGGTACGAGACGGTGGTCTCTTTCGAAAACAGTATCTTTGGCTGGGCCATGAAGGTATCCGGCTGGTGGTCGGACGAAGTCACGCGATTGTGGGCGAGTCGACCATCGAAAGTCACGGCCCTCAGATATTCGACCGACGATCCTGACGCAAATCTCAAATTCCTTCTCGATCTAGACGGGCTAGAACATCTGAACCTATGGGGAAACGTCAGCGACGATAGTGTGATATCGACTCTTGAGAACCTTAAATCACTCGATTTGAACACCCCGATTCGACGCAGGCTCGATTTTCGTCGCCTCGGGCGGCTGGAGTATTTGTTTCTGGCCACCTCGCGTCAAGGCAGAGGCTTTCAAGACCTAATCGAGCTGCGAGACCTCAGGTGTCGGACAAACGATCCACGGACGTTGACTCGCATGACCAAGATGGAGCGGATGCGCCTAGAAGTCCGGCGAGTGCGAAGTCTGCAGGGGATCGAGGGAATGATTGGTCTTCGGGATCTCTGGCTTGACTATTCGCAACGACTGGTAGATGTGTTGCCGATCACGAGTCTGACTCATCTCGAAGAGTTCAGAATGGATGGACTCAGCGAAGTCGACACGCTCGATTGGCTAGCAGAGTGCCGTGCGCTTAAGATACTTCAGCTGGGCCGAATGCAGTCGCTGGATTCGTTGGCGATCCTTGAAACGCTACCCAACTTGACTCACCTCTCGGTCTATGTCGGGGCACTCCGCGACGGGGCGCTTCGTTCGCTAATTCATCATCCGACCCTGAAAGCGATACACATCGAGGCGGGTGCACGTTCCACAGATTTCACCGATGACGACGTGGCCGCTGCCCGGGCTGCCGGCAAAGAAATCGATATTTCTTTGTATTCTTATCCAGCCTGAGAATGAGGGTTCTCTCACCGGAGTGGCTGGTGTGACGTGTGTGGCGTCGGCGTGTCGGCAACGTGTCGGCACCGGGCGTGGGGTCCTGACCGGTAGGGGTCGGTTCTCGGCAAAGCCCTGGTCGCTGCCCTTACTGGACAGAGCCCGGACAGATCCCGCGGTCAAGACGTTGGCACAGGGTGGGACGCATCGCGGCCCGCCTCGGCGATCAACTGGATGGCTGTCGCGGCGACCTGCGCCCCGCCCCCGCCGAGTCGCTGCAGACCGGCCAGCGTCGCCTCGGCCGCCGGGGCGCCCGCGCGCACCTTATCGGCCAGGGTCACCGCGAGCTCGGTGCGGCGGTTCGTGTAGAGCTGCAGCAGCAGGGGCAGCTGGTCGAGCCCGGTGCCGTGGTCGGCGACGGCGTCCAGCAGGTCCGCGCCGGCGCGGTCGATGTGGCCGAGCGAGCCGGCCAGCAGCGCGCGGGTCTGCAGCACCGGGCCGAGCGAGCGGTGGTTGCCGGCCGGGTCGACCAGCTCGGTGATGCCCGACATCAGCTCGAGCGCGTGCTCCTGCCGGCTCGGCACCCGGGCGTGCACCTGGGCCTCCAGCCAGTCGCACAGCGCCGGCCGGGTGATCCCGTCCGTGCGCAGCTCGCCGACCAGGTGCAGCACCACGTCGTCGAACCCGCGCGCATCGGCCAGCAACTGCGCCAGCAGCACCGTGGCCGCGGCCCGCTCCGGGCCGTCGGGGGCGATCTCGCGCAGCGCCTCGAACGAGTCGACCGCCGCCTGCTGGCGGCCCAGCCCCAGGTAGGTGCGGCCCAGGTCGAGCAGCACGGACGCGGCGGCCTGCAGATCCGGCGAGCCGAGGCCGACCAGCTCGTCGAGCCGGGCCTGGGCGATCGCCAGGTTGCGCTCGGCCTTGGCCTGGCGCCGGTCGGCGTCGACGTAGCCGTGGTGCACGATCCGGGCACCCTCGAGCCGGGCCTCGCGCAGCGGCCGGGCCAGCCCGCGGGCGGCCGCCGCGCTGACCAGCTTCTCGTGCACGCGGCCCTGCCAGTGGACGGCGCTGCGCCGGGCGATCCGGTGCGAGAGCAGGGCCTGCGCCTCGACCAGCACCGGCCCGCCGTCGGGGGGCGTGCCGTTGGTGTCGTCGGGGGCGCTGTCGGCGGGGGCCAGGTTGACCACGGCCATGGTGACCACCTCGACCGGGCCCGCCCGCAGCAGGTGGCGGCGCAGCAGCAGCGCGTCGTCCACGCCGTCCAGCCGCTCGTCGGCGTCGATGATCAAGGCCCACTCGGCGCGGCTCATCGCCAGCGCCTCGTTGCGGGCCCGGGCGAAGTCGCCGTCCCAGTACCCCTCGATCACCCGGGCGCCGGCGGCGCGGGCGATCGCCACCGTGTCGTCGGTCGACCCGGTGTCGTAGATGCAGATCTCGTCGACGATGCCGTCGAGCGAGGCCAGGCAGCCGGGCAGCATCGCGGCCTCGTCCTTGACGATCAACGTGGCCGCCAGCAGCGGGCGCCGGTGCCCCGGGTGCGTGCGCCGCCGGGTCACCGGGCCACCGCCGGCCGGCGTCGGCGGGCCAGCCGGTGCCCGGCCGAGAGCAGGGCGACCTGGGCGCCCTGCCCGCCCAGACCCGCCAGCACCTCGCCGGTGCGCAGCGCCAACGGGCCCTGGTGGGCGCCGAGCGCCGAGGCGAGTTCGCCCTCCCGGCCGCGCCACAGTTCCAGCAGGCTGATCCCGTTCGAGCGGGTCGCCTGGTAGCCGCAGGCCACGTCGAGCATCGCCCTGCCCGCCTCCTCGATCGATCCGATGGCGATCGCGTGCAGCACCAGGGTGAGCAGCACGATCTCCAGGCTCTGTCGCATCCCCATCGCGTCGACCAGCTCGGTCACCCGGCCGAGCAGTCGCACGGCCTCGGCCAGGTCGCCCCGCTCGGCCATCGCCCGGGCGCGCAGCCAGTCGCGCACGCCCGGCGGGGTGAGGCCGTCGTCGTCCAGTTCGTCACACAGCCGCAGCACGTCGTCCGCGTGGCCGCCCCGGGCGAGCAGGAGCTCGCCGAGCTGTGTGGTCGCCACGGCCCGGTACGGGCCGGCGGCGCTGCTGCTGCGGGCGTCGGCGAAGGCCTGCGCCGCCTCGTCGAGCCGGTCGGTCACCGCGAGCGCCCGGCCGAGGTCGACCAGGGTGCGGGTGATCGCCTCCGGGTCGGGGTCGGCCCGGCCGAGCTGGTCGGCCAGCCCGCGCCGGGCCAGCGCGATGTTGCGCTCCCGCTTGCGGGCCGCCTCACCCGGGTCGCCGTAGCCGTGGTGGCGCAGCACCAGCCGGCCCGGCTCGAACCGGGCGACCTCCTCGGCGACCGGGGGCCGGCCGTCGACCAGCAACGTCTCGTGCACCCGGCCGTGCCAGCGGGTGCCGCTGCGGCGGGCGAGCCGCACCGACGGCAGCGAGCCGGCGTCGGTGCCGGTGCCGTCGGTGTTGACCACCTGGACGGTGACCAGCCGCACGGCCGTGGGCAGGGCGGCCAGCTCGGCGCGCACCGCGGCGGCGTCCCCGGCCACCTCGTCGTCGCCGTCGACGATCAGCGCCCACTCGGCGTGGGCCATCCCGAGGGCGGCGTTGCGGGCGCGGCCGAAGTCGTCGTCCCAGGAGCCCTGGACGACGCGGGCGCCCGCCGCGCGGGCGATCGCCACGGTGTCATCGGTGGAGCCGGTGTCGTAGACGCAGACCTCGTCGACCAGCCCGGCCAGCGCCGCCAGCGCGCGCGGCAGCCGCTCGGCCTCGTCCTTGACGATCATGGTGGCCGCCAGCAGCGGACGGGCGGTCACGGTGCGGCCACCAGGGCCGCGGCCCGCAGCCGGCGCACCCGGTCGGCCACCTCGGCGCCCCCGGGTTCGGCGGCCAGCAGGGCCAGCGAGGCGTCCAGGTGCGGCCCGGACCCCGCCGCCAGGGCGTGGGCCAGCTCGTCCGGGCGGCCCTGCGCGACCTGCAGCACCGCGCTCACGTACCAGGCCTGCGGCGGGTGGCCGCAGAGCAGCTCGACCCCGGCGGTCAGCGCCTCGGCCACCCGCTGCTCGGCGCCGCAGTAGAGCAGCCGGGCCAGCAGCACCCGGTCCATCGTCTGGCGCAGGCCCATCGGGTCGACCAGCTCGCGCACCCCGGCCAGCAGTTCGATCGCCCGGTCGCGTTCACCGACCTGCCAGCGGGCCTGCGCCTCGAGCCAGTCGCACTGGCCCGGGGCGCCGTCCGGCAGGGTGCGCAGGTCGGCCACCAGGTCGAGCACCCGCTGCGGTTCGCGGGCGTCGTCGAGCAGGGTGGCGGCCAGGATCGCCGTCGCCTCGGCGGCGTACCGGCTGCCGGGGTGCACCTGGCGGACGGCCTCGAACGCGGCGACCGCGGCCTCGCGCTGACCCGGCAGCAGCAGGTGCGAGCGGGCCAGGTCGAGCAGGGTGCGGGCCACCTCGGCCGGGCTCGCGGCGGGGTCGGCCAGCAGGTCGTCGAGGTCCGCCTGGGCCAGCGCCAGGTTGCGGGTCACCTTGTCGACCACGGAGCCGGGGGTCAGGTAGCCGTGGTGGACGATCTGCACCACGGAGGGGTCGAGCTGCACCGTGCCGCCCGAGCGGTGCGAGCGCAGCATCTCGTGCACCCGGCCGTCCCAGCGCACCTGTGCGCGGCGGCCGATCCGGGGGGAGGGCAGCCGCGATCCGGTGGCCGCGCCGTCCGGCCCCGCGTTGACCACCTGGACGACGACCAGGTCGATGCTCTCGATCGGCGGCCCCGCGGGCCGCACCGCCCCGGACAGGTACGCGCGCAGCGGCCCCGGGTCGCCGGTCACCTCGTCGTCGCCGTCGACGATCAGCGCCCACTCGGCGCGGGTCATCGCCAGGGCGGCGTTGCGGGCGCGGCCGAAGTCGTCGTCCCAGTAGCCCTGGACGACGCGGGCCCCCGCCGCGCGGGCGATCGCCACCGTGTTGTCGGTGGAGCCGGTGTCGTAGACGCAGACCTCGTCGACCAGCCCGGTCAGCGAGGCCAGCAGCCGGGGCAGGTTGGCCGCCTCGTTCTTGACGATCATCGTGGCCGCCAGCAGCGGGACCGCCCGGTCGTCGCGGGTCGACGGGCCGGGGCGTGGCGCCCGCGGCCGGTGACGGGGTGCCGGTACCCGGCCTCGCGAACGGCTCACCAGCCCTCCATCGGCCGGGCCCTGCCCCTCCTGGAGACGGGTGATCCCGCGGATTGGCGGGATCCGACCCGTTCATCGGGTCCGCACCCGCCGATCGCGGGGATCACCGGGTCAGCCGACGAGGTCGAGCTGCCCGCCGTGGCTGACCGCCGCGTACCCGCCGCGGGTCCGCTGGCGCGACAGGGTGGTCAGCCGGCTGCTGACGTCGTCCCGCTGGCGGCCGACCTGCTCGACCACCTGGGCGAGCAGCCCGGCGATCTGCGCCCGCCGGCTCTCGGCGGCGGGCGGCGGCGGGCCGACCGGGGTCGGCAGTTCGGGCATCAGCGGGGGGCGTCCGTCGGCGAGGCACTGCTGCACCTCGTGCACGGCCGCCTCCACGGCGTCCAGGTAGTCGGCCCACGTGGGCGGGCGGACAGCGGCGAGCGCCGTCATGCGGCACCTCCTCGAACGGCGCCTCCCTGCGCGTGGTAGTCCTGGGGCCGGCCGTCGGGCCGGGTCGCGGGGCGCGGCGGGGCGGCCGTGCCGCTCGCCGAGTGCCAGGCGTCGCGCAGCGGCGCCACCAGGTCGCGGCAGGCCGCGACCCGTTCCGGCTGGTTGCGCAGCCGGGCCTGGAGGAGTTCCTTGACCAGCCAGACGTACAGGGCGGCAAGGGGTTTGCCCTCGGGCCAGAGGTCGGTGTCGAGGGTGGAGTGCAGCTCGAGCAGGATGTCCGAGGCGTGGGCCAAGCGTTCGCCGCAGGTCGCCACGTCACCGCGGAGCATCGCGTCGTGGCCGATGTTCAGGTCGAGCACCAGGCGGTCGTAGAGCATCGTCAGCAGCCGGGCCGGGGATGCGGTCTGCGAGGCGTCCCCGGCGTACCGGGCCTTGGCCATCGCCACCGAGTTCGCCACAGCTCAGCCCTCCTTCCGGTGATGCTCTCGTCATGGTCATCGGTGCGGCGACGGATCAGCTGGAGCCGCCGTCCGGGTACGTCAGCCGGAAGAGGTGGAGCTCGAGCTCGACTGGGTGGTGTTGTAGCTGCTGAGGAAGTTCGACTGGCTCTTCAGCGCCGCGAGCGTGGTCTCCATGGCGGTGAACTGGGCCTGCAGCGAGGCGCGGTAGGCGGTCAGTCGCCGGTCCCAGTCGTCGATCTGGGTCTGCAGCGCCTTGACCGCGCTCTCCCGGCCCGACTTCGCGGTGGCGAGCACGCCGGTGTCGGCGGCGGTCTCCTTGTCGACCAGCTGCACCACCCGCTGGGCAAGCCCCGGGGTGTACCCGATCGAGCCGACGGCGCCGCCCGAGGCGGTCAGGTCCGCCTGGCTGAGCGCCACGGTCACCTCGAGGCCCTTGGCGTCGCCGCTGCCGAACGCCAGCGACAGCGTCGACCCCTTGCCGACGGCGGTCTGGCCGCCGATCGTGCCGGCGACGTCCGTCCCGACGGTGGTGTGGGTCTGCTGCGTGCCGTCGACGGCGAGGGTGAACGCCCCGGCGGAGCCGGCGGCGTCGGCGGTGACCCGCAGGTCGGTGCCGCTCGCCGAGGCCGAGACGCCCAGACCGGCGGCGGTGGCCGCCTTGGTGAGCTCGGTGGCGACCTTGGCCAGGTCGTCGCCCGCCCCGACGGTGTAGCTGGCGACGGTCGAGCCCCGGGTGAGGCTGACCACCTGGCCGGCGGTGAACCCGCCCGCGGCGGGCGCCGTCCACTGCTCGGCCGCGGCGAGGCCGGTCACCGTGATCGCGTAGCTGCCCGACTTGGTGGCCGAGGTGGACGCCGCGAAGGTGACCGAGCCGGTCACCCCGGCGGTCGGCGTGAACACCCCGTTCGCGCCGTACTTCGCGGCGACCCCCTTCGGGTCGGCCGCGAAGGCCTTGGTGAACGTGTCGCGGTCGAACGACAGCCGCCCGCCCCGGGTGAGCGTGATGCCGGGGGCGCCGGAGGTGCCCACCAGGGAGAGCACGGACTGCTGCAGGGTGCGGGCGGCGCTGTCGCCGACCAGCGAGCCGCCGGTCTTGGTCGTCGCGTTCCACTGGGTCGCGGTCTCGACGTTCGAGAGCACGGTGTTCGCGGCGTCCACGAGCTTCTTGACGTCGTCGGCCACCGAGCTGCCGTCGATCGCCGAGGTGACCGTGACGCCGGTCTCCAGCCGGGAGACGCTGAAGCTCAGCCCGGGGACGACGCCGCTGAAGGTGTTCGTCGTCGAGCTGACGCTGTAGGCGGTGGCCGGGTTGGAGCCGACGGTGATCCGGGCGTCGCTGCCCTGGCTCAGCACGTCGGTGCCGGTGAACCCGGTCAGGCCGGTGACGCTGAACGCGGACGCCGCGCCGGTGGCGCCGGCGGTGAGCTGGAGCCGGAACTGGCCGGGGGAGGTCTGCACGGCCGAGGCGGTGACGCCCGCCGAGGAGGCGTTGACGGCGGCGACGACGTCGGCGAGGGAGCCGGTGCCGGTCTGCACCTGCAGCTGGCTGCCGTCCGCCTTGGTGAAGGTCAGGGGGCCCGCGGCGACCTGGGTGTTGAGCGAGGCGACGCTCTCGTGCGAGACGAGCGAGTGGGCGCGGGCGAGGGAGGTGACGTCGAAGCTGAGGGCGGCGGCCTGGGTCCCGATCGCGGTGGCCGTCACGGAGGAGGAGCTGGAGGTCGCCGAGGCGCCCTTCCAGTCGGAGGTCTTGGCCAGCGACGAGGCCAGACCCGAGAGGTCCCCGAGCGAGCTGATCAGCTTCGCGTAGGTGTCGGCCGCCTTCTGCTGCTGCGACTGCTGGGTCTTGAGCAGGGTCTGCTGGTTCTGCTGGATCGAGACCAGAGAATTGATCAACGAGGCGGTGTCGACGCCGGACATCATGCCGGAGACGTTGAACTGGGACATCCCTATCCCCTCCTCCCCATGCCCGTATCCGTACGGCAGGGTTCGTGATCGAGGTGCGAGGCGGGAGCCGGTTCCGGCGGAGTATGCCGGCGGCACCCGGTGAGGGCGGCGCTGTGGGGTGGCGGCCGGTCAGGCCGCCACCCCACGATGCGTCACTACTGCAGCAGCTTCATCACCGACTGGGGGGCCTGGTTGGCCTGGGCCAGCATCGCGGTGCCCGCCTGCGAGAGGATCTGCGAGCGGGTGAAGCTCACCATCTCCTGAGCCATGTCCGTGTCCCGGATCCGGCTCTCCGACGCCGACAGGTTCTCGACGGCGACGTTGAGGTTGTTGATGGTGTGCTCGAGGCTGTTCTGCGAGGCACCGAGACCGGCCCGGGCGGTCGACACGGTGTCGATCTGGGAATCGACGGTCGTGATGGCCGCTGCGCCGGCACCGGCGCCACCGGAGACGTCGATGCCCTGGATGTTGCCGGCGATCGTGGCGATGTCGGCCAGGCTGACGGTGGTGGTGTCGGTGCTGTTCGCCCCGACGTGGAAGGTCAGCGAGGTGACCGTCCCGTCGAGCAGCTTGGTGCCGTTGAAGTTGGTGCGGGTTGCGATGTCGCTCAGCGCGGTGCCGAGCGCGTTGATCTCCGACTGGATCGCGCCCAGCGAGGTGGTGCTGTTCGCGCCCTCGTTCGCGGCCTGAACGCTCAGGTCACGAACGCGCTGGAGGATGCTGTGCACCTCGGTCAGCGCACCTTCAGCGGTCTGGACCACGCTCACGCCGTCCTGCGCGTTGCGGACGGCCTGCTTCAGGCCACCCACCTGGGAGCGGAGCCCCTCGGAGATCGCCAGACCGGCGGCGTCGTCGGCGGCCCGGTTGATGCGGAAGCCGCTGGACAACTTCTCCAGAGACTTGCCCA
>WBZP01005759.1_pt1 | contig 12491 bp, 6 predicted proteins | sample 5204301 | NCBI WGS metagenome assembly WBZP01 (sample SAMN12412401, study PRJNA552823) | activated sludge metagenome | isolation source: activated sludge from nitrification reactor of wastewater treatment plant... | place: USA: Pennsylvania | collected 2017
TGATCGCAACCGGGATCTCCGTCGATGTGAAGATCAAGGGTTGATCGCCATATCCCACTTCCGCCCAGATCTCCGCCGCAAAACTGTCGCGGAGATCGCGATAAGCGGTCAGGCCCATGTACACCAGGGTCAACAGCGCAATGCCAGCGGCGAACGTGAGCAGGAACGTACGCCGTTCGTCCTTACGCATGGGGATCCTGCGCGTGCGCTCCTGTTCATCGCGCGCGGTCGGGGGCGGCAATTGATTCAACAACCAGACGAAGAAGATGAGCGGACCGAAGAACAGCGCGCCGGTCACCGCGGGCATCGCATGCTCGGGGATCTGACAGGAGATCATGAGCGATTTCCCGACGCTCTTCACAAAGCCCGAGGACACGATGAAACTCGCACTCAGTCCCGCTGCAAGCACTTCGGTGAGCCGCCGGCCCTCCAGATAGCCGAACACGAGGCCCCAGATCATCCCGAGCGGAAGACCGTTCAGGAACATGAAGATCACATTCCAGGGGGCGGGCACACGCCAGAACGCGATCAGAGACACTTCGGCGACCAGCACGAGGCCGACGATCGATTGCGCCCTCTTGGCCGGAGGCATCTCCGAGACGACCTTGATGCCGATGAATTTTGAAAGCATATACCCGATGACCTGCGCAATGATGAGCGCGGTCTTGTAGTCCACCCCGAACACATCCGGACCGATGAAGGTCGCGGCCGTGAACGGTTTGCGGAACGCATACATGCTCGCATACGTCGCAAAGGACGCGAACATGGCGTAGAGAGCAAAGATGATCTCTGACCGCCGGGAAAGCCAGCGCGTGACCGCAGTAGGTGACATAGGTTCGTCCGAATGGTTGGACATGCTCCAGGCATCCGTGGAAAAGATACTGGCGCAATGTTATGCCAACATTACCGCAGTATTATGGGTATGTTATCTGACCGTACCCATCGGTCTGACCTGCTTCCTTCGCTTTACTTCTCCTTCCCGTCGATTTCACGTCGCTGGCGCTCCAATTCCCCCTCCTCATCGAGCCCGGGAGAACCCTGCAGCGCCCTCCAATTGAATTTCTCATGGATCGGCGTCAGTGCCTCCTGCGGCCTGAAAATGCGGGCATCCGGGGGTACCGCCCGATAGGGCCGGAGATCCGGTTCGGAGGTGAACAGATCCGACAGATCGCTCGCCGTCGCATCGAACTGGTTCAACGGCGGAATGCCGAGGATCTCCCAGAACGTTTTGAAGATGCTTCCGAAGCTGTAGTGGACATGGCCGATCGCGCCGGATCGCACGTAGGGCGAGAAGGCCATCAGCACACTCCTGTGTGCGTCCACGTGGTCCACTCCACCTTGCGGATCGTCCTCGGTGACCACGATCAGCATGTTCTTCCAGTAGCGGGAATGCGACAGGAACTCCACGATGCGCCCCAGGGCGAGATCGTTGTCTGCCATGTAACTTTCCAGGAACGGATACCCCGCTTCCGCCTGCGGCGATGAACCGTGATCCTGCGGCAGAATGATGGTCAGGACAGACGGCATATCCACATCCGTCCCACCCCAGCGCTCCTGAAACTCGTTGATGAAACAGTCCACCCGGTACTGATCCGGGATGGCCATGTTGAATGTCGGATACTGGTGTGAACTACGCGTGAAGAGCGGTGCGGGGATCGGGTGATTGAACAGGTAGCGGACGCCCATCCGCTTGAACTCCCCCTTCTCGTAACTCGGTGCAAGTTCGGTCCCGAATCCGAAATTGAAGAAGTCCTTACCGTGTCGGTGCAGATGGTCCCAGAGCGAACCGGCCTCGTTGTAGTCCTCCGGGTAGATGGCCCCGGAGGAGCCCACAAACGCGCCCATCCCCGGCGCGTTCGAACGGATCTTCATGTCACGGATCCCACCGTACGATGCGGTCACCGAGGTCTCGGTCCATTCATTCGGATAGGTGGACACCAGCCAGCGGTGGCCGTCGGCGCTATGATCCGAATCGCAATAGAAGTTGTCGCCGATCGCGAACCTGCGGGCGAGGGCAAGATGATTCGGCATCACCGTGACACCCTCCACGCGATCACCGGCCTTGTTCTTCACCGTCACACCCGCACCGAATCGCGCCAGCGGCGCATGACCGGCCCCATCCGGGAGTTGCCCGAAGATCTCATCATAGGTCCGGTTCTCCTTGGAGATGAAGACGATGTGCCGGATCGGTGACGGGTGCCCATCCCCCCACGGCGCGTGCGCACGGTGATGCGCGTCCGGATCGTCGTACGACACGGTGTTCTTCACCACCTGCTGCGTCCATCGCGGCAAGGCGGTATCCGCGGGGATCGGGATGATCGAGACCACGCCCTTCATCAATCCGCCGATGCCGCTCCCTTCAGGACCCCTCTGAAAGGCGGGGCCGGCGTTCGGGCCACTGCCGAACCCCTTGGCATTCGCAACGACCAGCGTCTGACCATCCGGAAGCACCGCGAGCTTGGAGGGGAACCATGCCACGGGAATATGGCCCAGGACCTCCATCGTCGTCACGTCGATGACCGCGACCGCATTGATGCCCGACTCGGCAACATACAATCGTCGGCGGTCCGGCGACAACGCGAGTCCGAAGGGGATGACACCCCGCAGGTGCCGCAACCGTTCATCGATGAACAACGGGATCGTGCGCACGATCCGGTGGGTCACCATGTCCACCACCGAGAGACCATCGTTGCTGCCGTTGCTCACGAACACATAGCGTTCGGTGGCCACGACCGAGTTGGGGCTCGATCCCCCCACCGCCGGGAACCCCTCCACCGGTTCACCGACCTGGATCCCGGTCTTCACTCGCGCGATCACCGAGTCCGTGCGCACATCGATCGCCCAGACGGAATACGACTCGGGGGCGTGCGGATCGCCCAGCGGGGGGATATCGAGCGTGTCGTTGGCGATGCCCTCGACCGACTCGTTCGAGAGGTACCCGTACGCCGGATAGGACAGCGCGGTCTGATCGATACGCGCAGAATCGAGAGAGCGCACTTTCGCATAGGCATACATCCCCACATTGGCAACGTACAGTGTGCGGCCGTCAGGGCTGAGCGTGATCCCGAATGGATAGCGTCCGACAGGAATGCTCCGCAGAACCTGCCCGGAGCGTGGCGCGATCACCACGATGCAGAAATTGATCTGGTCAACGGCGTACAATGTGGAGCCGTCACGCGAGAGGACCATGTCACCGATATACCCCTCCGGATGTGACGGTCCGCTCTCCGGATGGGCACAGGAGATGCTCCGTTCCTTCTTTCCGCTCTCCGGGTCGAACACGAGCACGGTATTCTCCTGCCCTCCCGCGACGTACAGCTTCCGGCCATCGGGAGTGAATGCCAGTCCCATGAAACACGAAGCCAGTATGCCCTCATCCCCGTCGTGCCCGGGCGGAATTTGCCGTACGCGCGGGGATGCGGCGTCCAGACTGTCGATAAGGGAAAGGGAAATGGGTGAGGTCCCGGAATTCGCCGTAACGATCATCGCACCATCGGGCCTGACCGCGAGTCCATAGGGATGCGGGGCGATCCGGATGTTCTTGCCGGCTGGGGTCAAGACGCGGCCATTCGGAATGACCAACTGACCGCGGACATCAGCAGATGTGGGCAGCACGCCGGCTGGGGCGGACATCCTTTGTGCCCACGCCGGTGCGGTGGCGACACATGTCAGCACGAGCCAAAGGGCGACCCGGCGCGTGAGGGGAGCACACATTACCATGGTCATCGCTCCGGGAACAGAAGATGTGCAGGAAGGACCTGCCGGGGGATGCCGGGTCCCTTATAGAGGACATCCAGCCATGCCCCGCCGCCGCCATTGAAATAGAGGACGCGAATGGGGACGCGGCCCGGCGCGAGCGTGATATCGCCACTCCGGAACCGCGGGCCATGATCGCCGTCGTTGTTCACGACCTCTTTGCCATCGACGAAGAGTTTGCTTCCGTCATCAGAGACCGTCGTGAACTCATACCGACCCGGTTTGTCGATCTGGAGCGCTCCCTCGAGCACCAGGCCGAAGTGTTCATTGCGGACCCCTGTCCCATCCAGTCGAAATTCTCTGGCCGTTCCCTTTCGCACGGGTGTCAGCACCGAGAAGTCCGGCAACTGATCCCATCCCGGCCCCTCGAAATATGCATACGTGACCCCATTCCCTTCACGCGATACACGGTAGCAGGCGATGGCCGTCCTTCCGGCACGTCCGTCGGCGGTGAACGCACGCGCTTTCACGATCCCGCCGGAGGGAAGCGTGAACGGTTTCTGATAGATCGGGGAGGATAACACCGGTGTCGTCCCGTCCAGTGTATAATGGATCATCGCGGCCGGATCCTCGTGATGGAGGGTCACGGTCGCCGGCGCGCCGACGGTCAGGGTCCCGCTGTACCCGTAGCCAGGGACCTCCGGTTCGAACACGGGCGGGGGGATCGGCAAGCTGAATACTTCCCCGGTGGGAAGCGTTTCTCCCGTGAACGCGCTGAGCACCGGCCGCCCGGTCCATGCGTACGGCCTCTGGACGCCAGCGATGAACGCCACCGTCGCGGCGATGTCATAGATATAGATCGGCTGTGTCAGTTCCACATCCTTGCGCACGCCCTTGCCGGTGATGATGAAAGGGATCTCGGTCTCTGCCAGACTTTCGCCACCATGACCGCGGCCGACGCCGCCATGGTCCGCGCTCACGATCACGACGAGATCGGAATCGATCTTTGCCTCGACGGCTGCATCCAGGATCGTCCCGATAAGGGAATCCGCCCGCTCTACGGCGGCATAGTACCCCGGTGTTCCATGGCCGAACGAATGACCCGCACCGTCCACGTGATCCAGATGGACGAACAAGAACAACGGTGCGCTCTCCTTGAGGTAGCGGCAGGCGATCGCAGTGGCCTCCTGCTCGGTTGCCGCGGGGCGATCGAAGGACACGGCGCTCTTCTCGAACAACCGTCCGAAGCCATCCCAGTGATACACCGCACCGATCGCGGCGGTGGGTCGTGCCTGACGGAGCGTTCCGAAGATGGTCGGGAAGATGTTCTCCATGCCCGTGACGGGCGGTGGGAGGAGCGCTTCATCGCGCTCCCAGTCGTTCGAGGTGATCCCATGGATCTCGGGTCCGACCCCCATGATCATGGACGCCCAATTCGGACTGCTACTGCTCGGCAGGACGTCGCGCGCATGAAGCGAGTAGCTGCCATTCTTCATCAGGCGATGCATCACGGGGGTGCGGGCCATGCGCACGCCATCAGGGCTCATGCCATCGACCCCGATGATGATGATGTGGCTTGCGCGCGGCGGGGGTGTGCCGCCGGCATGGCTCACCATGGGTAGGACGGCTCCAGCGAGTGCTGCGATCATCAGTGCACGCTTCATCGATGACAGATGCTCCACAAAGTGAAAGGGTCGTCCGTATCGTACACGCACACCCCTCTTCAGGGGGTGAATAAAGACCCGCCCGGGGGGTACCCGGGCGGACCTCTCTCTTCCTTCCCCTTGACGGGGCCTACCGCACTCTTACTTCAACAGCATCAGTTTCTTGATGTCCACGAAGTGCGCACCATGCGATCCCGTGGCATCGATCCGATAGAAGTACACACCGCTGGCCACATGCTGGCGCGCGCCCGAAAGAGCATTCCACTGGACTTCATGCTGACCCGCGGCAAGGGTCCCGTTCACCAGCTGCGCGATCTCCTGGCCGAGGATATTGAACACGGAGAGCCGCACCGTCGCCGCTTCAGGCAGCGCGAACCGGATCGTCGTGCTGGGATTGAAGGGATTCGGATAGGCATTCGCCAGCGCATACGCGCTCGGAACGGCACGGTCCACCGGCGCCACATCCGTGAGGGCGAGCGACGTACGGAAGCCGATGCCATTGAAGAACGTCACGGGGTGGTTGTGGCCCGACAGGTCGGCCGACGTGGTACCCTTGCCCTCTTCGAACGTCCAGTACCCGACAAGCGCTGCATAGTTCGGATGGGATGACGTCACGCCCTTCCCCTTCCAAGCACGGATCGTCAGGGAGTCCAGCACCACGCCGCGCCAGATGCGCACTTCATCAACATAGCCCGCATACGCATTGGCATCCGGATAGTTCTGCGTGCCATCCTGGAGGAAGCAGATCGGATAGAACTCGGCCATGGCGTTCGGATTGCGTCCGCGGACCGATCCGTGCAACTCGGTCATCGGGGTCGCACGAATGAACCGGCCATCGGTGTACGCCATGGCAAGTTTGTTCACCTGATCAACCGTGACCGCGAGATGATGCCACTTATTGTCGTTCAGGTTGGACAGCGAATCGTTGTTCATGTTGATGTCGATACGGTTGCGGTACTCATCCGCCAGATTGAACTTCCAGGTATGGTTGCGCCCGGCGTCGGCCGAGATCACCCACCCCGGGTTGCCGCCGGAGGTCCATGCCTTGTCGCTCAGGATCGACGGATCGGAATCCCAATTCTGTACCGCCTTCGTCCACACTTCGATGGAGAAGGACTTCGTGGAGTCGAAATCGAAATCCGCATGCGTGGCAACGCGTCCGTACTGGTTCTTCAGGGAGCCATCACCGAAGATCGCGAACCCACCCGGACCGGCGGCGGTATCCGTAGCCGGGACCGGCACCTCACCCAGATTGTAGATCTCCACCGAGTCCAGCGCCCGGTTCCAGAGGGAGAGACCGGCGACATCGATCGACGCACCGGCATACGTAGCGCTGTCGGCGAAGAAGAGGAACGACTTGAGCGAACCCTTCGGCGCGAGGGAATACCGGCCGTTCAGTGTCTGCGGGCCATGCTTCGCGAATCGGAAACCGTCGAGCCAGAGATCGTAGTAGTTGCTGAGATCGGCGTTGATGACAAGCCGGTGCCACTTCCCCTTCTTGATGGCATTCTCGGAATACCCCAGGGCCGGATTGCCGACCTGGCCGTCCACGTTGACGTACGCTTCCGCTCCGTTCGTGTTCGTGCTGTCCGTCTGATAGAGCGGATGGGGTTTCGTGAGATCGTTCACCCGGAAATCGATCTTGATCGCATAGAGATTCGACCGGGTCGCAGCCGGTGCGCCGTTGGCCAGGATGGGCGAGGTCACCGCGTAGGAGTTCCCCGAGGCAATGGTCCGGGCCTTGTTGTCTCCCGCAGGACCATCCGCGGCGGCGTCCGCACCGGTCAACTTCAGATCCGCACCGATCGTGGCTTTCAGCGGCTCGGCGATGCTTTCGAAGTCCCACTGGCCGATCGCGGCCTGATTGCGGACGATCCTCCCGTACCCGCCCCATGCTGCGACCTCGGCCGGGGTGAGCGGACGGTCATACAGGGCGATGAACGCGACATCCAGATCACCATCTTCGCCGTCGTCATCCGCGATCAGGGCGAGCTTGTTGAGTCCATCGATGGACTGGATCGAGAACCGGTTGTCCACATTCATGTTGCCGGCGTTTCCCGTATGCAGAAGCTGGCCATCGAGGTAGATGAAGTACTGATGCGCCGCCAGATCGGCCGTGATGACCACGCGGGACCACTGACCGGCGGCAGCGGTATCGTACGAATAGCCGGAGGAGCCCACACCGATCTTCCCTTCCGGGCGGATGAAGATGTCGGCATCGCCTGTGAACCGCGGACCGACCTTGATCACGCCCCCCTGAGCATCCTTCAACGTATCGCTGAAGGTCGTCGGGTCCATTTGCGCGAGCGAGTGCCACTCCTTGACCGAGTATCGCACGTCCATCGCGAGTGTCCACCGGTTCACGTTCTTCGCCGTATCCACCCCGTTGGCCGGAAGGTCCGGCGTGCATTCAAAGTAGCTCCCGAGGCCAACGGTCACCGCACCGTTCCCCGCCGTCGGGCCAGCGATGGCAACGAACTTGTTCACATCGCCCTGCGCCGTGATCATGTGCTTCAGGACGAGAGGGTTGCCGACATCCGCCTTGCCGAGATTCGTGGCATCGTCGAATTTCCAATATCCCTTGAGGCCGGAGGCGGGCATGGTCTGGGCCATAGCCAGACTCCCGCCCAGCGCCAGGGCAAGAAGAGAGTGAATGATGGGTTTCATGATGGTCGCTCCTGCTGGTGTGAGAAGGTGGTGTATTACAATGCCGGGTCCAGTGATCCCCAGATACCATCGGTCACCGGTATCGCGGGGCGTTTCGATCCGAGTTTGAAGACCTGCATGCCGAGAGGCCGTGTCGGGGATGGTTCGTTGACCTGCAGCGTATCCAGGACCTGCTCATTGATCGTGATCGGGATCGTTGTCCGCAGAGAATCCGCTGTGCGCTCCAGCACCGCCTTTGCCCGGCGCATGCCTTCAGGTCCTGCGCCCGATCCGATGAGCCGCATGCATGTCTCGTCATAGACGGCCTTGCGCAGCCATAGCTCACGATCATGGACCACCTTCGGGTCGGTGTCCAGACCGCGCCGCCGGGCTTCGCCGGCAAGCAACTGGTCGCGCACGGTCAGCGCGACCTGCTCACTCAACAGGTGTCGCACCCGCGCCGGGTCCGCGTCTGCAAGGTCCTTGAGCGAAGGATAAAAGACATCGAGGAATTGGCCCACGGTGAACTGACCGCCCTCGTAGATGACGATCGGATCATCCTTCATCCGTGCCAGTGAACGATATCGCGGGTCGGAAGCCGCGGCGGAGAAGACCGCATCCCGCAGCATCATCGATCGTTGATCACCGGAACTCTTCCACGCGAGCACGGCATCACAGAGGGCGCCGAAGGGAAGCGCCTTGGTGACCACGCGTTTCGGCGTCATGAATCCGGCAACGAACGTCTGGATCCCCTCATCGTACCGGGCATGCAACAGGACCTTCTTCATGGTCTCATACTGCCCCGCATACTCATGCTCCATGATGCCATGGCGTTTGATGCCGGTGACCTGGAAGATGTAGTATCCGCCATGCATCGCCACCGGCGCGGAAATGTCGCCGGTCCCGAGGTCCTTGATCGCCGCGAGGACATCCGGTTCGATCATGAACGCATTCATTTCGCCCGATTCCAGCATGGCCGGATCGATGCGCACATCGGCGTGGGCCCGGCGAATGCTGTCCACCACAGTCATGAACCCTTCCTGGTACATGGACTGCCGGACCGCCAGGGCCCTCGTTTCGGTCGGCTCACCCCAGTATCGGAGCGTGAAGCTCACCTTCGAGCGGTTGATGGCCTCACGGACCTCTGCATCCGTAACACGTGTTTTGGCCACGACCTCGTTCTGGATGAGCGCCTCGGTCAGGAGTTCCGTCATGGTCCGACGGTCATCATCGTGCACGCGCGGACTCGCATCGAATCCGCGGCGAAACCCTTCGTGTGTGATGAGGAGTTCGTTCACCATGGCGCGCAGATAAGCACGCTTACGTGCCACCGGATCCGTGCCTATCTTGAGGTGGGGATAGCCGAATTCGTAATTCATGAGAAAGTCGCGGGAGCTGATCGTACGCCCTCCAACGATGGCCACGTACGGTTCATCGGCCGTGTGACGCACGGGAAGCGAGAGCGAAAGGTATATCGCACCACCCGCCGACAGCAGTGCCAGGACGGTCATGCCGAGCCAATTTCTGACCGATGACCACGGGATCGGGAGGCGCGGGATCACAGGACGACTCCGACGGTGATGCGCTGCGCATCTTTGAGGATGCCCCAATCGGCCCATGAATAGTCGATGCGGATACCGAATCCCTGTGCGGCATCACGCCAGTCGATCCCCGCACCTAAGGTGACGCCGGATACCCGGTCACGTTCGAAGAGGCCGTTGTATCCCCCACGGAGGAAGAACATGTTCTGGAAACCCAGCTCCATCCCGGCATTGACGCTCTCCGTCGCATTGCTGGGGTGATTGACATCGGCGGTAACGAGGGCACTGCCGAGTTCGCCGATGGGCAGGGCGTACGCGATCCCCCCGCGGAACAAGACGGGCAGGGTGCCCGCCGTGGTCTCATAGGAAACCGGTGCACGATCGAAAGTCTGCACCGTCTTGTCGGGCGACGTGGTCGATGCGAGGTTATTCCCCCCCATCTTCAGCGAGGTCCCGAAGTTGCTCATGCTGATGCCAAGCTGCAGTCCCTGCACCGGCGTGGCGTACGAGATCCCGAGGTCCACCGCGAATGCACTTCCCGACTCGAACCAGATCCGCTGGGTGATGAATTTCGTGGTGACGCCGAATGCGAAACGATCGGTGAGCGCATAGGCGTACGAAAGCCCGATCGCCATGTCCCGTGCATCGTAGCTCTCCCCGGTCCCCTCCGGGCGGTCCACCGTGCGTACCGGTTGATCGCCGAACCCGAGCGTCACGAAACTCAGGCCAAGAGTGGAATGGATCGACGGGATAGGCACCACGACCCCGACGAACTCATGACTGGAGCCGATCAACCAGGCATTGTGCGTCGCCTCGACCTGGACATCGGGCATCCAGGCGAGTCCGGCCGGATTCCAGTACAGCGCGCTCGCATCATTCGCGACCGCCGCATAGGCCCCGCCCATACCCATGGCCCGGGCACCCACGCCGATCTCGAGAAACGCCGCCGCACTCGTGCCCACGGCCGACACGTTCGTCTGGAACGGCACACTGTTCGTTTGTGCCGGGACAGTGGTCGTGGCGATCAGGATCAGTACAGCACAAATGAGTGGTCTACACACCTTCATGGTCCGGTACCCTTACTTAATGATCGCCAGCCGGCCACGAAACGTGCCGACACCCATGGACTCGACCGCATAGAGATACACGCCACTTGCCACTTCGAGGCCGTCTTTGGTCCTCAGGTCCCATGCTTCGCGCGCATTGTCCGACGTCGCTTCGTGCCGCAGGACACGCACGAGACGTCCGGCCGTCGTGAAGATACTGATCGAGCAGCTGGCCGGCAGGTTCACAAAATCGATCCGCCGGTCACCACGCCCTTCCGACGTATTGATGATCTTCCGCTCGAGACTGCTGACCGTCAGATACGGATCGGGCACGGTGTAGATGTTCCTGAGGGCCATGCTTGCCTGTGGCCCATCCACGGCGTTCCCCTCCATCGTGAACTGGTACCGGTCCTGCCGGTCCCAGTTCTTCGTCGTCGCGCAGTGGAAAACATCCCCCTTCACGGGGCGGACCTCGGCACCGACGGCAACGACATCGAACGCCCAGGAACGGGAGACGGAGTCGGAGGATGCGACAATGATCCTGTCGCCTGCTCCCAATCGTCCTTTGCCCGTCTTACTGGACTGTTCAACGTAGCGGTACGGCACCCGGACACGGTGGGCAGGATCCGTCGCATCCCACACTTCGACGTTGCTGCGACGGGCATTCAAGGTGGTCACGCTGCTGTCATCCACGATCACGAGATCATAGTCGCGCGGGATCGCGAACTGACCTTCCGGGGGCGCCAGGACACGCAAGGTGGAGGCGCCGGTGGTCCACCGGGACCTCGCCGTGTCCAGGAACACACCGTCGTTCTTCAAGGTGACCTGGAAGCCTTCCGCGAGGATCTCTTTGGACTTTGCGCTCGTGTCCGGGCCGGTGATATAGGTCAGGACAGCGTTCGTCGTGAGATTTCTCAGGGTGAAGGACCGCGTCCGGCCGTTCGCGTAGTACCGCGCGTACGCGCTATCGTCCTCGAACGATATCTCATAACGGTGACCGGTCTGGATCCGCGTGCGGTTATAGATGTCGATGCTGATCGAACCTGTGCCGTACCCTGCGATGTGGTCGACCTTCCCGTCCTTCACCGTCGGCGCGACCCAACCGCCGCTTCTCTCCACCGGTGTGACGATCACGGTGTTCTTATCCGTGGCAATGGCCCGGCCCAGGAGATCGACCTGGATGTCCGCGGAACACGGCGTCGGCGGGATCTCGATCAACCCCTGCCGGTCGGACAGCCCGGGATAGAACGAGGGCTGATACCCTTTGTCGATCGACACGACCGCATAATAGTACGCACGACCGTTCGTTACATCGGTGTCGATGAATCGATGCTGCAAGCCGCTGTCGGTCCCCATATTGTAGGAGACACCGAGATCGCTTTCCGCGCCGAGATTGCTGCCCAACCGGACAGGGTGAATGCCCTTAGGCCGTCCTTCAGATCGTAGATCGCCACGGGCTTGAAGAGCAACGGGTTGCCATACGCGTCGCTGATCGTGCGGATCTCGTCGAACGTGGGATCCGTCGATTTGTAGACGTAGTACGCCTCGAAGTCCGCACCATACACCGGATCCTTGGACCGCTCCGCTGCATCGTCCCAATCGAGGACCACGCGGTGATCATCCGCGGCATACGTGACCGTGGGCTTGCGGGGTGGCTTGGCGAAGTTGTAGTTCGCATCGTAGATCACCTGGATCGTGCGCTTGTTCCGGATGATCCCATCCTGATCGTTGGCGAAGACGCAGGAGATGGCGTATCGTTGCGACCCGCCTGCGCCACTCCGGATCGGCACGTACCCGCATCCGTAGCTGAAGCAGATATCGCGCTGGAATCCCGGCTTCACCGTGAACTGTCCGGGGATGATCTCCGTGTTCCAGTAATACTTCTCCAGCGACATGTT
>WBZP01005761.1_pt1 | contig 12488 bp, 10 predicted proteins | sample 5204301 | NCBI WGS metagenome assembly WBZP01 (sample SAMN12412401, study PRJNA552823) | activated sludge metagenome | isolation source: activated sludge from nitrification reactor of wastewater treatment plant... | place: USA: Pennsylvania | collected 2017
GGTGGGCGGCAAGCTGATCGGTGGTGGCAACATGGTCGCCATGCACCTTGCCAAGGCCGTGGGCGGCAACATGTTGCTCGGCTTCTTGGCCGCTGTCGCCTTCGCTACGATCCTCGCCGTTGTTTCCGGTCTGGCGCTGGCGGGTGCATCGGCGATTTCGCACGACATCTACGCACGAGTCATCATGAAGGGCAAGGCATCGGAAACCAAGGAGATCCGCGTTTCCAGGATCGCCACGATTTGCCTCGGCTTCGTCGCCATCGTTCTTGGTATCCTGTTCGAGAAACAGAACATCGCCTTCATGGTCGGTCTGGCCTTCGGCGTGGCTGCGGCGGCGAACTTCCCGGTACTCATCCTATCGATGTACTGGAAGGGTCTGACCACGCGCGGCGCCCTGTTCGGGGGCTACGGTGGCCTGATTTCGGCGGTGGCCTTCGTCGTGCTGTCGAAGTCGGTGTGGGTCGACGTGATCGGCAACAAGGCCGCGATCTTCCCCTACACCCAGCCGGCGCTGTTCGCGATGCCGATCGCCTTCCTGCTCGCCTACATCTTCTCGAAGACTGACAGCAGCGTTCGCGCCCGCCAGGAGATCGAAGCTTTCGAGGACCAGTATGTGCGCGCACAGACTGGCTTCGGTGCCTCGGGCGCGGCCAAGCACTGAGTTTTTCTGCAATAGAAAAAGCCCCGGCCGGTTGGTCGGGGCTTTTTTGCATTCTTGTGTTCGCGGTTTGTGGTGCCTCGCAGTCCTTCACGCCACTTTCGGCGCTTTGGAATCCATTTTCGCCAGCGCCTCGCGACCGCACACGATGTGGTCGTACATCAGTTTTTCGGCTTCCGTTGCGTCGCCTGCCTTGATCGCCGCCATGATGGCGCGATGTTCGTCCAGCGATTGCTCGAGGCGTCCCTCCAGCGACAGGGAATGGAGTCGGGAGAGCTTGAGCACCCTACGCAGGTCCTGAATGACCGAGAGCATCCAGCGGTTGCCGGCGAGTTCCTGTGCCTTCCTGTGGAACTCCTGGTTGGCTTCGAAAAAGGCATCTATACGTCCATCGTGCGCGGCAGATTCGAGGCGATTGTGGATCTCGCTCAGCTGCACAACGTCGGCCGGTCCCGCCCGGCGAACCGCATCGCCCGCACAACGCCCCTCAAGCATGGCCATCAACGGGAAGATGTCGTCGAGGTCCTGACGAGAGATTTCGGTGACATAGCAGCCTCGACGCGGCTTGAGTTCGACCAGCCCCTCGGACGCCAGAACCTTGAGCGCTTCGCGCAACGGCGTGCGGGAAATGCCATACTGCTCAGCTATTCTTTGTTCATCGATCCAGTCGCCAGGCACCAGTTCATGGCTGAAGATGCGCTGACGCAAACGTTCTGCCACTTCCTGGTAGAGCGCAGTAGGTGCAATGTGGGTCATGTCTCGGGTAATGTATCGAAGGCGACGGGTGTGGCTCTGACTTGCCTCTGTAATTATGGATACAGTATTATGCAGACCTTGGTATGTCAAGCGGGGTCCGAAAGCGTAAGATTCGGATTCCACAAGCAGCAGCCTGAAGAATACGAATCAGTGAGGGTTATGTCATGTCCGAAAAGTTCTTTGATTCCAATAATCTGGATACCTGGGAAAAGTCAGCGGCAAAGCACTCCCCGGGCGCCGACGTCAAGAACCTGAACTGGAACACCCCGGAAGGTCTGGCGGTCAAAGCGCTATACACCAAGGCCGATGTCCAAGGTCTGGAATTTGCCGACACCCTGCCTGGTTTCGCGCCCTATCTGCGCGGCCCGCAGCCGACGATGTATGCGGTCAAGCCGTGGACCATCCGCCAGTACGCCGGATTCTCCACCGCCGAGGCTTCCAATGCCTTCTACCGCAAGGCGCTTGCCGCCGGCGGTCAAGGCGTTTCGGTCGCCTTCGACCTGGCGACACACCGTGGCTACGACTCCGATCATCCTCGGGTCACCGGCGACGTCGGCAAAGCTGGCGTGGCCATTGATTCCGTCGAGGACATGAAGATCCTCTTCGACAGCATCCCGCTCGAAAAGGTCTCGGTGTCGATGACGATGAACGGCGCCGTGCTGCCGATTCTCGCTGGCTATATCGTTGCCGCCGAGGAGCAGGGCGTTTCCCAGGAAAAGCTGACAGGCACGATCCAGAACGACATTCTCAAAGAGTTCATGGTGCGGAATACCTATATCTATCCGCCCAAGCCGTCGATGAAGATCATTGCCGACATTTTCAGCTACACCGCGCAGTACATGCCGAAATTCAACTCGATTTCGATTTCCGGCTATCACATGCAGGAGGCAGGGGCCAACCAGGCCATCGAATTGGCCTTCACGCTGGCTGACGGCATGGAATACATTCGCACCGGCGTTGCTTCGGGCATGGATGTGGATACCTTCGCGGGCCGCCTGTCCTTCTTCTGGGCGGTGGGCATGAATTTTTATCTGGAAATTGCCAAGATGCGTGCCGCGCGCCTTTTGTGGCACCGCATCATGACTGGTTTCAACGCCAAGAGCCCGAAGTCGATGATGCTGCGCACGCACAGCCAGACTTCCGGCTGGTCGCTGACCGAGCAGGATCCCTACAACAACGTCGTGCGTACGACCATCGAAGCGATGGCAGCTGTTTTCGGCGGCACCCAGTCGCTGCACACGAACGCGCTCGACGAAGCGATTGCCCTGCCGACCGACTTCTCGTCGCGCATTGCCCGTAACACGCAGTTGATCATTCAGGAAGAAACCCACATCACCAACGTCGTCGATCCATGGGCCGGTTCCTACATGATGGAAAAGCTGACCCAGGACATGGCCGACAAGGCCTGGGACATCATCCAGGAAATCGAGGCGATGGGTGGCATGACCATTGCCGTCGAATCAGGCTGGGCCAAGATGCAGATCGAAACCTGTGCTGCCGACAAGCAGGCGCGCATCGACTCGGGCAAGGATGTCATTGTCGGCGTCAACAAGTACAAGATGGTCAAGGAAGACGCGATTGACTTTCTCGATATCGACAACCATGCCGTGCGTGATTCGCAGATTGCCCGCCTCAAGACCATTCGCGCCAGCCGTGATTCCGCTGCCGTTTTGGCTGCTTTGCAAGCGTTGACCGCAGCAGCCGAGTCCGGCAACGGCAATCTGCTCGACTTGACGGTCAAGGCCATGCGCCTGCGGGCGACGGTCGGCGAAGTGTCCGATGCGCTGGAAAAGGTCTACGGCCGTTTCCGCGCGAACAATCAAACCATCTCGGGGGTTTACGGAGGCGTTGTGGAAGGTCACGAAAGCTGGGAAGCCATCAAGGCCGATATCGCCCGATTTGCTGAAGAAGAAGGCCGTCGTCCGCGCATCATGATCGCCAAGTTGGGCCAGGATGGTCATGACCGGGGCGCCAAGGTGGTTGCTACTGCCTTCGCCGATCTCGGCTTCGATATCGACATGGGTCCGCTTTTCCAGACCCCGGAAGAGGCCGCCCGCCAGGCTATCGAGAACGACGTGCACGCGATCGGTGTCTCGTCTCTGGCCGCCGGCCACAAGACGCTGCTGCCCGAACTGGTCAAGTCCCTGAAGGCACAGGGTGCCGACGACATCATCGTCTTCGCCGGCGGCGTCATCCCGGCTCAGGATTACGACTACCTCTACAACTCGGGCGCCAAAGCGATCTTCGGGCCGGGTACCAGAATCGAAGACTCGGCCAAGCGGGTGATGAAAGAGATCCGCATGGCGCGCGGCTAACCAGGGATGCATCTGGGCGAGGCTTCAGTGCGGGCCAATCTTCTCTCCGGCGCCGACCAGTTACTGGTTGATGGGGTGCTGGCCGGACAGCGTCGGGCGCTCGCCAAGGCGATCACGTTGATCGAATCAACGCGTATGGATCACCAGCGGCGTGCGCAGCAGGTGCTCAATGCTTTGCTGCCGAGGACCGGCGAAGCGGTGCGGATCGGCATTTCCGGAGTCCCGGGGGCCGGGAAGTCCACTTTCATAGAGACCCTCGGCGTCTGGCTGATCGGGCAAGGGAAGAAGCTGGCAGTGCTGGCCGTCGACCCGTCCTCGTCGCTTTCCGGCGGTTCCATCCTCGGCGACAAGACGCGGATGGAGCAACTCTGCCAACGCCCGGAAGCCTTCATTCGCCCGAGCCCGACTGCCGGTTCGCTTGGCGGCGTCGCCGAGAAGACGCGCGAAGCCATGCTGCTCTGTGAGGCGGCCGGTTACGACGTGATCATCGTCGAGACAGTCGGCGTCGGCCAATCCGAGACGACCGTGGCGGGCATGGTCGACATGTTCTGTCTGCTGCAATTGCCGAATGCCGGCGACGACCTGCAGGCGATCAAGAAAGGGATTGTCGAGATCGCCGACATGGTGATCATCAACAAGGCAGATATCGATCCGAAGGCTACCGCCGTTGTCCGTGCGCAGTGGCGCAATGCGCTGCACATGTTGCGACCGGCTTCGCCCAACTGGGCGCCGCCGGTGATTGCGTTGTCGGCGCTGCACAAGGAGGGCATCAGCGAATTCTGGGAACAGGTCGAGAAGTTTCAGGCAGTGCTGACCACTACCGGCGAGTTTGCTGTCAAACGCCAACAGCAGGCCTTGAGCTGGATGTGGCAATTGATCGATTCCGGGCTGCGCCAGCATTTCCGTCATCACCCGCGCGTCCAGGAAAACCTGCCCGCACTTACCCGGTCCGTCGAGCAGGGGCATACGACGCCGGCAGCAGCGGCATTCACGCTGCTCGACTATCTGAAACACTGATTCAAATCAGCCGAACCACTTAGGGAGTTCACCATGATCGACATCATCCGCCAGCTGGAAAAAAAGCGCGAACTGGCCCGCCTCGGTGGTGGCCAGAAACGCATCGACAGCCAGCACAAGAAGGGCAAGCTGACTGCCCGCGAACGCATCGAGTTGTTGCTTGACCCGGATTCCTTCGAGGAGTGGGACATGTTCAAGGAACATCGCTGCGTCGACTTCGGTATGGATCAGGCCGAGAAGACCCCGGGCGACGGCGTGGTTGTCGGCTACGGGACGATCAACGGCCGTCTGGTCTTCGTGTTCTCGCAGGATTTCACCGTGTTTGGCGGCTCGCTGTCCGAGACGCATGCCGAGAAAATCTGCAAGATCATGGACCACGCCATCAAGGTTGGCGCTCCGGTGATTGGCCTCAACGACTCGGGCGGTGCGCGGATTCAGGAAGGCGTTGCTTCCCTGGGCGGTTACGCCGACGTTTTTCAGCGCAATGTGATGGCTTCCGGCGTCGTGCCGCAAATATCGATGATCATGGGCCCCTGCGCAGGTGGCGCGGTCTACTCGCCGTCGATGACCGATTTCATCTTCATGGTCAAGGATTCCTCCTACATGTTCGTGACCGGTCCGGAGGTGGTCAAGACCGTTACCCACGAAGACGTTACCGCCGAGGAACTGGGCGGCGCTATCACCCACACCAGCAAGTCCGGCGTCGCCGACCTGGCCTTCGAGAACGATGTCGAAGCCCTGTCCATGCTGCGCCGCTTCATGAATTTCATTCCGGCCAACAACAAGGAAAAGCCACCCCATACGCCGACCAACGATCCGGCTGGCCGCATGGACTACTCGCTCGACACGCTGGTTCCCGACAACACCAACAAGTCCTACGACATGAAGGAGCTGCTTTTCAAGGTGGTCGACGAAAACGACTTCTTCGAGTTGCAGCCAGACTATGCCAAAAACATCATAATCGGTTTTGGGCGTATCGACGGCCATCCGGTCGGTTTCGTCGCCAACCAGCCGCTGGTGCTTGCCGGCTGCCTGGATATCAAATCGTCAATCAAGGCCGCCCGTTTTGTTCGTTTCTGCGATGCCTTCAATATTCCCGTCGTCACATTCGTCGACGTCCCGGGTTTCATGCCGGGTACGACGCAGGAATACGGCGGCATCATCAAGCATGGCGCCAAATTGCTTTACGCCTATGCCGAATGCACGGTGCCGAAAGTTACCATCATCACCCGCAAGGCATACGGCGGTGCCTACGATGTCATGTCATCGAAGCACCTGCGTGGTGACGTCAATCTCGCATGGCCATCCGCCGAAATCGCGGTGATGGGTCCGAAGGGCGCTGTCGAGATCATCTTCCGCGAGGAAAAGAACGACGTCGCCAAGCTCGCCGGGCGCGAAGCAGAGTACAAGGAGAAGTTCGCCAACCCGTTTGTGGCCGGTGCCCGTGGCTTCATCGACGACGTCATCATGCCGCATGCCACGCGCAAGCGAATAGCCCGCTCACTGGCCATGCTACGCGACAAGAAACTCGACAACCCGTGGCGCAAGCACGGCAACATTCCGCTGTAAGCGCCTGGGAGGAATACAGAAATGTTCAAGAAAATCCTGATTGCCAACCGCGGTGAAATCGCCTGCCGCGTCATCAAGACCGCCCGTAAGATGGGCATCGCGACTGTTGCCGTCTATTCCGAGGCCGACAAGGACGCTCTGCATGTCGATCTCGCGGACGAAGCCGTTTGCATCGGACCTGCTGCCTCAAAAGAGTCCTACTTGGTCATGGATAAGATTATCGACGCCTGCAAGCTGACCGGCGCCGAAGCGGTTCATCCGGGCTACGGCTTCCTGTCCGAGAACGCCGAGTTCTCGCGTCGCCTGGAAGAAGAAGGCGTCAAGTTCATCGGTCCGAAGCATTACTCGGTCGGCAAAATGGGCGACAAGATCGAGTCCAAGAAACTGGCGCTCGAAGCCAGGGTCAACACCATCCCGGGTTACAACGAAGCAATTTCCGGTCCGGACGAAGCGGTCAAGATTGCTCAGGGTATCGGCTATCCGGTAATGATCAAGGCCTCTGCCGGTGGCGGCGGGAAGGGCCTGCGCGTTGCCTTCAACGACCAGGAAGCACACGAAGGCTTTTCGTCCTGCGTCAACGAAGCCAAGAATGCCTTTGGCGATGATCGAGTCTTCATCGAGAAGTATGTGCTGGAACCGCGCCACATCGAAATCCAGGTACTTGGTGATGCTTTCGGCAACTACGTTTACCTGAACGAGCGTGATTGTTCGATCCAGCGCCGCCACCAAAAGGTCATCGAGGAAGCGCCATCGCCTTTCGTCGACCCGGCGATGCGCAAGGCGATGGGGGAGCAGGCCGTTGCCTTGGCGCGAGCGGTGCAGTACGAATCCGCTGGAACGGTGGAATTCGTCGTCGGCGCGGACAAGAGCTTCTACTTCCTGGAAATGAACACCCGCCTGCAGGTGGAGCATCCGGTGACCGAATTGATCACCGGCGTCGATCTCGTCGAACTGATGATCCGCGTCGCCGCCGGCGAAAAGCTGCCACTGACCCAGGACGAGGTGCAGCTCAACGGCTGGGCCATGGAATGCCGGATCAACGCGGAAGATCCGTTCCGCGGCTTCCTGCCGTCCACCGGTCGTCTGATCAAATTCCAGCCGCCGAAGGAAATCCCGGGTCAGGTGCGGGTCGATACCGGCGTCTATGAAGGCGGGGAAATCTCGATGTTCTACGACTCGATGATCTCCAAGCTGATCGTGCATGGTGCCACCCGCAAGGAAGCGATTGCCCGCATGCGCAACGCCCTGAACGCCTTCGTCATTCGCGGCATCGCCTCGAGCATTCCGTTCCAGGCAGCGCTTATGCAGCATCCACGTTTCCAGTCCGGTGACTTCAACACCGGCTTCATCGCCGAGGAATACCCCAAAGGCTTCGATGCCTCGATGGTGCCGCACGATGACCCCGCGCTGCTGGTTTCCGTGGCAGCTTACGTCTATCGCGCATACACCGACCGCGGCGCTTCAGTCTCCGGCCAGTTGCAGGGCCACGAGCGCATCGTCAGTGACAAGTGGTGCGTGGTGCGTCTGCACCGGCGCGGCAACGAGAAGCACATGGTCGTTGCGCGGCCGATCGAGGGTGGTTACCACGTCGAGTACCAGGGTGAGAACTACGAGATATGCTCCGACTGGAAGCTGGGCGAGTCGCTGTTCAACGGAACCTGCAACGGCGAGGAATTCACGCTGCAGGTCGAGCGCCGCAGAACCCGTTACGTGTTGTTCCATTGGGGTGCCCATGCCAGCTTCATGGTGATGAGTGCGCGCGCGGCAGAACTGCTCGCGCTGATGCCCGAGAAACTGCCACCAGATCTCTCGAAGTACCTGCTCTCCCCGATGCCTGGCCTGCTGCGTGAAGTGGCGGTCAAGGTTGGTCAGAACGTCAAGGCCGGAGAAAAGCTGGCAATCATCGAAGCGATGAAGATGGAGAATGTGCTGAGGGCAGACCAGGATTGCAAGGTCAAGAAGGTTGCCGCTGTGGCTGGCGACAGTCTTGCGGTGGATCAGGTCATTATCGAATTCGAGTAATGATTTCTGGCAGATTCTGACGGTCGACCGTGCTTGGAAGCTGAAACAGTCGCGGGCTATGGAGTGCATCAGGAAAGGCCCGTCTTTGGACGGGCCTTTCCTTATCTGCCAAGCGTGCAGGCGTAATGCACGAAGTCGGTACCGCGGAGCATGACCTCGGCGGGAATCAGTTCCTCGACAGAACAATCTGCCAGGCCCAGTTTGATACCGAGCCGGGCGCCAGCGTCCGCTGGCAGGATCAACGAAATTCCCCATTTGTGCCGGAGGACAAAGGCCGGCACGCGGAACAGCGTGTTTCCCCTGGGGGCGAGGCGCTTCAGACTACACGCTTCGACTTCGTCGTCAAACCATTTCAGTCGTGCCGAAAGCGCGCCGTTGTCATGGCACTGCAGGCTGGCCATGACCCCTATCCTGGGTTCTCCGTCAATCAGCGTGCCAATAAGGCAGGGTGCCAGCCGACGAGTTGCATCGCTCTGAGGAACACGTGTGGCGACGCCATCGACGACAGTCCAGTGCTCGCTGGCGACCCGGAGACGGCTCTCGGTGTTCGACAAGCGAGAACTCTGTTCGAGGCCGAATATTGCTTTTCGCTCATAGGCCAGTGGCTGTTCGGATTTCTGGGCGCCGGTCGGATTGAGGATCCTGTTCTTCACAACGGCATATGTGTCCTCCCCGCCGAAGACAAGTTCGATCTCCTGATCCTTTGTCAGTACTTGCTTGTGCAATGGCTGGAGATATTGTTCAAGGTCGTTAAGGAGGCGGCTTGCCGCGGCAGACGAGAGTGTGCGGCCCAGCTTGAGCGCTTCAGGAGACTCGCCCGCCGCCAGCAGCTTGATTCGCTGACCAAGCTTGAGCGCCACCGCACTCAGGTTGAGATAGCGCGGCGTTCCGGTTGTCAGATCGTCACCAAACAGAGAAGCCAGATCCAGGAAATAAGGTCCCTTGCTCCGGTCCGGCTCGGGCCGAAGATCGACCAACTCGCGCCAGCGGCTAAACAGGCGATTGACAACGGGAAGCTCGATGGCGGCCAGGTGGAAAGGATCAATGATACGCATCAGGATCGCCCAGGCCAGTTGTCCCGAGACCGTCCCCTTGCCGTGCTCCAAAAAATCAGGGTCTGCCATCGGTCTGCGCAGTACACCGTTGGCTTCTGCCAAAGTGAGGACCATGAGGAGCAAATGGTCGTTCAGTCGCGTGCAAGACCGGGCGGCCAGATAGTGACAGTAATGCGCCAGGCGTAGAGCACTAGCCGCACGATGCAATTGCAGGCAGCGATTTGCCGGCGTGGACTCCGGTACGAGACGCAGGTAGGCAATACCGAACCGCATCCAGACCTGCTGAGTGATTTCAAAGGCCAGTTCTTCGTCTGCCGCCATGGGAAGCGCTTTGCGCGTGAACTGTCCTTCCGCTTTCGACTGAACTGCAACAGCCGCAGAGCGTAAGACATTAAGCTGTGCCACCGCCTCGGAGGGAGAGGTGACAGACCCGTCGATCGCCTGGACCTGTTCAAGGATTGTGGAGAGCCGGGCCAAGGGGGGCGTCGACGCCTGAGCATCAAGCCAAGCCTGGGCTGACTCCGAGTTGTCGAAAGCTGGAGCAATATCGCGGCGGGGTTCGGGCAGGCGCAGCCAGTGCATGGCGACTCCTTTCGGATTGTGCTCTCAAAGTGAGCGGATTCAGCATTCTGCAGCAATCTTGAGAAGTTTATCAACGAAACTCGCCACGATGCATCATTCTGGGTACAAGTGCCGTCTGTGGGGATGGATCGTTGCCCCCCGCCGCCGCAGTTGGGCTTGCTTGGCCGCGAGAGCCTCATCAGTCGCCGCTGCTGTTCGACAAGAAAAGCAGTCGATCCGTCGATCGCCATACGGACTCGGTTCCATGGGCAAACAGGACGGTCTGATTTGAGATAGGCGTATGCCCACGCTTCCGAATCTCCCGAGAGGTGCGATCATGAACAACGGCAAGAGGACACGCAGCGTTACACATTGTTGCATTTCGTGACTTGCAATGCCGCAGCTCGACCCTTATCTTCAATCCATGCGCTGACCCCCCTCAGCCTAGGCGGCTCTCTCCCCCTCCCTCGACATAGCCGCCCGAAAGCCCCGTGCTCCCCCGTACGGGGCTTTTGCTTTAGTGGGTTGGACATTATAGTAGGATTCACGGATCCGACAGGATGCGATCATTTTCTGGTTCGCACATTGTGAAATTGATGGACGGCCTGCCCACTACAGGTATTGGAGAACACCATGAAGTTCGGAAATCACGCCCTTTGCGCCGCCATGGCTGGACTCCTTGGCGCATGCGCGAACCCCAGCGGAGACGGTGGAAACGCCCGGACACTCAGCGTCCCGATGCAGGCCGGCCAGCAGAATCTCGGGGCAACTGCCCAAGCCACCTTGCTGGCACAGGGCGAGCAGACGGAAATCAGCTTCTTCATCAGCGACCCGCTCCCTCTCGGAGTGACGCGGCCGCCAACTCTGTATGCGTTCATCTATCCCGGAAGTTGCACGAAGCCGGCCCCGCAGCCCGCGTACCGGATCAACGGCATGCACACAAACGCTGTCATCGGTGGCTGGACCTTTGGCAGAATGGTCCCGGTTGCCCTCGATAAACTGCGCGCGGGCAACTATTCAATCCGCGTGCGTACCAGTCCCCAGGACCGGAGTATCGACATTTTCTGCGGCGATATCAAATGACGCCTTGCAGCTCACCTCTGTCGTATCGCCGGTGCCCAGCAACCTGATCCAGGCACTGACAGGCAAGTCCTCAGCAAGGAATCCAACTCTCACACCGCAAGGGATGGCCACAAGTGCCTTTGCGAAGCGGCACCATCCCGAGGCCTCTGTCGGTTTGAGTTCCCAAAGAATGCTGCAAGTGTGCCGGAGCCACATTGGTTGTGGTCGACGGCAGAGATCACAAGAAACGGCTGTCCCCGTTTTTCCGTTAGTGGTTATCGGCCGGGGCCACCTGTTGCGTGCCCGTCGCAGCCTGCTTGTTCAGAATCACCAGCGCGATGCCGCCGAGAATGGCGGCGGACGCCAATACGAGGCGCAGGGTCAGGGACTCGCCGAGGAAGACGATTCCGCCCAAGGCGGCAATGACCGGCACGCTGAGCTGCACGGTCGCGGCACTGGTCGCCTTCAACGCGGGCAGTGCCGAATACCAGATGGCATACCCGATTCCTGAAGCCAGCGCGCCCGATGAAACCGCGTACCAGAACCCGGCGGCATCCAGCGAAGCGCCGTCCTGCATCACCAGGCTCAACGCTGCCGCGACGGGAGCGGCGCGCAGAAAATTGCCCGCCGTTACCCTGATCGGGTGCCCCGCGCCTTTCCCGCGCAAGGAGTAGATGCCTCATGCAACGCCGGCGCCCAGCATCAACAACGAACCCAACAGAGGCGGTGCGGAAAGGTCCGGCAGCAGCAGGCTGACCAGCCCGCCGAGAGCGAGAACGAGGCCGACCAGTTGCCGTTGCAGCAGGCGTTCCCCCGCCCAGATGCCGTGGCCGATCATCGTTGCCGGGACAGCGCCAAAGAGCAGCAGTGCGCCCGTTGCCGCGGGCAGGCTCACATAGGCAAAGGAAAAGCCGGCTGCATAGGCGAACAGCGCAAATGCCGACAACCAGTTGCCCCGGCCCGTGTGGGCGCCGCGATTCATGCGCGCGACCAGCCAAAGCATCAACGCCCCGGAGACCAGCCGAACCGTCGTGAAGCTCGCCGCATCGATGCTCGTGTGTTTCAGCGCGACACGGCAGAGCAGCGAATTGCCGGCAAATGCAATCATGGCCAGCGACGTCAGGGCGACTATGCGCGCAGGTACCATTGCATTCCTTCAGGCCGCGTACGTGTCTCTGCCGGCCTCATGTGCCCAGTCGATCACGGTTCTGCTCATTGGCAGTCTCAAGGAATTGGCGTGCATTTTCAGCGAACTCCCGATTTTCAAGAACTCCGACCCCGGAAACGAGGATTCCGTTGGCGCGGGGCTTGAGAGAGATGGAAAGCCGAAAGCGGGGCAAATTGATACCTGATTAGCAACAAGCGTCAGCCAAGCTCATCTGGTGAGCCTGTCGACCCGTAGAGTGATCGTCATCAACCGACGCGGGGTAGCAATCATGGCGATGAACCGAATTCAATTTCAACCAGGGCTGT
>WBZP01005763.1_pt1 | contig 12486 bp, 11 predicted proteins | sample 5204301 | NCBI WGS metagenome assembly WBZP01 (sample SAMN12412401, study PRJNA552823) | activated sludge metagenome | isolation source: activated sludge from nitrification reactor of wastewater treatment plant... | place: USA: Pennsylvania | collected 2017
CCGGAGTCGCGACGACCCCGATGTCAGCATACGGATTTTTCGGGATTTTATGAATTTGGTCGGAGCGAGAGGATTCGAACCTCCGACCCCCTGCTCCCGAAGCAGGTGCGCTACCAGACTGCGCTACGCTCCGACCTTGGGCGGGGGGTTATCCCGTCCCGTGGGGTTTGGCAAGGGGCGAAACGGCGGGCCTCAGGCCTGATCGCCGCCCCTTTCGAAACGCTTCAGCCAGCTTGAGATACGGGGGAAGGTGCCGATCTCCCACCGGGAGCGGTTTTCCAGCACGGGGCGGTTCTGGCTGACCGAGGGCGTGCCCTCGCGCAGGACGATGTAGATGCCCGAGGCGATGATCACGGCCGAGCCGACGGCCGTATAGAAATCGACGCTTTCGTTGAAAAATAGCCAGCCGTAGATCGCGGCCCAGATGATCTGGGAGTACTGCATCGGGGCCACGATGACGGCAGGGGCGGTGCGATAGGCGGCGATGCTGCCAAGCGCGCCCAGGGTGCCGAGGAAGGCCATCACGGCGGTAAGCGCCAGATGCGTCACGGGCATGGGCTGGTAGACGAAGGGCATCAGCGCCCCGGTGGCGACGAAGGTCAGCACCATCGGGTAGAGCATCAGCACCACCGAGCGCTCGTCGCGCCCGATCTTGCGCACGATGATCGAGGAGAGCGAGCCGGTGGTGGCGGCGCCAAGTGCTGCAAGGTGGCCCAGCGAGAAGCTGTCGCCGCTGCCGGGCCGCAATACGATCAGCACGCCCAGAAGCCCGACGATGACCGCGATGCCGCGGCGGAGGCCGACCTTCTCGCCCAGCATGGGAATGGCCATCAGGGTGATGAAAAGCGGCATCGCAAAGAAGATCGCGTAGCAGGTGGCCATCGGCAGGACGGAAAAGGCGTAGAAGCCCATCGCGCCGGTCACGACCGCGCTGACAGTGCGGATCGCGGTCCACCAGGGATGGCGCGGGATGAGCGTGCCATCGCGGCGGTCGCTGAGGAGAAGGATCGTGACCAGCGGAAAGCCCATCAGCCCGGCGAAGAACATGGTCTGGAACGAGGAATAGTGACCGCCAAGAAATTTCACCACGACGTCATGCGTGGCATAGGCGGCAAAAGCGGCAAGCGAAAGAAGGGCGCCGCGCAGGGTGGGGGACATTCGTCAGGTTCCGGGGGCTGGGGGTGCCCAATAGAAGCACCCTGTTAGCGGCAACAATGTCGCGCGAAATGCCGGAAGGTGCAAGGCCCGCAGGACAGGTTTGCCGCAGTCATTCGGCGGCGGTCGGCCGGGCCCGGTCTTGCCGCAGGACGACCAGAAGTCCGGCTGCCGCGATGATCACCATGCCGATGGCCGTGGCCAGGGTCATCGGCTCGGCGAAGAACAGCGCGCCGAAGAGGGCGGCCCAGGCGATCTGCGAATATTGGGTCGGGGCCACGACGACGGGCGGTGCCGCGCGGTACGCCGCGAACATGAGAAGCGTGCCACCGAAGCCTCCGAGCGAGAGGATGCCCAAGGTGGCAAGGTCGTGGACCGGCATTGGCACATAGCGCCCCGGCAACAGAAGGAAGGCTGCCGCCGTCTGGCCCAGCACCGGATAGAGCAGCATGGGGACCGAGGATTCCGCGCCGCCGACCTTGCGGACGATCAGGTAATGCACGGCGGCCAGCACCACCCCGCCCACCGCCGCAAGATGGGCCAGATCGAAAGTGACCCGGCCAGGATTCAGCGCGACGATCACGCCGATCAGGCCGATCAGCACGGCTGCCCCGCCGGTCAGATCGACCCGGTCGCCCAGCACTGGCCAGGCCATGAGCGTCAGGATCAGGGGCAGGGTGAAGAAGATCGCATAGGCCTCGGCCAGCGGCATGGCGGTGAAGGCGTAAGTGACCAGAAGCCCGTTGCCGATCAGCGCCAGGGTCCGGATCGCCATCAGCCAGGGATGCACCGGGCGCAGCGTCACCGGAGCCTTCAGCCAGAGGAGCCCGATCAGCGGCAGGGTGAAGAGTCCCGCGAAGGCCATGATCTGCACCGGGTTGTAACTGCCACCCAGGAACTTGATCGTGGCATCCGCCATCGAGAAGAGGCCAAACCCCGCCAGTCCGAGAAGCACGCCTTTCAGGGGAGAAGACATCAGCACGGGCAGCGTCTCGGGCGTGACGTCGACGACCGCGGCACCGGCCTGCAGGGCGGCGCGCGCCGGAAGGCACGCCAGGAACAGGGCGATCAGGAAGGGAAGGAGGCCGGGGCGGGATGCCCCGGCGCCTTGGGATCAGAGGCTCGCGTCCAGCGCGGCGATGACCGCGTCGCCCATCTGGCTGGTGGAAACCGGGGTGCCGCCTTCGGGGCCCATCAGGTCGGCTGTGCGGACGCCATCGGCCAGCACCTTCTCGACCGCCTTCTCGACCCGCGTTGCGTCCTCGCCCATGTCGAACGAGTAGCGCAGCGCCATGGCGAAGCTCAGGATGCAGGCGATCGGGTTGGCCTTGCCCTGCCCCGCGATGTCGGGGGCCGAGCCGTGCACGGGTTCATACAGCGCCTTCGGACGGCCATTGGCCATCGGGGCGCCGAGGCTCGCCGAGGGCAACATGCCCAGCGAGCCGGTCAGCATGGCGGCCGCATCGGACAGAAGGTCGCCGAACAGGTTGTCGGTCACGATCACGTCGAACTGCTTGGGCCAGCGGCAAAGCTGCATCGCGCCCGCATCGGCGTACATGTGGCTAAGCTCCACATCCGGATAGTCGCGGTCGTGCACTTCCTGCACCACCTCGCGCCACAAGATGCCCGATTCCATGACGTTGGCCTTCTCCATCGAGCAGACCTTGTTGCTGCGCTTGCGGGCCAGCTCGAAGGCCGACTTCGCCACGCGGGCGATCTCGGATTCGGTGTAGCGCTGGGTGTTGATCCCCACCCGCTCGTTGCCTTCCTTGAAGATCCCGCGCGGTTCGCCGAAGTAGACGCCGCTCGTCAGTTCCCGGACGATGACGATGTCAAGGCCCGCCACCACCTCGCGCTTCAGGCTGGAGAAGTCGGCCAGCGCGTCGAAGCACTGCGCCGGGCGCAGGTTCGAAAACAGGTCCATCTCCTTGCGCAGACGCAGGAGGCCCCGTTCCGGTTTGACGGAAAAGTCCAGCTTGTCGTATTTCGGGCCACCCACGGCGCCCAGCAGCACGGCGTCCACCTCCTGCGCCTTGGCCATGGTGGCATCGGTCAGGGGCGTGCCGTGCGCGTCATAGGCGCAGCCGCCGACGAGGTCCTCCGACACGTCGAACCGGACGCCGCGCCTGGCCCCCATCCAGCCGATGATCTTCTTCACCTCGGCCATGACTTCGGGGCCGATGCCGTCGCCGGCAAGGATCAGGAGGGACGGGTTCGCCATGGGATGCTCCGCTGAAATGGGTCGTGGTGGCCCTAGCCCTTCGGCCCGAAAACTTCAAGCGGCGAAGGCGGCGGCGAGGGCATCCCAGACCCTGCGCAGTCGGGGCGACTGGCGCAGCTGCGGGGCCGCGGTCAGCCAGACGGGAAGGCTGGGCAGGTCGGTGATCAGGTCGATCCGTTCCAGCACCGGGTCCGCGTCGCCAGTCCGGCGCAACAGGCCGCCAAGCCCGCACCCCGCCCGGACCAGTTCGACATAGGTCAGCGGATCGTCGCAGCGCACGGGGAAGAAGCTGCGGTCGACGGTCACGCCCAAGCCGGCCATCACGCGGATCACCTGGTCCATCCGGTCCTGACCGACAAAGTCGAGCCGCAGGAGGTCATCAAGGGTGGCCGGGCGGCCCTTGCGGTCGAGATAGGCCTTCGCGGCGTAGAGGCCCAGCGGCAGGTCGGCGATGTGCCGGGCCACGAGGTCGCCCTGCGTGGGCCGGTATATGCGCAGCGCAATGTCCGCCTCGCCGAACAGGAGGTTCTCGGAGGTGTCCGACGGCACGAGGTCGATCTGGATGCCCGGCTCCTCGACCCGCAGGCGCGCAAGGATCGGCGGAAGGATCGCATGCGAGACCGCGCGGCTGGCGGTCAGGCGGATGCTGCCCTCGATGCCGGTCGCGCGCGCCCTTGCCGCCAGAACCAGCTCGGTGGCGGCGGCCTGCATGGCGCGGGCGGTGGGCAGCAGCGCCTGTCCCGCCTCGGTCAGCGCCTGGCCCTGCGCGGTGCGGGCAAAGAGCGCAACCTGAAGCGCGGCCTCGATGGCGTGGACATGGCGACCGAGCGTCGGCTGGCTGATCCCGGTCGCCCGCGCCGCGCCCGACAGCGACCCGGCCTCGGCCACGGCAAGGAAGGAACGGATCAGGGTCCAGTCAGGCATCTCCATTCGGTAATGAATAGGTGATGCGTGATTTCATGCAATTCCCTTTGTGCCTGACAGGGCCGATATGTCGGGATGAAGGAGATCATCATGGCACAGACAGCACTGGTCCTTGGCGCCTCGGGCGGGTTCGGCGGGCAGGTGGCGCAGGCCCTGCAAGCGGCGGGATGGCGGGTGAACCGCTATCGGCGCGGGTCGGACATGGCCGCGGCGGCCAAGGGGGCGGACCTGATCGTCAACGGGCTGAACCCGCCCGGCTATCACAACTGGGCGCAACTGATCCCCGAGATCACCACCTCCGTCCTTGCCGCGGGCCGGGCCAGCGGGGCGACGCTCCTGGTTCCCGGCAACGTCTACCCATACGGCATGGAACCCGCCCCCTGGGGCCCCGACACGCCGCATCGCCCGGTCAGCCGCAAGGGCCGCATCCGGGCCGAGATGGAGGCGCAGTATCGCGAGGCCGCCGGGCATGGCCAGCGCACGATCCTGCTGCGCGGCGGGGATTTCCTGTTGCCGGGGGCGCCACAGATGCTGATGAACCGGGTGATCCTGTCCAAGGTCGCCAAGGGCAGGATCACCGCGCTGGGCGATCCCGATGCGCTGCACGCCTACGCCTACCTGCCCGACATGGCGCGGGCGGCGGTGGCGTTGGCCTCCCTGGGTGATGCGCTGCCACCCTACGCGGACATCCCCTTTGCCGGTCACGCCTTTTCGATTGCCGATCTGGCGGCACGGGTCGAGCACCTGTCCGGGCGGTCGATGCGGGTGAAGCGCTTCCCGCTCTGGATTTTCACCGTCACCAGCCCGTTCTGGGAACTGGCACGGGAGCTGCGCGAGATGCTGTATCTTTCAAGCTTTCCGCACAGTCTGGACCCTGGCCCGCTGCGCCGCTGGCTGCCCGGCTGGCAGGATACGCCGCTGGACGAGGTGATCCTGCGGCACCTTCAGGCGCTGGGGCTTCAGGGCAGGGTAACGTCGACCCAGACCGGAAAGTGATGCGAGGCGGCGTTGAGGTCGGGCAACAGCGGGTCGGCTTCTGCGGGCCAGAGGACGCCCGCACCGGCGACCTCAAGCCCGGTCGAGGGCAGCACATAGTCCAGCCGCAGCCCGCCGAGGTCGGGGTAAAGCACGGTATCAAGGCGTGGGTCGCCGATCTGGCCGGGGTCGGCCCGATCTTGCCCGCCCATCGGTGCGGGATCCTGCACGCCGGGATGCGACAGGAGGGCCGCTATCCCGTCGCGCAACCCGTCGCCATCGGCAGGATCGAGATTGCCGTCGCCCAAAAGCACGAAGGGCCCCTCTGGCGGGGGCATCGGCAGCGCGCCGTCGAGGAACAGGCGCCAGAACGCCGCCTCGTCATGGTTGCGGCGCCCGTTGCGGTCCTCCGGCCCGTCGAAGACCGGGGGCGTTGCGTGCCAGGCCAGAAGGTGCAGCGGGCCGCCCTCTGTCAGCAACGGCACATCCCAAAATCCGGTCGTGGCCAGCCGTTGCACGGCAGCAAGGTCGGGCGGGTCGCTGCCAAGCCCTCCCGGCAGGTCGCGCCAGAGAAAGCCCGAGAAGTCCCGCGCTCCGGCCTCGTCCAGCGGCAGGCGCGACAGGATCGCCATTCCGCCATTGCCCGAGAACAGTCCGAATCCCTGGGCGTCGCGCGGATCGCCGCGGCGCCCGTTGCCGTCGACGTCGAAGCCGGTCTGCATCCCGGTGTTCGGACGGAAAGCGAAGCGATGCGGATAGTCCAGCCCCGCAGCCGCCAGCCTGTCGGCCAGAAGCTCCAGCGCCACCCCGCCCCGGTCATAGTCGACCGCGGTCAGGAGAATCACATCGGCGTCGAGCGCAGCCAGGACCCGCAAGACCGCGAGGGTTTGCGGATCGGTGCCTTCGGCCAGGTCGCGGACCAGAAGGCCGGGCCCGCTGCGGTCCAGCCCGGCGTTCCAGGTGGCAATGCGCAGGGTATCGGCGCAGGTCGGCGTCGCGGCAATGAGGACCGGAGCGAGAAGGCGCGCGAGGTCAGAGATCGTCGTCCTCGTCATCGTCGTGATCCAGCTTCGACGGCTCGATCGCGCCAAGGACGGCCAGCTTTGCCGCACGCTTGATGCGGATCATGTCCGCGATCCGCGCCATGGCGACCGCCCGCATGATCAGCGCCGCCGGCATGTAGGCCCAAAGCGCCATCGCCCAGATCAGCGTCTGCGGCGAGGTCAGCGTTTCGGCCGGGACGCCCGAGGTCAAGAGCGCCACGGCAGCCGGGATGACGAAGGGCAAGAGGAACCCGACCGCAAGGTTCATGTGCGAATCGCGGACCAGCCGGTCGACCACGTCGCCCCCTGCCGTCGGCTCGAAGGTCGGCAGGTTCACCCAGACGTTGAACGCGCTTTTCGTCGAAGGCCAGCCCACCAGCTTCAGCACGATGACGAACAGCGCCAGCGAGAAGAGCGAGATCAGGTAAGCCGTCGCCGCGGCGATCTTGACCTGGACGATCTGCGCGGCGGTGGCGCTGTCATCCAGCATGTAGCTGGCCAGCCGCACCGGCGAGTAGGGGAAGTCGAGCGAGGCGCCGATCACGAGCCCGATCGCGTGGAAGAAGCGCGACACCGTCGTCGATGCCTCAAGATCGGCGACGATCGAGGACAGAACCACCACGATGGTCAGCATCATCAGGTAGCGAATGCGGTTGTAGGGCGCCCCGTCGCGAAACTCGATCAGGCTGGGGTAGACGGCATTGTATTCGAAGAACACCAGCGCCCCGCCGAACAGCGCCAGAAGGGCGACGATCTGCTTGGTGTCGGTGCCGATCCCGGGCAGGATCACCGAGGGAGCCACGATCAGGATCATCACCAGGAAGGCGCGCACCGCGGCCGCCATCGCCCGCGACAGCCAGGTCCGTGCCCAGCCGTCGGTCGAGATTACCGCTGTCAGCCGCAACTTGCTGCGCAGTGCCTCGATCCATGCGGTTCCGTTTGCCACAATTCCGCCCAATTCCGCACCGATTCCAGTAATCTCTCTCAGGTTGTGCTTATCTAGCCGAAGCTTTGTGGCCATTTGAGGGTCAGTCTTGGCCGAATGGGCGGCGTCGTGCAGAATCTCCGCACAATCCAAGGCCTTCGCCCCCGACGCGTCAGCTTTCGCGGAACGCGCGGGTGAAGTAGTCGGTGAAGGGCTTGACCAGATAGGCGAGAGGCGAGCGCCGTCCCGTCTGCAGAAACACCTCGACCGGCATGCCGGGCAAGAGCGAGCGGTCGCCAAGGCGGGCGCGTTCGCCGTCGGTCAGTTCCACTTCCGCGGTGTAATAGGTCGCGCCGGTCTGCGGGTCGCTCAGCGCGTCCGCCGACACCCGGGTGACACGACCCATCAGATGCGGCGTGTCGCGCGCCGAGAAAGCGGACAGCACCAGTTCGGCCGGCTGGCCGACCTCCACCTCGTCGATATGGATCGGCGCGATCCGGGCGGTGATGACCAGGGGGCGGTCCTGCGGGATGACGTAAAGCACGGGCTCGGCCGGACGGAGGACGGATTGCGGCGTGGTGACTTGCAGGCCAAGTACGATCCCGGCGACCGGGGCGCGGATTTCCAGCCGCTGGATGCGCTCCTGCAAGGCCCGCCGCCGCTCGGCCAGTTCCAGGATGGTCGGACCGATCTGGCGAAGCTCGGTCGTCGCCTCTTCGCGGCGACGGGTTTCCAGGCTGGAAATCTCGATCTCGATCTCGGTGACCTGGCCTTCGGTCCGGGCGAATTCCGCTTCAAGCTCACCGATCTGGCCCTGCAGCCGGGCCTGTTCCCGTTGCAGCGAAAGGACGGTGCCTGCCTGGGCAAGCCCCTTGTCCAGAAGGCTTTGCTGCGACGCAAGCTCTTGTTCGATAAGATCAAGCTGCGTACCAAGCGCGCTCCTCTGTGCGGCGATTCCGTTCGATTGTGCGGTGATCTGGTCGATGCGTTGCGACAACAGGTCCCGCTGTTCGGCAAGTGTTGCCGCGCGGGCCGCGAACAGGCGACGCTGACCGTCAAGCTGGGCGGCAACTTCGGACCATGTCCCGGCGCTGGCAAGGATGTCCGGCGGGAAGTCCAGCGTCGTGAGGCCGTCGCGCTCTGCCGTGAGCCGCGCCGATCGCGCGGTCATTTCGGAAAGCTGCCCCTCGACGATGGTCAGTTCCGAGCGCAGGGCCGACCCGTCCAGCCGCAGGAGCGGCTGCCCGGCGGCGACGCTCTCGCCCTCGCTGACCAGGATTTCGGCGACCACCCCGCCGTCCGGGTGCTGGACGACCTGGCGGTCACGCTCGACCTCGATCTGGCCCTGCGCAACGATGGCGCCCGAAATCCGGGTCAGCGTCGCCCAGAGGCCGAAACCGAGGACAAGCGCCAGGGTGGCAAGCACGCCCAGCGCGACAGGCCTGCGGATCGACAGGACGGGGCCGCTCATGCCACGCCTCCCGGGGCCGCGGAACGGGTGATGTCGCCCGCGTTGCGGACCGTTTCGCGCAGCACGCTGTCGCGCGGACCGAAAGCTGCGGTAGCCCCCTCGTTCATCACGAGGAGGAGATCGCATTCCTGGATCGCCGCCGGCCGGTGCGCCATGATCAGGACCGAGGCCCCGCGCGCCTTGGCCGTGCGGATCGCCTGGTTCAGCGCCGCCGATCCGTCGTTGTCGAGGTTCGAGTTCGGCTCGTCCAGGATCAGGATCACCGGGTCGCCGAACAGCGCGCGCGCCAGGCCGATGCGCTGGATCTGCCCACCGGACAGACGGTTGCCCATGGTGGCGACCGGGGTGTCATAGCCAGCGGGCAGGCGCAGGATCATCTCATGCGCTGCCGCCGCCTTTGCCGCTGCCACGATCCGCCCCGGGTCTGCACCAGCCTGCAGGCGGGCTATGTTCTCGGCAATGGTACCGTCGAACAGGCTGACGCGCTGTGGCAGATAGCCGATGTACCCGCCCAGGACATCGGGATCGTACTGGTCGAGCGTGGCCCCATCCAGCCGGATGCTTCCCGCCGCGGGGCGCCAGACGCCGGTCAACGCGCGCGCCAGCGAAGACTTGCCCGACCCCGACGGCCCGATCACCCCCATGGCCTGCCCCGGTGGCAGGCTGAACGACAGCCCGCGCAAGACCGGCGCGGCCCCGCCCGGCGGCACGACGGTCAGGCCCTGCACGTCCAGCAGCGCCTTCGGTCGCGGCAGTTCGGTGCGCACGGCGGGCCGGGGAGAGCTGGTCAGAAGCTCGGCCAGCCGAACCCTGGCCTGGCGCGCCCGCGTCACCACGGGCCATTGCCCCACGGCCTGCTCGACCGGTTGCAGCGCGCGGCCCATCAGGATCGAGGCGGCGATCATCGCCCCCGCCGACAACTCCTGCCGCAGCACCAGCCAGGCGGCCAGGCCCAGCATCGCCGACTGCAGGAACAGCCGGAACGTCTTGATCATCACCGAATAGCGCCCGGACGCATCCGACGCGATCAGCCCCGCCTCGATCGACGTGTCCCGCCGCAGTTTCAGCCGGGTGAAGGCGGCACCGGTCATTCCCAGGGCCTGGATCAGCTCGGATTCCGATTTCAGGTTTTCGGCCTGCCGGTCCGCGGCCAACGCGGCAAGGTTGGCGGTCTGCAAGGGTCTATCGGTGCTGGTCTGGTTCAGCCAGCTCAGTCCGACGATCACGAGCCCGCCCCCCAGCGCCAGATAGCCGAGCCAGGGGTGGAATATGAAGATCGCTGCCGCGAAGAACGGCGCCCAGGGCGCGTCAAAGATCGCCAGCAGCACCGGCGAGGCCCAGAACCTTGCAATCGCGTCCAAGTCTTTCTGTGCGGCCAGCGCGGGCATGTCCTGCGGCGCGACGGTCAGGCGCCGGAAGGCTGCGGACAGCACCCGTGCATCCAGCTTTTCCTGCAACCGTGCCCCGACGCGGGCCATGATCCGGCCCCTTGCATGGTCCAGCACGCCCATGACCAGGAACATGAATGCCATCAGCAGGGTCAGCGCGAGGAGGGTCTCTTCCGAGCGCGACACCAGCACCCGGTCATAGACCTGGAGCATGTACAGCGGTGCGGTCAGCGTCAGCAGATTGACGAAGGCAGAGAAGACGAAGGCCACCGCAACAGCCTGGCGCGAGGCCCCCCGCGCGGCGGCAAGTTCGGACAGGCCGGCGCGGCTGTCGGCAGTTTTCGTCGCGGGTTCGGCCATCGGTCCTTCCTTGGCGTCTTCCTGCCATGCGCGGCGCATCTGCCACGCTTGCCCGTTGTGTTGGGCAAGTCGGGGTTCTATGCCTTGCCAACGCCCGCGCAAGACTATCGTAAGCGGCGTAGTGGGCGGACAGTAGGGACATGGGTCTGAAGATTCCATTGATTTCCGGGCAGGGAGCGCGAATTCCGGCAGTCGTGCTGGCGGCGGGTTTCGTCGCGGCCTGCGCGGGCACCCCCGACGCCAACGGGATCAACGACCCGTTCGAACCCACCAACCGCAAGATCCACGGCTTCAACAAGGGCGTGGACCGGATGTTCGTCGGCCCGGCCTCGAAAGGCTACGGCGTGGTGCCCGAGCCGCTGAAGCTTGCGGTCGGCAACGTGGCCGACACGCTCGACCTGCCCGGCGATATCGTCAACAATCTCCTGCAGTTGCGTCTCAGGGACGCCGGCCAGAACTCCCTGCGCCTGTTTGTGAACGTGACGGCCGGAATGGGTGGCCTGTTCGACATCGCGGGGGATACCGGGCTTCACGGCAAACCCACCGATTTCGGCGAGACGCTGCATGTCTGGGGCGTCGGCGAAGGTCCCTACATGGAATTGCCGCTGGCCGGTCCGTCGACCGCGCGCGACACGGTCGGCATGCTCGCCGACATCGCGCTGAATCCGGTCCGGCTGGCCCTGCCGACGAAAGAGGCGAATGCCGCGACGATCATCCAGCTGTTCTCACGGCTTGGTGATCGCGACCGCTTCTCGGAGACGGTGGATTCAATCCTATATGAAAGCGCGGACAGCTATGCTCAGGCGCGGCTCCTGTACCTGCAGAACCGCCGGTTCGAGCTGGGACAGGCGCCGGGCGGAGCCGACACCAGGGACGACGGTTTCATCGATCCCTATGCCGACGCCGCAAGCGCGGATGCCCCAAGCGACGACGGCTTCATCGACCCCTACGAGGACCCCTATGCCCAGTGACATGATCCTTTCCCGCCGCGCCCTGATGGCTGGCCTCGCAACCGCGACCGCGTTGGCGGCGTTGCCGCAGGCCGCTGCCGCGCTGACGGCGGATGCCGCGAAGTCACTGGTCGACAAGACGGTCGGCGACATCAATTCGATCATCAACTCGGGCAGGTCCGAAGGCGCGATGCTGAAGGATTTCGAAAAGCTCTTCGCCCGCTATGCCGACGTCCCCGCCATCGCGCGGTCGGTCCTCGGCACGGCGGCACGCTCCGCCTCCAAGGCGCAGCTTTCGGCCTATACCAAGGCCTTCCAGGGCTACATCAGCCGCAAGTACGGCCGCCGCTTCCGCGAATTCATCGGCGGGCGGATCGAGGTGTCGGATGCCCACGCGCTGAAGAGCTACTTCGAGGTGATCTCGACCGCCTACATGACCGGCGAGAGCCCGTTCGAGGTGCGCTGGCATGTGTCCGACAAGTCGGGCAAGAGCCTGTTCTTCAACATCATCATCGAGGGCGTGAACATGCTGGCTTCGGAACGCACCGAAATGGGCGCGCTCCTCGACCAGCGCGGCGGCGACCTTGACCGGCTGATCGCCGACCTGAAGACGCTCTGACAGCGGGCGCGCGATCAGAAGCGGAAGTTCATGCCCAGCCGAAGCTGCGTGAAGCTGGTGTCGACGTAGAACCCGTTCGCGGCAGGCAGAGCGCCATCGTCATAGCGCGTCCGGCCAAGGTCGACGTAAATCACATCGGCTTTCAGGCTGGTCCGTTCATTGATCTGGAACTCGGCCCCGACCCCGGCGGTCCAGCCAGTCTCCGCCTGTGTGCCGATATCCAGAAACGCCGCGCCCGGGATCGAGGCCTCGACCCCACCCGCGGCCAGCCCGGCAGTGCCATAGATCAGCATATTGCCGCGAGTGATCCCGACCCGGCCCCGCAAGGTGGCAAGCCAGGTGAGGCTCGTCCGGCAGGGTCCGGGAACACAGTTGAATCCGTTGTGGAAACCGATCGCCTGGTCGCCGGAGATGTCTGTCGCCGATACATCGCCTTCGACCCCATAGACGAAGTC
>WBZP01005764.1_pt1 | contig 12485 bp, 7 predicted proteins | sample 5204301 | NCBI WGS metagenome assembly WBZP01 (sample SAMN12412401, study PRJNA552823) | activated sludge metagenome | isolation source: activated sludge from nitrification reactor of wastewater treatment plant... | place: USA: Pennsylvania | collected 2017
CGGAGACGAAACCGCGGGTCCGGTCGCGGCGGTGCGCGGGGCTTGCCGGCATGGCGGGTGGCTGGCAGAACCACTCGGCATGCACTGCGCGATCCGATGCGTCCAGCTGTTGGCGTTGATCCTCGGACTTGGTTTTGGCTTTGGCGCCGGTGGCACGGCGGTCGCGCGCGCCGGCGAGAACTGGCCGCGGTTTCGCGGACCCGACGGGGCGGGGTTGTCGGCGATGCCCGCGCCCACAACCTGGGACGTGACCGCCGGCGACCAGGTCCGTTGGCAGGCTGACGTACCCGGACTCGGGCACGCCTCGCCCATCATCTGGCAGGACCGGGTCTATGTGGCGACCGCGGTGCGGCCGGGTCGGAAATCGGAATTGAAGGTGGGCGTTTACGGGGACGGCGATTCGTATCAGGAGAAGGAACCGCACCAGTGGCGGCTGCTTTGCTTCGACGCGCTGGGCGGGCGGTTCGCGCCGGCCGTGGACGTGGACATTCGGTTCGAAGGGCGGAAGTATGCCTCGACCGCGTCGGTCGGACCGATGAGTCTCGACCTGCACGGCGGACTGGAGTTCATGTTCAAGGACCTGATCGCGATACGGGCGGGCTACAGCGATGTGAAGCAGCTGACGATGGGCGTCGGGGTGCATCTGCCGAAACTCACCATCGATTACTCCCTGGCGAAGTTTGATGCCACCGGCCAGCTCGGCAATACGCACCGCATCTCCCTCATGTTCACCCTCGAGACCGACCAGTTCAAGAGAACAGAGTAGAAGGGAGACCCCCCTCTCTTCTTACTTCTTGGTGAACACGAACACCCCATCCCAGTTCTCGGGGGGTGGGTTCTGCTTGAAGACCTCGATCCGCTGCAGGTGCAGGATGGAGGGCGGGTCGTCCGGCCGGGCGGCCAGGGCACGCTTGAATGCCTCCTCCGCCTTCGTCCACTCCTTCGCATGATACAACCGCTTCCCCTCTTCGTACGCCGCGATCAGCGCGAGCGTCTCCTTCGGAATGTCCGCGGACCGCTCCGAGATCAGTTCATAAGTCGTCACGGGTTCTGACCGCCCGACCACCGCGATCCGGTCAAGCTCCCGCCCCAGGATCTCCTCGCATGCCAGGTCGTACGTCCGCTGGCTGACCATCACACCGGTCCCGTACTCACGATTGGCGCCTTCGAGACGCGACGCGAGGTTCACGCTGTCACCGATCACGGTGTAGGCGAACTTCCCGACCGCTCCCATGTTCCCGACGACCATATCGCCGGTGTTCACGCCGATGCGAATGCTGATCGGCGGCCGGCCGGCATCCCTCCAGGCCGTGTTGAGGTCCACCAGCAACCGCTGCATCTCGAGCGCAGCCTTGCATGCCCGGACCGCATGGTCATGTTGCGGGATGGGCGCGCCCCAGAACGCCATCACCGCGTCGCCCTCGTACTTGTCCAGGGTACCGTCGTTCCGGAAGATGATGCCGGACATGACGTCCAGATACTCGTTGAGGATGCTGACGAGCTCCTCCGGTGACATGCTCTCGGAGATCGCGGTGAACCCGGCGATGTCGCTGAAGAGCACCGTAAGTTCCTCCCGCTGTCCGCCGAGCACCAGTTTCTCAGGATGGGCCACAAGCTCGTCCACGAGCGACGGGTTCACGTAGGTGCTGAACATGGACTTGATGAGCATGCGCTCTTTGCGTTCGGTGACCATGTGGTAGGTCGTGCTCATCGAGTACCCGCCGATGATGGCAAGCACCGCGTTCACGACGCCCATGATGTAGCCGAACTCCTTGAAGAGGATGAGCGCGAGGGCGCCGGTGATCAGGATCATGGAGAGCGCGAAGAGGAAGCCCAGCAGACCGATCACCATGTGGTGGCGGGTCTTGATCTCACGGAGCTGCGAGGTGACGATGAAGGTGATGAGCACGAGGAGGAACGTTGTCGCCGCCGAGGCCACCGGTGTTTCGAGGCGCAGGAAATCGCCGCGGAGGACGTTCTCAACGGCATTGGCGTGGATCTCCACCCCGTACATCATGTTCTCGCGCTTGCGCTCACCGCGGGCAATGGCAACCGGGAACAGGTCCTTGTATTCGGGGACCGTCACGCCGACCAGGACGACCTTGTCCTTGAATGTCCCATCGTGCAGATAGCCGAAGGACGGATCGCTGAAGGTGTTGATCCCCTCGCCGCTCTCCTGCTCCTCCTTCGTCTCCAGCGTCTCATCGTCGATCACATCATGGAAGCGGATGTGCGGGAAGGTCCCGTCGGGACCGTAATAGTTCACCATCATCGATGCGCGGTCCACCTGCGGGATCACCCGGCCGGCGTACGTGAAGTAGCCGTCGTGCACTTCAGGCACGGTGGAGGACGGATAGCCGAAGTACTTGTTGAGGACGGCGAAGGCGAGCGTGGGAATGCGTTGTTCACTCCCGTTCGCCGAATCCACCACATACATCGTGTTGTACGAACGGAAGACGCCATCCGCATCCGTGCGCACGTTCACGAGACCCATCGCATGGTCGGACTGATAGAAGATGTTGCCGAAGGTCTCGTCGTTAGAGGTCGTGATGTAGGATTCGTTGTCCGCCTCCCTCTTCCCCGAGAGTACACCGATGCCGGTCTCGGCGAGGGCGGCCCGCAGTGAATCGTCATGGCGCGGATCGTGGATATCCGGCGTGCTGAAGAGGAGATCGATGCCCACGGCGCGTGCGCCCGCGGCCTTGAGGTTGCGCAGGAGATGCGCGTAGAACGAACGCGGCCAGGGGAACTGTTCGCGCAGGGACCGGAAGGATTCTTCGTTGATCTCCACGATCACGACATGCGCGGAATCGCGGATACCCTGGTTCACCCCGCGGTACTGGAAGCGGTAATCCACGGAGGCGAGTTCCAGGCGCTGGAGGATGCCCAGCCGGAGGATGGATTCCTGGGTGAAGACAATGATGATCAACGCCACCCCGAGGGCCAGCGCGATGCGCGTGAGCCAACCCTGTTGACCGGATGACAGCCGCAGGTGGCGGGTGGACATGGCCATCGTCAGATCGTGTACCTGTACCGCAGGCTCACGATGCTCTCGTTCGGGACGTCGGAGTTCTTGAAGAAGCTGACCTGGAAGATCAGCTGCATATCGTTACGCGCGGCCCACTCGAGGCCGGTGTCGAACGCGACACGGTGATAGTCGCCGAACGCCGGCGAGATGGTGCCCGCCAGCGTGAGGAGGTTGCGCATGAAGCCGTACCGTGCCGCGAACGACAGGACACCGTAATTGAGGTGCTGTTCCTGTCCGCGCACCCCGGAGAGCGGCAGGGTGTTCAGATACATCGACGCCGACACGATCGTGCGGAGAGGCACCTGATACGAGGTGTTCAAGCCGATCTCCGCGGTCACGTTCCGCACGTCATACTGCCGGACCGACTGGTCGTCGCGGTTGGACGTGGAGAGATTGAAGGTGGCCGTATGGTGCGCACCCGCGGTGAAATCGTACGAACTCTGCATGTACAGCCGTAACGTCCCGTCCATGATCGCCGCCAGACTATCGCGGCCGTCGAGTGACAGGCCGTTATCGCTGTTGTACACGGACATGCCCAGGGTGAACGTCGGCATATCGATGCGCGGCATGTAGGTCGCGGCGACGTTCACGTTATTGAACATCGTGGTCCCGACCTTCGTTGCGCTGGTGTTGTCCTCGAGCCGCTCATACCCCAGCGTGAGGAACACCGAATTGTCGACGAGCCGTGCGCGATCAACGATCTGGAAGCCCCGGATGTCGGTCTGCAGGAACGACTGGCCGAACGAGGTGTAGTCATTCCCGTGGAAGAGATACGTGAACTTGAGCGCATTGTCGAAGTAGTTCAATCCGAGGCCGAGTTCATAGGCGACGGTGGGGAGTTTGTCGACATTCAGCGGACGGAAATTATCGTTCACCGTGATGTACGGGCTCAGGATGTCCCGCACCTTCTTGATGCCTTCCGCACCGGACGCATAAATGCGCGTGATGTCCGCGTCGGTGAAACTGCCCTTCGAGATATCCATGTTGTAGGCACTGGCGGCAGCCTGACCGGTGATCTCGATGCGGCTGTTGTCCATGCGCGCCATGAAGTCGGTGCCGATGACGATGTTCTCCTTCGGTGCGATACCGTAGTGGATGGAGTTCTTGTCGTCGCCGGAACTGAGCCAGGAGAAGCCGACCTCCCACGTCTCGCGGTCGCCGAAGCTCGGGCGGATCGCGAAGATGTCGCGGGCGTAGGTGCCGTAGTTGAACCGTCCGTACGTGCCCGGACTCACCAGGCCGTATGCGGACGTGGAATCACGGTGGAATTGCACGGCGAAGCTATCGGCCGGGAAGGTGGACGTCACCTTCCCTTCGATACCGCGTGAGATCTGGCCGAGCGTGAGGTCGACCCCGAAGATCCCATAGTGGGCGGACGACTGCAGACCGCGGACGCGTTTGCCGCTGAGGATCAGTTCCGGGAGGATGGGGTAGTGGTCGCCGTAGCCCACCTGCACCCACGGTGTTTCGACGCCCGCGAAGAAGCGATGCTGTGGCTGGCGGTCGGACCGTTCATCCGATGTCAGGAAGATGTTGGAGTTGAAGCCCCAGATACCGGTCTTCCCGCGGAAGTTCGCACCCACCCGGTTGTACCACGTGCCCTCGCCCTGGATCTGTTCGTGGCGCGACTCGGCATTCACGTCCACCTTGTATTCGAAGCCGCGCGCGGTCGGGACCGTGTTGTACACATCGCGTCCCTGTCCGCGCACCGTGAAGGAGAGTTCGGACGCCGCCACCACCTTGCCGGCGCGGTTGAAGATCCCGACCTTCACGGTGTGCACGCCCGGAGAGAGGGACATCCCCTGATTGTCGGGTGCATAGACGATGAGGTCCTCGCTGAACACGGCGCCGGTGGTGACATTGATGTCATCGAGCTTGATCTGTGTCGCCTTACGTACCACCGTGGAATCGGCACGGAGGAGGGAGATCGAGATCAGGATATCGTCCGGATCGAGTGACGCGTCGGGTTCCGGACTCAGGAAGAGGATCTGCTCCTTGTCCTCCTCGCGGATGGTCACGCGCAGCGGCTGGGGCGGCGGGACCTTGATGGGGTCGTCACCCGTGGTGCGGGGATACGATTCCCGTTTGCCGCTCGCATCGGTCAGGACGAGGTAGTACTCGATGAAGGGCGGCAGCGCGTAGTCCTTCGTCACCGTGAACTTTGCCGTCGTCCCGCGCAGGTCCATCTCCCCCTGACGCCAGCTCGCGGAACCGAACGGGCGATAGAGGATCTGGATGTCGGTGACGTGGTGGCCTTGCTGCAACTCCGCGGTCACCGTCACCGGTTTGCGCGGTGGGGCGGTTGCCGGGGTCACCGAGGAGACGGACGAGGACAGCTGCGCGAACACCACCGCCGGAAGGAGCAGCATTCCTCCGGCGGTGCACAGGGATCGAAGGGTCATAGGGAGGCTGGTGGCCGTTCGTTAATCGTTGTATTCGATCTTCAGGTGATTCGTCTTGCCCTGCGGGTCGCGCAGCTCGATATCCAATCTGCGGCGGGCATCGTCACGGAGTGCGTTGAGTGCGGCCTGACGTTCCTGTTCGGTCGTTGCGCGGCTCTCGATGGAACCGTTCTTGCCGGAGATGCCGGTGAAGCCGGCGCCGACATCCACGGTCTTGGAAGAGATGCGATTGAAGAGCTGCACGAGCCCTTCGGTCACGGTCAGGGTGTCAGCGCCGGGGGATGCGGACATCATGCCCGCGGTTCCACGGATCGAAGCGACAGAGGTGGGCGAGGTGAACCGGAATTCCTCGCTCGAACGCTGCTTGGCGACGTTGAAACCGACCACACCGGTCTGGATCTCGACCGATTTGGACAGGTTGTTGCCGGTCTGGGTGCCGGTGATCGTCATCATCGAGCGTTCGCGCAGGCGAACGAGGCTGTTGTCCTTGAACTTGATGATCGCCAGGGCACCATCGCCCGTGCGCACCATATCACCGCTCACGAGGGTCTGTCCACGCTGGGCCTTCTCCCAGTCCTTCCCGTTCTCCTTTTTCAGGACATCCAGGATGACCTTACTGAGCAGGGCGACCGGGTTCCCGGGCGGTTCGGCGAAGACGGGCATCGCGACGGCCAGGGCGATCACGAGACAAAGGGCAGTACGGATATGTCGGGTCATGGGGAGCTCCGTCCGGAGGCGCTATTCGAGATCGGTGGAAAGGACATGAGACGGATTGGAACGGAAGTGATTGATGAGCTTCACGAGATCGCTCACCGAGATCACCTTCCCATCCACCCGCATCTGTCCGGTCGGCGTCAACAGGCTGCTGCGGATCTTGTCGAACACCGGCTTGTGTGCCGGTCCGAGGGCCTTCTCCAGGTCCGCAAGGAGCCCTTCCATCACCTGGTTCGCATTCCCCGCGGAGACCGTGAAGGACCGGAGCTGGCTCTTGACCGTGTTGTTGGATCCGCTCGTGTTGCCGTAGAGTCCTTCGACGAACCAGACATACGTCTTGCCGGGTTCGAGTGGCCGCACACCGGCCGACGGGTAGAGGAACGAGGTCGTATTGATCTCCGTGACCAGATGGGGGACGCCGCTCACGGCCTCTTCGAGCGATGACTGGTTGGGCAGCTTCTCATAGACCGACAGGCGCGAACGGGGGCCGTCGAAGGTCCACTGGAAGAGCGGGAATTCATTCACCGTCCGGTCGTTCTGCATCGGCATCACGAGGTCCAGCCGCGACGGGTTCGTGAGCACGAACCGGAATTTCGCCACCGACCTGGTGTTGTACCGCTCCGTGGTGACCTCGATGCTGAACGTGTAGATGCCGGCCGGCATATAGCCCGTGGGCAGGGCCATCTGTTCCAGCCTTCTCTTGGCGACCTGGTCCAGGACGTACTCGGCCTTGATATCGGGATTCGCAAGGTCGAGGTTGCTGAACGAACGCGAGCCGTTGATCGTGACCACCTTGGTCGAGTAGGTCAAGACCCGCGAAAATGACTCGCCTGTCGCCATCTGGACGTCGAGTGTGATGGCCATGGATGCATTCACCGTCGAGGGGACACCGCCGCGGATCCGAAGGTCGATGGAGAAGAGCCACTTCGGCGACAACGCGTTGATGAAATCGACATCCTGAATGGTGAGGACATCCACGGGCGCGGTCGACGTGGTGATGTCGATGACCGGCGACTGAGCCATGGTCACCGGAACGGCGACGACGGCGATGGCGATGAAGAAGAGAAGAGCTCTCATGGAATCGCCCCGAGGATAAGTGGAAGAACTGCGTGAAAAGTAATGCATGATAAGAATTTGCGGGGTGCCAAGCAATATTCGATGGCACGGTGCCGCACCCGGCAGGGAACCCGCCGGGTGTCACTCCGACCTGCGTCACACGATGGGGAGGTTAGAATTGACGGATGTCATTGTACAGCACGAACGCCATGAACGCCAGCAGGAGCACGAAACCCGCTTTCTGCAACGCCATGCGCACTTTCACCGGCACTTCGCGCTTGAAGATGGCCTCGTAGACAAGGAAGACCATGTGGCCGCCGTCCAGGGCCGGGAACGGCAGGAAGTTGAGGATCGCCAGGCTCATGCTGAGCAGGGCCATGAAGCCAAGATAGGTGAGAAGGCCGAGTTCGGCGGTCTGCGTGGCCATCTGGGCGATCTTGATGGGGCCACCGACCGATTGCGCGAATGCCACCTTGCCGATGATGATCTGCCATACCTGTTTCACGAAGAGCATGCTGACATCGACCACATTGCCCAGGGCGTGCGGCAGCGCGCTGAAGAGCGAATATTCCATCTTCCGGGTCGGACCGGTATACCGCAGGCCGAACCCGATCCCGATGCGGCCATCGGCGGTGGGCGTCACCGATCCCTGCATCATGGTGGTATCGCGGCGCCACTGCAACGAGAGGGGTTTACTGGCGTGCTGCTGCACGATCCCCTTCACCTGCGTATCCGTGACGAGTTTCTCGCCGTTGATCGCGACGAGCACGTCGCCGGGTTTCAGCCCGACCGCATCGGCGGGCATGCCGCCCTGCACCGTGCCGACGAGGATCTCCGTCTGGTCGGGGATGATACCGAAACTGGTCTCGCCCGGTTCGGGGATGGAGGAACGCGGGATCGTGATGTCCACATCGGCGGTACCACGATGGACCGTGAAGACGACATCCTCGCCGGCCTGCTCGATGTACACATCGTTCAGGATCTCATCCCAGTGCGTGATCGCCTTGCCGTTGATGCGGAGGACGCGGTCACCGGCAACGAGGCCGCCCTTCTGCGCCGTGCTCCCTTCCACTACCGAACCGATCGTGGTGGTCTCGCGGATGACGGTGCCCTGGACATAATTGATCCCCCAGAAGATCACGATCGCCAGGAGGATGTTCATGATCACGCCGCCCGAAATGACGAGCATCTTCTGCCATACGGGCTTCGCGCGGAATTCCCACGGCTGGGGTTGCTGTGCCAGGTAGTCGGTGTCGAAGCTCTCGTCGATCATGCCGGCGATCTTCACGTAGCCGCCGATCGGGATCCACGAGATGCAGTAATCGGTCTCGCCGACCTGCTTGCCGAATGCGCGGGGCGGGAAGCCGATCGAGAAACGGTCCACACGCATACCGCAGAGCTTCGCCGTGATGAAGTGTCCGAACTCATGCACGAACACCAGCACGCCGAGCGTGAGGATGAAATAGAGGACTGTCTGAATGAACTCCATGGGCAAACCGTTGGTCAGTGGGAGAATTCCGCAGCCTGTTGCGCAACGAAGGCACGCGCATCGCGGTCTGCTCGATCGATCAGTTCCAGGGTCAGTGCGCCGGACGGGGGAATGGCATCCATCGCCTGCGCGATCAGTTCGGGTATGGCGGTGAAGCCGATGCGGCCGTCCAGGAAGAGACCGACGGCGGCTTCGTTCGCCGCATTCAGGACCGCCGGCGCCGTGCCGCCCTCACGCAAGGCGCGGAAGGCGAGGGGCAGGCAGGGGAAGCGCTCCATGTCGGGGTCCTGGAACGTCAGACGTCCCAGCGCGGCAAAATCCACGCGCTTGAAGGTGGACGGTGGGCGTTCGGGATACGTGAGCGCGTACTGGATGGGCAGTTTCATGTCCGGCACGCCGAGTTGTGCCTTGACGGAGCCATCGAGGAACTCCACCATCGAATGGATGATGGATTGGGGGTGAACGATCACTTCGATGCGTTCTGCCGGGAGACCGAAGAGCCATTGTGCCTCGATCACTTCCAGCCCCTTGTTCATCAGGGTGGCAGAATCGATCGTGATCTTCGCGCCCATGGTCCAGGTCGGATGCTTCAGCGCCCGGGCCGGGGTGATGGCCGCCATCTCTTCGCGCGGGGTGTTCAGGAACGGCCCGCCCGATGCGGTGAGGATGATCCGGTTGATGCTGTGGATGTCCTCGCCCTGCAGGCACTGCAGGATGGCGCTGTGCTCGCTGTCGACCGGCAGGAGCCGTACACCGTGTTCCCGCACCTTCGTCATCACGAGTTCGCCGCCCACGACAAGGGTCTCCTTGTTCGCGAGAGCGATGTCCTTGCCCGCTTCGATGGCCCGCAGCGTGGGATGCAAGCCGGCAAAACCGACCAGCGCGCTGATCACGATGTCCACATCCGGCCGTTGCACGACCTCCAGCAGGGCAGCATCGCCGCACAGGACCTCGGTCGTCCCGTCCACCTGCGCCCGCAGTTCCGTAGCGCACGCGACATCGGTGACGACGACCGTACGGGGGTGAAAACGGCGGATCTGGTCGGCAAGGAGACCGGTGTTACGGTGTGCGGTGAGACAGGTGACGCGGAACCGGTCCGGCATGGCCCCGATCACGTCGAGGCTGCTACGGCCGATCGAGCCGGTGGAGCCGAGTATGGCAATGTTGGTGGGACGTTTCACAGCGCTCCAGGAATGCCTCAAGGTACGCAAACGGTGCTTGTATATCAAGCCGGAGGAAGGTACATTTCCCTTGTATGCAGAAGGCATGTGCAGCGTTTTTGCTTATCCTGGCGCTGCTGGTTCCGGCCGTCACACGTTGTCAAACGCCGGACCTGCAGGCAAAGTTTCGTTTAGCTCAGGGACTTGAGCAAGCCGGCGAACATGAGCGGGCCGCAGAGGTCTATCGTGACCTTTTCCGCCGCGATCCGCAGAACTATGCGTATTTCGACGGTGTGTATCGCACAGCCATGGCGCTCAAACGGTATGAGGACGCCGTTGGGGCGATCAAGGCCCGGCTCCAATTCCTCCAGACCGATGTTCCCCTCCACGCCATGCTCGGCACCGCGTACTACCGGTCGGGCGACGAACAACAGGCAACGGCAGCATGGGACAAGGCCATCGCTCTTGCCCCGGCCTCCCAGCAGACCTACCGCGTGATCGCCTCGACGCTTGTGGAGAACCGATTGCTCGATCGCGCGGCCGATGTCTACCGCAAGGGGCGCGTCGGCTGCAAGGACCCGTCGCTGTTCACGCTCGAGCTCGCTCAACTGCTTTCGGCCACGATGGACTATGCCGGTGCCACGCGGGAATATCTTTCCTGGCTGGCCGCCAATCCCGCCCAGATCGGCTTCGTTCAGGGACGCATGGGTGCCTACAGCTGGAAGGACGAAGGCCGGACGGCGGCGATCGGGGCGGTGCGTGAGGCCCTGCGCCGCGGCGAGGACCTCCGGCTCTATGAGTTGCTCGGATGGCTCTATCTCGAGGGGAAGGATTTCGCCCGGGCATTTGAGGTGTATCATCATATCGATGAATTGTCGTCGGCCCACGGGGTCGCGATCCTGAATTTCGGCGACCGGGCCTTCCGGGAACATGCGTACGATATCGCTGCCCGTGCATACAAGGAAGCCCTGGGTAGGGACCTGCCGCAGCCGCGGATCGCCCAGGCCCGGTACGGCGCCGCCTGTGCAGCGATGGAACTCCAGATCGCGAGCGATACGCTACTGGTCAATGGCATGCCCGACCTGCGCCCGGCATCAGAATCCCGCACCCGTTTTGCCGGTGCCCTGGCCTCGTTCGACGCGATCGTGCAGGAATTCCCGGGCACCGACTACGCGGCCCGGTCCCTGTATCAGAGTGCCACCATCCATCTCCGCCAGTACTTCGATCTGGACCAGGCTCTCACGGCATTCCAGCGGATCCTCGACTCACCGTACGCCACACAACTCCTCCGCACCGATGTGCAGCTCAGGCTCGGCGAGATCCAGCTGTGCCGGGCCGATACGGTGGCAGCAGCGAAGGCATTTCGCGCCGTAACGGCGCTTCCCGGGGCCACACCCGACCAGTCGGATGAAGCGCGCCTCCGCCTCGCCGACATCGCCTTCTACAACGGCCGTATCCCGGACGCCCTGGCGCTGCTGGACAGCATCTCGAGCAACACCGATCACGATTTTGCGAATGACGCGCTGGACCTCCGTGCGCTTCTGGAAGAGAATGCTCAGGCCGCACCCGCGGCGCTCACCCTCTTCGGCAAGGCGGAGTTCCTCGCCCAACAGCGCAAGAACACGGAAGCCATCGCCGTGCTCCGCGATGCGGTCACGCGGTATCCGCGCACACCGATCGTGGACGATGCGATGCTGCGCATCGCGACGCTCTCCATGCGTGCCGGGCTGTACACCGATGCCGTGGCGGCATGCGACAAGTTGCTCACCGACCTTGCGGACCAGTGCCGCTTCCCCGACCGGGCGATCTTCCAGAAGGCCATCATCCAGCAGTTCGGCCTGCGCGCCAAAGACGCCGCCATTGCCACCTACGAGCGGCTCCTCGTGGACCATCCACGCTCGGTCTTCGCCGGTGAAGCACGCAAACGGATCCGCCAACTGCGGGGAGATGCCCTGTGAGGGAGATGAGGAGGATACGGGCTGCCGTCCTGGCGCTGGCCCTGTGGAGCATGACCATCGCGGGTGCGCGGGGTGCAGACAAACTGTTGATCCCGATGGACCTCGAGCAGACCGATCACCTGAAGGCGTACGGTATCGCCTACTGGGCGCTGACGAAGAACATCGAGGTGGACTGGTTGCTGAATTATCGTGGCGGGTCGTTCATGATGGACAGCAACCCGCTGCTGGTCACCGAGTGCCGGGTGCGCGGTGTCGCGGCGCAGACGATCGGCGGCGCCCAGGCGGCAGGCATCTACGCCGAGGTGCAACGCGATGACAACAACATGGACGTGGTGCGGCTGGAGAAGGCGCCACGCGTGGCGGTGTACGTGCCGCCCGGCTTCCATCCCTGGGACGATGCGGTAACCCTGGCGCTGGAGTATGCCGAGATCAAATACGACAAGCTGTGGGATCCGGAGGTCCTGGGCGGGAAGCTGAGCGAGTACGACTGGCTCCATCTCCATCATGAGGACTTCACCGGACAGTACGGAAAGTTCTACGCGTCCTTCGCCGGCGCGAACTGGTACATCGAGCAGCAGGTGATGATGGAAGCCGAGGCGAAGAAACTCGGCTTCAAGAAGGTGTCGGAACTGAAGAAGGCGGTCGTCCGCACCATCAAGGAGTATGTCGGCAATGGCG
>WBZP01005765.1_pt1 | contig 12480 bp, 13 predicted proteins | sample 5204301 | NCBI WGS metagenome assembly WBZP01 (sample SAMN12412401, study PRJNA552823) | activated sludge metagenome | isolation source: activated sludge from nitrification reactor of wastewater treatment plant... | place: USA: Pennsylvania | collected 2017
CACGTCCGGGCTGGGCGGTCGCGACATAGGCGACCGAGCCGAGCGACCCCAGCATCGGGATCGCATTGGCCACCAGTCCCGCGGCGCCTTCGCTCGGCGGCAGCGGGGGTGGCTCGTCGAGGACGAGACCGTCCCGCCACTCGGACGTCTCCGGCCGAGTGGCCCCCTGAATCGTCATCCCGTCCTCCTGACAGGTGGGCGCGGCGGCCGCCCGACAGCGCGGAGCTGCCGGGCGGCCGCGGTCGTCACCAGCGGCCGGCGTTGAGCTTCTCGCCGGCGCGGTAGTCGGCGTTGGACGCCGACACGGCGCTGCCGAGCTGGGCCAGGACCTGCCGCATGTCGGCAATCGCCCGGGTCCAGGTCGCCTTCGCGCTCTGGTAGGCCGCCGAGGCCTCACCGGTCCAGTCCGCCCGCAGCGGGGCGAGGTCGGCGTCGAGCTGGTTCAACCGGGCCTCGATCTGGTTCGCGCGGGTGCCGATGTCCGCCGCAGCGGTGTCGAGTGCACCGAACTCCACCTTGAGCATGTCAGTCCTCCCTGGTCAGCCGAGCCGGGCCGAGAACGAGGCGAAGCTCGCTCGCTGCGTCTCGTCGGTCGATGAGTAGGTCGACGACGAGGACCGCAGGTTGGCCTCGAAGCCGTTGAGCGCGTCGATGATCGTCGTCGCGTCCGTGTCCCAGCGCGACATCGCCGCCTGGAAGCTGGTCGAGCCCTGCCCGACCCACTGGCCGCCGATGCCGCTGAGCGCGTTGCGCAGTGAGCCCAGCTCACCGCGCAGCTCGTTCCGGGCGTCGGCGACGATTCGTGCTCCTCGGTCGAGGGCACCGTCTTGTGCAGTCACCGAAGTGGCCATCTCGCCTCCCTGTGTTTCCCCTGGCCTCCGCCGGTCTCCCGGTCGGATCGGCCCTGCCGATCAGGACCTGTGCTCGACCGTAGGCCGCTTCCGCCGAATCCCGAAACGACTATCCACAGGCTGCGCCGAACCTGTGGATAACCGGATGCGGCGCTCCCCCGGCTGGGTTAGCGTCGGCGAGGTCGACCAGATGAAGGAGACGATGTGAGCACTGTCGAGGCCCTCGCCACCCGGGTTCGGGTGAGCGTCCTCACCGCCGGACGGCGCACCGACCTGGCCGTGCCGGCCGGACTGCCGCTGGCCGAGCTGGCCCCTGCGCTGGCCCGAGCCTGCGGCCTGCCGGAGGGGGCGCTCGGCTCGGGGCTGACCGTGGCTCACGCGGACGGACGGCTCCTCGACCCCGCGCTCGACCTCGACCGGGCCGGCGTCGTCGACGGCGACCTGCTCGTCCTCGAGGCGCCGGCCGCCATCGAGCTGCCGGACGACGACCTCGCCGCCGCGGTGGCGCGGGTGCGTGGCGCGGTCCTCACCGCCGAGGACGGGGTCAGGGCCGCGTCGCTCGCAGTCCCGGTCCTCACCGGAGCAGCCGCGCTGGCCCTGACCCGCTGGCGCGGCGGAGCGCTCGTCGCCGCGGGGCTCGGCGTCACCGCGGTCGCCCTCCTGGTCGGGGTCCGGTCCCTCGGCCGCCGCCGGGTCGCCGGGTCGGGCGAGGTCGTCGCCGGCCTCGCCGTGGCGGCGGTTCTCGTCGCGGCGCTCGCCGGTGCCGTCGCCGCGGAGGGTATGCCGTTCCGCGCCCTGGCGGCCGCCACGGCCGCGGCCCTGGCCGGACTGGTTGCCGCCGGACTCTCGCCGCGGCACCGTCCCGCCCTCGCCACCTGGGGCGTCGGGCTCGTCCTGCTCGTCGGAGCCACAGCCGCTGGCGCCCTCGGGGCCCCGCCCGACACTGTCGCTGCGGGTCTGCTCGTCTGCGCCCTGCTCGGTGCCCCCGCCGCGCCCCGGGTGGCCCTCGCTGCGAGCGGGCTCGGCGGTCGTGCCGCGGCAGCGGCCTGGGCCGAGTCCGGTCTGGGTGCGGCTGCCGTGCCGCAGCGGGGCGCTGGACCGGAACGGGGCGCCGAGGCGAGCCGGAGCGACCGGTCGCGGGAGGGCCTGGCCGCCGCCGTCGGACACGCCCGCTCGGCGCTGCTCGGGGTCATCGCCGCTGCGGTAACGCTCGTCCTGGCCGGCATACCGACGCTGTGCGCGGACGGCCCGACGGGAACGGCCGTGGCCGCGCTGGGAGCCATCGGGCTCGCCCTGCGGGTGCGCCGCGTCCCGACCCGGTCGGCGGCGCTCACCGCGGCGGCCGGCGGGACCGTCGCGGCCGCGGTCATCGGGGTCCTCGGCGACCCGCGGTTCGGGGCCGTCGTCCTCGCGCTCGGGCTGCTCGCTGCCGGGAGGTGGGCCGTGCGGCCCGGCCCGGTCACCCCCGGCGCCGCCCGTGCCCTTGATATCCTCGACACCCTCGTCCAGGTGGCCGCCCTGCCACTGGCCGTCCTCGTCGCCCTCTGAGCCGCCGGTCATGGCCACCCATTCCGAACGCGCCGCGGCGGAGGGCTTCGCCCGGCGCCGGGTCGCCCAGGCGCTGCACGGGAGCAGCGCGCAGCAACCGGAGAGCCCGCTGCGGCGGACGATCGCCGCGGTATGCCTGGCCGGGCTCGTCTACGGGGGGATCGCCGCGTCGGCCGCTCTGCGCGGGGGCCTGCCTGCCGGATGGGACACCAACTCGGTCGTCGTCACCGGCTCGGGCGCCCGCTATGTCGGACTCGACGGGGTCCTCTACCCGGTCGTCAACGCCTCGTCCGCACGGCTGCTCGTCCCGGCCTCTTCCTTCCACGTCGTCACGGTGAGCGACGACCAGCTCGCCGGGGCCCGACGGGGCGCGAGCATCGGGATCGTCGGCGGGCCAGAGTCGGTCCCGGGGCAGGCGCGGCTGGCCGCGACGGGCTGGACCGCCTGCGTCAGCGCGGGTCAGCTCCTCACCCAGGTCCAGCCCGACCCACCTGCTACCCCGGCATCGGGCCGGGCCGCGCTGGTCCGGACCGGCGGCGAGCTCGTCATCGTCACCGACCGGGTCGCCCTGCCGGTCCCGGCCGCGGACGCCACCGCGGTCCTGCGGGCGTTGCGGCTCGACACGGTCGCACCCGTCGAGGTCCCCCAGTCCTGGGTCGACCTCTTCCCCGCGGGGCCGCCGCTGGTGCCCCTTCGGCTCGACGGGTCCGGGGCGGCGGCCGGGGCGTCGCTTCCCCGGACCGCGCGCGTTGGGTCGGTGCTCGTCGTCGACGAGGAGGCCCCGACGCCGCGCCGCTACCTGGTCACCTCACCTGGCCGGCTCGCGGCCCTGACTCCGCTGGGCTACGCCCTCTACCGGCTTGGTGCCGACCCGGCAGCGGGAGGCGACCTCACCGTCACGGCCGAGGCTATCGCTGCCGTCCCTACGGCCTTGGACCCCCCGGTCCCCGTCCAGTGGCCGGCGGTCCTCGGCCCGAGCCTGCTGACTCGGCCGTGCGCGATACTGCTGGGGTCCGCTGGGGGGCTCCCGACCACCACCTTGGCCCTGGTGCCGGCGACGTCATCGCCGGTCCGCACCGTCCCGGTCGGCGGGGGGGCACTGGTCCGGCCGACCACTGGCGGGGCCACTGCCGCCGGCCCGGTGCAGCTCATCGACGACACCGGGACGGCATACCCGGTCCCCCAGGCGGACACCGAGACGCTGGGCCGGCTGGGATACACCGAGAAGGACATTGCCGCGGTCCCGGTCGCGTGGACCCGGCTCTTCCCCACCGGCCCGCCGCTGGGGATCACCGAGGCCGCGAGGCCGGTCGTGCCCGGGTCGGGCGGTGCGCACACCGCCGACGGGAGCGGCGACGGAGGAACCGGCGGCAGCGCGGCGTCAAGGGTGACGATCGGGACAGCGACGGCCCCGATGTGAGCGGAGGCGCGTCAGGGGGAAAGCCGTCGTCGTCATACCGCGCGGTCTGGGAGAATGCCGCCCATGACCGCACCCTCCCTGCCCACCGGCATGCCCGAGCGCCCCTCCCTCGACGGACTCGAGGAGAAGTGGGGTCAGGTATGGCGCGAGCAGGGCACCTACACCTTCGACCGGACGGCCACCCGCGACCAGGTCTTCTCGATCGACACCCCGCCACCGACCGCGTCCGGTTCGCTCCACATGGGCCACGTGTTCTCGTATACCCATACGGACTGTATGGCGCGGTACAAGCGGATGCGCGGCTTCGCCGTCTTCTACCCGATCGGGTGGGATGACAACGGTCTGCCGACCGAAAAGCGGGTGCAGAACTACTACGGCGTCCGCGGAGACGCGCACCTGCCTTATGTCGAGGGCTACGTCCCGCCGCACCACGGCGACGTGTCGAGCATCAAGGCCGCCGACCAGCAGCCGATCTCGCGCCGCAACTTCATCGAGCTGTGCGACGAGCTGACGGTCAAGGACGAGGAGGCCTTCGAGTCGCTCTTCCGGCGGATGGGCTTCTCGCTCGACTGGGGCATCTCCTACCGCACCATCGACGACCACTCCCGCGCGACCGCGCAGCAGGCCTTCCTGCGCAACCTCGCCCGCGGTGAGGCCTACACGGCCGAGGCGCCAGGCCTGTGGGATGTCACCTTCCAGACCGCTGTTGCCCAGGCCGAGCTCGAGGCCCGCGACTACCCGGGGCACTACCACCGGGTGGCCTTCCACCGGCTCGACGGCTCCCCCGTCCACATCGAGACGACCCGTCCCGAGCTCATCCCGGCCGTCGTCGCGCTCATCGCGCACCCCGACGACGAGCGCTACCAGGACCTGTTCGGGTCGACGGTGACGTCGCCGCTGTTCGGGGTGGAGATCCCGGTCGTCGCCCACCACGCCGCCGAGATCGACAAGGGCGCCGGCATCGCCATGTGCTGCACCTTCGGCGACCTCACCGACGTGCTGTGGTGGCGCGAGCTGCGCCTGCCCACCCGCTCGATCATCACCCGCGCCGGCCGGCTCCAGGCCGAGACCCCGGAGTGGCTCGCGGGAGGGCCTGGCGAGCAGCTGTATGCCGACCAGGTCGCCGGCGCGACCGCCTTCCGGGCCCGTGAGGCCATCGTCTCGGCGCTGCGGGCCTCCGGCGACCTCGACGGCGAGCCCACCCCGACCCAGCGCAAGGCGAACTTCTACGAACGCGGCGAGAAGCCGCTGGAGATCGTCACCTCGCGCCAGTGGTACATCCGCAACGGCGGACGCGACGCCGACCTCAACGCCGCCCTGATCGAGCGCGGCCGGCAGCTCGACTTCCATCCGGCCTTCATGCGCAGCCGCTACGAGAACTGGGTGGCCGGCCTCAACGGGGACTGGCTCATCTCTCGGCAGCGCTTCTTCGGCGTCCCGATCCCGGTGTGGTACCCCCTCGACGCGGCCGGCGAGGTCGACTACGACCACCCGATCGTCCCCGCGGAGGCAGACCTGCCGATCGACCCGGTGGCCCAGGCGCCCGCGGGTTTTCAGGAGTCCCAGCGCGACCAGCCGGGGGGCTTCACCGGCGACCCCGACATCATGGACACCTGGGCGACCTCCTCGCTCTCGCCCCAGATCGCCGGCGGCTGGCGCGGCGACCCCGACCTGTTCGCGCGGGTCTTCCCGATGGACCTGCGCCCACAGGCCCACGACATCATCCGCACCTGGCTCTTCGCGACGATGGTCCGCTCGCACTACGAGCACCACAGCGTGCCATGGACCAATGCCGCGATCTCCGGCTGGATCCTCGACCCGGACCGCAAGAAGATGAGCAAGTCCAAGGGCAATGTCGTCACGCCCGAGAACATCGTCGTCGCGCACAGCGCCGACGCGGTGCGCTACTGGGCGGCGTCCGGACGCCTTGGCACCGACGCGGCGTATGACGACGGTCAGATCAAGGTCGGCCGGCGCCTGGCCATCAAGATCCTCAACGCGAGCAAGTTCGCGCTCGGCTTCGGGTGGGGACCCGTGAGCGCGGACGCTTCGGGCACGGCCGGCTCGGGCACTGCGCAGGCCGCACCCGTCTCCGCCGCCGAGCTCGCCGCCGCGGTGACGAACCCGCTCGACCTGTCGATGCTCGCCGCCCTCGCCGATGTCGTCGAACGGGCGACCGCGGGCTTCGAGTCCTGGGACTACACCCGCTCGCTCGAGGCGACCGAGTCCTTCTTCTGGACCTTCTGCGACGACTACCTCGAGCTGGTCAAGGACCGGGCGTACGGCAGCCGGGGCGAGGCCGAGGCCGCGTCGGCCCGGGCCGCGCTGCGCCTGGCCCTGTCGGTCCTGCTCCGCCTCTTCGCCCCGATGCTCCCCTATGTCACCGAGGAGGTCTGGTCCTGGTGGCAGGACGGCTCGGTCCATCGCGCCCTCTGGCCCACGACCGCCGAGCTGCCCAGCGGAGGCGACCCACGGACCCTCTCCGACACCGGCGCCGTGCTCGGGGCGATCCGCAAGGCGAAGTCGGACGCCAAGGTCGGGATGCGGGCCGAGGTCGCCTCGGCCACCGTGGCCGGGCCGGAGGACGCGCTGGCGCGGGTCAGGGCCGGCGAGGACGACCTGCGCGCGGCCGGTCGGGTCGAAACCTTGGAGTATGCCGAGGCCGAGACCGTCATGGTTCGCGACGCCGTCCTGGCTCCCGTGGCGAGCTGACCGAACACTGCACCGCCCCACCGGGCCCCAAGGCTCGGGTCCATACGGGTGCCGAGCCTTGGGGCCAATCCGCTGTCGGACAGGTACCGTCACCCCATGGCGCAGGTGCGATGGCTGCCCGCCCGCGCGGCGGCCGGTGCGGTCGCCGCGGCGGCCCTCGTGCTGCTCGTCCTGGTCAGCCGGGCCGGGTCGGTCCCGTACCTCACCCTCCCGACGGCCCGGCCCACCGTCGATATCACCGGCGGCATCAACCCCACTGACGCCCCCGTGCCGCCACGGATCACCCCGGCGGATGCGGACCGCGTCGCCGACCTGCTCAGGGTGCTGCTCACCATCGGCGCGATCATCGTCCTCGCGGTGGCGGCCTACGCCCTTCTCCTCGTCGTCTCGATGGCCATCGACCTGGTCGGGCAGCGGCGCCGCCGCGAACCCGCCCTTCCCGATGTCAGCGTCGAGCCGCTGCCCGCGGTCCCCGAGCGGCTCCGCGGTCCCTCGGCGCAGGAGCGCCGCGAGCGGCTCACCCACGGAGACGTCCGCAATGCGGTCGTCGCGTGCTGGCTGGACCTGGAGGAGTCGGCCGCCTCGGCGGGCCTGGCCCGGCAGGACTCGCAGACCCCGGCCGACTATGTCGGTGACGTCCTGGCCCGGTGGGAGGTCGACCCCGCGGCGCTGACCGAGCTCGCCGAGCTGTACCGAGAGGCCCGGTTCTCGACCCACCCCATGACGGACGCTCATCGGGACCGGGCACTGGCCGCTCTCGACCGGATCCACGCCGACCTCGAGATGGCGGACCGGCATACCTCCGCCGTTCCGGTCGCCGGCACCCCAGGTGGGCCGGGATGACCCGCCGTGCCCTGCGCCTACCCGGCAGCCGCCGTCAGTGGCGGCGTGCGCTGCGCTTCGCGCTGACCTGGCTGGCCGTCGTTCTCGGCCTCGCCGGGCTCGGGCTGCAACCCGCCGTGCCGCTCCTGGCGGCCGTCGCGGTGGCGGCCTACACGCTCGTCGTCACGGTCGAGGAGCCGGTCCGCGAGGAGATCTCGTCGTGGGTCTCCGGCGACCTCAGTGGGGTGAGCCTCACCCGCGGGTCGGACCACCGGACCACGGCGCTGGCCGAGCAGCTCGCCCGGGTGCCGGCCGACCCGGACACGATGGTCGAGCTCTCCCGGCGGGTCCACCAGCGGCTCTGCGCGGTCCTCGACGCGCGGGTCTGGCGCGCCCAGCACATCGACCTCCCCCGCAACAAGGAATGGGCCCGGCAGATCCTCCCGCCCGAGCTCGCCGACCTCTACCTCCTCGACCCGACCCCGGACCTGCTGCGGGCCGAGACCCTCGACCGCCACCTCACCCGAATCGAGCAGCTGTGACCCTTCCTCTCGCCGATGTCTCCCGAACCGGCGCCGCGATCCTCGACCAGGTCGAGCGGGCCGTCGTCGGCAAGCGCGAGGCGCTCACCCTGGCGTTGTCCGCGATCCTCGCCGGCGGCCACGTCCTGCTCGAGGACTACCCAGGCCTCGGCAAGACCCTGGCCGCCCGGTCGCTGGCCCAGGCCCTCGGTCTTCGGTTCACCCGGGCGCAGTTCACCCCGGACCTGCTCCCCGGTGACCTCACCGGCTCCTTCGTCTACGACCAACGGCACGGCGACTTCGCCTTCCGGCGCGGCCCACTGTTCACCAACCTCCTCCTCGCCGACGAGATCAACCGGACCCCACCGAAGACCCAGTCCGCGCTCCTGGAGGCCATGCAGGAACGCCAGGTCACCGTCGAGGGGCAGACCTTCAGCCTCGACGGGCCGTTCCACGTCCTCGCCACCGCGAACCCGGTCGAGTACGAAGGCACCTACCCACTGCCCGAGGCCCAGCTCGACCGCTTCCTCGCCCAGATCTCCTTCGGGTACCCCACCGACGCCGAGGAGCGCGACATCCTGCGACGCCGGATGGAGCGCCGCCGCGAGGAGGTCACCGTCGACCAGGTCACCGACGGCACGGGGCTGGAGCAGATGCAGGGGGCAATCGAGACGGTGACCGTCGACCCGACGATCACGCGCTACTGCGTCGACCTCGCCCGCGCGACCCGGACGCACGGTCACGTCCTCATGGGTGCCTCACCCCGAGGTTCGCTCGCCCTGCTCCTCGTCGGTCGCGCGTATGCCGTCCTGCGGGGCCGGGACTATGTCGTTCCCGAGGACGTCAAGGCCGTCGCGGTCCCGGTGCTGGCCCACCGGGTGACGATCCGGCCCGAGCTGTGGATGAGCACCGCGTCCGGGCGCACCGTCGTCGCGGACGTCGTGGGCTCGGTCTCCGCCCCGGCACCTCGGGAGCCGGCCCGATGAGCCCGGCCTGGGGCCTGCCGAAGGAGCCCGACACCGTCACCGAGCTCCCGCCGTGGCGGGCCTCGCCCGCGCACCATCGCGCCGTCGCCCTTGGCGCGCTCGGCGCCGTCGTCGCGGTCGTGCTGCGCCGACCGGACGTCCTCGTCCTCGTCACGCCCTTTCTTGTCATCGCCACCTGGGGTCAGCTGGCGCGGCCGGAGCGGTCCGGTCGGGTGCAGGCCCGGGTCGGCAATCTCACCCTCCCGGAGGGGCAGGCAACGACCTGGACGGCGACCCTGGACCTGCCGCCCCGGGCCGAGGAGGCCTTTGTCCGCGTCTCCCCGGGGCGCTTCGTCCGGGTCGACCCGCTCGCCGACCGGACCGCCGTCGCGGCGCCCGGGGGTGTCGGTGTCGAGCGGGTCATCCCCTGCCGAGTGGTGCGCTGGGGCCGGCGCCGGGTCGGGCCGGGGCTGGTCGCCGCGCGCTCTCCCTGGTGGGCCTTCCGGACCCCGGTGGTCGAGCTGGGGGCGTTTCGGGTCACCGCAGTCCCGGCGGCAGCCGGCTTCGACGCGACGGTCAGCCCACACCCCGTGGGGCTCGTCGGGGTCAACCGGTCGGTCCGTCCCGGCTCCGGTGCCGAGTTCGCGACGATCCGGGAGTTCCACCCCGGCGACCGACTGCGCCGGATCCATTGGCCGTCCTCCCTGCGCCAGGGTCAGCTCCACGTCTCGACGACCTATGCCGACCAGGACGCCCATGTCGTGCTCGTCGTCGACGCCTTCAGCGACCTCGGCCCGCGGGAGGGCATCGACGGACGCCCGACGAGCCTGGACCTCACCGTGCGGGCCTGCGCCTCGATCGCCCAGCACTACCTCGGCTCGGGCGACCGGGTGTCGCTGCGGGTACTCGGTGCGCAGGACCTGCCGCGGCTACGCACCGCCTCCGGACCCGGGCAGCACCGGCGGATCCTCGACATCCTCTCCCGCATCGAACCGGCCACCGACCGGGACCGCTCGACGGTCCGGGCCCTCGAGGGGGTCCCCAGCGACTCGCTCGTCATCGTCCTCAGCCCGCTGGTCCACCCGGCGATGTCCGGGGTCGTGGCCGCGGCATCCGCCCGCGGCCTCACCACGGTCGTCATCGACACCCTCCCCGACCACCTGGTCACCGCACCGACCTCCCGGTATGACGCCCTCGCCTGGCGGCTGCGCATCCTGGAACGGGACGAGGAGCTGCACGCGCTGCGCGCCGCCGGCGTCCCGATCGTCACCTGGGGTGGACCCGGCAGCATCGACCTCGTCCTGCGCGACGTGGCACGCCGTGACCGGCAACCTCGGCTGGCCCGCCGATGAGCCGCCATCCTCACGCCGCGGCCGCGGCCGCGGCCGCGACCCCGCCCCCGGCGGTGGGAACCCCCCGCACGTGGACCCGATGGACGTGGGGGCGGCAGCAGAGCGTCGCTCGGATCCTCGCCGGCACCATGCCCGTCGTGACCCTACTCATCGCCACCGTCGCCGACCCCACCGCCCGACTGCAGTGGCTGCTCCTCGGGGTCGCCGGCGGGCTCCTTGTCGCGCGGCGGCCGGACTCGGTGCTCCCGCTGCTCGTCTGGCTCGCCGTCGGCGGGGTCTGGTACGTCACCTCGACCCAGGTCACCTGGTGGTGCCTTCCGGCCGCAGCGGCGGCCGCCATCGGGCACGCGGCCACCGCCTTCGCCGCCGGGGCCCCGGACGATGCCGAGGCGCCCCGGGTCCTGCTGCGGCTGTGGGCCGCCCGGATGGCGGTCGTCCTCGCGGTGACGACCGCGGTCTGCTGGCTCGCTCAGGGCGGCACGGCCCCGGGCCGCGGCGGCTCGGCTGTCTGGACCGTCGTCGCGCTGCTCTGCGTCACGGGCTGGCTCATCGCCGTCCGGGTTCGGGACTGACCGTCGAGGCGCCCGCCGAAGAATGACGTACGGCGATATGGAAACGCCATCGGCGGCATACGGGAAGCATCGACGGAGGCAAGGCCCGGGGGGCGACCTCAGCCGGCCGACCCGGCCCGGTCTGCCGCAAGCTCGCGTTCGGCCTGCTCGGCCAGCTCCAGCGCAGCCAGGCCGTGCGGCTCGACGTAGTCGCGCATCCCGCGCTCGACGAGCGGGGCGAGGGCGTCGGCGAAATGCCCGGACAGCGCCAGCGCCCGCAGCGACGCGCGGCCGTCGAGGACGGCCCGCAGGTCGCGGCGCACCCGGTCGTCACCGACCGAGCTCGCGAGCACGGTGAGCTGCTCACGGAGCCGGCGGTCCGCGGCCGACCCCGCCGCGAGCGAGGGAAGCAGTCCGGCGGGGCGGTCGGTCATCGCATCGGCTTCCCGTGCGGGCCGTGCTCGACGTCGATCGAGGCGGTCGGGAGGTCGACCGCGGAGAACCCCTTGAGAGTCGACAGCGTCCCGGCCATGAGGCCCAGCGTGCCGTCCACGGCGATCATCACCCGCCCATGCCACTCGAGGATCTCCGAGACGATGCGCCAGACCTTGTAGATCGACACTCCCACCCCTGCCCCACCGATGAGGGCGCCGATGCCGGTCTCCGCGGTCGCCGCACCCGCCGCTGCGGCGATGCCCCCGATAATCGCCCAGTCGACGAGCTCGTTGACCAGCCCTCCCACGCAGTCGGCCATCCCCTTCACCCCGGTCGCGGCCTGCTGGTAGTCGTGGCCGAGCCGGGCAAACTGGGCGGACTGCCCGTCCAGCGCGCTCGCGAGGTGTTGGAGGTAGACCTTGGCCTCGGTGCCCCCCGAGCCGCTCCATCCGGACTCGAGGGCCCGCGCCTCGGCGCGCAGCGCCTCACACGACGCGGTGCAGAAGTCCCCCAGCTTGGCGAGGGCGTCGCCGGACCGGGAGACCTCGGCCCAGTCACCGGCGAACCACGAGCCGATCTCCCCGTAGACGTCGACCTCGGTCGCCGACTTGAGGATCCAGTTCGCCCACCACCCGATGCTGATCAGGTCGGACAGGTGCAGAGCGGCATTGAGGTTCTCGGGGATGAGCGGCTCGGCCTGCGGCGCGGTGAGCACGACGGACGGGTCACGCATGGTCGATCACCACGACCCGGAGCCCGTGCCAGGGCCGGTGCCCGCCCCGGAGCCCACGCCCGCCCCGACGACGCGCCCGCTGGACCCCTGGTCGGTGACGCGGTAGACGACCGCGCAGGCGCTGAGGGCGTTCGCCGAGGCTGTCGCGACCTCGTTGAGGTGGGCGAAGAAGCCGCGTACGGCGGGCTCGACGTCCGACGTGCCGTGGAGGAAGCGGACCAGGACGGCCAGTGAGGTGGCGTCCCCGTGCGGCGTGACATGCCGTGCGTACGACCGTGCCGTGTCGGCGGCCGATGCGAGCACCGTGCAGGCCTTCTTCGGCGTGCTCGTCGCGTCGTCATCGACCTCGTAGCCCCAGCTCATGAGAACCCCCTAGTGTTCATCGCGGTGAGTTTCACGACCGTAACAGCGCGCGTGCACGCGGCGCTCGGACCAGGGGGCAACCTGTGGATAACTTTGGGGACAACGCATCCGACCGCCCGTCGGGCGACCCGTCGGGGGCGCCCACGCCGGGCTCGTCGGGCCGATATCGTCGCGCGCTCGTGCGGATCTGGGTCACCACGGCGGTGG
>WBZP01005766.1_pt1 | contig 12480 bp, 11 predicted proteins | sample 5204301 | NCBI WGS metagenome assembly WBZP01 (sample SAMN12412401, study PRJNA552823) | activated sludge metagenome | isolation source: activated sludge from nitrification reactor of wastewater treatment plant... | place: USA: Pennsylvania | collected 2017
GGGCGCTCTTGCCGCTGTGATCGCCGGCGATCTCGTCGCGCACGATGTCGTTGCACAATTCAATGCACTCATCACAAATGAAAACGGACGGGCCGGCAATCAGCTTCTTGACTTCATGCTGGCTCTTCCCGCAGAACGAACAGTAGAGCAGCTTCTCGCTGCCACTTTTCTTTTCCGACATGTGGACCTACCTCACTGTTACGCCACCGGACATTCCGACTCGACGGCGAGTCAAAGCGCCTCCCGGTTGGCCAGCACTTTATCGATCAGACCATATTCGGCGGCTTCCTCCGCCGAAAGAAAATTGTCGCGATCCGTATCGCGCTCAATACGTTCGATCGCCTGCCCGGTGTGACGGGCCATCAATTCGTTCAGCTTGGCCCGCAGCGACAGGATCTCCTTCGCATGAATCGCGATATCGGATGCCTGCCCTTGAAAGCCGCCCATCGGCTGGTGAATCATTATCCGCGAATTGGGCAAAGCGAAACGCTTTCCGTGCGCGCCGGCGGCGAGCAGGAAAGCACCCATCGAACAGGCCTGCCCCATGCAAAGCGTCGACACGTCCGGCTTGACGAACTGCATCGTATCGTAAATCGACAGGCCGGCGGATACCCCGCCGCCCGGTGAGTTGATATAGAAATGGATGTCCTTCTCCGGATTCTCGGCTTCGAGAAAGAGCAACTGGGCGACGACCAGATTGGCCGTCACATCGTTGACCGGCCCGACGAGAAAGATCACGCGCTCTTTGAGCAGGCGCGAGTAGATGTCGTAGGCGCGCTCGCCGCGGCCGCTCTGCTCGATCACCATCGGCACCAGGCCGAGCGCCTCTGGCTGCCAGTTGCTGCCGCCTTCCATAGTCATCCCCGTCTTCCTTCTCGTCGCACGGCCACCCTGCCCTCAGGACGCGTGCCCCATCAATTCGGCAAAAACGATCGGCCTGTCGACCACCTTGACCTGGCCCATCACCCAATCGACGATCTTCGCCTCGATCGCCGCGCCTTCGAAGCCTTTCAGCCGCTCGTGATCCGCATAATGCCAGGCGATGACGTCCTCCGGGTGCTCGTAGCTCTGCGCTGCGTCCTCAACCAGCGCCCGCACCTGCTGCGGTTTGGCGCGGATGTCGTTGACCCTGGCGATCTCGGCCAGAATCAGACCGAGCGCCACACGCCTCCTGCCCTGCTCGGCAAACCACTCGGCCGGCATGGGCAGATCCTTGGCCGTCATGCCACGCTGTTCCATATCCTGGCGTACCGAAGCCTGCAAGCGATCGATCTCGCCGGCAAGCAGCGCATCCGGCACTTCAATCGCGTTGGCCCTGAGCAGGACGTCCATCACCTGCTTGGTGACCTTCGCCTGCAAGCGGCGCTTTACCTCGCGCCGGAGATTCGTTGCGATTTCGTTGCGCATCTTCTCGAGGTCGCCGTCGGCAATGCCGAGCGCCACGGCAAAATCGCCATCAAGCGCCGGCAGGATGGGTTCGCCCACCTCTTTCACCGTCAGATCGAAAGTGACGGTCTTGCCTGCCAGCTCGGCAGAAAAATACTCCGCCGGAAACGTCATCTCGAACGACTTGGTTTCTCCGGCGCGCGTACCGGCGACGGCATTCTCGAAATCCGACAGCATTCTGCCTTCACCGAGAACGAAACGATAGTCCTGGCCCTGGCCCCCGGCAAAGGGCTCACCATCCTTTCGGCCAAGGAAGTCGATGCTCACCTGATCGCCGGGTGCCGCCGGGCGATCGACGATCTCATAACGCACACGCTGCTTGCGAAGTATTTCCAGCGTGGCGTCTATCTCCGCCTGACCGACTTCAAGCACCGAACGTTCGATCTCGAAGGTCGACAGATCGCGCAGCGTAATGTCCGGATAGACCTCGAATTCCGCCGAGAACTGCAGGTGCGTCTCGCTGTCGTTCTTCACCGCCTCGACCTTCGGCATGCTGGCCATGCGCCATTGCCGGTCGACCACCGCTTCGCTGAGCAGGCGAGCGATCTCCGAGCTCAGTGCCTCGCTGTGGGCCTGCGCACCGTACTGCTGCCGGACGATACTGGCCGGCACTTTGCCGGGACGAAAACCCGGCAGTTTCATCGTCTTGCCGAAGCGCCGCAAGCGCTGCTCGACATCCTTCTCGATGGCGGCGATGGCGACCGACACGTCGATCCGCCGCCGCAGCGTGCTTACTCCTGAAACATCAGTGTTTTCGGCATTCGTTTCCATTTAAAGTCCTTGTGATACGGGCTGAAAGGTGAATCGACGCCGCTGCAGCCACGGCCGATCGGCGCCCCCTGCCGCATGCTGCGCCGGCAAGCACACCGGCGTCTGGATCGCCACGCGGCAGCGTGCTGCCGACGCCGGATCTGGCGATGAACGCGCGGTGCACTCCTTGCCCGCGTTCTGCCGGATGGCTGACCCGCCTCGTCAACACCTGATCCGACGCCGCGATCCCCGGCTGGCCGGCACTCCGCCTCACCTCTTTGCGAACGAAAAGCGAACGATTCTACAGCAATACTTGCCGCGTCGAAACCTCACAAACGCCCCAGGATAACCTCGGCGACGAATCTGCTGCCAATGTACGCCAGGAGCAGAATCAGGAAACCGGCCAGGGTCCAGCGCAGAGCAATCCGCCCGCGCCAGCCGTAAACCCGGCGCCCGACGAGCAAGGCAGCAAAGATTGCCCACGAGGCAAAAGCAAACAGCGTCTTGTGATCGAAGAGCACGGCGCGGCCGAAAATCGCTTCGGAAAAGAGGATACCGCTCAACAACGCCAGGGTCAGCAGGCAGAAGGCAAGAAAGATCATGCGAAAAAGCAGGGCTTCCATGGTCAGGATCGGCGGCAGGCTGCCCAGACTCCTGGTCAGCGCCCGCTGATGCAGCTTACGTTCGGCAAACCCCATGAAAACGGCGTGCAGGGCGGACAGCGTGAACACACTGTAGGCGAGCATTGCGGTAAGGAAATGGAACTGGAATCCCCAGGCGCCCGCGTGGGCGACGACACGCAGGTGCGGGAAAACCGCCGGCGCCGCGGCGCCCAGCGCGGCGAGCGGCAGGACCATCGGCTGCAGCCCGTCCATGCGGGAACGAAAACTTTCCAGCCAGTAAATGAGCACGGCCAGCCAGAGCATCAGCGACAGCGCATAGCTGAAGGAAAAGCGCATGCCCCCGGCGCCGAACAAGCCGTCGTACAGGCCGCAAGCCTGGATGGCGAGTGCCGCAAAGATCGCTGCCCGCTCCCACGGTCGCATCGGTTCGGTCAGCAGCGGGCGGTCGGTTTCCCGCCAGCGGGTATTCCAGAAGTGAATCCCGAGCGCCGCATGGAGGAGCGACGAAACGACGTGCGGGAGAAGGTGCAGTAAAATATCTGCCATCATTCGAGTTTACACCAAGCCGGAAGCCAAATGCTCGACAACCTGACCCAACGCCTTGCCCGCGTCATGAAGACCCTGCGCGGCGAAGCGCGCCTGACCGAGGCAAACATCAGTGAAGCCTTGCGCGAGGTTCGCCTCGCCCTGCTCGAAGCCGACGTTGCCTTGCCGGCGGTCAAGGACTTGATCGCCGCCGTCAAGGAAAAGGCCATCGGCGAAGAGGTGATCGGTTCGCTGAGCCCCGGTCAGGCGCTGATTGGCGTCGTCCATCGCGAGCTCACGCGCATCATGGGTGAAGCGCACAGCGGCCTGAATCTGGCCACGCAGCCGCCGGCCATCGTCCTCATGGCCGGCTTGCAGGGCTCGGGCAAGACGACGACAGTCGGCAAGCTGGCCAAGATGCTGCGTGAAGGCCAGAAGAAGAAGGTGCTCGTCGTTTCCTGCGACGTCTATCGGCCAGCCGCCATCGAGCAGTTGAAGACCGTCGCCGGTCAGGCGGGGGCGGATTTCTTCCCGTCGGCAACGAACGAGAAACCGGTCGACATCGCCCGTCAGGCGGTCGACTGGGCGCGCCGCCACTACTACGACCTGCTGCTGGTGGACACCGCCGGGCGCCTGGCGATCGACCAGGCAATGATGAAGGAAATCGCCGAAATCCACGCCGCCGTCAAACCTGTCGAAACGCTTTTCGTCGTCGACGCGATGCTCGGTCAGGATGCGGTCAACACGGCGAAAGCGTTCAACGAAGCGTTGCCGCTGACCGGCATCGTACTGACCAAGCTCGACGGCGACGCCCGCGGCGGCGCCGCGCTGTCGGTCCGTCACGTCACCGGCCGACCGATCAAGTATGCCGGCATCGGCGAAAAGCTGTCCGGACTGGAAGCCTTTCACCCAGAACGTATGGCTTCGCGCATCCTGGGCATGGGCGATGTCCTGTCGCTGATCGAAGACGCGCGCAAGGGAATCGACGAACAAAAGGCAGTCGATTTCGCGAAAAAGCTCAAGGCGGGAAAGGGCTTCGACCTGAACGACTTCAAAGATCAGATCGGCCAGGTGCGCAAGATGGGTGGCCTGGCGTCGATGATCGACAAGCTGCCGGCGCAGTTCTCGCAGGCCGCCGGGCAGCTACCGGCCGGCAGCGAAGAGAAGGCGGTCGCCCGCATCGAAGGCATCATCAACTCGATGACACCGACCGAGCGCAGCAAGCCCGAACTGATCAAGGCGGCGCGCAAGCGACGCATCGCGCTCGGCGCCGGCGTGCAGGTGCAGGAGGTCAACCGGCTCCTTAGACAGTTCGAGCAAACGCAGCAAATGATGAAGCAGTTCTCGCGCGGCGGCATGGCCCAATTGCTGCGCGGCATGAAGAACATCCTGCCCGGCATGCGCTGACCACGGCCGACCGAGGCCGGCAGCGCGTGTCAGCGCTGGGCAAGCTTGCTGCTGCGCGTATAGGCCCACTGGCGGTCCCAGGCGGCGCGCACCATGTTCGGATACTGCGCCTGGCCGAGACTGCCGTTGTAGCGTCCGAGCGCCCGGTAGAGGTCGCCGCGCTCGATGTCGAGATAGTGGCGCAAGATCGTACAGCCATAGCGCAGATTGGTCCGCAGGTGAAACAGATTATCGTCGCTGCGGCCGACGAGCTTGACCCAGAACGGCATCACCTGCATGAAGCCGCGTGCGCCGGCAGTCGACACGGCGTACTTCTTGAAACCGCTTTCCACCTGGATCAGGCCGAGAACGAGCTGCGGGTCGAGCCCCGCACGCGTCGCTTCGTAGTGCACCGAGCGGAGAAAATCGAGTCGCCCCTCGCGATCGGGAATCCGCTTCTCCAGGCGGCGAGACATCTCGCTCAGCCAATCGACGGCAGTCAGCGAATCCTGAAACGAGCTGCCCGGTGGCGCGCGGTCGGAAACCGTGCGCGACAGGACCGCCTGCACACTGGCCGACAAGGGCTCGTACTTCTGCGCCCCCGCCTGTGCCGCCAGCGGCGCGAGCAAGGCGATCAGCAAAATCAGCCGACGCACAGCCGCTGCTCGAGAAAAGACCTCATTTCGCCGACCGGCACCATCCGCGCCTCCTGGTCGCGACGCCCCTTGTACTCCAGTTTCCCCTCGGCAAGGCCGCGCTCGCCGACGACGACGCGATGCGGAATGCCGATCAGCTCCATTTCGGCGAACATCACGCCGGGACGCTCGTTGCGGTCATCGAGCAGCACGTCGATGCCCGCCGCCTGCAATTCGCCGTAAAGCGCGTCGGCGGCCCGCCTGACCGCGTCGCTCTTGGCATAACCCATGGGAACGATGCAGACGGCGAACGGCGCCATCGCGGCCGGGAAAACGATCCCGCGCTCATCGTGCCCCTGCTCGACCGCCGCCCCGACGATGCGCGTCACACCGATGCCGTAGCACCCCATCTCCATGATCCGGCTCTCGCCGCTCTCATCGAGAAAGCTGCATTTCAGCGCCTCGGCATACTTTGTGCGCAGCTGGAAGATGTGGCCCACCTCGATGCCGCGACAAAGTTCGAGGCATCCGCCACCGTCCGGCGAGCGGTCGCCGGCGACGACGTTGCGAAAATCGGCCACCATCGCCGGCTCCGCCACATCGCGGACAAAATTGACCCCGGCCAGGTGAAAACCCGCCTCGTTGGCACCACAGACAAAATCGCTCATCGCCGCCACGCTGTGGTCGGCGAAGACCGCCAGGTCGGCCGGCAAGCCGAGCGGGCCGAGGTAGCCCGGCGAACAACCGATGGCGGCAACGATTTCGTCGTCGCGCGCAAAGCGAAACTCGCCGACCAGCTTCTGCGTCTTCACCTCGTTCAGGGCGTGATCGCCGCGCAGCAGGATCAGGGCGAGGTCGCGGCAAGCGGCCGGCGGCGTGAGCAGAACGAGCGCAATGACCTTGACCGTCGCCGTCAGCGGACAGCCGAGCAGCACAGCAACCTCCTCACACTTCGTCTTGCCCGGCGTCGGCACCTTGCGCAGCGCCTCGCGCGGCAGGGCACGGCCGCCGACGGGTGCCAGCGCCTCGGCGAGCTCGACATTGGCGGCAAAATCCGATTGCGGGCAGTAGGCCAGGGCATCCTCGCCCGAATCGGCCAGCACATGGAACTCGTGCGAACCGGTTCCACCGATCGACCCCGTATCGGCAGCCACGGCACGAAAACGCAATCCCAGGCGCGTGAAGATGCGCGTGTAGGTGTCGAACATGCTGAGGTATTCGCGCTGCAGATCGGCGAAGCTGCTGTGGAACGAATATCCATCCTTCATCAGGAACTCACGACCGCGCATGACACCGAAACGCGGACGAATCTCGTCACGGAACTTCACCTGAATCTGATAAAAGTGCAGCGGAAGCTGGCGATAGCTGCGGACCTCCCTGCGCACGACATCCGTAATCACCTCCTCGTGCGTCGGACCAATGACGAAATCGCGTTGGTGCCTGTCCTTGCAGCGCAGCAGCTCCGGGCCGTACTTCTCCCAGCGGCCGGACTCCTGCCACAATTCGGCCGGCTGTACCGCCGGCATCGACAGCTCGATGGCCCCCGCCCGGTCCATCTCCTGGCGCACGATGGCCTCGACCTTGCGCACGACACGCAGTCCGAGCGGCATCCAGGTGTAGATTCCACCGGCCAGACGCCTGATCATGCCGGCGCGCAGCATGAGCTGGTGACTGACGACTTCGGCGTCGGCGGGCGCTTCCTTGAGGGTTGACAAAAAGTACCGGGAACTACGCATGGCGGGCAGGTGACGAACGGGAAAGGGCAATTTTACCCGACGCAAGCGCCCGCCGGGAGTCGATTTGGCGCCACGCGTGATCTGCTTTGCAAGTCACTCGAAATGTGGAAGAATGCAAGCAATCAATCGATTTGCAGGTCTTGGGAAATGCTTGACCGTGAAGGCTATCGCCCAAACGTCGGCATCATTCTTTGCAACGCCAGGAACGAGGTATTCTGGGGCAAGCGCATCCGAGAACATTCATGGCAGTTCCCGCAGGGCGGCATCAAGCGAGGTGAAACACCCGAGCAGGCGATGTACCGGGAGTTGCATGAAGAGATCGGCTTGCTGCCCGAGCATGTGTGCATTCTGGGGCGGACCAAGGACTGGTTGCGTTACGACGTGCCGACGCACTGGGTAAGACGTGAATGGCGCGGCAGTTACCGCGGGCAGAAGCAGATCTGGTTTCTGCTGCGCCTCATCGGCCGCGACACCGACGTCTCGCTGCGCGCCTGCGACCATCCAGAATTCGACGCCTGGCGCTGGAACACCTACTGGGTGTCGCTTGACGCGGTCATCGAATTCAAGAGGCGGGTGTACGAGCAGGCGCTGAACGAGCTGGCACGCTTTCTCAACGCGGATCATCGGCGTCCGCGCCGGCCGCTGCCAACGCCGCGCGAGACCCTGCCGGGCGCGCTCCCGCTCACGCTCGTCGGCGACAAATGAGACGCACACCGCCGGCAGCAAGCGGCCAGGCGCGGGCCGCCCATCGACGCCTGTCGGCGTGGCTCGCCGGCGCGCTTGTCGTCAGCGCGCTCGGCTTCAGCAGTGCCACCTGCGCGGCCGCTGGCGACGACGATGGCGACGAGGACAAAAAAACCTGGCAGGAAATCGAAGTCCGCTTGCCGCCCTTCCCGCAGGCCGACAAGCTGATCCCCTTCGAGGTCAGCGCCACGACGAACAACCGCTTCCTGATCGACGGCGACTCCCTGAACGTCGGCAGCGACGGGGTGCTTCGCTATACGCTGGTCATCGTCAGCCCATCCGGCGTGCAGAACATCAGCTTCGAAGGGATGCGCTGCGCGACGGGCGAACGGCGGGTCTATGCCATGGGTCGCGCCGACGGGACGTGGTCGAAAGCACGCAGCGACCGCTGGCAGACAATCGCCGAGAACACGCTCAATCGCCATCACGCGGCGCTCTTTTCCGATTATTTCTGCGCCATCGGCGTCAGCCTGCGCGACGCCGACGACGCCCGCCGTGCCCTGCGTTACGGCGGCCAACCGGCCGCCTTGCGCCGCTGACCCCGGCCAGGCGTTCCCCGACACCCCTTGCTTCAGCCGGCCGCCGGCAAAGGACCCCGATGATCCCCGACGAATTCATAATCGGTTTCGACAAAGCCATGCGCACGCTGTTTGCGCCCGCGCCGACGACGCGCGAGGTGCCCGGCAGCGAACTCGGCAACGATGAACTGAACGCTGCCGAGCGCGCGCACGCCGCCGCCCTGATGCGCGTCAATCATGTCGGCGAAATCTGTGCTCAGGCGCTTTACCAGGGACAAGCGCTGGCCTGCCGCGATCCGGGCATACGGCACGCCCTGCAGAAGGCAGCGGACGAGGAAACCGAGCATCTCGCGTGGACCGAACGCCGTCTGGCCGAGCTGGCCGACCGCAAGAGCCTGCTGAATCCGGTCTGGTATCTCGGCGCACTCGCCATCGGCGTCTGCGCCGGCAAGCTGGGCGATGCCTGGAGCCTCGGCTTCCTGGCTGAAACCGAGAAACAGGTCGAGGCGCATCTCGACGGCCATCTGGGCAAGCTGCCGGAGGGCGACCGCAAGTCGCGCGCCATCGTCGAACAGATGCGCACGGACGAGATGGCGCACGCCGCGACGGCAACCCGCCTCGGCGCGCGCGCATTGCCGGCTCCGGCCCGCCTGGCGATGAAGCTCGCCGCGCGGGCGATGACCCGCACGGCCTATTACCTCTAGCCCTTCAAGCCTCGACGATGGCGTAGTCGTACGTGATTTCGGCTGTCTTGCCGAGCATGATCGACGCCGAGCAATACTTGTCCTTCGACAACTCGATTGCCCGCTCGACCGCCTCTGCCTTCAGCTGCTTGCCGGTCACCCGGAAATGGAAGTGGATGTGGGTGAACACCTGCGGCTCGCGTTCCGCACGCTGCGCCTGCAGACTGACCTCACAGCCGGTGATGGCCTGCCGCGCCTTCTTCAGAATCAGCACGACATCGAAAGCGGCGCAGCCGCCGGTACCCGCCAGAAGAAGTTCCATCGGGCGCGGCGCCAGATTGCGTCCGCCCGCCTCCGGCGCACCATCCATCACCAGCGCGTGGTTGGTGCCCGTCTCGGCGACGAACGACATGCCATCACTGATCCACTTGACCCGACATTCCACGCTGCAGACCTCCGCCCAGAAACAGCCATTACCCTGCGCCTCGCGGCACCGGACATCGCACGCGCCGCACGCACGCTGCAGACGACGTTCAGGCCGGCGCTCGCCGGCCCGTGCTGCCCTGCATTGTAACCGCAAGCGCCCGCCGGCAGGCGGAACAATCGATGCTGCGGCGCACCACCGGGAGTGTAATGACGGCTTCATCAGAGACCGCCCATGGATTACGCATTGTGTAACGCTTGTCTCAATTCATCAGCAACTATCCGCATATTAATCATTTTTTCCAGCGCCGGCCGGCGGAAGCGGCGCCTCTGAAAAAAAGATGGCGCAATGCAGCAAAACAGCTTGACCGGAACGCTTTGATGAGCCATAATGCAGTCATCAGCAGCGACGTGGTTGGCCATTTGTTCCACGCCTTTGTGTCGTGCAGCGAAATGCAGCAGCGTCGGGCAGGTAGCGCGTTTCTTCTCCCAATGTCTCCTCCACCCTCGTAACTCCTCAAAAACCTCGGGCATAAGCGTTCACTGAATTCGAGGTGCTTGCTTGCAGGAAGGGCTGGACACAGCGCGCGAGATGTGATTCAATCCGCAGCATGAGCACGGAAACCCCACGGAAGCTTCCCGGTATCCCGGATATTCCTGCCGACCAAAGGACACCGGCGGTCGTGCAGCTGCTGGAACTCTGCCATCGGCAGCAGGAACAGATTCAGGCGCTGCGCGATGAGGTAGCGCGACTGAAGGGTCAGAAGCCGAAGCCCGTGATCAAACCGTCGGCGCTGGAAGGCGATCGCACCGAGAAGAAGCAAGGGCAGGCGCCGAAGCCTCACGGCAAACGCCACAAGACGGCAGAGCTTGAGATCCACGAGTCGGTCAAGCGACAGCCGGCAGAGACGATTCCGCCGAACAGTCGCTTCAAGGGCTACCAGGATTTCGTGGTGCAGGAGCTCCGGATCGGGGTTCACAACACCCGGTATCGGCTGGAGCGCTGGGTCACCCCCGAGGGCGAGAGCCTGATCGGCCAGTTGCCTGCCGAGATCGGCGGAGTGCATTTCGGCCCGCAGCTGCGCGCTTTCATTCTGTACCAGTACCACCATGCGCATGTGACGCAGCCGCTCTTGCTTGAGCAACTGCGGGAGTGGCAGATCGACATCTCGGCCGGGCAGCTCAGCGCGTTGATCACCGACGGCCATAGCGAGTTCCATCGCGAGAAGGACGCGCTGCTGCAGGCGGGGCTGCAGCGCAGCCGGTACGTTCATGTGGACGATACGGGTGCGCGCCATCGGGGCAAGAATGGGTACTGTACGCATATCGGCAACGAACGCTTCGCCTGGTTCGCGAGCACCGATAGCAAGAGTCGGATCAATTTCCTGGAATTGCTCCGTGCCGGGCACGATGCCTACACCCTGAATCAGGCCGCGCTGGCCTACCTGGCCGAGCACAAGCTGCCGTGCGCCCAACTCCAGGCACTCACCGCGCTGGCACCGGCGGTATGGACGGGTCAAACCGCCTGGCAGGCGGTCTTGGCTCAGCAGGCCATCACCGATCCGCGCCATGTTCGCCTGGTGACCGAAGGCGTCTTGCTCGGTACCGTCGTCGAGCAGGGCGTCGCCCCCCATCTGGCGATTGTCAGCGATGACGCCGGGCAGTTCGATGTGCTGATCCACGCCCTGTGCTGGATCCATTCCGAACGCGTGCTGGCCAAACTACTCGGCTTCAACGAGCCGCAACGCGAGGCGCTGGCTTCGGTGCGCAGCGAGCTGTGGGCGATCTACGATGCGCTCAAGGCGTACAAGGAAGCGCCTGATGCGCCCACCGCAGCCGCGATCGAAGCCCGCTTCGAGAAGCTCTGTGCCACCCGCACCGGCTATGCCAGCCTCGACCGGGCCCTGAAGCGTATGCGCCGCAACCAGGACGAGTTGCTGCGCGTGTTGCAGCGTCCCGAGCTCCCCCTGCACAACAACCTCAGTGAGTCGGATATCCGCGACCACGTCAAGAAACGCAAGATCAGCGGCTCGACCCGTAGCGAGTCCGGCCGCCGCTGCCGCGATACCTTCGCCAGCCTCAAGAAGACCTGCCGCAAGAACCGACTGTCCTTCTGGCAATACCTTCAGGACCGCGTCTTCGGCTGGCATCGGATTGCGCCGCTGGCGCAGTGGATCTTCGAGGCCACGCCGACGGGAGCAACCGTTCCCGTACATGGCCCCTGAAGCAGCGCCCGCTCGCTATTGCGGGCGCATCTTCAGCACCGCGGAGCTCGACCAGATCCGGCGGCTGATCGCAGCCAATCCTGCCGCCTCGCGCGCGCAGCTGTCCCGCTTGGTCTGTGCCGATCTCGGCTGGTGCCGCGAGGATGGGCGGATCAAGGAGATGAGCTGCCGCGTGGCGATGCTGCGCATGCAGACCGATGGCTTGCTGCAACTGCCGCCGCCGCGCAACGGCAATCACAACGGAAAACCCTGGCACCGTCGTACCGCGCAGGCCGAACCCGACGCGCTGTTGCGTGCCGACGGCCCGCGTAGCCTGGGCTCGCTGCAACTGCACTTGGTGAGTCATCGCGCCGAATCGCAGCTGCACAACGAGCACATCGACCGTTACCACTACCTCGGCTATCAACCGCTGCCCGGTGCCCAATTGCGCTACTTCGTTCGCGCCGGCGGACGCCTCGTCGCCTTGCTCAGCTTCGCTGCCGCCGCCTGGAAGACCCAGCCGCGCGACCGCTATATCGGCTGGACGCCCGCGCAACGCCAGGAGCACCTGCACCGGGTCGTGAACAATGCGCGATTCCTCATCCTGCCGTGGATTGAATGCAAGAATCTGGCCTCCTCCATTTTGGCTCGCGCCGCCCGGCAGATCGCCGCCGACTGGCAGCTCCAATACGGTTACCGGCCGCTCTTGCTCGAAACCTTCGTCGAGCAAGAGCGCTTTCGCGGCACCGCTTACCAGGCGGCCAACTGGATCTGCCTCGGTCAAACCACCGGCCGCGGCAAGCTCGA
>WBZP01005768.1_pt1 | contig 12478 bp, 8 predicted proteins | sample 5204301 | NCBI WGS metagenome assembly WBZP01 (sample SAMN12412401, study PRJNA552823) | activated sludge metagenome | isolation source: activated sludge from nitrification reactor of wastewater treatment plant... | place: USA: Pennsylvania | collected 2017
CGAGGGTTACGTCCGGGTCGGTGGCGAGCGAACCGATGACGTTTTTCAGCCACTGGACGCCTTCGAGCCACCAGTGGCCATAGAGCTCCGTGTCGTAGGAGGCCATGAGGTTGCCGTGCTCGTGCGCGCCGGACTCGTAGAGATAGAGCTCGCGCTTGAGCAGCCCGACGAAATGATCGGCGTGTTCGCGCGCCTTCGCGGCCGCCGCACCGGGCACGTACTCCGCTTTCGCGCCCAGGTCCACGGCCGGGCCGGTCACGCGGTGGTAGTGCAGGCCGGAGACAGGGTCCTTGCGATGGAACTCGCGATAGGCGCCGTCACCCGGGTAGCCGTGGGCGGCCGACCAGACCTGGAGGCCGGTCTGCTCGTTCCGCGCCATCACCGCGACGCGGGAATCGCTCACGAAATAGGGACGGAAGGTGGTGCCGCGGTGGGGCCCGGCGTCCGCGGGCCGGCGTTCGCTGGCGGTCACCGGCGGATAGGGACCGACCATGCCGCCGAGCGCCTTACCGCGCGCCGTGCCGCCAGTCACCAGGTGCGTTTCGACGAAGAAGACCTTGATACCCGCCTCTTCCAGGTACCGCTCGAGGCCCGGTTTGTAGGCGCATTCGGGCAGCCAGAACGACCGTGGCGGGCGCCCGAAGTTGCGGGTGTGCGAGCGCACGCCCGTTTCGACCTGGAAGCGGATGGCGGCGTCGTCATTGAGCAGCGGGAGGTAGCCGTGGGTTGCGGCGCAGGTGGCGATTTCCAGCCGGCCCGCGGCTTCGAGTGCCGCGAAGGCGCCGAGCACGTCGCCGGAGAGACCGTCCCAGAGGTCCTGGATGCCCTGGTAGCGCTCCTCGTGGAAGAGCGCCGTCTCCTGGAGTTGGGAGCCGGCCGGGAAGCGCGCGGAGTCGTCGTGCGCGCGCCGCAGCCGTTCGCCGAGGTACTCGCCGAAGTGCTGCTGGACCAGGGGGTCGCGCAGTTGTTCCGCGAGGATGGGCGTGAGGTTGATGGTCACGCCCAGCGAACCATCGACGCCGGCGCTCAGTTCCTGGAAGGCGCGGAGCAGCGGCAGGTAGCACTCCAGCAGGGCTTCGTGGATCCACTCTTCACCGTGCGGCCAGCGCCCGGCCAGGCGGCAGTAGGGGAGATGCGTGTGGAGGACGAAAGTCGCGGTTCCCGCCATGGATCGTGTTCCTTCCTACGCCCAGTGTGCCAAACCCGGCCCGAATGGATCGTGCAGGCCGGGATGGAACGGCAGAAGCCTGATGGCGTAACCGAGGCGGCCGCCACCGCTGAAGGGCACTGTTGCCCGGAAGGTGGCCACCCCGTCCCCAGCCGTCGAGGCCAGAGCGAACGGCGCCTCGGCGGTCACGCGGAGTTCGCCATCCGTGTTTACCGTCCCACAGATCGCGTCCACGCGCAGGTCGGCGGCGGTCAGCGCGCCCGGGTGGACCTGGACGGTGACTTCCGCGGACCGTTCGCCGACGTTTTCCGCAATGTCACAGACCTTGACCTCGTCCCAGTGCTGGGCGATGCGGTCGAGGGACGGGGCGAGGCTTTTCGCCAGCTCTAGTCCTTTGCTAGTGAGCGAATGCCAACTTGCCACGGCGGGCGCATACGATCGGTTCGCGTACTCGGCGACCATCCGGTTCGTGTTAAACACGGGCCCGAAGGCGCCGATTGAGGCTTTCATGCGGGTCACCCAGTCCCGGGGGATCCCATCTGGGTCCCGCGTGTAGAAAGCGGCCGAGATCTCGTTTTCCAACAGGTCGTAGATGGAGTTGGCGTCGAACGCGTCCTGTGCCTCAGGGTCGTCATCGAGGCGAGAGCGGCCGACGGCCCAGCCGAGACCGGGCCGGTAGGCTTCCCACCACCAGCCGTCGAGCACGCTCATATTGATCGCGCCGTTGGCGAACGCCTTCATCCCGCTGGTGCCGCTGGCTTCGAGCGGCCTGAGCGGCGTGTTCAGCCAGAGGTCGCAGCCCTGGACAAGCACGCGGGCAAGCTCCAGGTCGTAGTCCTCCAGCAGGACCAGGCGGTCGCGGAACTCCGGGCGGGTGCTCAGGTTCATGACCTCGCGGATGAGCGCCTTCGCCGGCTCATCCCGCGGGTGCGCCTTCCCGGCGAAGATGAACTGCACCGGGCGTTGCTGGTGGTTGAGGATCCCGGCCAGCCGTTCCGGGTCACGGAAGAGCAGGGTGGCTCGCTTGTAGCCGGCGAACCTGCGGGCGAAGCCGATCGTCAGGATGCCCGGGTCGAGGGCCTGCCCGGAGCTCCCGGCGGAGCTCGACAGGCCACGGCTCATGAGCGCTTCTGCGTGCTGCTTCCGCGCGCGGGCCACAAGCTTTTCCCGTTCCCGTTCGTGTACGCGCCAGAGTTCCTCATCGGGGATTTCGGCGATGCGCGCCCAGTTGGCCGCGGCAGGGTCGTCTCGCCAGCCGGGGCCGACGTACCGGTCGTAGAGGTCACCGATTTCGTGGCAGACCCAGGTTGGGAGGTGGACGCCGTTTGTTATGGAATCGATCGGCGTCTGTTCGAGCGGGATGGCGGGCCAGGCCGATTCCCACAGCCGCCGCGAGACGCCGCGGTGGAGTTTCGAGACACCGTTGCGAAACCCGCTCAGCCGCAGTCCGAGCATGGCCATCGAGAACGGCTCCGCGTCATCGGACGGGTTCGTCCGCCCCAACCCCAAGAGCGCGTGCTGGTCCAGGCCCATCCCGGCTGCGTACTCACCCAGGTAACGCATCACGAGATCCGGCGGAAACAGGTCGATGCCGGCTGCCACCGCCGTGTGCGTGGTGAAGACGGTGGCGGCGGTCACCGGCTGACGGGCCTCGGCGAAACTCACGCCGCCTTCCTGCATCAGCGTCCTGATCCGCTCCAGCCCCAGCAGCGCGGAGTGGCCCTCGTTCATATGGCAGGCAACGGGAGCAAGGCCGAGCGCTTTGAGGGCGCGGACGCCGCCAATCCCGAGGATGATCTCCTGCTGGATCCGCATCTCCGTGTCGCCGCCGTAGAGACGCGATGTGAGCTCGCGGTCCGCGGAGATATTCGGCTCGACATCGGTATCGAGGAGGTAGAGCGGCACCTTGCCCACATCAAGCCGCCACAATTCAGCGACGGCCGTCCGCCCATCGAGCGGCACTTCGACGCGAACACGTGAGCCATCGAGTCCGTGGATCGGCTGCAACGGCTGGAGCGTGGTGTCCACCTGCCGGTAGTCTTCCTGCTGCCAGCCATCGGGCCCGAGCCGCTGATGGAAGTAGCCCAGGTGGTAGAACAAGCCAACGCCAACCAGCGGGATACCCAGGTCCGAGGCGGACTTGAGATGGTCACCGGCCAGCACGCCGAGGCCGCCCGAGTAGTTCGGAAGGCTCTCGGTCAGCGCGAACTCGAGCGAGAAGTAGGCGACGGGCTCCTGCTCGCTCGCCCCGTCGACGTTCAGGAGAGGCTCCCGCGCCAGGTAGGCCTCGAAGGCGCCTGACACGCGGTCCAGGTGCGCGACGAACCCTTCATCCGCCGCCAGTTCGTCCCAGCGGTCCTGCCGGGCGCGCTGGAGGAGCAGCACCGGGTTGTGGTGGCTCGTTTCCCAGAGCGCGGGGTCGATGCGGGTGAAGAGCGCGGCGGCGTCGGTGTTCCAGGTCCAGTAGAGGTTCGAGGCGAGCCGGCGCAAGCCGTGCAGGGCAGGTGGAAGCGCTGGTTCGACGACAAAGGTGCGAGAGGCACGAAGACGCATCCCTCGATTGTAGCGCGGCTTTGCTTCGAGCCGATGAACGACGCGTTGTCGTCAGGCGCGAGCGCGTGAGAACATCTTGCGGCGGCCGATTGGGTCAGTTGGGATTACACTGCATGGCGTTCCGGGCCGTCCTGTTTGATATTGGCGACACGCTCTGGCACGCAGCGGATGCGCCGCCCGCGGCGGAGTTTCGGCGACTTGCCGCGGAACGCGCAGGCTCGTACCTCGAATCAAGTGGCCGGCGGTGGGACGACCCGGCGCTTGCCGCGCGAGTGGCCTGGGATGCACTCGAAGACGCGATGCGGCGCGCTCGCCTGACTGACCGGAGAGAGCCCGATTACGCCGTGGTGGCCCGGTCGGCGCTGGCGGCGATCGGGCTCGAGCTCTCGCCCCGCGAGGCTGCCGGCCTTATGGAAGCCATCTACGTCTCCGGCGTGGAGGGCGGAAAAGCGGCTTATCCGGGCGCGCGCGAACTGCTGGACACCCTACGCGGCCGCGGCTTCAAGCTCGGCATCATCACGAACCGCGCCTTCGGGGGCGAGCGTTTTCGCGAGGACCTGCGGGCAGCCGGCCTGGACATCGGCTGGGACGCGAACGTGATCTCCGTGGAGGTGGGCTTCCTGAAGCCGCACCCGGCCATTTTCGAACGTGCCCTGCACGACCTCGGCGAGCCGGGCCCCCAGACGGTGATGGTGGGCAACTCCCTGGCTGAGGACATCGCCGGCGCGCAGGCCTTCGGAATGGCGACGGCGTGGAAGCGCTCCGAGCCAGATGCTGAAGGCGTAAACCCGGACTTCGTCTTCGATGATGTCACGGAGCTGCTCGATTGGGAGCCGCTGGAGGCTGCGAGTGACTGAACAGCGCACCTGGGGTGGCCGCTTCGAAGGCGGGATGGACGAACTCACTCAGGACTACACGGCCGGCATGGACCGTGACCTCTGGGGGCACGACATCGCCGGCTCCGTCGCGCACGCCCGCATGCTTGGGAAGCAGGGCATCATCCCCGCCGAAGACGCCGACGCGATCATTGCCGGACTTGGCGACGTGCTCGCCGACTTCCGCGAAGGCAGGGTCGTCTGGCGCCCGGAGCTTGAGGACATCCACACGCACGTCGAATCCCTCCTGCGGGAGAAAATCGGGGCGGCAGCCGGCCGTTTGCATACGGCTCGCTCCCGCAACGACCAGGTCTCGTTGCTCAACCGCATGGTGGTGCGCGAGGCCTGCGACATCGCGCGGGAGGCGAGTGAATCGCTCATTCGCGTGATCTGCGATCTCGGCGAAAAGCACGCCGGCGATGCCATGCCGGGCTACACCCATGTCCAGCGCGCCCAGCCGATCACGCTCGGTCACCACCTGCTGGCCTACGGTGAGATGTTCCTGCGTGACCGCGAGCGGTTCATCGACTGCCGGAAGCGCGCGAATGTGCTGCCGCTCGGTTCAGGAGCGCTGGCGGGTTCGCCGTACCCCCTGGACCGCGCGATGGTGGCCCGCGAGCTTGGCTTCGACTCGGTCTCGCGAAACAGCATGGACGCGACCGCGGACCGCGACTTCGTGGCCGAGTTCGCGGCCGCCTGTGCGATCACGCAGGTGCACGTCTCGCGGCTGAGTGAGGACATCATCCTCTGGGCCAGCGCGGAGTACGGGTTCGTCTCGCTCCCGGATGCGTTCGCCACCGGGTCAAGCATCATGCCGCAAAAGAAGAACGCCGACGTGGCCGAGCTCGCCCGGGGGCGCAGTGGCAGGGCTATCGCCGAACTGGTTGGCATCCTGACGACCATGAAGGGCCTTCCGATGGCCTACGACCGCGACCTCCAAGAGGACAAGGCGTACATCCTGGGCGCCTCAAACGTCGTCCTGCCGACGTTGCGCATCTTCGCGGCGATGCTCCCGGCGCTGAACTTCAACCTGGAGCGCATGCGAGTTGCAGCGGGGCAGGGGTTCTCGCTCGCCACCGATATCGCCGACTACCTGGTGAAGAAGGGCCTCCCCTTCCGCGAAGCCCACGAAATCGTCGGGTGGCTTGTGCGGGAAGCGGAGGCGAATCGCTGCGAGCTGAACGAACTGCCGTTCGCCAGCTACGCGGCACTCAGCCCGCTGTTCGCGGCCGACGTGCTCGGGATAACCGTGGATTCGGCACTCGCTGACCGCGATGTCCCCGGTGGGACAGCCCCCCGGCAGGTGCAGTCGGCGGCTTCAGCCCTGCGCGCGGCGCTCGACACATAGAGGTGGCGGCGGCGGACAAGGTCTCACTCGAGAGTGCTACACGGTTCCTCCGCGAACGGTTCGGTAAGGGCGTCCAGGACGTGTCCCCGATAGCTCATGGCGAGTGGTCCTCGACGTTCAGCTTCGCGGTCGATGGCCAACAGCGAATCATCCGGTTCGGAGTGCACCGGGACGACTACGAACGCGACGCCTTCGCCGCGACGCTGAGCAGTCCGGAGCTCCCCGTGCCACGAGTGCTCGAAATCGGCGCCGGCCTCGGGCGCCACTTCGCGGTCTCCGAACGTGCCTTTGGGGCGTACCTGGACGACCTCGACGGTGGGGCATTCGCGGCCGCGTTGCCGGCGCTTTTCGAGGCCATGGACGCGATGCGCGCTGTGAACTTGCCCACTGGACGCTTTGGAGAGATTGACGGCGCCGGCCGGGCTTCCTTTGCGGACTGGCGAAGCTGCCTGCTGGCGGTGGGAGAGCCGTCGGCACGGCTGCCGGCGTGGCGCGAGCGGCTCCGGGAGGATCCATCGGCCGCGGCGCTGTTTGACGAGGCATTCGCCCGGCTCGAAGCCATGGCCACCGCGGATGTCGAGCCCCACTTCGTGCATGCCGACCTGCTGAACTTCAACGTCCTGGTGGAGGCCGGCCGCCCGTCCGCGTTCCTCGATTGGGGCTGCGCGATGGCGGCGGACTGCCTGTACGACCTGGCGTGGCTCATCTATTGCCAGTTCTGGTACCCCGCGTGGGACGGCATCGACATCTTTGCCGCTGCGAAAGCCCACTTTGACCGGACGAACGTGAACGTCCCGGAGCTGGAGGAGCGGCTACAGGTGTGCCTGTTGCATATTGGCCTCGGGAACCTGCGCTACGTCTCCTTCGTCAAACGGCCGGAGGGAATCCGGGACGCTTGCCGGCGCGTACGGGAGGTGCTGGACGGGGCGGTGGGCACACCGGTGGTGTAACGCGCGGCCGGGCTCCCCGGGAGCGCCTGATATACTGGCCCCATGTCTACGAAAGAACGGTTGCACCAACTCGTCGACGAAATGAATGATGACCAGGCTGACGAACTGCTGGAGCGTCTTGAGTTCGTGGCGCCGCCGCTCAGCGAAGAGGACCGCGCCAGCATCGAACGTGGGCGTGCCCAGGCTCGCGCGGGTCAACTCCGCACGACCGAAGAAGTGTTTGCGAGCCTGCGGACTCGAGCGTGAAGTCCTACTGGGCGCCCGAGGCGGAGGGTCAACTGCTGGCTATCATCGTGAGGCTAAACGGCTTCTCCGCAGGATCTGGAGATGCGTTCGCGGAACGCCTTCGCCAGAGGGTGATAGACCTGGAGTCGACGCCGTTCATGGGCAGGCGCGTCCCGGAATTCGAGGGCGGACTCCTGCGCGAGCTCATTCATCGAGGCTACAGAGTCTTCTATGAGGTCTTTCCTGACCGGATCGAGGTCTTCTCGATTCTTCACGGCCGGCAGAACATCGCTTCCGAAGCCGACTAGACCTCCATCCGGACGTACCGCTCCATCCACTCGCGCATCCCGAGTCCTTCAGGGAATCCCTTGTGCCGCTGCCAGTAGGTCCAGATAAGCAGGCGCTCCCAGAGCACGAACACCGGCAGGCGGTCTCGAAATCCGGGAAGCTCAGGCTGTAGCTCGCGGTAGGCGGCCATGAACTCGGCGGCGCCGGCGATGCGGTGTTGCTGGAAGGTCGCGAGAGGCCGGGCGAGGTCGCACTCAGGGTGGCCGGATTCCGCGGTGTGCCAATCGACGATGCCGCTCAGGCGCCACTGCTCTTCGCCGTTCTCGAAAAGGACGTTGTGGAACCCGAAGTCGAGGTGCACGACGGACGATTCGAAGGGCAGGTCCATCGCTGGCCGGGCCTCCCGCAGGATTGAGCATGCCCAGGCGACGTCGTCGTCCGAGGTCGCGGATGAGGCGTCGCGGGCGGAAGCGAGCAGGCCTTCGATCGTTTGTTCGACGTAGTCAGGGTAGGTAACGGCCAGCGGCGCCAACCGGTCGGACTGCCGGTCGTGGGTCCCTGCGAAACCCGTTCTGGCATTGTGCAATTGGCCGAGCGCCGAACCGAGCAGCGCCGCCATCTGCGCCTGCTCGGCTTCGGGATAGTGGTCACCCATCGGTTGCCGGGGCGCCGCGCCGTCCAACTTCGGCTGGAGCGCGAATCCCCAGCCGAAGATGTCCCGCGAGTCCTCCAGCAGGTATGGCGACGCCACCGGCGGCCCGGAGCGGCTTTCGTGGGCAAGGCGCGAGAAGAACCGCTCCTTCTGGAACTGCCAGTCGTCTTCGCCCGCCGGGTTCCAGTGCGGTGCGCCGCGGAACACGTAGTCTCCGCTCGTCGCCGAGAGCATCACGTTCTGCCCGAACAGCCCGTTGGCTATGGGCTCCGCATGCAAGAACCGCCCCAGGCCGAAGCGGTCCAAGGCGGCTTGAAACTGTTCGTCGGTGATTTCACCGAGGCGCTCGGAGTAGCGGCCGGCGGCCATGTGCGTGACTCCCGGCCGCCATCCGCGGCCTAATTGAGCAGTTTGAGCAGTTCCTTCGTCGCATCGGCGGCGGCCACGACGCGGGAGCGCTCGTCGTCGGTCAGGGGCAGTTCGAAGGTGCGCTGGATGCCGCCTTCGCCGAGCTGGCAGACGGTGCCGCTGAACACGTCGCGGATCCCGTATTCGCCCTGGTGGAAGACGGAGCAGGGGATGAGGCGCTTCTGGTCCAGGATCACGGCTTCGGTCATGGCGATTGTCGCCGCCGAAGGGGCGAAGTAGGCAGAACCGGTCTTGTACAGCTCGCCGATTTCGGCGCCGCCGCGCATGGCGCGGGCAACCAGCGCCTGCACCTGGTCCGCCGGCAGCAGGTCCGTCAGCGGCACCCCGCCAATGCGCGTCTGAGAGACCACAGGGACCATCGTGGTGTCCGTGTGGCCGCCGATAACGTAGCCGTGGACATCGCGCACCGAAACGCCGAGCGCGTCAGCGACGAAGTAGCGGTAGCGCGCGCTGTCGAGGGCGCCGCCCTGGCCGATGACCCGTTCGCGCGGAAAGCCGCTCGCCTTCATGGCCACCTGGCACATCGCGTCCATGGGGTTCGAAAAAATGATCAGTACGGCGTTGGGCGACGCCTTCGCCGCGGCCGAAACCTTGGCGGCGACGATATCCGCATTGCCGTTGAGCAGTTCTTCGCGTGTCATGCCGGGCTTGCGCGGCGCCCCGGCGGTGACGATGACTACGTCGGAATTTGCGGTCTCGTCCCAGCCGTCGGTGGCTGAGATGCGCATGGAGTAGCCCTCCCAGGAGGAGGCCTGCGATTCGTCGAGCGCTTTGCCGAAGTGCATGGTGCCGGCGAACTGGGGATCGTCCTGGAGGACGACATCGCAAATATCGCGCTCAATGAGGCGCTGAGCCATTGCGCCGCCGGTCATACCCGCGCCGACGATCGTGACCTTCTTCCGAGGCATGGAAACTCCAGGGGGAGGGGATGTTGCGGTAAGGGAGGGTACCACGAGGCATGGTTATGGCGGATTGAGATTCTCGATAGGCGGCGGCGGTCGCTGATATGATTCGGAGGTGAAACTCGCAATCACCATGTATCGCGATGAGGGCGGCTGGATAGTCGTGGAGTGCCCCGTGATTCCCGGCTGCATGTCGCAGGGCCGAACCGAAGAAGAAGCGATCGAGAACATTCGGGACGCGATCGCGGCCTGTCTGGAAGTCCGCCGCGAGAACGGCCTGCCGATAAGAGTTACATGCTCCGGTTCGTGAACGCTGACCAAGCCCGGCATCTTGCAACTGAAGAATTCCTTGTCCGCGGGATTCGAGACTCCCACGATCCTCGGGTTCGACTCGATTTCCTCGGTCAAGTGTTCATCCGGCTCGAAGAGGTCCTCGAGTGGTCAGAAGCACTCTCCAAACGTCACCAGTTGGAGTTCATTCCGAATGCTCCTCCAGTGTTCCTCCATGGCGGGCCTTCTGAAGGCAAGGTAGGAATTCTGGGCATCAACCCCGGATGGGACGGTGCAGACGCATCGCCAGAGCGGGTTTTCCCAACGATAGTGCGTGACTATTACGTTATTGACGAGCACCTCAGGTACTTCGACCGTGTGAGGCGGTCACCGGGACGGTACTGGACAAGGGCTTCCGGGATACTGGCCGACTTCATGGGAGTCAGCCGACCGAGGTCCTCGGCGGAAATTTGGACGTTTCTGTCAGCGAACTGCGTCGGCCAAGACTTGATCCCCTTTCATTCCACGTGCGACAAGATGGGTGGTTTGATTTCCAGTCATCCGTCCCTACGAGCGATGGCCGACGCGACGATCGAAAGCATCGCAAAGTCCGAACTCAGATTGGCTTTCGCGTTCGGCAAGGAACCATTTTTCGTGTTGGCCGGACATCCGAACGTTCGCGTCATAGCGACTGACTCCATTGAAGTGACCAGTCGGATGGGCCGGCCGGCGACGGTCCATCTGCAGTTCTCTCGGATTGGATCCGTTCCAGTCCTTTCAGTGGATCGGTTTCTGCTGGGCCAGGGACTCCCCTGCCCGCTGGTCCAATTGCTGCCCCGACTCTGGGACTTCGTCGCCGGCAACGGTGTCTCCAGAAGTTAGTGCGACGAGACCATGCAATCGGCCGTGATGTCTCGCCGGGCGGCTCCGAGGACTCCAAGCCAGCACTAGCGTCCGACGGCGAAGCTACACCCATTGATTCCTGATCCCCGCCTAACAACTCCCTCCCCTACACTCAGTTCGTGGACCAATCCCGCATCCGCAATTTCTGCATCATCGCGCATATCGACCACGGCAAGTCCACGCTGGCCGACCGGCTGCTCGAAACGACGGGCACGGTCTCCAAGCGCGAGATGGCGGAGCAACTGCTCGATTCGATGGACCTGGAGCGGGAAAAGGGCATCACCATCAAGGCCGCCGCCGCGCGCATGAGCTACACCGCCAGCGACGGCGAAACCTACGAACTGAACCTCATCGATACCCCTGGCCACGTGGACTTCACCTACGAAGTGTCGCGCAGCCTTGCCGCCTGCGAAGGCGCCCTGCTCGTGGTCGATGCTTCGCAGGGTATCGAGGCCCAGACGCTCGCGAACGTCTATCTCGCGATGAACCTGGACCTCAAGCTCATCCCGGTGCTCAACAAGATCGACCTGCCGCATGCTGAGCCGGAACGGGTGGCGGCCGAGCTGGAGCGCGTCATCGGCTTCGACCAGGACGAGATGATCGCGGCGAGCGCGAAGGAAGGCACCGGGGTACCGGAAATCCTGGAAGCGATCGTCCAGCGCATCCCGTCGCCGAAGGGCGCCGCGACTGCACCACTCAAAGCGCTCATCTTTGATTCGAAATACGACGCCTACAAAGGCGTGGTCGCGCATGTCCGCGTGTTCGAAGGGCGGATGTCGGGACGCAAGAACCTGAAGTTGATGCAGACCGAGTCGGTCTTCGAACCGCTCGAATTCGGCACGTTCAACCCCGGCATGCGGCCGCTGCCGGCGCTCGAATGCGGCGAGGTCGGCTACGTCGCCACTGGCATGAAGGACGTCGCCGACTGCCGTGTCGGCGACACCATTACGTTGAATGAGGCGCCCGCACACGAGGCCCTCCCCGGCTACCGCCAGGCCAAGCCAATGGTCTTCGCCGGTATCTATCCGACGAATTCGGACCAGTACCAGGACTTGCGCGAGGCGCTCGCCAAGCTGGTCCTTAACGATGCTTCGCTGGTGTACGAACCCGAGTCCTCCGTGGCGCTGGGGTTCGGCTTCCGCTGCGGGTTCCTTGGCCTTCTGCACCTGGAAATCGTGGGCGAGCGGCTCGAGCGCGAGTACGGCTTGAGCCTCCTGACTACAGCCCCCAGCGTGGAGTACCACGTCCAGATGACCAACAACGAAGAGGTCATCGTCGATAACCCCGCGGACCTGCCTGACCCGTCGAAGCTCCTCACGATTTCGGAACCGTGGGCGAAGATCGACGTGATCACGCCGAGCCGCTACATCGGTCAAGTGATGGACCTGGTCACTGGCCGGCGGGGCCAGTTCCTGCGCATGGAATTCCTCGAGGCCGAGAGCGATGTAGCGCCGGGCGAAGCGCGCGTCTTGCTCGAATACGATGTCCCGATGGCCGAGATCCTCGTCGACTTCTACGACTATCTGAAGGGCTCGACCAGCGGCTACGCCAGCCTCGACTACCAGCTCAAGGAGTACCGCCCGGCGCGCCTGGTGAAGGTCGACATCCTCGTGAACGGCGTGCCTGTCGATGCGCTCTCACTCATTACCCATTCGAGCAACGCTGAGCGGGAGGGCCGCGTGCTCGTTTCGAAGTTGAAGGACCTGATCCCGCGCCAGATGTTCGACGTGCCGCTGCAGGCTGCCGTTGGCGGCAAGATCATCTCGCGCGAGACCATCCGGGCCATGCGCAAGAACGTGCTCGCAAAGTGCTACGGTGGCGACATAACGCGAAAGCGGAAGCTGCTCGAAAAGCAGGCCGAAGGCAAGAAGAAGATGAAGCGCGTCGGCAACGTCGAGATCCCGCAGGAAGCGTT
>WBZP01004743.1_pt1 | contig 12470 bp, 16 predicted proteins | sample 5204301 | NCBI WGS metagenome assembly WBZP01 (sample SAMN12412401, study PRJNA552823) | activated sludge metagenome | isolation source: activated sludge from nitrification reactor of wastewater treatment plant... | place: USA: Pennsylvania | collected 2017
GTGCGAGGCGCGTGGGGGACCGGCGCCGGTGGTCACCGGTCAGTACCGCAGCGGCGACGTCCGCCACATCGTCGCCGACCCGGCCCGCGCCGCCGAGTCGCTCGGGTTCCGGGCCGCGGTGCAGCCGACCGATGGTCTACGCGAGTTCGCCTTCGCGCCACTGCGGGCCTGAGCGGATAACCCCCGGCGCATACTGGGCTCTGTGAAGACAGAGATCTGCGACCAGTTCGGCATCGACTTCCCGCTGTTCGCCTTCAGCCACTGCCGCGACGTCGTCGCCGCGGTGACCAACGCCGGCGGGTTCGGTGTGCTCGGTGGCGTCGCGTTCACTCCCGACCAGCTCGACCAGGAGCTCACCTGGATCGACGAGCAGGTGAAGGGCAAGCCCTACGGCGTCGACATCATCGTGCCGGCCAAGTACGAGGGGAAGGGGGAGAACCTGTCGTTCGGCCAACTCGCCGAACGCATTCCGGAGGAGTTCCACAGCTTCGTCCGGGAGCTGTTGGCCGCCCACGACATCGAGGTCGACGACGAGCCGCGGATCGCGCCGTCGTCGCTCGGCGGCAACACCGGTGAGAGCCTGCTGGAGATCTCGCTCAACCACCCGATCAAGTTGATGGCCAATGCCCTTGGCGTGCCGCCGGACTACATGATCGAGGCGGGCAAGCAGACCGGGATACCGGTGGCGGCGCTGGTCGGCGCCAAGGAGCACGCCATCAAGCAGGTGAACGCGGGCGTGGATCTCATTGTCGCGCAAGGCACCGAGGCTGGCGGGCACTGCGGCGAGGTGACGACGCTGGTGCTCATCCCCGAGGTGATCGAAGCGATGGCGGAGTTGGGCAAGTCGGTGCCGGTGCTTGCGGCCGGCGGGATCGTGACGGGCCGGCAGATGGCCGCGTCGGTGGCGTTGGGCGCCGCGGGCGCCTGGACCGGTTCGGTGTGGCTGACGACGGAGGAGGCCGAGACCGCGCCGCACACCGTGCAGAAGATGCTGGCCGCGACGTCGCGGGACACCGTGCGCTCGGCCGGACGTACCGGAAAGCCGTCGCGCCAGCTTCGCTCGGACTGGACCGACGCCTGGCTGCCGAATCCGGGTGGCCGTCAGCCGTTGCCGCTGCCCTTGCAGTCGATGATCTCCGAGCCGGTGCTGCGCCGCATCGACAAGCTGTCCGAGGGCGGCCATCCAGGCGCCCAGCAGTTGGCGACCTACTTCGTCGGGCAGGGCGTCGGCCTGATGAACAAGGTGAAGCCCGCCCGCGAGGTCGTGCTGGAGTTCATCGAGGACTACCTGGCGGCCGCCGAGCGGCTGTGTCGATCACTCGAGGAGTGATCTGTCAAGTCATCCAATTGTGTTCTGTGGATGGATTTTTGGGGCTGTGGATAACCTCGGCGGGTGTCGGCGGGTAGGCCTATGCTTCAAACATGCGTTCGATCCAAGCGGTGCTCGACGATCTCGAGGGTGTCCTCGAGGAACTGTCGCGCCTCGACGTCGACGGACTCGCCGCAACCGCCCGCTACACGGTGCTGGAGCGGCTGGAGACCGCCGCGCGCCGCCAGAGCGCGGTATCGCACACCGTGGTGGCCGGGCTGGAGCAACCACCCGGCTGGCCCGCCCCGCACATCGCCCTGTCCGACGTGCTGCGCATCTCCCGCGCCGAGGCCCGCAACCGGGTGCGCGACGCCGCACAGCTGGCGCCGCGGCGTTCCCTGACCGGCCAGCCGCTGCCCCCGCTGCTGGAGGGCACCGCCACCGCCTGGCACGCCGGAGTGCTCGACGGCGAACACCTCGCGGTCATCCAACGGTTCCTGCGCGATCTGCCCGCCGCCATCGGCCCGGTGCAGACCGCCACCGCCGAGCGCACCCTGGCCGACCAGGCCGCCACCCTGCGCCCCGATCAGCTCCAGACCGTGGCCGCACGGATGGCCCTCGCGCTCAATCCGGACGGGAAGTTCTCCGATCAGGACCGGGCGCTGCAGCGCGGGTTCACCTGGTCCGGGGCGCAGCGCCCCGACGCCATGAGCACCGGAAACCTGGCTATTAGGTAAATACCGTGTCTAAAAGTCAGACCGCAAGGCCACTAGCCCACCGCAGTATTTCCAGACGGAAGCACAAAGTGTCAGTACAGTCGAACATCGTGGCCGATGAGCATGGTGACGTCCTCCTAGCGAAGGAAGTACGGGATGCCCGCATCCTGGAACTGCACGCCGCTGGGTGGTCACAGCGGGCAATAAGGGACGAGGTTGGGTGCTCGCTCGGCCTAGTCAACAGGGTGATTCAGAACTCATAGACTGCCATTTGCACCGTGACCAACTGGGCTAAAGACAGTCTGCCGCTCGACGGCTAACGCACCCGATAGGTCCGCGATCTGGGGCATCATCACGCACATGCGGTGCACTGAATGGTTCGACGACTACAAGGTTATTTCCGGCTACGACGCACTGGCGTCTTCGTCATTCAGACTCAAGATATTGGAGGGAGGCACCCTGTTATATGGGGGCGTCGGTCGAGATGGTGAGGCCGGCCACGCGACCGGCCCAGCCCACTGGACAGCGGTAGCGATTCCCGCAGATCGTTCCATCCGACGTGATCGGCAACATCTCCGTCTTGGATTGGACGGAGCCAAATGGTGTGAGTCCTTTTTTGTCAGCTGGGCAGACGATGCTTACAGCAGGCTCGAGGATGCAGGTCTCCGACCCACAGACTCGACGCATCGGATGAAAATCCTCGCCAACGGGATGCTGCTGTTCCAGCACAAGGATGACGCAGGACTGCTGCTGGCGGCTGCGAATACCTGGGTCCTCGCCAAGGGGCCGTGGGGCGACCCGACCAAGACAGTCCGGAAGAAGCCCTAACCTACGACGCATGGAGTTAGCGGATTTTGTCCAGGGCTTCGCCACCGGCATGAAGAACGCAGACACGGAAGCACCAACCGCCGGAAACGCCCGCACCGGCAAGCTCTATCAAGCCGGAATCGGGCCGCACACTGAGCACCAGACCATCACTCTCGCACTCAGCAAGTGCAACCAAGACGTCTTGAAGTCGGCGCAACGAGAGGTTGCATATCCGTCAGCATCCCGGAACGCGTGCGATGTGGTGATCCACGACGGCCCTGAGGCGTGGGCGATCGAAGTCAAGATGCTTCGCATGATGGGCGACAACGGAAAGCCGAACGACAACATGCTGATGCACATCTTGTCGCCGTATCCCCAGCACCGAAGCGCATTAACAGACTGCACGAAGCTTCTTCATTCAGGTTTCGATAGCCGGAAGGCCATTGTGATCTTTGGTTATGACTATCCGGAGTTCCCAATGCAGCCAGCCATCGACGCTTTTGAGGCCCTCGCATCGCATCAGGTCAATCTGCAGCGCGCCGAAACGAGCCATATCGACGACCTGATACACCCGGTACATCGAAAAGGCGCGGTCTATGGGTGGGAGATCGTTGGGCAGTGACGCTAGACCTCAGGATCGTCAACATCGGGTCCGTTGGGTTCGGTGACCTCATCGCCGGGAGAGCCGTCGTCCCCGGCGATCGAATTGAGGACGGGCCTCCGCCCAAGATCCCCATGAATGACACGCTTCTCCAGGGCTTTGGCCTCGGCCTGGTTCTCGCAGGGAACGAAGCGGTACTCAAGTTCCGTCCTGACGAACTCCCGAATCAGCGGATCCAGTTTCAGCTTTCCCGCCGCTACAAGCTGGATCTGCTCCTGGGTCAATGACGGCAGGATGAACCGGTCAAACACATAGACGCAGAACTTGTCGCCCGACCGATCACCCTTGCGGTGCTGGATCAGCCGGCCGACAGCGCCGCTCTTTGACCCGTCTGTACCAGCGAAACCCGCATACACGAACTCCTCCCCGCGCCAGATCGTGTACACCGCCGCCTTCACACCCTTGAGGTACTTTCCCGGAGGCGGCACGAATGAATACAGCCTGCCGCTACGCAGACATTCGAGTGGATCATCCGGTTCGCCATCAAGGTTCTGCGGTCCAATGTCCATGGGCGAATAGTAGGCAGAACAAACCGTCAGCGTCGGGCCACCAACTAGCCTGCCCGTCATGACGGGGATACAAGGCAAAAAGGTGGAGTCAAAGGCCGACGTGCTGTCCAAGGTATGCAAGGCTCTTGCTGGCGGCGAGTCCGGTTCTGCTAGAGCGATTCTTAGGAAGCGGTATCCGTTCACGCCGGTAGAGAAAGTCGCCCGCCGGTACTCAGTAGCGGAGTCGATGACGCTGTTCGTGCGTGATGGCTTCATCGACCGCTACACGGGCACCCGACTCATTAACCCCGGCGTTCTGCGCCTCCTCCATGTTGTGCTCGGGGAGGACTTCCCGGCACATCCGCACGGGAAGCTCTCAGAGACGCACCTCGCTTTCTGGGAGTTGTTCCCGACGGTCGATCATGTTGTGCCCGTCAGCCGAGGTGGGATCGACGACGAGTCCAACTGGGTCACGGCATCGATGCTGAGCAATAAGGCCAAGGACCAGTGGACGCTGCACGACCTCCGTTGGGAGCTGCATCCGCGTGGTGATTTGAAGGAATGGGACGGGAAGTCGCGATGGCTGGTCGACTATCTCGCAGAGAATCCGACCGTGTTGGCGACGAAAGAAGCTGAGCCCCATCGTGCCTACATCCAACGATGGCTTACCACCACCAAGGCGGCGTTACAAAAGGCGGATGATCGCACCACCAACGCCTAACCCAACACCAGGCCAACGGCTAGCCTGCCCAACGTGACGGGGATACGACGCAAACAGATCTACAAGATCACCTACCCGAACGGGAAAATCTACGTCGGCATGGACCTAACCGACACCCTCGTCTACTTCGGCAGCCCCAGCGCCATCGCGCGCATCAGAGCGGACCACAACATCGACCGACCCAACTACGAGATCACGCTGCGCAAGGAAATCCTCTGGGAGTCCACTACCGCGACCGACGCGGAGGTCCGCGCGAAAGAGGTCGAACTTATTCTCGCCACCGGAGCGAACAACCCCGAGATTGGCTACAACATCACGCCGCGCTTCAAGCCCTCGTAGCTTCCCCGCTTCACCGCGACTAACCCCGGTGCTGTGCGGCTCTGTAAGCCCCGGGCGTCAGCGCACCCAAACCGCCACACCGTCCATCCAAAACAGCCTGTGAGCAGGCCTTCTAGGCCATGGGGGCACTGTCACCCCGGTGCCGGTGTTGTCCCAACCGCCTGCGTTGGGCTTACACACACGGCGAGTTTTCTACGATTTGGGTGCTTTCGTGGAGTTCGTCAACTTGTCCCTTGTGGGTGGCTTTGGTGGATGGCTACTTCCCTTTCAGCCCGTCCTCGCATCCCTGCATGTAGTCGCGTTGGTCCCATTTTGGTCGATTTGAATCCATCTCATGGTCGACCCGGGTTCCCATGAAGTCTGATCGACATGCCGCCGCAGCGCCGTAGCCGCTCTCATAAATGCTTCTGGCCGCACCTGACTGTCCCGCTTGGAAACCGGCGTTGTAAGAGTCGGAGTTGCCGCCATGTCCCCCGAAGTTTCCGTTGCTGAGGTTCATGGCTAAAGCGATCAAGATCCAGACCGCCAATATGCCGCCAAGCGCCAGCAGAACATTCGCGGTCGTCGACCTCTTCCTTTGACCCATGGGCGAGTAGGGACCGCTCGGCGGCGGGTAGGGGTAGGGGTAGGGCTGCGGCGGGTAAGGGTGGGGCTGCGGCGGCTTGGGATAGTGAGCCGGTGGCGGTGGCGGTGGCGGGGCCTGACCGACATTAACAATGAGTCCCTGACCGTTGCCACCGCCCGGGCTGGCGGCTTGCCTTGGTCTTCGTGAGACCCACGCGGCCCCGTTCCAGTAGCCCTCGAATCGAGGGTCATACGGGTCCGGATACCAGCCTGGAACTGGCTTCAAAGGCGGTGTCGGCACAAGGACCCCCCAATTGATTCACCCGCTTGTGGGGGTGAACCCTACAACTTTCCTTCGAGGTTTTCGTGCGGTATCAACGACCTGCTCAAGGGTTACGGCTACCAGTCGCGGCCGGTGACGAATGTGACCCCTGGCGGTAGTTGGTCGGCGGGGATGCCACGGGCGAGTGCAGTGGTGGGTTCGTAGGTGCTGTCCCGCCCTGTGCGCGGGGCGGGCCGCTGCTTGCTGGTGGTGCACCCCGGCAGCCGGTCACCTTTCTTGAGGTTGCACAGCCGGTGCATCGCTTGTTTGTTGGCGAGCAAGTCGGAGCCGCCGAGGGCCAACGGCACGACGTGATCGACGGTGAACACCCACGGGTCGTACTGGTCGGTGATCGTGTAGTCGATGGCACGGCCGCATTCGGCGCAGGGTGGTTCGTCGGCGGCGATGACGGCGCGGTGCCGGTCACGGATGGTGTTGTTTCGCCACTTCTTTGGCACCGGCTTCTCCTAGATCGTCGCCGTGAGGCAAAAGGGGTGTCGGGTTGGGGCGATAACGGGAGCGTGTACCGGCCCAACCCGGCTAGGGGTTCGCTCAGCGGCGCAAGTGTCCGCCTGCGACCACCCCCGGCCTTACTTGGTGGCGGTGCGGGTTCCCGCGCCGATCTGGAAGGTGCCCACCCGATCCGGGCGAACGAGGTTCTGCCCGAACCGCCACTCCGCCTTGAGGGCGATGCTGCTGCTGGTGAAGTACACCTGATCCGACACCGACACCAGGACGGGTCCGATCGCACTCACCACAGCCCGCCGGTCCAGCACGACGCCCGTGTTCGCCGGAACAGCCGGGTTGACGATCACCGGCAGCGACAGGAGGAGTTCCTGCGCGTCGGTGGTGCCCGCCCCGATCAGCGACGTGTTGTGATCCGTCGCCGTCTTGAGCTTGCGCAGCGAGGCCCACGCCTTCGGCCCGCACAGGATGTGGGAGGCGGCGCCGCCGTTGTCCTGAATCTCGGCCACCAGATCAACGAGGGCATCCAGGTTCGCCGTCACGGTGCCGCCCTTGATGATGTCCGGGTGGCTCAGGATGCCGCCTGCCGGGTTGACAGCCGGGGCAACCGGATTGGGCTGCACCAGGAACGCCTCATCAGCCTTCCGGGTCAGGGCACGCCCGACCGAGAGGGCTAGCTGCTCAGCGGTCCCGGCCTGCTGGTACTGGCTGCGGGAGATGCGGATCAGCTGGGCGGCGTTGCCGGTGTGCACGATGCACTCCGCGAGCTTCGGTTCACCCTCCGGGATCTCCGCTGCCTCCGCGACGAACGTGGCGTTGTCGTCATCAACGAATGCGACTCTTACGGCGGGCATGTCACCGTCGACCTCGCCGGCCTTGGTGCTGCACTGCAGGATCAGCGCATCGGGCAGCACGTCCGGGGCGGCGTGGACCGATACGTCGGGGCGCCACGGGTAGGCGCTGTTGGTGGTTGTGGCTGTGAATGCCATGGTGCTCACTGCTTTCTGCGGGCATGGCCGCGTTGAACGGAACTGAGTTCAAACGCGGCTGCCATACAGCGCACCGTGTTACCCGCCATACAGCGGGCACCGGCAGTCTAACCCCGCTTGGGTGCGAAAGCGTCAGTCCAACCGTCAGCCCTGGGCGGGGCGGGTCGGTTTCCGATTCCTGGGACGAGATTGCCGACAGTGGGCTTGGGGATGCCCAACTCGTCGCGCGCCTTGTCAGCAGCGGCCGCTACCTTGGCGGGGTCCACTTCGCCCTCATCGTCTAGTAAGTCGGTTAACTGGATGTTGCTGGCCCACAGCGCTTTCGGCGTAAGGCCGTCAGGCAGCAGCCTTTTAATCTCCTTGGTCTGCAGCTTCTCCAACCGAACAGCCAGTTCATTCCGCGCCTGCTCCGCTTCTCGGGCGCGCTTACGCAGCCGCGCCTCCGAGGGCTTGCCCTCGCCCTGTTCGCCGCTCTCCGTGGCGTCTGGCGCCTCCTGCGGTGCCTCCGCGCCTGTGGCCGGCGAGGCTTCTACCGGAAACTGTCTAGAAATAGACAGCTGGTCGGCGGCTGCTGTGCCAATTGGTACACCTGCCTCCGGTTCGGCGGCCACTCGTAAAGGATTGACCACCGCTGCGTCCGCAGCCTTAACCGTGCTGTCACTCACTTTCGTCTCCCATCTCTGCCAAAGCCTCGCCAAGGAGGCGGGCTTGTTCGTTCAGCGTCACCTTCACAGCCGCCGCCAGGACGGCAGCCGACTTCGCATCCAGGTGAATTGCAAACTCGCCCAGCGCGGAGTCGGTGATGGTCACAGCGACGGTCGCTGCCCCGCGCGGGGTGCGCCCCATACCCACGGACACCGCCGTGGGATACAGCGGCACGGTCTTATCAACGGGCACGTTCATCCAATGTCCTTCCGGGTAACTAGGTGTATGAAGTGTCTTTTGTGTCTGAATACAGTTGTTCTTGCAGGTAGAGGCCTAATTCCGTTTCAGACACTTCCTCGGGGCAAGTGTCTGAAAGCGGTTCGCCGTCTGATTCGGGTTCCATAGCTTCAGACAGTTCAGACACTTCAGACACCGATACAGGGGTGTACGTTCCGCGTGCGGGACGCTTGATCTGCTCCAGCTTGAGCAGGCGCCGCAGGTATGTGCCCGCGTCGTTGTTGCTAATGCCAAGGTGTTTGGCAACGTCCTCGGCGCTAACGCCCTTCGGGTGCTTCTTGACGAACTCCAACGCCTCAAGCGCACGGTCACCGAGATTCCTGGTAGCCCGCCGGTTCTGCGCCTCCGCAGCCGCCTCGGCAAGCCCGTTGCCCGACAACGTCCAAGCCCCTTCGGCGACGGTGAACGCGTACTCACCTTCCGGCGCATCCCTGCCGGTCACCTGCAGCGTGCCCTCATTGGAGTTGCGTTGGCGCCGCAGCACCAGAACGTAGTCCGCGCTACCAGCGAGGCCCAACGTGCCGGACAGGTCGTCCACGAAGTCATCAGAGGATGCCTTGCGGGTGTGGTGCACGCCGAGCAGCGCGGAGCCGGGAAAGGCGTCCACCGTGTTCTTCAGCGCCACACCGGCTTGGTAGTCCGCAAGGTAGGCGTCGTCGCCCCGATTCCGCTGCTGCCGCGCCCGCCCCAACGTGTCGAGGATGACGAGGCCTGTGGGGTGCCCCTGCAGCCATGCCGTGATGGTGGCGATTAAGAAGCCGGGCGCAATCTCCGTGAGGATGTGGAGGCGGTGCGGCGGGATGCCCTCGCCCCAGATTGCCCGGATACGGCCCTGCAGGCGACGCTGCGAATCCTCCAGCGCCAGAAGCAATACGTCCCGCCGCTGCACAGGAACCTTGCCGAACGCCACACCGCCATCCGCAATCGCCAGCGCCAGGTTCAGCGTCCACCACGACTTGCCCAGCTTCGGCGGCCCGGCAATGATGCCGAACCCCTCGGTGACAAGGCCGTGGACGAACTGCACCAGCGGCGCGAAGGTCTCATGATGCAACTCCGCAGCAGTAACAACGTCCGCAAGAAGCCCGTCAGGTTCGCCGTTCACGTCACCACCGCCCACGTTGCCGCGTACAGCTCGCCGGCCAACTCCCTGTCCGACCCGCCACGCAACCACAGCGCCCGCAGCACCTCCACCGGAAGTTGCGGTACCACACCCTGATCCAGCAAATACGCCGCCGCCTTGAACCAGGCATCGATCTGGTTGACCGTCAACGGTTTTGGGCATCGGCACGCCCACCGGCAGCCGCACGGCTCGGTGACCGTCCGCAGCATGATCCGGCGCATCCGCAGCAATGCCGCCCGGGCGGTGTCATTCCCGGCGCTATACTGGGCTTGAACACTTGGCGGTGTGTTTGAGGTGGCCCGGGACTCGACTCCCGGGCTTCTTCGTATCTGCGCCATCAGTCGTTGTCCCCGGTGAGGAGCAAGGCGACGATGCGCTGTAAGGCATCATCGGGCATCGGCGGAGCATCGGCCAGAACACGTTGAACGTGCTCGGGGTAGCGCGGTTCGCGCATGAAAAAACCTCCAGTGCGTAGGGCAAATTGCCCTCGCCCCGTGGAGGTTTGGGTGGCTATGACGGGCCACTGGGAACAAACCTAACACACAGGCACGACCAGAACCCGCACACCGGTCCTGACCAAACAGAACTAAAGGCAGAAATCACCGGGGGTTTCCTCTTTAGTGTTGGGTGCTGCGGCCCTGCCAATCCCGCAACATCAACTCACGCCGGTCTACCGCAGCTGCGGCATCCAACACCTGCTGAACCTCATCCCAGCGGCGCCGCGCGTTCCGGTGGCAACGTCGGCACTTGAACTCCTCATGTGTCCCGGTGCCCTGAACGGTCCGGGTGTCCCGCAACGGAGCGGTGTTCCCCGACGCATGAGGGATCGAATGAATCGGTGCCCACACATGGGACCCATCGTGCTTATCGACCAGCCGCCGGTAGAAACGGATCGGCTCAACCTCATGCCGGTGCCCGGTCCGCCCGTCGCAGTAAACACCCACCACCATGTAGTCGCTCACTTTCCGTGCCTCCAGGTGAAGTCGATGTACTCGGGATTGAACCGGCCCCCGCGATGGCCTTTGGGCACTGGATTGACTGTGACGGTGAATAATTCGTCGAGAACCTTGCCCTTGATGTCCGGTGATGCGTTAGCCCAGCGTTCTTCCAACTTGGACACCCCATCGGAGAGCATCTCTGCCAGCGGGGAGCGTCGCGCTAGTTCGGCCAGGGCCGCGTCGAGTTGCTCGATCTTCTGCGAGATCTTGGCTGACTCCCGGCGCACCGCCGGGCCGTCAAGGACACCATCGGTGAACAACACTGCCAGCTCATCCTTTTGCGCCTGCAGTGCTTGACGGCGGGCGCGTAACTCCTGCGGGGTGGCACCCTTCTCGTTCCCGGCGGCGGCAATCAACTTGGCGACCTTCTTCTGGTCTCGCAGGAACCCCAGCGCCACGTCTTCCACGAGTTCATCCAGGGCTACCTGCTGGCGAGCCAAATGCTTGGATGCGGTGCAGCGGTAGTAGTGGCCGTTCTTGTTCCGGAAGTGCTGCAGCGGCGCGTTGCACAGCCCGCACAAATACCGGTAGGAGCCGATGTACTTACGTTCCCAGGACACTCCCTTGGGGCCGCGAGACTTGTCCTTGAGGATGGCAACTAGCCCGGCGTGGTCGTCGGGCGTAATGATGGCCGGCCACTGGCCGGGTCCGACAATGCGGCCCTTGTACTCACACAGTCCGGCGTAGCGCGGGTTAGTAAAAAGTCGCTTGAAAGTGACGGGAATCCACTTGTTGCCCCGGGCGGTGGTCACCCCCTTGGCGTTCCAATCGCGGATGATCGACGAAGTCGATGCACCGGTCAAGATGTCCCGGGCGGCTTTACGGATCAGTGTGGCTTCGTAGGGGTTCATCTTGCCGTCGTCGGTGTAGCCGAACATCCGTTGATTGACGTACCACACCCCTGCCTCGGCGCGTTGCAGCCGCGCAGCCCTCACCCGCTCGGCTTTGTGTTCGGACTCCATGCGGTTGATGCTGCCGACGATCCGGGCGACCGCCTTGCCGGTCGCGTTGGTCACATCGAGGTCGCCGCCGCTGACGGTGTGGATTGGGGTAGCGCTGGCATCACAGATTTCGATGACCCGCTCCATGTCCTTAATCGACCGGTACAGCCGGTCCTGATGCCACGCAATTACCGCGTCGTACTGGCCCCGTTTAACCGCGTCGAGCATGGCCTCGAACTGTGGCCTGTGCGCCCCGCTGTAGGCCGAGACATCGTTGTCGGGGTAGACCTGGGCGACTCTCAGACCCAAGCGTTTGGCCAGCGCCCGGCACTCCTTCTCCTGACGAGCAACGCCTAGCCCTTCGTCCTGGGTGCCCTGCTCTTTATCTGCGGAAATGCGGGTGTAGATACAACAGTCAGCCATGCCGACCAACCTACCATCGGTACTGTATTAATCTAACAGTGAGTAAGTTGATCGCCACCCCGCAGTTGCGGGCCGAACTGGACGCCTGGTTCGCCAAGTTCGCCGCACCCGGCATGGGCAACTCCGACGACCACACCCCGGTGGTCAACGGCGAACCCTCCGAGGACGCCGCCCGCCGGGATTTGCGCTCGCATGGTCAACGCCAGCACGACGCCCTGGGCGTGCTGGTGCGCTCCCAGTTGGGCAACCCCGACCTGGGCACCCACCGCGGCCTGCCGGTCACCGTGATCGCCACCACCACCGTGGCCGACCTACACAATCAGACCGGGCACGCCGTCACCGCCGGCGGCACCCTGCTACCCATGCGCGATCTGATCCGCATGGCCGCCCACGCCACCCACTACCTGGCGGTTTTCGACCACCACACCGAATGCGCGCTCTACCTCGGGCGGGCCAAGCGGATCGCGTCTGCCGATCAGCGGATCGTGCTACACGCCAAGGACCGTGGCTGCACCGCACCCGGCTGCACCGCCCCCGGCTACCTCTGCGAAGTGCACCACGTGGAGGAATGGGCCACCGGCGGCGCCACTGACATCGACAAACTCACCTTCGCCTGCACCGGCCACCACAAACTGCTCGACCACGGCTGGACCACCAAAAAACTC
>WBZP01005771.1_pt1 | contig 12469 bp, 14 predicted proteins | sample 5204301 | NCBI WGS metagenome assembly WBZP01 (sample SAMN12412401, study PRJNA552823) | activated sludge metagenome | isolation source: activated sludge from nitrification reactor of wastewater treatment plant... | place: USA: Pennsylvania | collected 2017
GCGGGATGGAGCAGCCCGGTAGCTCGTCAGGCTCATAACCTGAAGGTCGTAGGTTCAAATCCTACTCCCGCAACCAACGAAACAACCCGCCTTCGCGCGGGTTTTTTTGTGTCTGCGGCAAATCAGGGTTGCTGGGGGAGTGCCCAGTCAATCGGCACAAGGCCTTTGCTTTCAAGAAAGGCATTGGCCTTGGAAAAATGCCTGCAGCCCAGAAACCCGTTGTGCGCCGAAAAAGGTGACGGGTGGGCAGCCTTCAGAACGAGGTGCTTCTGCGCGTCGACAAACTCTGCCTTGCGCTGCGCATAATTGCCCCAGAGCATGAACACGACGGGCGTTTCTTGCGCGTTGACGAGGCGCACCACAGCATCCGTAAATCGCTCCCAGCCTTTGCCCTGATGCGAAGCAGGCTGCCCCTGTTGCACAGTTAGCACCGAGTTGAGCAGCAAGACTCCCTGTCGTGCCCAATGCTCGAGAAAACCATGCGCCGGCGGTCGAATGCCAAGGTCGGATTCGATTTCCTTGTAGATGTTCACAAGGCTTGGCGGTGGACGGACGCCCGCCTTCACGCTGAAGCACAGGCCATGCGCCTGTCCCTCGCCATGATAGGGGTCTTGCCCCAGGATGACGACACGAACCTTGTCGAGCGGGGTCAGGTCGAGGGCCCGGAACCATTCGGCCCCTTTGGGAAATACTCGCTTGCCAGCCTTTTTTTCGGCCAGAAGAAAGGCGCGCAGGGCGCCCATATAGGCACTTTCGAATTCCGGCAGGAGCGGGATCTTCCAGCTCGGCTCGAGGGCAATCGCGTCGGACATCGTCGATCCCTCTTCTGACCGAGCCTTCGAGTCAACAGCCTCTGCGCTTCACATCAAGCCCGCACAATCAAACTTGGGGACAAGACTGCTAATTTGCGTCAAAGCACCAGATCGGCCCGTTCCAATGTGTGCCGTCGCCTTCGACGCAGGTGAGCCCGGATACATTCGCCGCCGCAGCAATTGCGCGTGGCCAGAAGGCCTTGGCCGCGGTATTTCGTGCGACGACGGCCACTTCCCAGCGCCCCGTATAGGCAGCGAGCACCTGTCTGAGCGCCTCATCGGCAACGCCGGTATGCCGATATTGTCGGGCTACGAAGAACTCGCCCATGCCGCGCTCGACATAGCCGCTGCCCCGGCGAGATTGGTTGTTGATCAACGCAAACCCTGCCGATCGCCCTTCGTAGCGGATTACAAGGGCCAGCGCACATTCATCCTGCCAATGGTCATCAATACCGGGCAGGTCATCATAGCGGCCATCCGGACCAAAATCGAAATCGGTATCCGTGATCGGGCTCATTTCGGAAAAGTCGTAGATGTAGAATTGCACCAGCCCGTCAATCAGTGCGCGATCAGCCACCGCAATCTTTTCGAGCGTGACACGTTTCGAAAGTGGCAATCTATTCAGCAAAGACCGGTTTCCGCTTCTCCATTTCGGACATCACGGCCTCAATCTGGTTCGGCGTGCGAATGACCTTGACCTGTTCGTCGCTCTCGGCCTGCAGGATTTCGGCATCGGTCGCATCGGCCAACATGTTGCACAATCGCTTTGCACCACGGACCGCGTGGGGATTCTTGTTGGCAATGATGCGTGCAAGTTCGAGCGCAGCGGTCAAGGGATCGTCCGAAACGTGCGTGGCAAAGCCCATGGCCTTGGCTTCATGGCCATTGAACTGGCGATTCGTGTAAATCATCTCCCGCAGCACATCGTCTGCAACCTGCGTGCGCCAAAGCGCCATCCCGGCCACATCGGGCACCAGGCCCCACTTCATTTCCATGATCGCGATCCGCGTGTCGGGGTGGACGTAGCGGATATCCGCGGCCGCCATGATCTGGCTGCCGGCTCCAAAGGCCACGCCATGCACGGCAGCAATGACCGGAACGGGAAGCTCACGCCATCCCCAGGCTGCATATTGCGCATTGTTGGATATGCCGTTCGTCCGGTCGGCGAGCGTGCCCCCCGCGCTGCTGGCGCCGGGATCGCGTTCCGCCCGCAGGCTTGAAAGGTCGAGCCCCGCACAAAAAGCACGCCCCTCGCCAGACAGGACGACGACGCGCAAGCCCGGTGTCGCTTTCAACGTCTCAATTGCCTCGACCAGAGCGGCCCACATGGCAGCATCGAGCGCGTTCATCTTGTCGGTGCGGATCATCCGGACATCGGCAATCCCGTCTTCAAGCATGGTGATCGAAACGCGGTCCTTCATGCGGCACTCCTCTTCAATGCAGCTTCTACGATCGGCAGTTGGTCATTGCCGAAATACATATCATCCTTATCGACAAACATCGTCGGTGAGCCATAACCACCACGCGCGATCAGTTCGTCCGTATTGGCCCGCAGTCTGGCCTTGTTTGCATCGCTAACGGACGCTGCGCGTATTGCTGCGCTGTCCAGTCCGGCAGAAACGGCAAACCGTTCAAGCGTATCGGGGTCATCCAGATTCTCCCCACCTCCGAAGAATCCCTCGAATGCGGCCTTTGCGAATGCGCGCAAGGCCTTTTGGTCACTTTCGAGCACAGTGGCCATCCGCATGGCATGCACGCTCTTTGCGGGATGATACTGGTTGGGGAAATGCATCGTCACCCCGGCAAGCCGCGCCCAATCCTTCAGGACTTTCCAGCCGTGGCGGAAACGCGGGTTGTCCCCGCTTTCGCGCGCCGCATAGATTGCCGGATTAACCGCATTGAACACGCCACCCACAAGGATCGGGCGATAAGTGATCGTAGCGCCCGACCGTTCGACCACAGCCTCGACATTGGTGAACGCCAGATAGGTCCAAGGGCTGGACAGGTCGAAGAAGAATTCAAGATGCGCCACCCTCAGCTTCCCGTCCGGCCATAGAAATTGAGCTCAAGCACCACGTCATTGGGATCGCGGAGAAATATCTGGCTGAGCCCGATCGAAGGGATGTCGTTTATCGCATAGTCAATGCCGCGCGCATCAAGGCGCGCTTTCATCTCCTCAAAGCCGGAACAGTTGAGCGCGATGTGATGGATGGCACCCGTCGGCCCGGCAGAGACATCCCGATCATAGGCGCGCGGGCAATCAAGGCTGTTGATATGAACAACCGGGCGCCCCGCATCGTCATGCATCCACTGGACCTGCGTCGGCGGGAGCGGAGCGGGGCCGTCGCGCCGATCCAGCCCCAGCACTTCGGCATAGAATCTTGCCGTTGCGTCGAGATCTTCGACGATGATATTGACGTGATCGATTGCGTTGACCTTCATGGCACGTCCCTCAGCCGGCAGCCTTCTTCCAATATTGGTCACGCAGCAGCCTCTTGTAGAGCTTTCCCGTATCATGCCGCGGCAATTCAGCAAGGAAGTCGATCCGGCGCGGGATCTTGACACCAGAGAGCTTTTCCCGGGCATAGGCGGTCAGAGTATCGCGCAGGTCGTCGCCTGCATCCGCCATATCCACGGGCTGCACGACCGCAATGACTTCTTCGCCCATTTCTTCGTGCGGACCACCGATCACGGCAACATCCTGCACACGCGGATGCGTGACGAGATGGTTTTCGATTTCCTGAGGATAGATATTCACCCCGCCCGAAATGATCATGAAGCTCTTGCGGTCGGTCAGGTACAGATAACCCTCTTCATCCACATAGCCAACATCCCCGAGCGTGGACCAGCCTCTGGAATTGCGGCTTGACGACGTTTTTTCCTGGTCGCCATGATATTCGAATGTGTTTTCGCTTTCGAAGAAGATCGTCCCTTCGGTGCGCGGCGGCAATTCCGTCTCGCCATCTTCGCCCATGATGTGAATCACGCCCATCACGGCCTTGCCAACAGACCCCTTGTGGGCGAGCCAATCCTTCGAGCCGATGAAGGTCATGCCATTGCCTTCGGAACCGGCATAATATTCCTCGATGATCGGTCCCCACCAGTCGATCATCGCCTGCTTGACCGGAATCGGGCACGGAGCAGCGGCGTGGATAGCGCAGTCGAGCGTCGAAAGATCATATTTCGACCGGACATCATCCGGCAATTTCAGCATGCGAATGAAGTGTGTCGGCACATATTGGCCGCAGGTGATCTTGTATTTCTCGATCGCCGCAAGAACGCCCTCCGGATCGAATTTCTTCATCATCACGATAGTGCCGCCAATCTTCTGAACCGTCATCGACCAGCGGAGCGGAGCAGCATGATAGAGCGGTGCCGGCGACAGATAGACACTGTCCGGGCCTATTCGATACAACCCCATTGCCAGCAGGATGAGCGGGTTCGTCTGCGCAATGGACGGGTCTTCGGGCAACGGCACCCGGACGCCCTTCGGCCGACCCGTTGTGCCGGATGAATAGAGCATGTCGACACCGGCACGCTCATCGGCGATTGGTGTCGCAGGCATTTCGGCGATTGCATCGTCCCAGGCTCCATAGCCTTCGATGTCTCCGCCGAGTGCATAGCGTTCGATCCCGGTCGAAAGCTGGGCCGCAAGCGGTGCAAGACTGGCCGACATGACAAGCATCCGGGACCCGGAATTTTCCAGGATATAGTCTGCCTCGTCCGCCGTGAGCCTGGTGGACAGGCAGACATAACGCAGGCCGGACCGCTGAGCGCCCCAAGTCAGGGCGTAATAGGCCGGCGTGTTTTCAACCATGAAGGCCACCACATCCTCAACCTTGAGACCGCGTGAACGGAAAAACTGAGCTACACGGTTCGAAGCCTCGTCCAGTTGCCTGTAGGTCAGTGTTTCTCCGGTTTCCGCCAGGATCACGGCTGGCTTGTCCGGGTTCGTCCTGGCGTGAATACTGGGATGCATGGGTCTTGAAGCTCCTGTCGGTCAATTTGGGGCGCGAATCTCCTGCTCGCGTCTCGAAAACGATAGCAGCGATTGAGTTGCAGACCAGCACTGATCTTGGCTAGGGTGCGCAGATGGACAACACCCTCCCGACAGGCGAATTCGATCCGGTCCAGTTGATCCGGATGATGAGCGGCAACGGTCACAACCGCCTTATTGGCGTCAAATACAATGCCCACGGCTCCGGCTGGGCGGAATTGCGCTTGCCTTACAATTCGGCATTGGTCAGCGACGCGAGCACCGGAATTCTTGCCTCCGGGCCGATCTTCACGATGATGGATATGGCCACATCCATGTCGATCTGGTTGAAGAGTGGCAAATTCCAGCCGCAGGCGACGCTCGATTTGCGCATCGACTATCTCCGTCCCGCAGAGCCCGGCAAGGACGTCTTCGGCCGCGGCGAATGTTATCACCTGACGCGGTCGATCGCGTTCGTGCGCGGCCAGGCGCATGATGGCAACCCCGATAGACCCATCGCACATGTGGCGGGCACCTATATGTTTACGGCAGGCGCCTGATGGAAACCAATTCTCCCTTCGCCCGGACTATGGGCTTCGGCTCGGAACGGGACAGCGAGGGTCGCCTTGTGCTGACTATGGCTTTTGAGACCAACAAGATGGGACGGCCCGGCTTCCTGCATGGCGGCGCCATTGCCGGGATGCTTGAGGCCGTTGCCTTCACGACCCTGGCCGAAGCGCTGGATGCCGATGATACTGCCCGCATCAAGCCCATCAACGTGACCGTCAATTATCTGCGCGGCGGGCGCGATGCCGTGACGCACGCACGCGCAACGATCGAACGGCTGGGCAGGCGGGTGGCCAATGTTGAAGCTATTGCCTGGCAGGACGATCCTGAAAACCCTATCGCCATTGCCCAGATGAACCTGATGCTCCAGCGCGACTAGGCCGGATTATTCGGCAGCCACGGCCTCCTCGGGCTCTTTCCAGACCAGCACGGGCTTTCTGGCTGCCAGCGTTTCATCAAGACGCCGTCGCGGCGCATAATGCGGGGCAGACTTGAGCAAAGGATCGCCTTGCTTTGCCCGCAAGGCCACGGAGCGAAGCGCGCCGATGAACTGGTCGAGCGTTGCCTTGCTCTCGGTCTCGGTCGGCTCGATGAGCATTGCGCCATGCACGACAAGCGGGAAATACATTGTCATCGGATGATAGCCCTCATCGATGAGGGCCTTTGCGATATCCAGCGTCGTGAAACCCTCCGCCAGGCCGCCATCGGAAAAAAGCGCTTCATGCATGCACGGTCCGGTTTGGCCAAAGGGCGCATCGAGGACATCGTCGAGCGAGCGCAGGACATAGTTTGCATTGAGCACCGCATCTTCGGCAACCTGCCGCAATCCGTCCGCACCGTGAGACAGAATGTAGGCGAGCGCGCGGGTGTACATGCCCATTTGCCCATGAAAGGCCGTCATCCGGCCAAAGGACTTGCCCTGCCGTTCGTCAACGGTCTCTTCCTCGATCAGCAGAAATGTGTCGCCCTGTCGTTCGACATAGGGAAGCGGCGCGAAGGGCGCCAGGGCTTCTGAAAGCACGACTGGTCCTGAGCCTGGTCCACCACCGCCGTGCGGGGTGCTGAAGGTCTTGTGCAGATTGATGTGCATCGCATCGATGCCGAGATCGCCGGGGCGGACTCGCCCGACAATGGCGTTGAAATTGGCCCCATCGCAATAGACAAAAGCACCTGCGGCATGAACTGCTGCGGAGAGCGCCTTCATGTCGCGCTCGAACAGGCCACACGTGTTGGGGTTGGTGATCATCACCCCGGCCACATCGGGGCCAAGCCGCGCCGAAAGCGCCGCAAGATCGACGCGCCCCTCGGCGGTCGCGGGAATGTTCTCGACCGCATAGCCCGCAAACGCAGCCGTCGCCGGATTTGTGCCATGTGCGCTTTCCGGCACAAGGATTGTCGATCGGGCATCGCCGCGCGCTTCAAGGGCGGCGCGGATGGCAAGGATGCCGCACAATTCCCCATGCGCTCCCGCCTTGGGAGACATGGCAACAGCCTTCATGCCTGTCAGCGTTACGAGCCAATGCGCCAGTTCATGGATCACCGCCAGTGCGCCTTGCACGGTTTCTCGCGGTGCGAGCGGGTGGATGTCTGCAAAGCCCTTCATCCGCGCGATCTTCTCATTCAGCCGCGGATTGTGCTTCATCGTGCAAGACCCAAGCGGGAAAAGACCGAGGTCAATCGCATAATTCTGCCGGGAAAGCCGCGTGTAGTGCCGCACCGTTTCCGGTTCGGAGAGTCCGGGAATTCCAATGGGACGATTGCGCTCGAGGCCTGCAAGTCGCGATTTGACAGCAGATGGCGCGGCAATGTCCACGCCGGTTGTTTCACCGTCGCCGATTTCGAAGATCAGCGCCTCTTCAAGCATGAGCGCGCGATTGCCCGTGTAGGTTCCGGCGCTTTCGGCTACTCCTGCGCCCACTTCCGGGCGCCATCCGCTTGCATTGATCGTCATGCCAGCACCTCCTCAAGCGCATTGGCAAAAGCCTCTATGTCCTCAGGCGTCACCACTTCGGTCACCGCAACGACGAGTCCCTTCTCGAGCACAGGATTGCCCGGGTACAGTCGGCCAAGCGATACGCCGCCGAGGACCTTGCGATCCGCCAGCGCGCGAACAACCGGTCGCGCCTCCTTGGGCAGTTTCAGGGTGAATTCGTTGAAAAAGCTTTCATTGACCAGCGACACACCCGGCACCTTCTCAAGCCGCTCGGCCGCACTGACCGCTTGTGCATGGTTGAGTGCCGCCAGATCGCGGAGGCCACGCTCACCGAGCAGTGTCATATGGATCGAAAAGGCCAGCGCGCAGAGCCCTGCATTGGTGCAGATGTTCGACGTCGCCTTTTCACGGCGGATATGTTGTTCGCGCGTGGACAAGGTCAGCACGAACCCGCGCTTGCCTTCCGCATCGACCGTTTCGCCGCAAAGGCGACCGGGCATCTGGCGAACGAATTTCTCCTTGCAGGCAAACAACCCTACATACGGCCCGCCAAACTGGAGACCGACCCCGATCGACTGGCCTTCGCCGACCACGATATCGGCGCCCATTTCACCGGGCGAACGAATGGCACCCAGAGCCACTGGTTCGGTGACAACAGCAACAAGCAAGGCGCCCTGCTCATGCGCCTTGGCAGCAATGGCCGACAGATCCTCGATGCGACCAAGGATGTCGGGATACTGGACGACAACACAGCTTGTGTCCGCGTCGATGGCGGTGAGCAATTGTTCGCTGTCCGTCTCTGCCGAAAGATCGGGTGCCGACGTCATCAACTGGTCGCCCGTGAACTTCGCCATCGTCTTCGCAAGGCTCACATAATGGGGATGCAGCCCTGACGAGAGGATTGCCTTTGTCCGCTTGGTGATGCGCGCAGCCATGCTGATCGCCTCCCAGCAGGCCGTCGAGCCGTCATACATCGAGGCATTGGCCACATCGCAGCCGTAAAGCCGCGCGACCTGGGTCTGGAATTCGAACAGCATCTGCAGCGTGCCCTGAGCGATTTCCGGCTGATAGGGCGTGTAGGCCGTCAGGAACTCGCCGCGCTGGATCAGGTGATCGACGCTGGCCGGGATATGGTGCTTGTAGGCGCCGCAGCCCAGAAAGAAGGGATGATGTCCGGCCGCCATATTCTGCCGCGCAAGTGCGGAGAAGTGCCGCTCAACCGCCATTTCGCTGGCATGTCCGGGTAGACCGGCAATCGGGCCGGAGAGGCGGGCTTCGGCCGGGACATCAATGAACAGGTCATCGATACTGGCCGCACCGATTGTTGCGAGCATCGCTTGCCGGTCTGCCGGCGTCAGAGGAAGGTAGCGCATCAAAGACCGTTCACATACGCCTTGTAGGCCGCTTCATCCATCAGCCCGTCGAGCTCGGAAGGGTCGGACAGGGTAAGCTTGAAGAACCAGCCATCGCCTTCGGGGTCCGAATTGACCAGTGCCGGATCGCCATCAAGTGCGCCATTGCCTTCGGTGACCGTGCCTGAAACCGGTGCATAGACGTCGGACGCTGCCTTCACGGATTCGACCACAGCTGCATCGCCACCCTTCTTCACCTGGGTTCCGGCAGTCGGCACTTCAACAAACACGATATCGCCCAGCTGGCCCTGTGCATAATCGGTGATGCCAACGGTTGCGGACGTGCCGTCAACATCGATCCATTCATGTTCATCGGTGAAATAGCGGGTCATTGGACAGCTCCTTTGCGGACGTAATTGTGGGGAACGAAGGGCATTCCGGTCACGATGAGGCCAATCCGCTTGCCACGGACCTCTGCTTCCAGCGCGGTGCCGGGTGCTGATTGCGCGGTCGCGACAAAGCCGATGGCAATCGGGGCCTGGACGCTGGGTGCAAAGCCGCCTGAGGTGATCGTGCCGATTTGGGTGGACCCCGAAAAGATCGTCGCGCCCTCGCGCACTGGCTGGCGCCCATCGACCAGGAAGCCGACACGCTTTGTCGATGCCCCGTCTTGCAGGGCCTTCAGGATTGGTTCGCTGCCGGGGAAGCCGCCCTCGGTGCGGCGGCGCTTCGATATGGCAAAGCCAAGGCCGGCGGCGATCGGATTGGTCGCTTCATCAAGATCGTGCCCATAGAGCGGCAAACCCGCTTCGAGGCGAAGGGAGTCGCGGGCACCGAGCCCGATCGGCTTGACCTCGGGTTGTGCGAGCAATGCGTCGGCCAGCGCCGCAACGGCTTCGGCAGGCACGGAGATTTCGAATCCGTCTTCCCCAGTATAGCCAGACCGGCTGATCCATAGCGGTTCATGCCCCCAAAGGAAGCTACCCGCTTCCATGAAGAAAAGCTTCCCGACACCAGGGACGACACGCGCGAGTGCATCGACGGCCTTGGGGCCCTGAAGCGCCAGCAGGGCACGGTCTTCCATGTGGTTGAGGGTGATTTCGTCGGGCAGGAATTCGCGCAAATGCCCGATGTCATCCCATTTCACAGCCCCGTTGACGACAACATAGATGCCCATCGGCGTCTTCGTGATCATCAGGTCATCAAGAATGCCGCCCTCATCATTGAGGAGTAGCGAATAGCGCATCTGCCCTTCGCTCAGCGCTTTGACATCCGAGGGAATCAGTGCTTCCAGCGCTTCCTCCACGCTGTCACCTGCCAGCATCAATTGACCCATGTGCGACACATCGAACAGGCCAGCACTTTCGCGCGTCCACAGATGCTCGGACATGATGCCTTCATACTGGATTGGCATCGCATAGCCCGCAAATGGAACCATTCGCGCGCCATGTGCGCGATGCCAGCCACCGAGCGGGAGTTCGAGGATTTCGGCTTCGTCTTCGCTCATCACCGGCTCCGTTTCAAAAGATCACAGCACGGCCATGCGGGTTGCATGGTCCTGCTGCCCCCTCTGTCACGGAACCTGAGAGCTTTCCCCCGGGTTTGCCCGGGATTACCCCTTCGGTGGCCCCGGATCGAATCCAGAGCGCTTTCCAGAGTGTCGCAAAGACTGCAGCGGTCCTTTTGCCTGAGAGATTCCGGGGCGGTTGCTCCTTCGGCGATCGGGCTTCCCCGATACTCTCCCGCTTCGTCAGCGACACGACAGCCTTTGGCCACGGGTGCAGCCAGTGTCAATCGCTCATTGCCAAGCGCCGCCAGTATGCGGCGCCAGGATTCGCATCACCGCGTGGCGTTGTACTGCAACTGGGCCTGCGTCAGCTGAAAGCCGACAAGCAGTTCGAAACTGGAGCGCGAGACGGCTTCGCGAACCTGCGGGTCGGCCATCGGGTCGATCGCCGCATCAGCATCGCCAGCCTTGCGCCGGCGTGTGATGCGCTCCTGGATTTCAGCCGGCAACGTCACGGCGGCACGATTGACATAGGCATTTGCGGTGCCTTTTGCTTCGGCGCGCAGCTCCCCGTCATTGAAATGGAGCGCGACCCGGCTCACGCGCTTTGAAACGACGACGCGGCCACCTTGCACGACAGTCGCAAAATAAGGGACGACCACATCGCGCGCGCCAGCCGGATTGGTGCGTCGCGCCTGAACATCGAAACTAGCTGTCACGACGACATCCTCACCTGAATCAGCACAGTTTGAGCGGACATTGGTAATGTCTGCCACGACATCGATGGCGCGCGAATCGAGGCTGCCCGGCGGATCGAACAGAGTGATATCAGCGGTATGCGAAGGAACGGCCACCGCAGGGCAGGCGTTGCGCGTGATGATGATGCCGCCGGATGAGTCAAATTCGCCCTGGCGCGCGCACCCGGCGAGCAACAGGCCGCAGGCGGCGACAGCTAAAATCGGGTTGCGAAACGACACAGGCATCATCCTTGAACAGGTACAGTTGCCGCGCGGTATAGGAAGCGCCTTTCGCGCCTGCAAGCAATCGCGTAGAGGCAAGCTCATATTATGACGGAAAAGCCCCCACTCCATCTTTTGATTGCTGCACCGCGCGGCTTCTGCGCGGGCGTTGATCGCGCCATCCTGATCGTCAATCGCACGCTCGAGAAGTTCGGCGCGCCGGTCTATGTGCGGCACGAAATTGTCCACAATCGCTATGTCGTCGATGAATTGAAGGCAAAGGGTGCCATATTCGTCGAAACGCTTGACGATGTGCCGGACAATGCTCCCGTTGTCTTTTCGGCACACGGCGTGCCCAAGGCCGTGCCGGCAAAGGCCGAAGCGCGCGGGCTGACGTGGCTTGATGCGACATGTCCACTCGTTTCGAAGGTCCACCGCCAGGCCGAACGGCTGGTCGAAGCAGGGCGACACATCATTTTTGTCGGCCATGCCGGGCATCCCGAAGTCATTGGCACGTTCGGGCAGGTCCCTGCCGGGGCGATGACGCTCGTCGAAACCCTCGACGATGTGCCCCGTCTTTTGCCACCCGATCCCGACGCGCTTGCCTTCCTGACCCAGACGACGCTTTCTGTGGACGACACCGCTGAAATCGTTGCGGCATTGCGCGCCCGCTTCCCCGCCATCCTTGCGCCACGCGGCGAGGACATTTGCTACGCAACGTCGAACCGGCAGGAAGCCGTCAAAGCTATTACCGAGCGTTCCGAGGCGATTTTCGTGATCGGCTCTCCGAATTCTTCCAATTCGCTACGGCTCGCAGAAGTCGCCGAACGTGGCAATGTTCCCGCGCGCCTGATCGGCCGTGCGAGCGAAATCGATTTCGACTGGTTGGGCAGTCCGAAAGTGGTGGGAATCACCGCGGGGGCATCAGCTCCCGAAATTCTCGTGCGCGAAGTCGTTGCAAAACTGGCGACGCGCTTTGCGATCACCGAGGAGGAAGTGACGACCGCAACCGAGTCCATGATCTTCAAGCTGCCCCGTGCCCTTACGGAAAATGCCTGACACGAACGCGAATGGAACAGGCCATCGGGCACGACTGCGCAAGCGCCTTATCGAGGGCGGCGGCGATGCCCTTCTCGATCACGAACTGATCGAATATGTGCTTGCGCTCGCCATACCGCGCATCGACACCAAGCCGCTCGCCAAGGACCTGCTCAAGGAATTCGGCGGGATCGCAGGGTTGCTGACGGCGGACGCAGCCGCAATCGCGCGGGTCAAGGGCATGGGTGACGGCGCCGTTGCGGCATTGAAGATCGTGCAGGCCGCATCACTGCGGCTTTTGCGCGACCGGATCATGGACAAGCCG
>WBZP01005773.1_pt1 | contig 12467 bp, 9 predicted proteins | sample 5204301 | NCBI WGS metagenome assembly WBZP01 (sample SAMN12412401, study PRJNA552823) | activated sludge metagenome | isolation source: activated sludge from nitrification reactor of wastewater treatment plant... | place: USA: Pennsylvania | collected 2017
GTGCGGCCGCATCACCTTGACGGCGACGGTTCGGCGCAGGACCTCGTCATACCCCTGCCAGACGTGGCCCATCCCGCCTGAGGCGATCCGGGACACGAGACGGTAGCGGCCACCGAGGACAAGGCCGGCGTTCAGACGATCCATTGGTTCACCGCCCGCCCGGGGAGTGGCCAGCGGGCGCTGGCGCGTGGCCAGCATACGCCGACGCCTCGGCCCCTCCGGCCGGCCCGGCCTCCTGACCTTGCCAGGCCTTCGCACGCGCCGCGATGCCTCCGTTGACGCCCGAGGACGTGCGCGCCCACCGCGCCGATGGTCGCACGCGGCCTACGAGGGGCACGAGCGGCAGTCGCTTCTTGCGGACGACCTCGGTCCTACTTCGCGAGCCCCGCGACCAGGTTGATCGTCGCGGCGATGATGACCGTGCCGAAGACGTAGGAGAGCATCGTGTGGGCCAGGACGATGCGGCGCAGCCGCGGTGTCTTCAGCTCCGTGTCCGACACCTGGTAGGTCATGCCGAGCGTGAAGGCGAGGTAGGCGAAGTCGGACAGGCGCGGCTCGGCCTCACCGGCGAAGTCCAGGCACTCGGGCTCGGAGACGTAGTAGTGCCGCGCATACCGGAAGGTGTAGAGGGTGTGCATGGTGAGCCAGGCGGCCGCAACCGTCGCCAGGGAGATGATGCCCTCGGGAACGCGCAGCGTCGCGCTGCCACGGCCGAGCAGCATGACGCCGATGGCGGTGATGCTCACCAGCGCGGCGGCGACGACGACGAGCTCGATGATCCACCGGGATGGCACCTGCTCCTGCGCGTACCGGGAGGTCTCGCTCGACCCCAGGCACAGCACGAGCCAGGCCAGCGGCAGCGCCAACGTCAGCGAGCCGGCGATGAAGCCGACCAGCACCGGCATGACCGCGTCGGCGCCCTCCGGTAGCGGGATGAGCCGGGCTGCCAGGAGGCCGACGAGCGCAGCGATCGCGAAGCGGATGTAGATGCCGAGACCGTGAGGCATGGCCGACCGCGTCAGCCGGCGAGCTTCTCGGCGATCCGCTGGGCCAGATGCGTTTGCGCCCTGCTGAGCATGTCGAGCGTGTCGTGAATCTCGGCGAACGGCTTCTTGTCCAGCTGGGCGGCGAAGAGCTCGCCCTCGGTCTCCATCACCCACAGGCGGGCATAGTAGAGCCGGTCCTCGGAGAGGTGGGCGAGGACCACAAGCGCGGTGGCCAAGGGGTGGTTGTTGGTGACATTCGTTCCGCGGGTGCGCCCGTGCTCGAGCTCGACCGCGAGGGCGTACTGCCATTCCCAGAGGTGACCAAGCGTCGGTTCGCGCTGAAAGGTGCCTTTGGGAAGGAAGTCGTTGATGAGCACGGGCTTCGGCTTGCCCGCCTCATCGAGTGGTTGGATGTGCTTGGCAGTGATCAGGGTCCGGAGCAGCGCCAGCACTGCGACCGCCTCCTTGGCAGGGACGACATTGGCGCCGGACCGATCCGGCGGCGCGATGACGTCGAGGGTCAACGCGGCCCAGTTGCGTCGACTCGAGAACCCCAACGCCCGGCAGAACTGCCCCACCGCAGCGCGGTCGAGGAAGTCGATGAGAACCTGCTCGCCGTCCGCGAAACGGCCGAGGCGGTCGACGGCGTACGCAGCGAGCTGATCCGCGTTCGCGCCCGCCTCGACGGCCTTGGTCCACGACGCATAGGGCATTGGAGCTCCTTTGGCCAAGCGTTGGGCACCGTCCGGGACGCTCTGGAGGCGCGAGGGGCCCATGCTAACGCCATTGCGCTGCAGAGCGCGGGGCGTGGGCGAGGTCGTCGCCCGGTTCGACGTGCCCAAGGACCCAGCCGGGGAGGTCGACGTGGTAGCACTCATCGTCGGCCGGAGGGGCCCGCCCCTAGACCGCTCTGGACATGGTTGACGCGCCGGGGCGCGCTGCGTGTGCGCGCGTAGGGTTACGCCCGTGGTCCCAGAATGGGTGAGCACGGCCCAGGGCGCCCATCTTGCTCGCCGTCAGAAGGTGGACACGGCGCCGGAGCGGATGCTCCGAAAGGCGGTGCACGCAGCCGGCGGGCGGTTCCGCCTGCACCCGAAGATCGCCAAGGGCTGTACCCCCGACTTCATCCTCCCCGGGCGACGCGTGGCCGTCTTTGTCGACGGGTGCTTCTGGCACGGTTGCCCAGAGCACGGCCGCAAAACGCCGTGGACCGGCCCCAACGCTGAGCTCTGGGCAGACAAGATGGTCCGTAATGCCGAACGCGATCGGGCCTCCAGTCAGCTCGCACAGGCCCAGCTACGCTCTGTTTCCCCGTTCCCGTCCGGCCTCATGACTGGCGCCAGCGTCGCCAGCGAGCGTGCCAGCCCTTCATCCGGCCCGCGCTGCTGAGCATGCCCCCCGCCAAGGGAAGCCCGGGTACTGGCGAGGCGATATTAGACACAATAGATCCCGCGTTTCGCAGAAGGCGCGCCTCATATTCTGCATACAGCGCGCTGTTCTGATAATCCAGCAGCGTTTCTTGGCCGATTAGGAGGGTCTTTAGCAGGGGTTGGACCGCGCCCTCAGGAAGCGCGCCAGAGTCCCCACTGTACGCGTCATATTCAGCCACGAAAGCGCGCGCAGATTCCGTCAGCGTAATGCCAACCTGCCGCGGATCATTGAGCGCCTCCCGCACACCGCCCAAACCCAGGCGTGCGATCTCTGTTTGACGTCGACGCGCAACCTCCCTTGTGAGCGCAGGCAGGGCCACAGGGATGGCCTTCGTGGAACCGGGCTCCAGATACGCTAATTCGACCGCAATCTCATCCGAAGGGCCCGCCATAGCCGGAACATCGAGGGACTCTCGAACCTGTGCTGGACTCAACCCCAACTGATAGAGCCGGCGAGGGTCGAGCAGCAGTTCGACCAATCGCGGGGCAGCGTCGAGTTGGCCCCAAAGATAGTCGTTGGCCCTCCATGCCGGAAACAGAAAGGCGCCGAGCCGAGCAGCCTCGTCGCCAACAACCTTAGAGTCAACGGTTCGACCGGAGTCCCTGAGATAGTCCGGGGAGTTCCAGCTCAGCTGCATAAGCTCGACGGGTTGCTCACGCGGAGACACCTCTCCAAGCAGGACCACCTGGAGGACGTGGCTGGCCAGCAGGGCAACGGTTACCAAGTCTACGTCCGGGACAGCGGCCACCGAGTGGTACTCGTCGCGGATGTCGTCGGCATCAGCCAGAAGCTGGGAGGCCCAGCCGTTGAGGTCGACCCTCTCTGGTCCTGTGTCACCCATACCCACGAGCGCACCTAACTCCGCGAGAATGGTGAACAATGGGTCTCTTGCCTCTACCAGCAGCTCAGCCACCCGACGCATGAGCCGCCATAGGGCCATCATCGCCGCTGCTCGGTCGGTGCCAGGCCAGGCGGCGTAGCGCTCGGCGGCCGCAGCAGCCAGATCAGGGGCCCTTAACATCGCTGATAGCGCCTGACTCCAGTAGGAGGCGTCAAGCTCTCGCCAACTGTCGAGTTCCGCACGGACCTCGTGCGCGTGGCGCTTGAGCTCAGAGAGAGCGCTACGGGCGGCCTCACAGTTGTTGTCTCCCGGCGGAAGCGGAAGAACCAATGCCCGATTCAGCAGTCCGATTGTCGTGGACACGGCGAGTTCTATTGGAGAGATCCCCCAGGCCCAGTCGCCAACCGCGACTGCGCCTGCCGTCGGCAGTTCTGTGGGGAGGACCGCAGGATCCGAGCGCGCCGAGAGCAGAGCGAGACGCCAGGCGGCTGGGTCGAAGTCCGGAGGTTCCTCACGGCTCGCCAACTGCGACTCGAGTCGCGCCATCGTCCGGTCCACGGACTCCTGGGCTCGGCGCCGTCGGTAAGTACTCATGATCGATGGGGGCAGCTGCGTGATCGATTGGGGAGCGCTTGTCACGCTCTCGGCACCAGCCGCGAGCTCCCATAGCTGGAACAGCCGCGGGATGGCCGAGCGGGCCGCGCGTTGGCGGAATACTGTGCGGTTGTGCTCGACAATCGCTCCGAGGTCCCGGCCGACACCCTCGACCCTCGGGGCGTTGACTGCCACCAAGATGCTGGTGAGCACGCTCGGTGGGGAAGCGATCAGGTCACCGCGGTTCTTCAACGCCGATGGCGTCGGGCTTACGTACAGCACGACTCGCCGAACCTCGCCCTCCGAGGACTGTTCGAAGATCCGGTCCAGCGCCTCCCCAAGCGGGAGATTGTTGATCAATCCGCCGTCGACAGCCCATACCCCGGGGGCAACGCCCTGTCCGCAGACCTTTAGCCGCTCACCGAAAGAGGGGACCAAGTAGGCCGACCGGCCTTGGTTAACCGCGGCTGCGGCGGTGGCCGTGGTAGGGAGGTAGACCGGCTCGAAGACGCCGGGGATTGACGAGGAGACGCGAGCACCCCACGCGAGTATCGGAACCGATTCAGCACCCCACTCGTGGGGGCGGTGGCGGATTGTCCCGGCGAAGATCTGCTCGTCCATCCGTTCGCGGAAGTCATCGAGGAGTAGACGGCGCCGGGGGTAGACGGTCGTGAATGTCGTTACGAGGTCGACGAGTTCACCACCTGAGCCAGCGTCCGCCGCATCGGCACCGCATCGAGACGCGTAGTTGTGACGCCATTCGGTCAATAGGTCCTCGACCCTTGGCACCAACGTGCCATTTCCGTCTAGGAGCGACGGGCCGGGATTGTCCTCGGTACGCAACAGCAGCCGCAGGTCGGACTCCGTCATCCACACCTCGCGAAGGTTCTCGAACTCCTCGACGCTCACTCCCCAGTTGAGCGCGGCAGACAGCAGGGTCCCGTTGAGTCCGCCCGCGCTGGTGCCGGTGACGACATCGACCACTGGGTCTGTCTTGGTGAGTTCGAGCAACCTTCCGTAGATGCCACCCTCGGGGACAGCGACGGCGCGCAGCATCCGGTAGAGCTCAACTGTGGCCCCGCCCATCCACACAGATAGGCTGGTCCCACCGGTCATCACCGGTGCGATGCGCAGCTGCCGCCGCTGCACCTACACCCCCACGACCGCGGTTAGCGAGACAGTAAACTGGCGGTCGCCAGTCTTGGCGGTAAGCACGGCGTCCCCCCCCTTTGCATCACCCGGGGCAGTCCAGCTCACGGTCAAGGGGAGCGCGCCCTTGGCTGCCAAGCCGGAGATCTGTGCAGGTTCCACGGAGAACCCGATATCAGGGTCGATGCTGAAGTGGATCTCACCCTCTAGCGCGTCGGCGGTCGTGTTTGCGAAGTAGATCACCGCAGTCCCCGCTGTTCCGGCGGCCGGGGCTTTGACTGTAATGGGCGCTGGAAGGAAGCCGATCGTGAACGTCGACTTAGGATCCTCCGTGCTCTTCGTGAGAATGATGTCAGCCACCCTCTTGACCAGCTCACGAAAGGAATCCTCTCGGTAGCCCACAACAAATGCGATGACGAACATGAATGCATGGCCAGCGGCCGAGAACGGCTTTGTGGGATCGAGGGTAACCGCGCTCGCGCCCGAGGATGTCGCACCGCCGCTGAAGCCGTTGATCACGAAGATGAGGATGAGCACAGCTACCGACCCAGTGATCAGTCCGAGGAGTGGACGCGCGAGGTGGAAGAATGCGAAGCGGGCACCGTCCCATTCGTGCGAGTGCCTCGAAACCCCCACAAGGCTAATCGTCGACCCACCCAACGCGCCTCCGAGTATGACCCAGGGGGAGAGCACACCCGTCCACGCCGGCATCGGGTTTGGCACCAGCACGAGCGGTTGGGGAGTGGCTAGGGCCGCCACGAGGACGGCGCCACCGATGAGCCAGGCAACCTGGTACCACACGAATGCACCAGGGGCCCAGCGCCGCGGGGGAGACCAGCGTACCTTCCCGTCCTTCAAATGAACCGAGGGCAGGAGCGCGAAGAGGGCGATGGCGACGGAGACGCCGACTGCAAGTTGGTACCACGTAATGGGGGTCGCGCTCGCCTGTAAGGGCATATTCCCTCCTAGATTGTCAGCAGCATGTTCCGAGTTCACCGCTCGGAGGCAAGCCCGCCCGGCAACACTAGCGGCCGCTTAGTCCGCGCCTGACCTTGCACAAGCGAACGACGCAGCTTCGCTAAGTGTGGACCGTCCGAGGCCGAAGCCTCGCAATCGTGACGCCCGTGCCGAAGGGACCCCGAACAAACGCTCTGGAAGACGTGCGGTTATCAGTCATCCACACCTCCACATATGGCAACCAGAACAACCTTGGTGCACTCCCCTAGTGACCCAGGACGTGATTGCTAGGGCAGTGAGGGCACGTATCAGAATGTAGATGGCGTCTTCGATCGCTGTCCAGCACTTGATCGCTGATGTCGCGTGTGTTCACGTGATCCAGGTGGGCAGCCCTCGGCGGCATCAGATCGTTGATCTGGTGCGCCCTCTCGGTGTTTCCCGCATTCCGGGGCCGTCTCTCGACTGGCACCGCGATCGCCTTCACCAAGCCCTGACGCGCGTTCCGCTCCACCAGTCCGAACCTGTACCGCAAACCACTCCACTGGGCGGCGCGTGCTGGTATCTCACCGTAGCCAAGGGGACGCCCCACAGCAGCCGCCGCTCGTCCCTCGCGCCGCCTGCTGCGTGGGCCCAGAACCCCACCGGGGTTCGAGACCTACCTTCACGAAGCGGAACGAGGCCGGACGAAAAGCGTGTCCGACCTCGTTCCGCTTGGTGGAGCCAAGGGGACTCGAACCCCTAACCCCCTGCTTGCAAAGCAGGTGCGCTACCAATTGCGCCATGGCCCCTGGGCCTGACCGGCATACCCGAAGGTGGAGGTCAGGGTCGGATGTCGTCCGTCGCCTCGGCCCACAGCTCCTGCTCGGCGCGCTGCTCCTTGATCTTCAGCGCAACCAGCACCGCGCTGAGCCCGGCGAGCGCCGCCGCGAGAACCTTCTTGACCATGACCGCCTCCAAAGGGGAGTGCCGGACGGGACGGCAGTGGGCCTAACAGGACTTGAACCTGTGGCCTCTTCCTTATCAGGGAAGCGCTCTAACCGTCTGAGCTATAGGCCCGCACTGACACCCGGCGCAGACCGTCGGGCGCGAGGACCGAGCCTACCTCACCTGCCGCACGTGCTTCAAAACGCCGGTATGCCGGCCCCGGCCCACCCGGCAAGCACCGCCCGCCGAGGGGGTTTCAGTCGTCGGTCAGGGTCAGCTGCACGCCGCCGACCAGCGAGGAGCTGATGTTGTAGAGGAAGGAGGCCAGGGTGGCGATCGCGGTCATGAGGACGACATTGATGACCCCGACGACGACCGACATCGACACGACCCGGCGGAAGCCGACGTAGTCGAGGATGTGGATCGGTGTCGCCGAGGCGAGCTGGTTGTCCTGGATGATCCGGTCGATATCGGAGAAGATCCCCAAGCCGTTGAGGATCGACCACAGCAGCGCCGTCATGACGACCCCGGCGATGCCGAGGGCCACCGAGAAGAGGAAGGACATCTTCATGACCGACCACGGGTCGATCCGGGAGACGGCCAGCCGGACCCGGCGCGGGCCGCCCCGGTCCACCGTCACCACCGGAGGGTCGACGGGCACCGCGGTCGAGGCGACGACGGCGCCATAGCCCGGGGCCTCCGCCGAGGCCTCGGCGTCGGCGGAGGACGAGGGCTCGGCCGCGGCCAGTGGCGACGGCATCGTCTGGGTCACCGAATCGACGTCCTCGGTCGTGCTCATGCGTCACCTCCGTCGTCGGCGCCCGTACCGGGAGCCTCATCGTCAGACGGTACGCCATCGTCCTGGGTCGGCGTCGGAGGCGCCTCGTCCACATCGGCGCCGCTGGCTTCCTCAGAACCCTCAGAACCGTCCGAAGCCTCGGCGTCCTCGCCGTGCTCGGCGTTACGGGCCACCGCGACGATCGCGTCGCCCCGGTCCGGCGTGGCGAAGATGACGCCCATCGTCGACCGGCCGGTATGCCGGACCTCGTCGACCCGCGAGCGGACGATCTTCCCCTTCTCCATGACGACCATGACCTCGTCCTCGGCGGTGACGGTCAACGCCCCGACGAGATCTCCACCCTTCTCGGAGAGCTTGGCGACCTGGATCCCCAGCCCGCCTCGGCCCTGGACCCGGTAGTCCGACACCGGCGTCCGCTTGGCCAGCCCGTTCTCGAAGACGACGAAGACGTCGATCCCCTCGGCGCCCTCGGGCACCACGGACATCGAGAGCAGCCAGTCGCCGCCACGGAACTTCATCCCGGTCACCCCCGAGGTCGCTCGACCCATCGGCCGCAGTGCCTCGTCGGTGGCGGTGAACCGGACCGACATACCCTTGCGGCTGACCAGGAGCAGGTCGTCAGCCGAGGAGCACAGGTCCGCCCCCACCAGCTCGTCGCCGTCGCGGAGGTTCACCGCGATGAGGCCGCCGCTGCGCGGCGAGTCGTACTCCAGCAGCCGGGTCTTCTTCACCAACCCACCGCGGGTGGCGAGCACGAGGTATGGCGCCTGCGCGTAGTCGTGGATGGCGAGCACCGCGGCGATGGTCTCTCCGGCCTGGAAGGCGAGCAGGTTCGCGACATGCTGACCCTTGGCGTCCCGAGCACCCTCGGGCAGCTCGTACGCCTTGGCCCGGTAGACCCGGCCGAGGTTGGTGAAGAAGAGCAGCCAGTGGTGGGTCGTCGTGGTGAAGAAGTGGGCGACGACATCCTCGTCGCGCAGCTGGGCACCGCGGACCCCCTTGCCGCCGCGCCGCTGGGAGCGGTACTGGTCGACCCGGGTGCGCTTGGCGTAGCCGCCCCGGGTGATCGTCACGACGACGTCCTCCTCGGGGATGAGGTCCTCCATGGACATGTCGCCCTCGAAGAACTCGATCCGGGTGCGCCGGTCGTCGCCATAGCGGTCGACGATCTCCTGCAGCTCGGTGCTGACGATCTCGCGCTGGCGGTCCGGCTTGGCGAGGATGTCGCGGCAGTCGTCGATGATCGCCTGCTGCTCGTCGTGCTGCTCGATGATCTTCTGCCGCTCCAGGGCGGCGAGGCGGCGCAGCTGCATGTCGAGGATCGCCTGGGCCTGCAGCTCGTCGATCTCGAGCAGCGCGATGAGGCCGTCGCGGGCGTCCTCGACGGTGCGCGAGCGGCGGATCAAGGCGATGACCTCGTCGAGCGCGTCGAGGGCCTTGAGCAGGCCGCGGAGGATGTGGATGCGCTCCTCGGCCCGCTTGAGCCGGTACGCGGTGCGGCGCTGGATGACGTCGATCTGGTGGCTGACCCAGTGCCGGATGAAGGCGTCGATCGGCAGGGTCCGGGGCACCCCGTCGACCAGGGCGAGCATGTTCGCCCCGAACGTGGTCTGCAGCTGGGTGTGCTTGTAGAGGTTGTTGAGCACCACCCGGGCGACCGCGTCGCGCTTGAGGATGATAACGAGCCGCTGGCCGGTCCGGCCGGAGGTCTGGTCCTCGATGTCGGCGATGCCGCTGAGCCGGCCGTCCTTGACCAGCTCGGCGATCTTCGCCGCGAGCGAGTCGGGGTTGACCTGGTAGGGCAGCTCGGTGACGACGAGGCACTGCCGGCCGCGGATCTCCTCGACCTGGACGACGGCCCGCATGATGACCGAGCCGCGCCCGGTGCGGTAGGCGTCCTCGATGCCCTTGCGGCCCATGATCAGTGCGCCGGTCGGGAAGTCCGGACCCTTGATGACCCGCAGCGACTCCTCGAGGAGCTGCTCGCGGCTCGCCTCCGGGTGGGCCAGGTGCCACTGCGCAGCCGCGGCGACCTCGCGGAGGTTGTGCGGCGGGATCTGGGTGGCCATCCCGACGGCGATGCCGGCCGAGCCGTTGACGAGCAGGTTGGGGAACCGGCTCGGCAGCACGTCCGGCTGCATCGTCTTGCCGTCATAGTTCGGGACGAAGTCGACGGTCTCCTGGTCGATATCGCGGACCATCTCCATGGCCAGCTGGGCCATCCGGGCCTCGGTGTACCGGGGGGCGGCGGCCGGGTCGTCACCGGGGGAGCCGAAGTTGCCCTGCCCGTCGACGAGCGGATAGCGCAGCGACCACGGCTGGACGAGCCGGACGAGGGCGTCATAGATCGCCTGGTCGCCGTGCGGGTGGTACTGACCCATGACGTCACCGACGATGCGGGAGCACTTGTTGTACCCGCGGTCCGGGCGGTAGCCGCCGTCGAACATGGCGTAGATGACCCGGCGGTGGACCGGCTTGAGGCCGTCCCGCACGTCCGGCAGCGCCCGGCTGACGATGACGCTCATCGCGTACTCGATGTAGCTGCGCTGCATCTCCGCGTTGAGGTCGACCGGCTCGATGCGGTCGTGCTGCTCCTCGCCGTTGGTCGGCGGCTGCTCAGTCACTGGTCGTCCTTAGCTTCTCGTACCGTCGTATGACGCTGGGGGTGTCGGCGCGCGGGGCGGCATACCGCCGGGGCCGTCGCTGGGAGGTGGGGCTAGATGTCGAGGAAGCGGACATCGCGGGCGTTGCGCTGGATGAAGCCGCGCCGGGACTCGACGTCCTCGCCCATGAGGATCGCGAAGATCTCGTCGGCGGCGGCCGCGTCAGCCAGGGTGACCTGCAACAACGTCCGGGTGGCCGGGTTCATCGTCGTCTCCCACAGCTCCTCGTAGTTCATCTCGCCGAGGCCCTTGTAGCGCTGCACCGGGTTATCCTTCGGCAGCCGCCAGCCGTGGTCCTTCTGCCCGATCGCCATGAGCCCGTCGCGCTCCCGGTCGCTGAAGGCGAACTGGTGCGCGGTGTTGCTCCACTTGATCCGGTACAGCGGCGGCTGGGCGAGGTAGACATAGCCGGCGTCGATCAGCGGCCGCATGAACCGGAAGAGCAAGGTGAGCAGCAGGGTGCGGATGTGCATGCCGTCGACATCGGCGTCGGCCATGAGGACGATCTTGTGGTACCTGGCCCGGGAGATGTCGAACTCCTCGCCGACCCCGGTGCCGAAGGCCGAGATGAGCGCCTGGACCTCGGTGTTGGCCAGGACCTTGTCGATCCGGGCCTTCTCCACGTTGAGGATCTTGCCTCGGATCGGCAGGATCGCCTGGGTCTGCGGGTTGCGACCCTGGACCGCCGAGCCGCCGGCGGAGTCACCCTCGACGATGAAGATCTCCGACTCGCCCGGGTCCTTGCTCTGGCAGTCGCGGAGCTTGCCGGGCAGCCCACCGGACTCCAGCGGCGACTTGCGCCGGGTCGCCTCGCGGGCCTTGCGGGCCGCGATCCGGGCCAGCGCGGCCTGGATCGCCTTGCCGACGATGTCCTTGCCCTCGCGCGGGTGCGACCCGAGCCAGTGGCCGAACTCGCTGGTCATCGCGCTCTGGACGAAGCCCTTGACCTCGGAGTTGCCGAGCTTGGTCTTGGTCTGGCCCTCGAACTGCGGGTCGGTGAGCTTGACCGAGACGACCGCGGTGAGGCCCTCGCGGATGTCGTCGCCGGTGAGATTGTCGTCCTTCTCCTTGAGCAGGGTGTTCTTCCGCGCGAAGTCGTTGACCAGCTTGGTCAGCGCCGCCCGGAAGCCCTCCTCGTGGGTGCCGCCCTCGTGGGTGTTGATCGTGTTGGCGTAGGTGTGGACCGCCTCGGTGTATGCCGTCGTCCACTGCATCGCCAGCTCGAGGGAGAGCCCCTTCTCCTCGTCGTGCAGCTCGATCGAGATGACGTCGGGGTGGATCGGGTCGGAGCGCTTCGACCCGACCAGGTGCGTCACATAGTCGACGATGCCGCCGTCATACCGGTAGGAGACCTTCTTGACCTTCGCCGGGCCGGCGACCGCGTCACCGTTGTCGCCATTGTCGGGGTCGCGCTCGCTCTCGGTGCGGACGACGACATCGGCGTCGAGGGCGTCAAGGTCGACGTCGTCGGCGACGACCACGGCCTCGGGGCGCTCGTCGGTGAGGTTGATCCGCAGGCCCTTGTTGAGGAAGGCCATCTGCTGGAAGCGGGCCCGGATCGTCTCGTAGTCGAAGTCGACGGTCTCGAAGATCTCGGCATTGGGCCAGAAGGTCACCGTCGTGCCGGTCGCGTCCCCGACCTCCTCCATCTGGCGCAGCGGTGCCACCGGGACGCCGTGGTCGAAGGACATCCGGAAGACATGGCCCTTCTGGCGCACCGAGACGTCCAAGCGGCTGGACAAGGCGTTGACGACCGAGGAGCCGACGCCATGCAGGCCGCCGGAGACCTTGTAGCCCCCGCCCCCGAACTTGCCGCCGGCGTGCAGCTGGGTGAGGACGAGCTCGACCGCGCTGACGCCCTCGGTCGGGTGGATATCGGTGGGGATGCCGCGACCGTTGTCGCGGACCCGGACGCTGCCGTCGGGGCGCAGCGTCACGTCGATGGTGTCGGCGAAACCGGCCAGCGACTCGTCCACCGCGTTGTCGACGATCTCCCAGACCAGGTGGTGCAGCCCGCGTTCGCCGGTCGAGCCGATGTACATGCCCGGCCGCTTGCGGACCGCCTCGAGGCCTTCGAGAACGGTGATCGCGGCGGCGTCATAGGCGATATCGCCCGCCGTCCC
>WBZP01005774.1_pt1 | contig 12466 bp, 11 predicted proteins | sample 5204301 | NCBI WGS metagenome assembly WBZP01 (sample SAMN12412401, study PRJNA552823) | activated sludge metagenome | isolation source: activated sludge from nitrification reactor of wastewater treatment plant... | place: USA: Pennsylvania | collected 2017
CGGGTTCGCAGGCGCCGCAGTTGATGCACTCTTCGGTAATCTTGATGGCCATACGGTGTTTCCTTTCTACTTTTGGGGTTTCGTAACGGGGAACAAAATTAAACAGAATTTCTTCCCTTCAAAATTCTGCAAAAATCAGACACTATGTCCCTCCAAGCCATCGAACATTTAGGCGCCTGGTTTCGCCAAACGGCTGGTAATCCGGGGGATAGGCCCGAGCTGGACACGGAGGTCGAAGCCCGGTTACGAGCAGTAGCTGTCAAGAATCCCTGGTTCAGTCGCGAGCAAGTGCTGGCAGCCTTCCAGGCCTGGGGACAATGTCTGCAACCCGAGGCCATTCAGAAGTGGTTGAACGCTTATCCTGCCTTGCGTCAATCGCGGTCTTCCAAAGTGATTGGTGTCATCAATGCGGGCAATATCCCGTTGGTCGGATTGCACGATCTATTAACCGTCTTGATCACCGGTCATAGCTATATCGGAAAGAATGCTTCCGATGATCCGTATTTGTTACCCTGGATGACGGAGAAGATGATTGAAACGGACCCAACCCTGCGATCCCGTGTTCAATTTGTCGAGCGGCTTCAGGGAATGGATGCGGTCATTGCCACCGGAAGCGATAACTCCGCGCGTTACTTCGAGCATTACTTTGGGAAATACCCCCACATCATTCGCAAAAACCGAAACGGCGTTGCAGTCTTGACCGGGCAGGAAACCACAGCGGACCTGACGGCGTTGGGCAACGATATCTTTCGTTTTTTCGGTCTGGGTTGCCGGAACGTTTCCAAACTATATGTGCCGGTGGATTATAAGTTCGATGATTTCTTTTCGGCTCAGGTTGACCATGCCGACGTCATGAGTCATAACAAGTACATGAACAACGTGGACTACAACAACACGGTGTTCCTCATGAAGGGCTTGCCGTTCCTTTCCAACAACTTCTTACTTGTTCGTGAAGACACGGCCGTCGCTTCTCCGATCGGCGTAGTACACGTGGAACGCTACGCGTCTCTACCGGCTCTTGCGTCACACTTGCATGATCAGGCTGAAAAACTACAATGCGTTGCCTGCGCAACTACGACAGAAGAAGTTTTGAAAGCTGGAATGCCCGACATCTTACCCTTTGTCCGCTTCGGCAATACCCAGTTCCCATCCCTCTGGGACTACGCCGATGGCGTCGATACGGTAGATTTCCTGTTGAGATTAGCCTGAAGAGCGCTTTAAAATGAGGTCGGATACAGAAAAAGCAAATGTCAATCGTGATTCAGGAATAATCTGTAATTAGTAATTAGTAACTAGTAACTAGTAACTAGTAACTAATCCTTAATTACCAATTACCAATTACCAATTACCAATTACTAATTACTAGTTACTAGTCTCCATACCCCCCAATAAAATGAAACAGCCGTCCCCAACGTACTTTGTTGAAGAACGATGCGTTGCGGTCCAGGCTCATCCAGATCATGACGGCTTTACCCACTACGTGGTCTTCGGGAACAAATCCCCAAAAGCGTGAGTCGGCCGAATTGTGGCGGTTGTCGCCCATCATGAAATAGTAATCCATCTTGAAGGTGTAGCTCGTTGCCGGGCTCCCGTTGATGATGATCTGTCCGTTCCGCTCCTCGAGTTTGTTCCCTTCGTAGTCGGCGATGACCTTTCGGTACAGCGCTATGTTCGTGGAGTCAATTTTGATGGTCGCGCCTTTTTTCGGTATCCAGAGCGGTCCGAAATTGTCGACGTTCCAGCCGTAGCGGGGATCGAACGGGAAAATGAAATCCTGATAAGCCGATTTAGGGATCAGATTTTGCTCCACCAGTTTCACGTTGCCGAAGTGCTTCATTTCTTCAGCGCCCGTTTTCGTCATGTGGAAACTGTATTCGACCGGTGATATCTGCTCACCGCTCTGGCGCAAGCCGAGTCGTTGAACGGCCTGTTCGCTGAAGCCTGTCCCGTCTGTGATGACGTGGTAGCTGGATTGGGCATTCTCCGGTAACGGCTGCTGCTGACCGTCGATGTAGACCTGTTGATCCCGGATCTCGATGGTGTCGCCGGCAGTGCCGACACAGCGCTTGATGTAGTTCTCCTTCTTGTCGACGGGTCGTCCTTCATTTTCGGCGGGCCAGTTGAAAACGACACAATCTCCCCGGTGTACGCTACCGAATCCCGGAAGGCGGTGGTAACCGATCTTGATCCATTCGAGGTAGGATTTGCCGCCAACCAACGGCAGGGTATTGTGTGCGAAAGGAAACGAAAGGGGTGTCATCGGTACCCGTGCGCCATAGCTGACCTTACTCACAAACAAGAAGTCGTCGACCAGGAGTGATTTCTCCATGGATGGAGTAGGGATGGTATAGGCTTCGATCAGGAAGGTCCGGATGATCGTGGCCGCAATGACCGCGAAGATGATGGCGTCGATCCATTCACGTGTGGCGGACTTCCGTTGCCCGGGTTTGGGTTTGAGCAGGAACCAGACACCGACGGTGAAAATGCCGAAGACAATGTCTTTGATAAGGTCCCAATTGATGCGGAATCGTGCCATAATGAATTGTTTTTCGCGTGGAGCGAATTGTTAACGTGCGAAGGTAGCCCCGCCTTGCCCCCTTGGCGGTTAATAGGGTGTTAAAATTTTCACATCAAAGACTTAATAAGTCCTTCATGCCAAATACCCCACGCTTGCCTACGACCCATTCGGCAGCCATCAGGGCACCTGTGGCGAAGCCGGTCCGGTTGTAGGCTTTGTGGATGAGTTCCAGTTCATCGGCGTCGGAGACGTACTTCACCAGGTGGGTGCCCGGTACTTCGTCTTCCCGGGAAGAAAACACCGGTAGCTCGCCTTTACTTTCCGGACCTGCGGCAACGCTTTCATCGTGCCGATAGGCGTGCCAGGCGTGCAACCGGTCCATTCGACTGACGATCTGCTCGGCCAGAGAGATGGCGGTACCGCTCGGTGCGTCGAGCTTTTGCAGGTGGTGGGTTTCGTGAATGTAAACTTCTCGATAAGCCGGTTGACGATTCATGAGCTCTGCCAGCCGTTCGTTTACAGCAAACAAGAGGTTGACTCCGATGCTGAAGTTGGAGGCTGTAAAAAGGGTGTGTCCGCCCAGTTTACAGCGAGCATCCACATCCGCTTTGTGCTCGTACCAGCCGGTGGTACCGCAAACGACCGGGATGCCTGCCTCGAAACACCGGTAGATGTTCGCGACCGCCGCATCGGGTTGCGTAAACTCGATCGCAACCTGTGCAGCCCGTAAAGTTTCGGGTGTGAGCGCGGCGATCTCCTCACGGTCAACTTTGAGCACGATCCGATGCCCGCGTTCTTCCGCCAGCCGTTCGATGGTTTTGCCCATCTTACCGTATCCGATCAACGCGATATTCATGGTTCAGGGTAGTGTTAAGGTGAATCGAAAACCGGCCGCGGGAACGGCTTGCCGGCTGTCCAGCAATCCCGGACGGATGGATAACGACAACTGGTCGGAGACGTCAAAGTCGCGCAGTTGGGAGTCCACGTAGGCGTCGACGATGTTCAGGACGTACACCACGCCGCCCAGGATATAACAGAGATCCCGGTTACGGCGATAGTAATCCTTCCGGACCTGGAGGTCGCTGGCACTCAGTCGGGGATACGCGTCAACGGTCAGGGGGTCCGTATCGATCCTCGCAGCATAGGCGCTTTTGTAGTCCTTGTAATACTGCTGATTGGTACCTGCGAAGTATACGAGTGCACCAAGTCCGCCATAGAGAATCGGCAACTTCCAGTATTTCTTGTTCATGATCTGTCCTGCGCCCGGAAGCAGGGCCGATGATAGCGCGGCACGGTTGGCCCGCCTGTTTTGAAGAACAGATAGTGAATCCTGTTCCGTCCGTTCTTGTGCCGAAGCCTGCAAGGCAGACAGGATGACGAGCAGCAAAAGCAGGGAAGCGGAGAAGGGTCGGAATGCCGGGAACGGCGATCGGAAAGAAATCCTGCTTGCCGTCATCCGGAAGATCAATAGTTCAACAGTTCGAGGATGCGGTTAAGGTCTTCGTCGCTCCCGAAGGGAATGGTGATCTTACCGGAACCGTCTGACTGGTGGCTTAGCTGAACTTTGGCGCTGAAGTGACTCGAAAGAACCTTTCGGATCTTTTCATATTCGAACTGTTGTTGTGAGGCGGAGCGACCGGAACCTGATGCGCCCTGACTTTCACGCTGGCTTCGTTTTCCGGAAGCCTGACGGGCACGTTCTTCCACGTCGCGAACACTCAGTTGCTTTTCCAGGATTTCCTTGAAGAGCAGCAACTGATGGCCGATATCCTCCACGCCCAAAATCGCTCGTGCATGGCCCATCGTAATCCGGTTATCGCGCAAGGCTGCCTGGATCTCCGGCGGAAGCTTTAGCAGGCGAACGAAGTTGGTGACGGTGGTACGGTTTTTCCCAACCCGTTCGCTGAGTTGTTCCTGAGTAAGGCTACATTCTTCGATCAGTCGCTTATAGCTGATGGCAACATCGATGGGATTGAGATCCTGGCGCTGGATGTTTTCCACCAAGGCCATTTCCAGCATGCCCTGGTCGTTCGCTACCCGGATGTAGGCGGGGATGGCTTCCAGTCCCGCCAGCTTGGATGCACGGAAACGCCGTTCGCCGGAAATGATCTGGTACTTATCGTAGCCGAGCTTGCGGACCGTGATCGGCTGGATGATGCCCTGTTCCTTGATCGATTGGGAAAGCTCTTTCAGTTCCTCCGGCTTGAACTCCGTGCGGGGTTGGAAAGGGTTCGGTTCGATCTGCTCCAGTGGAATGACGGCCACGGATCCCACTACGCCGGTTGGCGTGGGGGCATTGGCACCTGATGAGCGGGTCGTGACGTCGGTTTCGGCGCTTTCGAGCAGGGCGCTCAGTCCGCGACCCAGTGCGCTGCGTTTGTTATTGCTCATCGGTCACCGGTATTTTCTTGTCCGACTCCTTGATCTTCGTCAGGTTGTTCTTCTGCAGGATCTCGCGGGCCAGGTTGAGGTAGTTGACCGAACCTTTGCTCGTCGCGTCGTGCATGATGATGGTCTGACCGAAACTCGGCGCTTCGCCCAACTTGGTGTTCCGCTGGATGATCGTGTCGAATACCATCTGCTGGAAATGGGTTTTCACTTCTTCCACCACCTGGTTGCTGAGCCGCAGGCGTGAATCGTACATGGTCAGCAGGATGCCTTCGATCTCCAGTTCCGGGTTCAGGCGGCTCTGCACGATCTTGATCGTGTTGAGCAGTTTACCCAGACCTTCCAGGGCGAAATACTCACATTGCACCGGAATGATCACCGAATTCGCCGCCGTCAGGGCGTTGATGGTAATGAGACCCAGCGATGGAGAACAGTCGATGATGATGAAATCGTACTGGTCTTTCACCTGTTCGAGCACTTCTTTCATCTTCTTTTCCCGGTTCGGCAGGTGGATCATTTCGATCTCAGCGCCTACCAGGTCGATGTGCGAAGGGATGAGGAAGAGGTTCGGGGTGGTGGTCTTCTGGATGATGTCCTTCGGATTCACCTCGTTGATGATGCATTCGTAAATGCTCGTCTTGATCGTCCGCGGGTCGAAGCCTACACCGGAGGTGGCATTCGCCTGCGGGTCGCTGTCGATGAGCAGCGTCTTGAACTCCAGGACCGCCAGGCTGGCGGCCAGGTTCATCGCCGTCGTGGTCTTTCCTACGCCGCCTTTCTGGTTGGCGATGGCTATGATCTTACCCATATCGTGTGTTTCTTCTGTCGTTGACGGTGGAGCAACCGCCGGATCAATGCTCCAGTGTTTGACCTACCTGCATCAGGGTGAGCTGCTTGCCGGCGGAATCGAATTTCTTTTTCGCCTCGTCATGGTCGATCTTGATCATGTCGAAGGTGTCGTAGTGCATTCCGATAATGCGATCGCAGCGGATGAAGTCCGAGGCGATGACGGCATTGTCGATGCCCATCGTGAAGTTGTTCCCGATCGGCAGGAAGGCGAGGTCCATTTTCTTGTAATCACCGATCAGTTTCATGTCGAGGTGCAGTGCGGTGTCGCCCGCATAGTAGAAGTTCCCATCGGGAGTCTCGATCAGGAACCCCATCGGATTGCCGCCGTACGAACCATCGGGTAGGGAGGAACTGTGGACCGCGTTCACACATTTGACCTTGCCGAATTCGAAGATCCAATGGCCGCCAATGTTCATCGGATGGATCCTTTTATAGCCCTTGTTCTGAACCCAGGTACAGATTTCCCAGTTGGAAACAACCGTTGCTCCCGTCTGTTGAGCCAGAGCGATCAGATCCGCCGTGTGGTCGGAATGGCCGTGGGAAACCATGATATAATCCGCCTGGATCTTGCTTGTATCAACGCCGGATGCCAAGGGGTTTTGACTGATGAACGGGTCAAAAAGCAGCTTTTTCCCGTTTATTTCAACCAAAAAACACGAATGGCCGTAGTAGGTAATGCGCATAATCAGTGACCTGCAAAGATAACCGGACTGGAGGTTATAAGTCCTTGAAAGTTACCAACAAAACGTCTAAAAAACGGCCCTTTAGGCCGATAATTGTAACATTCGGCTGTTGATCATTCCGGTAAATGGGAGCAGGCAAGTCGGAAGCGAACACTTATCTTTTTCCAATGACCCCGACGCTGACCGGCATGTCCACTCATTGGATCATCGTATTGGAAGCGGCTTTTTTTGCCGTACTATTTCTTCAATCAGGTTTGGATAAGAAGCTGAATTGGAGGGGTAACCTCGAGTTTCACCAAAGTCATTTCGCGACTTCTCCAGTGGCCCGCTGGAGCCGACCGATGTTAATGCTGTTAACCCTGTTGGAGTTGAGCGCCGGCACGTTATCCGTCATAGCCCTGTTCCTGCAATGGTTGGATCCCGAAAGTCCGATCATTCTTTACGCGTTCTGTTTAGCTGCATTCGTATTTCTCTGCCTGTTCTTCGGACAACGGATCTCGAAAGACTATGCAGGCGCGGCGGCCCTGGTACCCTATTTCATCCTGGCGCTTTTCGGAATACTCGTAGCCGGTTGAACAAGGTCACTGTTTCAGCACGCTGAACAAGGAGTCGAGCGCAGCATTCCTTTCCGTTGGGGTATAGGGATGCTCCGCTTCCCATGCGCTTACCTCTGCGATTCGTTCCGTACCTACCGGGTGAGTACTCAGGAAGCCGGGGATCGAGAGGTCGTGATGCGCTTCCAGTTTCTCGAATAGCGCTCGCATGCCACTCGACGGAATGTCGTTGGCCCTCAGTGTTTCCAGCCCGATCCGGTCTGCTTCGCTCTCGTAGGCCCTGGAGTACGACAGATTGCGCAAGGCATTGGCATTGTCGGCCAAGACGGCCATCACGCCATTGACATCGCTCAAGGCGACCGAGATGAACAGGTATCCTGCCAGGCTGCGGCTGAGGAGTTTCATCGAGTGTCGCTGCGTGACGTGCGCGTTCTCGTGACCTATAAGGGCGACCAATTGTTCCGGTCGGTCAAGCAGTTTCAGGATGCCGCTGTAGACCACGATATTTCCATCCGGTAGTGCGAAAGCGTTTTCTTCCTTGGAAACAACGACGGTAAACTTCGGCTGGCGTTCGGTTGCTGGTAACTTCAATTGGGCCGCGAAAGATCGCAGGGCCTGGGTCTTCACCGAATCGATTTCTTCATCGACGACGAAGCTGTCATAGAAGGTGCTGCCCATGGCCGAATCATAGCGCTCCGGCAACAGGCCGACCGCGCGTTCCGCTATCCACGGAACAGCAAACCAATAGACGAAGGATATCCCGCCGATCAGGAGCAGGGCGATCAACAGATGTAAACCGGTTCCGCCATGCACGAGACGGGAATAGATCCCCAGGTGCCCCTTGCGACGAAGCGCTTGCAGGAGTTCGGCCCGAAAGGGTTCGTCCCGGATCTCCAGCGATTCTTCCGGGTTTTCACCAAATCGCAGACGGAATACTCCCGAAGTGTTTTCAGCTTCCAGATCAGACAGTGGAATAAAGCGCGGGGTTCCGCCTTCATCGTGCAATACGAGCACGTCATGATCCTCCTGGATCACCAACCGGGCGGCCCGCGGAACGGCGTTCTTTCCGTCGAAGTGAAGTGCTTCCGCTCTGACCGACATCAGATCACAAAACCGAAGTCGAGCAGGTCGGAAATATCCTCTCCGGTCGCATCGGTGTATTGGGCTTCGGTTTGTTCCAGCCGGTTGAAGTCGATCGTCCCTTCAGGCTGGATGTTCCTAAACACGAATTGAAGGCTTCGTGTCACAACCCAGGCATATCCCAATCCCAGCGTAAAGATCAGGATCAGGATGTTGACGATCGCCAGACCGAAAATGCCCCCGCCGGTGATGGTCGAACGGAACTTTACCTCCCGTTCTTCATCGTGCAGGCTGAGGTTGTTGACATAATAGTTGAACAGGTCACGCTGCCACCAGGCAAAGTAGATGCCTAAGGTCAGAATGGTCAGGAGGTAGCCCTTCAGGTTCAGGACAAAGTAGTCGCCTCCGTTTCCTTTGTAGCGGAATTTCATGTTACCGAACCGTACATTGTTGAGTACGTAATTCCGGAGGTTCATGCTCATCCAGGCTCCGTAGATGCCGAAAGTAATGACGGTGAAGAATATCCACTTGAAGAAATTCACGAACAATTCGTTGCGGTCGCCCCGGTAGCCGAAGCGAATGCCGCGCCAGGAGGTACGCGACATGCGATAGCGGTAGGAGCCGTGAATGGCCAACGGGATCAGGGCGAAGAGGCCGGCATATAAGATGATCAGTCCCAGTAACGGATGGTTGGTAAAGGCGCATCCGAGAAAGGCGGCCATCAATACGCCGAAGATGATCAGGGCTTTGATGAACCCTTTGAACATTTCCTTGCCGGTGCCGTGGAAGGTGAATCGGTTCTCTTCAAATTCCGTCGCCCCGTAAAGGAACTGGAGTTCGCGCGCCTTCGCCCAGGGATAATACAAGCCGAGCGTGATGACGGTCAACAGCCAGTTGACGATGGTGATGCCGAAATATTCCCCGCCGTTACCGGAGAAGGACAGACGATAGTTGCGGGTAGGAGGTGGCGCCAGGTTGGAGCCGGCATCGGAGGTGGGGACGTTTTCCATGGTGAAAGTGTGGAGTGGGGTGTAGCGGAAATATAAAAGCCCCCTGATCGGGGGCTTGGGAAGGGTTGATCCGAATTACTTACCGAGGTCGTCGAAATCGACATCCGAGTAGGAACTGTTACCGGACTGATTGTGATGATGCACCGGTGGTTCGGGTTGAACGGTCACGACATGGTTCATCGCTTCCCGCATGCCGTCCATGAACTTGTCAAAATCTTCCCGGTAGAGAAAGATCTTGTGCTTCTCGAAGAACGGATTTCCATCATCTCCGATCCGCTTCTTGCTCTCGGTGATCGTGATGTAATACTCGTTGGATCGCGTGCTCTTTACGTCAAAAAAGTAAGTCCGTTTTCCGGCACGCACGGATTTGGAAAACACTTCTTCGCGGTGATGATTATGCTCCGACATACGGGCAGTTGTGTAAGGGTTTGAGCAAAAATAGAAAATAAATCCAATGCGCAAGGACGACTTTCCGGCCGGTTGGCCTCATAGTTTATCGCGCAGGAAATAGCCCGTATGGTTGCCGTCCGCCTTGGCCAGTTCGTCGGGAGTCCCTTCGAAAACGACCTGCCCGCCATTGACCCCGCCTTCCGGTCCCATGTCGATCACCCAGTCGGCGCATTTGATCACGTCCGGGTTATGTTCAATGATGATCAAGCTGTTACCCTGCTCCAGGAGCATGTCGAAGGCCAGTAAAAGCTTCCGGATATCGTGAAAGTGCAAGCCGGTCGTGGGTTCGTCAAAGATGAACAGGGTATGGTCGTGGGAGTTGCCTTTTCCCAGAAAGGAGGCCAGTTTGATCCGCTGGGCTTCCCCGCCGCTCAGGGTGCTCGACGATTGTCCGAGTTTCACATAACCCAGCCCGACATCCTGCAACGGCTTCAGTTTAGAGGCGATCTTTCCGTCGTTTCCAAAGCTCTTGATCGGTGAACTGAAGAACTCGATGGCTTCGTCGACGGTCATATCGAGCAGGTCGGCTACGTTTTTTCCCTTGTAGCTGACATCCAGGATCTCCTGCTTGAATCGCTTGCCGCCGCAGTTCTCGCAAACCAGGTGGATGTCGGCCATGAATTGCATTTCGATTGTCACCTGTCCTTCGCCTTCACACACTTCGCACCGACCGCCTTCCACGTTGAAAGAAAAATGCGCCGGCTTATACTTTCTGGCCCGCGAGAGGGGGAGGTCGGCATACAAAGCGCGGATTTCATCGTACGCTTTGACATAGGTGACCGGATTGGACCGCGAAGATTTACCGATCGGGTTCTGGTCTACCAGCTCTACGGCGGAAAGCTTGTTGTAGTCGCCGCTGATCTTATCATACAAGCCGCTTTCATCACCAAATCCTCCATGGATCTTTTTTAAAGCGGGGTAAAGTACTTTCCGGACAAGGGAGGTCTTTCCGCTACCGCTCACGCCGGTCACCACCGTCATAAGGCCCAGCGGAAATTTCACAGAAATGTTTTGCAGGTTGTTTTCCCGGGCGCCTTCCACCTTGATGTAGTTCGAGGCTTTACGACGACGGTAAGGAAGCGGAATCCGTTCCTGTCCGCTGAGGTACTTGCCGGTATAGCTACGCGCTTCCGCGGCGATTTTATCGACCGTTCCGGAATACACCAGTTCGCCGCCAAGCCGTCCCGCATCCGGGCCGATATCGATCAGGTGATCGGCTGATCGCATGATCTCTTCGTCGTGCTCCACCACCACCAGGGTATTCCCGACATCCCGCAGACTCAGCAAGACCTGGATCAGGCGCTGCGTGTCACGCGGATGCAGCCCGATGCTGGGTTCATCCAGGATGTACATGCTGCCCACCAGGCTGCTGCCCAGCGAGGTGGCGAGATTGATGCGCTGCGATTCACCGCCGGAAAGGGTATTCGACAGGCGGTTGAGCGTCAGGTATCCGAGTCCGACATCGCTGAGGAATTGCAAGCGATTGGTGATCTCCAGCAGGATGCGGCGGGCTACTTCCTGTTCGTAGGAATTCAATTGTAATTCGCGAAAAAACCGAAGACTTTCACTCACCGGCATCAACACGATGTCGGTGATCGAGCGGCCGGTGATCTTGACATAGGTCGCGTCCTTTCGCAGCCGGGTTCCCCGGCATTCCGGACAGGTGGTTCGTCCGCGATAACGGCTGAGCATCACCCGGTACTGGATCTTATACGTCTGGGTCTCTACCCAGTCAAAGAACTCGCGGATACCTTTGAAGTACTTGTTTCCGCTCCACAAGAGCGCACGCTCTTCCGATGTCAGTTCAAAGACCGGACGGTGGATCGGGAAATCAAACTTGTAGGCGGTTTTGACCAATTGATCGTTCCACTCGCGCATCTTCTCGCCACGCCAGCAAACAATCGCGCCTTCGTACACCGACAAGCTCTTGTCCGGAATGACCAAATCCTCGTCGATACCGATCACGGATCCGAAGCCCTCGCATTTTTTACAAGCGCCATAGGGGTTGTTGAAAGAGAAAAGCGCGGTGCTCGGTTCTTCGAATTCAAGACCGTCGAATTCGAACCGATTGGAGAAATCATGCTCGCTGGCAGTCCCATTCTCCGGCTGAACGAGGATCTTACAACTGCCGTGGCCCTCGTAAAAAGCCGTTTGCACGGAATCGGCTATGCGCGATCGGTTGGCGTCGTTGTCGGATTCCAGTGCGAATCGATCGATCAGGACCCACAAATGCGGAGCAAAGCGCGGTCCGCTGTGTTCGGCGGGTAATTCCTGTTTCTTTTTCCGGCCGGTTGCTTTAACCAGCGCTGTTTGGATACCCAGCGATTCGGATAGCTGACGCAGAAAGAGCGCCTGATCCGGTTGCAGCAATTCTTCGATCCGGTGAATGTCCTGGTTGACCTGCAACCGGCTGTAGCCTTTTTGCAACAGCACGTTACATTCTTCTTCCAGTGTTCGGCCGGGATGGAGCAGGAGCGGGGCGAACAACTGCGCCCGGGTACCTTGCGGGAAGGCAATCAGGAAATTCACGACATCATCCACACTGTGTCGTCTTACTTCCTGTCCGCTGACCGGTGAATAGGTGTGTCCGATCCGTGCAAAAAGTAATTTCAGATAATCGTAGATCTCCGTTGAAGTCCCGACGGTCGAGCGCGGATTCCGGGTATTGACCTTTTGCTCGATCGCCACCGCAGGGGAAATGCCTTTGATGTAGTCCACATCCGGCTTGTCCATCCTTCCGATGAATTGCCGCGCATAAGAACTCAGGCTTTCGACGTAGCGTCGCTGCCCTTCGGCATAAAGCGTGTCGAACGCCAGGGACGACTTCCCGGATCCCGAAAGCCCGGTGACCACCACGAATTGGTTGCGTGGTATCGCTACATCCAGGTTTTTCAGGTTGTGGACACGTGCACCTTTTATTACGATAAAATCCCG
>WBZP01004369.1_pt1 | contig 12453 bp, 11 predicted proteins | sample 5204301 | NCBI WGS metagenome assembly WBZP01 (sample SAMN12412401, study PRJNA552823) | activated sludge metagenome | isolation source: activated sludge from nitrification reactor of wastewater treatment plant... | place: USA: Pennsylvania | collected 2017
TCCAAAATCGTCACGGGCCACTTCGACCCCGGCCGGCGCACCTGGACCGAACGCCTGCTGAGCGCGCTCCAACGGCGGGACTGGCGCAGGCCGTGGCGCAGCAAAGCTGGCTCCCGCCGGCAATAGTTAGCACCTTCCAGCTAAGCACCCCCCTCGCCAGCATGGAACGCGTCCGCAGAGGGGTAGGCGGAGGACGTCAATCCAAAATCGGCAATCCCCAATCCAAAATCGTCACGGCCCGTACTCCTCACGGCCGCCAGCCTCCGCCACCCCGGTCAGCCGCGCCGGGATCCAATCCGAAAGCAGCTCGTCGATGCGGTCCTTCGCCTGGATGAGCGAGTGGCCCGCCTCCGCGTAGAGGACGATCCGCTTCGGCTCGAGCGCGCGCCGGTAGATGTCTTCGCTGGCCTCGTGGCTGAGCACGCTGTCGCTCATGCCGTGGACAAGCAGGAGCGGCCGGTTCAGGCCCTCCACCTGGCGCGTGCCGTACAACTGCGGCGACATCGAGACCACGCCACGCACCATGTCGTGCAGCTCGCCCGCCTTGATGACGACCGCGCCACCGAAGCTGTGCCCCACGAGGACAAGGTCGGTGGCGCCGATGCCCTTCATGAACGAGCACCCTGCGAGGACATCGAGCACGCACTCTTCGAACTCGTTGGGCTTCCGGTACTCGATCCGCAGCACCGTCACCTTCGCGGGTGAGAGGAGCAACGGCAGGCGCGCATAGAGTCTGTCGGCGGGGCCATCCAGCCCGCCCATCGCGCCGCCCACGCAGATGACGGCGGTGGTGCCTCCTTCGAAAGGGTGCAGCACACCTTCGATCGGCCCCCGCGTGGTCTCGAGACGGACACGCAGCGCGCCCGAATCATCGAGCGGTTGAGCGCCGACGCGGAGGAGGCGGAGGTCGAGATCCTGCGCCGGCGCTTCGGCCGGCTCATCCCACATGTTCCCAGGCACGTCTGTACTATACGGTGAGGGCGGGGGCGGCGGATTCATGGTTCATGTGCCATGAAGTTCCCGTTGGCTTAGCGCCTGCTAGGATGAGCCAAATCCCGGGTCATGGCCCCCGCCGCAAGGACAGCGCCAGGGAGGTACGGTCACAGCATGTGCGGTATTTCCGGCATCCTGCGCGCTGACGGCGAACCCGTGCCCTCCGGCCTGGTCGACGCCATGGTGGCCACCATCCGCCACCGCGGCCCTGACGGCGAAGGTACCTACTTCGCCCCCGGCATCGCGTTCGGCCACACTCGGCTCGCGATCATCGACCTCTCGGCCGCATCGGATCAGCCGTTCATCGATGACGAAGCCGGCCTCGCGCTCAGCTTCAACGGCGAGATTTACAACTACATCGAACTGCGCGCGGAATTGAAGGCGCTCGGCCACCAGTTCCGCTCGGCTGGCGACACCGAGGTGCTGCTCCGGGCCTACGAACAGTGGGGCGCCGAGTGCCTCCCGAAGCTGAACGGCATGTTCGCGTTCGCCCTCTGGGACAACCGCAAGCGCACCCTGCTCCTCGCCCGCGACCGGTTCGGCGAAAAGCCGCTGTACATCGCGCGGTCCGAGAAGGGCCTCATCTTCGCCAGCGAAATGAAGGCGATCCTCGCCATCCGCCCGGACCTGCGCGAACCCAACCAGCGCGCGATCTACCGCTACCTCGCCCGCGGTGACCTCGACCTCGACCATGAGAGCTTCTTCAAGGGCATCGAGAGCCTTCCTGGCGGCTGCTATCTCCAGATCGACGGGCAGGGCCGCGGCGACGTGAAGCGGTACTGGGAACCGCGCGGCTGCACGGTGCCAGCGACCCACGCCGAGGCCGTCGAACGCTTCCGCGAGATCCTCTTCGACAGCGTGCGCATCCGCCTGCGCAGTGACGTGCCGGTGGGGAGCAGCCTCAGTGGCGGCATCGACTCGTCCAGCATCGTCTCCACCATCCACGCCGAAAAGACCACCCAGACCGTCCACCAGAAGACGTTCAGCGCGCGCTTCCACTCCAAGGCGCACGACGAAGGCCGCTTCATCGAAGTCGTCACCTACCGCGTCGAAGCCGACTCCCACGAAGTTTGGGTCGAACCGGAGAAGTTCATCGACGAGTTCGAACTGCTCCAGTACCACCAGGAAGAGCCCATCGCCAGCGCGAGCCCGTTCGCCCAGTGGCTGGTGATGCGGCTGGCGAGGGATAACGGCACCACCGTCCTCCTCGACGGCCAGGGCGCGGACGAGATCCTCGCCGGCTACGACCAGGCGCACGGCATGTTCCTCGCCCACTGGCTGCGGCGCGGCCGCATCGACAAAGTGGTGCGCGAGCTGGGCCACTTCGGCCAGCGCTACCACTCCCTCAGGGAGCCGGCCCAGTTCGCCGCCTATTACTCGCTCCCCGAGGGGCTGCGGGACGGCCTCGTCGAGCGCTACTACCGCTCTGCCTCCGTGGTCACGCCAGAGATGCACGAAGCGTATGCGCCGGCCCACGTGGAGGCGCCCAAACCGTTCCCTGACCGGCTGCGGAACGAGCTCGTGCGCTGGCAGACCACCACCCAGCTGCCGGAATTCCTGCGCTATGCGGACCGCAACAGCATGGCCTTCAGCCGCGAGGTCCGGCTCCCCTTCCTCGACCACCGGCTCGCCGAATTCTGCTTTGGCCTGCCGCCGGACCTGCTGCTCAGCGGCGCCACAACGAAGGTCATCCTTCGCGAGGCGATGCGCGGCATCGTCCCCGACAGGATCCTCGACCGCAAAGACAAGCTGGCCTACGCGCCGCCGCAGCGGCAGTGGAACCACGGGCCGCTGAGGCCATGGATCGTCACGATGCTGCAGCGCGCCTCCCGCCGCGCCGAGATCTTCAACCCCGAGGCCGTGGCCGGCGTCCAGGCCCGCTTCGAAGGCGGCGGCGACGACACCCTCGCCTGGCGTATTGCCAGCACCGAGGCCTGGTTCGCTTCGGCGATCGACCGTCCGAGACTGTCTGAGGCGGCACGGGCAGAAATAAGCCCAATAAGCTGGTAATCTCGCTGATTGCAGCGAATACGGTCTCGAACGCCGTTCGGGTCCGCCAAAATCCGCATCACACTGAGAGGAACGTTTCCACATGGCAATTTCTTTCGAGGGCCAGGTCGCACTGGTCACCGGCGCGGGGGCAGGCCTCGGCCGCGCCTACGCGCTCGACCTCGCCGCCCGCGGCGCCAAAGTCGTCGTCAATGACCTCGGCGGTGACCCCCACGGCCAGGGCGAAAACCGCGCGGCCGCCCAGAAGGTGGTCGACGAGATCAAGGCGGCCGGCGGCGAAGCCACCCCGAACTACAACTCCGTCGCAGACTACGACGGCGGCTTCAACATGGTGAAAACCGCCATCGATACCTACGGCCGCCTGGACGTGGTCATCTGCAACGCCGGCATCCTGCGCGACATCGCCTTCCACAACATGAGCGAAGACGACTGGGACAAGGTGTTCGCCGTCCACATCAAGGGATCGTTCACGGTCCTTCGCGCCGCCTGGCCGGTGTTCCGCCAGCAGTCCTACGGCCGCGTCATCCTGACCACGTCGTCGTCGGGCATTTACGGCCAGTTCGGCCAGGCCAACTATGGCGCTGCCAAGACCTCCATGCTCGGCCTCATGAACGTCCTCAAGCAAGAGGGCGCGAAGTACAACGTCAACGTCAACACGGTCGCCCCGGTGGCGGGCACCCGTCTCACCCAGACGGTCATGCCGCAGGAGATGGTTGACCGGCTGAAGCCGGACCTGGTTGCTCCGGCCGTCGTCTACATGGCCTCGAACGAGTGCCAGGACAGCGGACTGATCATCGAAGCGGGCGCCGGCAACTTCAACCGCGCGGCGATCGTGAAGGGCCCGGGCCTGCAGCCCGGCATGGCAGACGTGAAGACCGCCGAATGGTGCCAGGAGAACTGGGCCGCGATCACCAGCCTCGAAGGCGCCGAGCCCATGTGGCGCACCGGCCAGACGCTCAAGGCCTACCTTGCCGAGAAGGCCAAGGGCTAAACCCGGCCGCCGGTACCGAAACGGAACAGGGAGGCGAGCATGCTCGCCTCCCTGTTTCGTTGCTCTCCGCCCGGCGCAACCGGCCAATGCCCCTCTGAACGGCACCCTGATCCCGTTTCCCGGTACCAACCCTCAAAAACCGCCCATGGTTCCCTGGCCCGAACCCACGACCACATCTCCCCTCTCCCGCGACGATAGGAGTCGGGAGAGGGCAGGGGGTGAGGGCAGATCCGCCAGGCGTTCAACTGTGGTTATGGCCTGAGAGCGCGCCAGCTACCCCGCGTGGCGATTCCGGTTGCGCGCTTCCTTGTACGCGTCTGCGAAGTCCTTCATCTCGCCGCCCGGGTAGTAGTCCTTCACCAGTTGCTGGCGCAGGCCACGCGAGTCCGCGGTCACGCCGCGCTGGCTCGGCAGCGCTCGCGGCCGTTCCGGGACGAGGTCTCCGCCCGCCACGCTGAGGAAGTCCAGCGGGCCCCGGAACCGGGTGGCGTCATATTCAACGGCATTGACTTCGACGCCGACGTAGAGCGGCACCTTGACGCTGGAGGTGGACTTCAGCGGCCGGTTGCTCACCGCCAGCACGAGACGGTCCGCGTACAGCCCTGCCTGCCGGCCGCTGCACTGCAGGAGGGTAACCGCGAACGTCGACTCATCGAGCCGGGCGACGAAGTCCGAGGCGCGCGTGATACGCCCGAGCGTCTCGACTACGTGTTCGATGGCCAGCTTCGCCGTCCCCGCGCCCCAGGACCCGCGCATCTCCTCGAACTGGCTGACCCGGACGACTGCCAGGGTCAGCGCATGGGAATATCGCTCCGACCGGGCGATGTCTCGAGACAGCGTGTCGATAAGCTGAGCCCGCGTTGGCAGCCCGGTGGCGGGGTCGGTCCCGGCGTTGTCTCGCCCACCAGAGGCTTCACGGTGCGACGGCGAGAGCGCGCGGACACCCTGGACGACGAACGCGCTCAATCCGGCGGTCGAGGCCATCAGGATCAGACCGATCGTCCCCGAGTAGCGGAGCGCGACACCGCCCTCGGCGATGAGCAGGATGAGTACCAGGACCAGGACCGCCCGCCGGGTGATGGCGTAGCGCCGTTCGGGGCCCTCCGGGATCTCTACGACGTTTCGGAACCACTGGCGCAACGTACGGCTCATCACACCTTCCAGCGGACCACGTTCGTCCGCGCGTTCGGAGGAATTATCGACGGCGAAAGAGTTGATGATGGTAGACGGCCGGTGACATCTGGTGAGGGTTCCGTGGCGTGAACGTGAACGATGTTGCCGAGGGGTTGCCCTACGGTACCGTTGCGTACCCCCCGCGTCCGGTGTAGCTTCCTCCTCTGAACATTGCTGTTCGGGATCGCTGGGGGTGCCCTCGCGGGCTGAGATCAGACCCCTTGAACCTGACCACGTTTATACGTGCGGAGGAAAGCGATTGGAACCGCCGCACCTCAGTGCGCGGAGTCCGGCTTTCCGGGCTCCTTTTGTTTGCCCGGAGACGCCACCCGGCCCTCGGGCAGCCAGAAGGAGTCCGTCTCTTGAAACGGCTAGCCCTGCTTCCTCTCGTCCTTCTCGCGCTCTTCGCCTCCGTCGCCGCCGCCGCCTGCGGCGCTGACGACGGTTCCGGCGGAGACACCCTCACCGTCGTCACACACGATTCGTTCAACCTCAGCGAAGACCTCATCAAGCAGTTCGAAAAAGACAACGGCGTCACCGTGAAACTGCTCCCCAGGGGCGACGCCGGCGCCATGCTCACCTCGCTCATCCTCACGAAGAAAAACCCCGAGGGCGACGTGGCTTTCGGCGTCGACAACACGCTGCTTTCGCGCGCCCTCAAGGAAGGCGTCTTCGAGGCCTATTCCTCGCCCGCCCTCGCCAGAGTCCCCGCCGAGTACCGCGCCGAAGGCTCCGGCGAGGTAACCCCGGTCGACTACGGCTACGTCAACTTCAACTACGACATCAAGAAGCTCCAGGACCTCAAACTCGAAGCGCCCAGGAAGCTGGAAGACCTCCTCGATGCGAAGTACAAGGGCCTCGTCGTCGTCGAAAACCCCGCCTCGTCCTCTCCCGGCCTCGCCTTCCTCATCGCGACGGTGGACTACTTCGGCGAAGACAAGTACCTCGACTGGTGGCGCGGCATGCGCGCCAACGGCCTCGTGGTCGTCGATGGTTGGGAGACGGCGTACAACACCAACTTCTCGCTCCACGGCGGCGCGCAGCCCATCGTCCTGAGCTACGCCACCAGCCCCGCCTTCGAACAGCTCTTCGCCGACCCACCCCGTGCCGACGCCCCCACAGCCAACATCCTCGCCGACAAAGCCGTCTTCCGGCAGGTCGAATACATCGGCCTCCTGAAAAACGGCAACAACCAGGCGCTCGCGAAAAAATTCATCGACTTCATGCTCAGCGTGCCCGTCCAGGAAGATATCCCCGGCCAGATGGCCGTGTACCCCGTGAACAGCGACGCGAAGGTCCCCGAAGCGTTCACCTCGTTCTCGAAAGTGACCGTCGCCCCGGCAAACGTCTCCTCGTCCACCATCGCCGAAAAGAGCCGGCAGTGGATCGATGACTGGACGCGCGTGGTGGTCCGGTGAACCTCGGGCGGTGGCAGCGGCCGGCGTGGCTGGGACTCCCGGCGCTGCTCCTGCTTGCGGTCTTCCTCGTCTACCCGCTCCAGGAAATCCTCCGCATATCTTTCGGCCGTGACGAAGGCATCGGCCCGCTCTTCGAAGACTCCTACTTCTTCGGGCGGCTCTGGTTCAGCGCCTGGCAGGCGGCGGTCTCGGCTGCCCTTTCGATGGCCCTGGCCCTGCCGCTCGCCTGGCTCTTCGCCTGCCACAACTTTCCCGGGAAGCGCACGGTGGAGGCTGTGCTCCTCATCCCCTTCGTGCTCCCCACCATCGTCGTCGCTGTCGCCTTTTCGGCGCTGATCGGCCCGAACGGCACGCTGAACGACCTCGTCGTGAAGCTTCCCGGCATCGAATCGCCCCCCATCCATCTCATGAACACCCTCTGGGCCATCCTGCTGGCGCACGTGTTCTACAACGTCGCGTTCTCAGCGCGGATCATCGCCTCAAGCTGGCGCGCCATCGACCCTCGCACCGAAGACGCGGCCGCGATGCTCGGGGCCGGGCCGTTGCAGAGCTTCGTCCGCGTCACCCTGCCCCAACTGCGCAACGGCATCCTCGCCGCCGCTTCTCTCACTTTCCTGTTCTGCTTCACCAGCTTCGGGGTCGTCCTCATCCTCGGCGGGCCCCGCTACAGCACCCTCGAAACCGAGATCTACCGCGAATCCCTCTTCCTCTTCCGGCTGCCCGTAGCGGCGGCCCTCGCGCTCCTGCAGATGCTCGTTACCTTCGCTGCAATCGCCGTGAACACGCGGCTCCAAACGCTCGCGCCCGCACAGTCGGCCGGCCGGCGGGTCACGCCCTTTACGCGTGCCTCCCTCGCCGGTGCGCTCACGGTGCTGGCTGTGGCCACCCTGCTCACCGCCGCCCCGCTCGCGGCCCTCGTCGAACGCTCGTTTCACGCCGGCGCGGGCTATTCCTTTTATTACTACGGCCTGCTCGATGAGAACGCCCGCGGCCAGGTCCTCTTCGTCACCCCGCTCAAGGCGGTGCGAAACTCCCTCACCTTCGCCGCGTTCACCACCCTTCTTGCCCTGCCTATCGGCGCCGCCGCGGCGCTCGCCGCCGTTCGAGGCCGCTCCACGCTGCTCGAAACCGTCGTCCAGCTCCCGCTCGGCGTCTCGGCGGTAACGCTTGGCCTGGGCTTCCTTATCACCTTCGATGAGCCGCCGCTCAACCTTCGCGGCAGCCCGGCGCTGATCGTCATCGCCCACACGCTGGTCGCCATGCCCTTCGTCGCGCGCACCCTCGCCGCCCGGATGCGAGCCCTCGACCCCGCTCTCCGCGATGCCGCCGCCATGCTTGGCGCGAACCCCCTGGTCACCTTCGTGCGCGTCGAATTGCCCCTGCTTTCGGGCGCGTTCGCCGTAGCAGCCGTCCTCGCGTTCGCGACGTCCATGGGCGAATTTGGCGCCACGCTGCTCATCGCGCGCCCGGAGTACCCGACGATCCCGGTGGCGATCTTCCGTTACCTGGGCCAGCCCGGTGCCACCAACCTCGGCCAGGCCCTAGCGATGAGCACTATCCTCATGGCCGTCACCGCGCTCGCGTTCTTCGCGATCGAACGCGCGGGCGGACGGGATAATCGCTTCTGATGGACGGCCTCGCGCTCACCGGGATCAGCTTCGAGGCGGGCGGGCGCGCCATCCTCCGTGACGTCTCCCTCTCCGTCGCCCCCGGGGAGACGGTGGCCCTCCTCGGGCCAAGCGGCTCAGGCAAGACAACGCTCCTGCGCATGGTCGCCGGCCTGGACCGGCCTTCGGCGGGCGCCGTCAGCTTCGCCGGGGACGACGTCACTGGCCTGCCGCCACATCGTCGCGGGTTCGGCATGATGTTCCAGGACCATGCGCTGTTCCCTCACCTGGACGTCGCCGGAAACGTGGACTTCGGCCTGAAACAGGCCCATTGGGATTCCGCCCGCCGGACCGCCCGGCGCACGGAAGTGCTCGAACTCGTCGGCCTCGCGGGCTTCGAACAACGCACGATCGAGAAGCTCAGCGGCGGTGAGCGCCAGCGCGTGGCCCTCGCTCGGTCCCTCGCTCCCCAGCCCAAACTCCTGATGCTGGACGAACCGCTCGGGTCGCTCGATCGCGGCCTCCGCGAGCGCCTGGCAACCGACCTCCGCTCCATCCTCGAACGCCTCGGCGTGCCCGCCCTCTACGTCACGCACGACCAGTTCGAAGCGTTTACCGTCGCCGGCCGCCTGGCCATCATGAACGAAGGCCGTATCGTCCGCACCGGCGCCCCCCGCGAAGTCTGGGAAGACCCACGCACCGAGTTCGTCGCCCGCTTCCTCGGCATGGACAACATCATCCCGGCCCCCACTCTGGACGGTTTCGCCTCGGCCGCCGGAAATTCGCCGCTTGTCCTCCTCCGCGACGAAGGCGCCACGCTCGACGCCGGCCCCGGCCCCGGCGTCGTTACCGGCACAGTCACCTCCATCCACTTCCAGGGCGCCACCACCGAACTGCGGCTCAGCACAGCCGGCGGCCCGCTGGCGTTCACGTTCTCGTCCAGCCAGGAGCTCCCCGCACTCGGAGAAACAACCCACGTCGCGGTTCCCGGGGCGCAGCCGATTCAGGCTGGCGACGGCCTGCTGTAGGCTGTAACCATGTCGTCGCTGGCATTCTGGAAGGCAGTCGTGGCCGACAAATCGAACTTCCTCGAACGGGTCATAGCGCTCCTCGAATCCAGTGGGTTCCCGTACTGCGTCATCGGCGGCGTCGCGGTCAACGCCTACGCGGAAGTGGCGATTACGAAGTATTTCGACGTATCGGTACGCAGCAACGACTTCGCAGCCGTGGTTGAAAAACTCCACGCGCAATTCGAAATCTCGACCGATGAAACAGAGACAACCATCTTCAGAACCGCCGGGTCAGGGCTGGAAGTGCGCGTGTTCGTTGCAAAGCCAGGCTGGGGCGCCCGCCCGAAATCCTGCCAACGCATGGATGTCTGCGGGTTGCAGCTCCCCGTGGCATCTTCGGACGCCACCGCCAGATTCTGTGCTGAGCGAGCGTCGGACATCCGGCTCAGGAAGTCCCACCGCGCCATAGAAATCTACCATCTCGCACGCCTCGTCGAAGCCTCGCCAGAACTGCTGCCTCTCATTCCGGACACCGTGCGCGAGTCCATGGTCGCATGAACGGCCCCCTCGAAGGCATCCGCGTCCTCGATTTCACGTGGGCCCTCGCCGGGCCCTTCGCCACCATGCAATTCGCCGACCTTGGCGCCGAAGTCGTGAAGGTTGAATACCCGGAGACCCACGAGAAAGAGCGCGGCTTCGGCCCCTACCACGAGGGCATTTCCACCTTCTTCTTCAGCCCGAACCGCGGCAAGAAGGGCATCGCCATCGACCTCAAAGCGCCGGAGGGCGTCGAACTCGTGAAACGTCTGGCGCGCGAGGCCGACGTGGTGACCGAAAACTTCCGCCCGGGGACGATGGACCGCCTCGGCATCGGCTGGCCGGCACTCCGCGAAGCGAACCCCCGCCTGGTCTACGCCGCTCTGAGCGGATTCGGCCAGACCGGCCCGTACAGCCGGATGGTGGCCGTCGACGCCGTTGCCCAGGCCATGGGCGGGACCATGTCGCTCAACGGCGAAGCTGGCGGCCCGCCCATGCGTGTCGGCGTCAGCATCGGCGACATGACCGCCGGCCTCTACCTCGCCATCGGCATCCTCGCCGCCCTCCGCGCCCGCGACGTGACCGGGAAAGGGCAGCTCGTCGACGTCTCCCTGATGGAGTCCCAGATGGCGCTGTGCGAGAACGCCATCGTCCGCCAGAGCGCCTTCGGTGAGGCGCCCAGCCGCCAGGGCAGCCGCCACCCGCTCGTCGCGCCGTTTGGCCCATACCCAACGGCGGACGGCTGGATCGTGATCGCCAACGTGAAGGAGTGGGAGCTGTTCGCCGCGCTCATCGGGCACGACGAGATGGCCGTCGACGAGCGTTTCGCCACCAACAGAGCCCGCCTCGAAAACGTGGACACCCTCGAGGCCGAGCTCGGCGCGGCCATTCGCGCGCGCACCACGGACGAGTGGTTCGCGCTCCTCGAACCGGCGAACGTCTGCGCGCTCGGCAAAGTCAACACCATCGCCGACCTCTTCGATGACCCCCACGTGGCGGCACGCGGCATGCTGGTGGATGTGCCCATGCCCTACGCCAAGCCTGGCAGCTTGAAACTACCGAATTCTCCCCTCCACCTCTCCGCAACGCCGGCCGTCGTCGGTGGCCCCATGCCGGAGCACGGCGGCGACACGGACGAGGTCTTCGAACACTGGCTCGGTATGAAGCCGGACGAAACGGAGTCGCTCCGCCTGCGCGGAATTGTGAAATAACCGGCTGACATTCCCGCCGCCGCGGCGTACGGTGTCAGCGTCAGCTCCGAGCCCACCGGCCCCATCGTGGGAGTCGCGGATGCAGACCGGTAAGGAAAGGGCTTCAGCCATCCTTCGCGCGAAGGAAGAGGAGAAGCCGATGTCCAGCCCCTGGAACCCTGACCAGTACCACCGCTTCCAGAACGAACGCAGCCAGCCCTTCTTCGATCTGCTCGACCTCGTTGAGCCCGCTCCGGGTAGCGAAGTCATCGACCTCGGTTGCGGCACTGGCGAACTCACAAAGATCCTCCGCGAGAAGACCCAGGCACGGACGACTCTCGGCCTCGACAGCTCCGAGACGATGCTCGCGAAGGCGCGGGCCTTCGCCGGCAACGGCCTCTCGTTCGAACAGGGCAACATCGATGGCTTCGAGGGCGCCTACGACATCGTCTTCTCGAACGCGGCCCTCCAGTGGCTGAACGGCCACGAAGCGCTCATCCCGGCCGTCGCCGCCCACGTGAAACCCGGCGGCCAGCTCGCCTTCCAGGTCCCAGCCAACGCCGACCACCCGTCGCACCTGATTGCCCATGCGGTGGCGAAGGAGGAGCCGTTCGCCGCGGCTCTGGACGGATATACGCGCGACTGGCCGGTGCTGCCGCCGGAACGGTACGCCGGGATGCTCGACACCCTCGGCTTCGGCGAACTGCACGTCCGCCTGCAGGTCTATGGCCACCACCTGGAGTCCAGCGAAGGTGTCATCGAGTGGGTCAAAGGCACGTTGCTGACGGATTACGAACGCCGCATGCCGCCTGACCTCTACCAGCGGTACCTCGCGCGCTACCGCGAACGGCTCCTGGCGGACATTGGCGAGCGCGCTCCGTACTTCTACGCCTTCAAGCGCATCCTCGTGCGCGGACGCAAACTGTCCTGATGCGCGTCACCGTGACCCCGGCCTCGCTCGAAGAGAAGCCTGTCCTCTGGCGGCTCCTTCAGCTCTACCACTACGACTTCACCGAGTTCATCGACGACCTGAAGCTCGAGCCGAACGGCGAGTATGCCTACCGCTACCTCGACAACTACTGGGCGCCGGAACCTGGCGAACAACGCCATCCGTTCCTGATCCGAGCCGGTGGCGAGCTCGCGGGGTTCGCCCTCGTGCGTTTCGTGAACAACCACTACGTGATGGCCGAGTTCTTCGTCATGCGGCCCTACCGGCGGCACAACGTAGGCGCGACGGCGGCAAAGGACCTGTTCCGCACCTTCCCCGGCGACTGGATCGTCCACGAAGTGCCGAAGAACCGGCCCGCGCAGGCGTTCTGGCGCCGCGTCATCGACGAGTTCACCACCGGCGACTTCACGGAGAAGGTGGAGGACGACGGCGCGTACACCCAGCGCTTCACCTCGCATTGAAACCTTCAGGCCATCAATCCAAAATCCCTAATCCAAAATCGCTACGCTCGCCCTCGCCCGCGACGGACAGGAGTCGGGAGAGGCAGAATCCCTACCGGGAGGTGAGGGCAGAAT
>WBZP01005780.1_pt1 | contig 12453 bp, 13 predicted proteins | sample 5204301 | NCBI WGS metagenome assembly WBZP01 (sample SAMN12412401, study PRJNA552823) | activated sludge metagenome | isolation source: activated sludge from nitrification reactor of wastewater treatment plant... | place: USA: Pennsylvania | collected 2017
ATGCAGCTTGTAGGGCCGGCCGCTGCCGTCGCTGATCAGGTAGAAGCCCAGTTCGCCGTTGGGGGCCTCGTGCGAGACGTAGATTTCCCCGGCGGGCACCTGTATGCCGTCCATCACCAGCTTGAAGTGGTGGATCAGCGACTCGATCTGGTTGTAGACGAGCTGCTTCTCCGGCAGCATGACCCGCGGGTCCTTCACGCTGACGGGGCCGGGCTTGAGCATCTTCACGCACTGGCGCACCATCGAGATCGATTCGTCGATCTCGCACATGCGCACGTAGTAACGGTCGTAGTTGTCGCCGTTGATGCCTACCGGCACGTCGAAGTCCAGGTCCGCATAGGCCAGGTAGGGCTTGTCCTTGCGCTGGTCCATGGCCAGGCCGGTGGAACGCAGGATGGGGCCGGTGAAGCCCCAATTCAGCGCGTGCTCGGGTGTCATCTTCGCCACGTTGCGCGTGCGGCCGATGAAGATGCGGTTGCGGTCGAGCATGCCGTGGATGCGGGCCACGTAGTCCTCGGTGAACTGCAGCACCTCTTCCAGCCGCTCCAGCCAGCCGTCGGGCAGGTCGCGCGCCAGGCCGCCGATGCGCACGTACGAATAGGTCAGCCGCGCGCCGGTGAGGTGGTTCAGGTGCTCGAAGATGTAGTCGCGCACCGTCATCAGGTACAGGAAGGCGGTCATGCCGCCCATTTCCATCACCGAGGCGGCCACGCAGGTCACGTGGTCGGCGATGCGGTTGTACTCGGACAGCAGCGTGCGCAGCACGATGCAGCGCGGCGTGAGTTCGATGCCCAGCAGTTTCTCCACCGCGTCGGCATAGGCGAAGTTGTTGTTCAGCGCAGAACAGTAGTTGAGCCTGTCCGTGTACGGGATGATATTGTGGTAGGTGTGGTGCTCGGCTTCCTTTTCGAAGCCGCGGTGCAGGTAGCCACAGTGGATGTCGGCGCGCTTGACCGACTCGCCGTCGATCTCGGCAATGATCTGGATGGTGCCGTGCGTGGCCGGGTGCGAAGGCCCGATGTTGACCACGACGTGGTTCGGATCGGCGGCCTCTTCGAGCCAGCTGCTGACGGGGGACTTGAATTCCACGCCGCTCACCTACTTGCGGTAAGGAACAATGGGTTGTTCCTGTTCCATCGGGTAGTCCTTGCGCAGTGGATGGCCGACAAAGCCCTCGTACAGCAGGATGGGTCGCAGATCGGCATTGCCGTCGAAGCGGATGCCGTACATATCGTGCACTTCGCGTTCCATGTAGCGCGCCGAGCCGAACAGGCCAGTCAGCGTGGGCACCACCGGGGCCTCTTCGCTGACCTGCAGCTTCAGGCGGATGCGACTGCGGTGCTGGGCGCTCATGAAGTGGTAGACCAGGTCGAAGCGCGGCTGGCGCGTCGGATGGTCGACCGCCGTCACGTCCAGGAACAGCGTGAAGCCGAACTCTGTGCGCAGGCGCTGCACCACCGTCATCAGCCTGGAGACCTGCAGTTCCAGCACCGGCATGCCGAAGCTGGCCCAGCTGCGGTCGATCTGCGGTGCCAGCGCCTTGGCGAGGGTATCGTCGGTCATCGGGTGGGTGCAATCAAACCCGCGGCGGGTTCTGCTTCTCGAAGGGCAGGATGGGGTGGTGGTCGCCCGCGATCTTGTCCTGCAGCATCATGATCGCGTCGATCACGGTCTCGGGTCGGGGCGGGCAACCGGGCACGTAGATGTCCACCGGGATCACCTTGTCCACGCCCTGCAGCACCGCGTAGTTGCGATAAAAGCCGCCGCTGGTGGCGCAGGCGCCGAAGGCCATCACCCACTTGGGCTCGCACATCTGGTCGTAGATCTTTTTGATCACCTGGGCCTGCTTGTGGCTGACCGTGCCCACCACCATCAGCAAGTCGGACTGGCGCGGCGTGAAGCGCGGCAGCGCGGCGCCGAAGCGGTCGGTGTCGTAAAGCGTGGAGCTGACGGCCATGAACTCCATGCCGCAGCAGGCGGTGACGAAGGGGTAGGGGAACAGGCTGAACTTGCGCACCCACCCCACCAGGTCGTCCTTGCGGGTGGTCAGGTACTCCATCATCGCCATTCCAGACCCCCGTCGCGCCAGATGTACACGAAGGCCAGCGTCAGCAAGGCCATGAAGACGAGGAAGGACACCAGCGACAGCGTGGCCAGTTCAGGCTGGCCGGTGGCCGAAGCCCAGATGAACAGCAGCACGGTTTCCAGGTCGAACAGCAGGAAGAAGATCGCGATCGGGTAGTACTTGATCGAGAGTGGCCGCACGTTGCGCTGCTGGATCGGCCGGGCGCCGCATTCGAACGGCTCCATCTTCGCGGCGGAAGCCTTCACGCGCGGCCCGAACAAGGCGTTCATGCCGACCACCAGCCCGACGACGCCCGTCGTGGCCAGCAGGAAGATGAAGAAGAAGACGTAGGGATTCATGGGCATGGGAACGCACAAACGAGCTGATCCCCGTGCGCAATGAGCACGGTGCGATGCAGCGGCTTCGATCACCACCAGACGGCGCGAATGCTAGGTCCATTCAGAGTCGTCGAAGAGTTCGCGAGCGCAGGCTTTGGACGCTACTTGATGTTTGTCAAATCAGGCTGGCACAGCCGACTGCCAAGGGGCAAGCCGTGGTAAAGAATCCACGCTCCTGGATGTCTATACAGTTGGGGGGGGATGGACATCCTGGCCGAGCTCAACGAAGAGCAGCGCACCGCCGCCCAACACCGTGGTGGCCCCTTGCTGGTGGTGGCGGGTGCGGGCACGGGCAAGACCCTCACGCTGGCGGCGCGGGTGGCGTGGCTGGTGGCCGGTGGCATCGATCCCCAACGTCTGCTGCTGCTCACCTTCTCACGTCGCGCCGCGGGCGAAATGGCGCATCGCGTCGGGCAACTGCTGCACGCCCTGCTCGGCCTTCCGGCACGCACCGCGGCGCCGGTGCTGCCCTGGTGCGGCACCTTCCATAGCGTGGGCGCGCGGCTGCTGCGCGAAGAGGCTGCACGCATCGGCCTGCCCGCAGGCTTCACCGTGCTGGACCGCACCGACACCCAGGACCTGTTGGCCATGGTGCGGCAAAGCCTGGGTCTGGCGGCCAGCGAAGTGCGCTTTCCGATGGCCCCAACCTGCCTGGCGATCCATTCGCGTTGCGTCAATACGCGCCAGCCGCTGGCCAGTGTGCTGACCCAGGCCTTTGCCTGGTGTTCCGTCCACGAAGCCGCGCTGGGCCGCTTGTTCGCGGCCTTTGGCCAGGCCAAGCTGCAGCAGCGTTGCCTGGACTACGACGACCTGCTGCTGGCCTGGTGGCACCTGATGCAGCAACCCGAGATCTCGCCGCGGTTGCGCGGGCGGTTCGACCACGTGCTGGTCGACGAGGTGCAGGACGTGAACCGTCTGCAGGCCGACCTGCTTCTGGCGCTGCAGCCCGACGGGCGCGGGCTGACGGCGGTGGGCGACGATGCGCAGAGCATCTATGCCTTTCGGGGCGCCGACGTGCGCAACATCCTGGACCTGCCGCGCCGGTTCGACCCACCGGCGCTGGTGCTGACGCTGCAGCACAACCACCGCAGCACGCCACAGGTGCTGGCGGCGTCGAATGCCGTCATCGCGTTGGCCGCGGAACGCTTCGACAAGACGCTGTGGACCGACCGCGCCGCATCCTGCCTGCCGCGCCTGCACACCGTGGTCGATGAAGCCGACCAGGCGCGTGGGGTGGCCGACGCGGTGCTCGCCGAGCGCGAAGCCGGCATCGCCTTGCGCCGCCAGGCCGTGCTGTTCCGCACCGCAGCGCACAGCGCGCCCCTGGAGCTGGAGCTCACGCGGCGCGGCCTGCCCTTCGTCAAGTACGGGGGCTTGCGCTTCCTGGAAGCCGCGCATGTGAAGGACCTGCTGTCGGTGCTGCGCTGGGCCGACAACCCGGGTGCGCGGCTGGCCGCTCAACGCGTGGCGCGCCTGGTGCCTGGCATGGGGCCGGCCAGCGTGGCCAGGCTGCTGGCCCACGACGGGCCACTCGAATCCTTCAAGCCACCGGCGGCTGCCACCCAGCCATGGGCCGCGCTGCAGGACCTGATGGCGCAGCTGCGCGGCCCGGCCGCCTGCTGGCCCGAAGATCTGGCGCAGGCCCTGGCCTGGTACCAGCCGCATCTGCAGCGGCTGCACGACGATGCACGGGTGCGCTGGGCCGACCTGCTGCAGCTGCAGCACGTCGCACGCGGCCACGCCAGCCGCGAACGCTTCGTCACCGAGCTGACGCTGGACCCGCCCGAAGCCAGCAGCAACGAGTCGGGCCCGCCCCATCGCGACGAGGACTACTTGATCCTGTCCACCATCCACTCGGCCAAGGGCCAGGAGTGGAACGTGGTGCACATCCTGAATGTGGTCGATGGCTGCATGCCGGCGGACCTGGCCACCGGCCAGGCGGCGGAAATCGAGGAAGAGCGGCGCCTGCTGTACGTGGCGATGACTCGTGCGCGCGACCGGCTCGACCTGTGGGTGCCGCAGCGCTTTCATATCACGCAGCAGCGCGCGCTGGGCGGAAGGCACCTGTATGCGCTGCGTTCGCGCTTCATCCCCCCTGAGCTGCTGGTGCATTTCGAGCTGCAGACGTTCGGGCCTGGGGATGATCCGGCGCCCCAGGTGCAGACAGGGCCGCCGCTGTTCGACCTCGCGGCCGCGCTGCGCGGCTCATGGCCGGGCGGGGCCGGGGACGCGTGCGACCGATCGGCGCCAGCCGACGACGGGCAAGACTGACCGGCGTCAGCCGTCGATCAGCGCCGGGTCCCAGGCGTGAACGGTCTGCTGCTGTTCGCCCAGGCCTTGCACCCCCAGGCGCAGAACATCGCCGGGCTTGAGGAACCGGGGCGCGGGCCTGGCACCCATGCCCACGCCGGGAGGTGTGCCGGTGCTGATCAGGTCGCCGGGGTACAGGGTCATGAAGCGGCTCACGTAGCTGACCAGCTGCGCCACGCCGAAGATCATCGTGCCGGTGTGGCCGTCCTGGCGGCGCTGCCCATTCAGATCCAGCCACAGGCGCAGGGCCTGCGGGTCGGGCACCTCGTCGGTCGTCACCAGCCAGGGGCCGACCGGGCCGAAAGTGTCGCAGCCCTTGCCCTTGTCCCAGGTGCCGCCCCGTTCGAGCTGGTATTCGCGTTCGCTTAGGTCGTTGACCACGCAGTAGCCTGCCACGTGCTGCAGTGCCTGGTCCTCGTCCACGTATCGCGCCCGGCTGCCGATGACCACACCCAGCTCCACCTCCCAGTCGGCCTTCGTGGCCGCGCGCGGCAGGACCACGGCGTGGTCAGCGCCCACGGCGGCGCTGGTCGGTTTCATGAACAGGATCGGCTCCTTGGGCTGCGGCAGGCCGGACTCGGCCGCGTGGTCGGCGTAGTTCAGACCGATGCAGATGAACTTGCCCATGCCCGCCCAGGGCACGGCGAGCGGGCCCCGCTCGCTGACCAGCGGCAGGGTCGTGGGCTCCAGGCCGCGCAGCGCAGCCAGCGCAGCCTGGGTCAGGGTCTGCGGCGTGATGTCCCGCAGCACGCCGCCCAGATCGCGCCAATGGCCAGCGGCATCAACAAGGGCAGGGCGTTCCTGGCCGCGGGGGCCGTGGCGCAGCAGTTTCATGAGCTGGGTTCGCGTCGTGATCGGCTCGGTGATGGTAGGACAATGTCCAATCCCCACCTCGACTCGAACATGCAGTTCACGCAAGTTGTCCTCTATACCGGCGACGACGGCCGGGCGCGCTTCCGCGAACAGTCCATCACCCTCAGCGAAGGCTCGCCGCAGGCCCGGCTGTCGCCCCTGATGCCCAGTGGCGGCTTGCAGCTGCGCATGAGCCCGGTGGGCTTTCGCAGCGACTTCCACTGCACGACGTCACCGCAGTGGTTGTTCGTGTTGAGTGGAGGCATCGAGATCGGCCTGCGCGACGGCAGCACGCGCCGGTTCGGGCCGGGTCAGCACTTCTATGCCGCCGACACCGTGCCCCCGGGGGTGCCGTTCGACCCCCAGCTGCACGGGCACTGGAGCCGCCAGCTGGGTGACGAGCCCCTGGTCACGGCCTTCGTCAGGGGCTGAGAGGCGTGGCGTCGCTGTCCAGGCGCCGCTGCCAGCTGCGTCGCACGAAGGCGATGTGGCCGCGGGCTGCGGCCATCGCACCGCGCACGTCGTGCGCGACGATGCGTTCGAACAGCTGGCTGTGCTGGCGCTGCAGCTGGCGCACCTCGGTCGACGCCGGCAGCAAGCCGGCGATGCTGATCAGTACATGTTCGTGCATCAGTTCCAGCAGGTTGCCCACCAGGTGCGCGAAGACCGGATTGCGTGTGGTCTGGGCGATGGCCCGATGGAAGTCCACATCGGCGCGCACCTGCCGCTTGCGGTCTGCCACGGCATAGGCGGCCGACACCTCCGCATGACAGCTTGCCAGGTGCTCCAGGTCGGCCGGCTGGGCGCGTGCCGCGGCCAACTCGGCACATCGGATCTCCAGCATCTCACGGAACTCCAACAGGTCGCCCTGCAACCCGGGCTGGCGCTGCAACATCTGCTTCCAGGGGTCGGCACGTCGCTCGTCCGGTCGCTCGGTGACGAAGGTGCCGGCGCCGTGTCTGCGCTCCAGCAGACCCCGTTCGGCCAGCATGCCCAGTGCTTCGCGCAGCGCGGCGCGCGAAACGCCCAGCCTCAGAGCCCAGCCGCGTTCGGCCGGCAGTCGCTCGCCAGGCCGGTGCTCATGGGCCAGGATGGCCCGCTCCAGCTTGAGGGCCAGTTGTTCCGGCAGCTTGGCATCGAGTCGGTGGCGCATGGTGAGTCAGAAAAGTGGTCTGACCACTGTAGCGCAAACCGTGGCAGCCGTGAGCATCCGGCATCCGCAGCAAAGGCAGAGCAAAGGCAGCTCCCGATGGAAACCCCCGCCACCCCGTCCGCGAAGCGACCGCAACGCGTCTATTTCTTTTCCACCTGTGTGGTCGACGCGATGGCGCCGGGCGCCGGCATGGACAGCATCGAGCTGATCCGCGCAGCCGGCATCGCGGTCGAGTTCCCGCAGGCCCAAAGCTGCTGCGGCCAGCCTGCATACACCAGTGGCTACACCGATGAAGCGCGCCAGGTGGCGGCGGCCCAGCTGGACCTTTTTCCGCAACCTTGGCCGATCGTTGTGCCTTCGGGTTCCTGTGCCGGCATGCTGGTGCACCATTGGCCGCGCCTGTTTGCCGACGATCCCGCGCGCTTGAGGAAGGTGCAGGACATCCGCAGCCGTGTTGTCGAGTTCGGCGAGTTCGCGTTCAATGTGCTGGGCCTGGTCGGTGACAAAGGCGCACCCGCGGCGACACCGCGCCTGGCCGACGCCCCGGTGCGTACGCCGATCAAGGTAGCGCTGCACACCTCCTGCTCGGGCCGGCGCGAGATGGGCACGCACCTGCCCAGCCGGGCTCTGCTGGCCGAGCTGCCGGGTGTCGAGCTGGTCGACTTTGCGCGCGAGGCCGAGTGCTGCGGATTCGGTGGCACCTTTTCCGCGCGCCATCCGGCCATCAGCGGGGCCATGGTGCAGGACAAGCTGCAGGCCGTGCGCGACGCCGGTGCCACGGTGCTGGTCAGTGCCGATTGCGGCTGCCTGCTGAACCTGCACCATGCAGCCCAGAAGCAAGGCGGCGAGGCCAGCGGCCAGCCGCGTTGCGTGCACCTGGGCAGCTTCCTGCGTGAACGCCTGGGTGCGCACGACGCCGCGCGCCAGGTGACCGATTGATCCCGTCGCACACCCCCAGCGAGAGCCAGCCCATGAGCACCGCACTGCCTGACACCCGAAGCGCCCGTCGCGCCATCCTGGACGGTCTGAGCCGCACCGCGCCGCAGGCTCCGCTGCGTCCGGCTCCTGACCTCGGCGCCTTTCACGCCGGCCCCTACAGCCGTGGGCGTCTCGGTGCACGGCCCGACCCGGCTGGCCTGATCGAGCCCTTCATCAAGGCCGCGCGGGCTTGGCGTGCCGAGGTGTTGCAAGCCGACCGCACATCCTGGCCGCAGGCCGTGCGCCAGACGCTGGACCAGCGCGGCTGCCAGCGCGTGCTGCTGGGCCGGCGCAGCGAGCTGCAGCCCGAGCTGGATGCCGCGCTGCAGGGCCTTGCGGTGCGCCGCTTTGACACCCCGCTTCAATCCTGGAAGCACGAGCTGTTCGCCGAGATGCCGGCAGCGGTGACCAGCACCTTCGCGGGAGTCGCCGACACTGGTACGCTGGTGTTGTGGCCCGGGCCCGACGAGCCGCGCACGCTGTCGCTGATCCCGCCGCTGCACATCGCGGTGCTGCGTGCCAGCCGGCTGTATGCCAGCTTGCCGGCAGCGGTGGCGGCGCTGCAGCCGCAGTCGCGATTGCCCAGCAACCTGCTGCTGGTCAGCGGGCCGTCCAAGACGGCAGACATCCAGCAGGTGCTGGCCTACGGCGCACACGGCCCCAAGGAGCTGGTCGTCGTGCTCGTCAACGACCTGATGCCCGGCACGGGGGACCAGCCATGAACACCACCAGCACCGGCAAGGCGCACGAAGCGCCGCTGCAGTTCGTCGACCCGCGGCAATTCAAGGCCAACACCCGGGTGGCGGTGGACGATGCCCACCTGCGCAGCAGCTTCCGCAGCGCGATGGATTTCCTGCAGACCAAGCGCGCGGCCCACTTCGGCGACACTGCAGCGTTCGAACAGCTGCGCGCCGTTGGCGAGGCGATCCGCCAGTACAGCCTGGCCCACCTGCCCGATCTGCTGCAGCGTCTGGAGGCCCGACTCATCGAACAGGGTGTGCAGGTGCACTGGGCCAGCACACCGGACGAAGCCAATGCCATCTTCCTGGCCATCGCCCAGCGCCACGGCGCGAAGGACATGATCAAGGGCAAGTCGATGGTCAGTGAGGAGATCGACCTCAACCACCGGATGGCCGAGCATGGCATCGAATGCCTGGAATCGGACATGGGCGAGTACATCGTGCAGATCGCCGGTGAACGGCCCAGCCACATCATCATGCCGGCCATCCACAAGACCAAGCAGCAGATCGGACAGCTGTTCGCCGAGAAGATCCCCGGCACGCCCTACACCGAGGACGTGGACGAGCTCATCGCCACCGGGCGCCGCGTGCTGCGCGAACGCTACCGCGATGCGGCCATCGGCGTTTCGGGCGTCAACTTCATGGTCGCCGAGACCGGTTCGCTGGTGCTGGTGGAAAACGAAGGCAACGGCCGCATGTGCACCAGCGTGCCCGAGGTGCACATCGCCATCACCGGCATCGAAAAGGTGGTGGAGCAGTTTGACCATGTGCCGCCGCTGTTCAGCCTGCTGACGCGTTCGGCTACCGGCCAGGCGGTGACGACCTACCTCAACGTGATCAACGGCCCGCGGCGCGAAGGCGAGCTCGACGGCCCGAAGGAACTGCATCTGGTGCTGCTGGACAACGGGCGCAGCCAGGCCTGGCGTGACGCGGACTTTCGCGCCACGCTGCAGTGCATCCGCTGTGGCGCCTGCATGAACCACTGCCCGGTGTACAGCCGCATCGGCGGCTTCGCCTACGGCACGACCTATCCGGGGCCGATCGGCCTGATCATCTCGCCGCATCTGCTGGGGCTGGACCCGACGCAGGACCTGCCCACCGCCAGCAGCCTGTGTGCGGCCTGCGAGGAAGTCTGCCCGGTGGGCATCCCGATCACCCAGATCCTGATGAGCCTGCGCCACGCCGCCAAGCACGACCCGCTGCCCGGCCATGCGCCGCTGGTGGGGCAGAAGAGCGCACGCGACTGGAAAGAGGTGCTGGCCTTCAAGGCCTGGGCCTGGCTGGCCAGCCGGCCCTGGCTGTATGGGCATGCGGTGGGGCTGGCGCACCGACTGCGCTGGATGACGCCGTCGTGGCAGGCCGGCTGGACGGCACACCGCACGCCAATGAAACCGGCGCGGCGGGGGCTACGGGAGCGAATGCGCAAGGGCTGACTCCGTCAGGTCGAAGTCATCGATCAGGGCACGTCGAGGTCCTGTAGCGCTCGCCAGTCTGCTCGATCAGCCGCGCAGCAGCACGATCAACGCCCCGGCGCCGCCTTGCGGGCCGCTGGCCTGCGTGAAGGCCAGCACGTCGGCGTGCTGGCCCAGCCAGCGCTGCACCTTGCCCTTGAGCACCGGCTCCCGCCCCGGCGAGCCCAGGCCCTTGCCATGTACGACACGCAGGCAGCGCCAACCCCGGCGCTGGGCCTCCCGCAGAAAAGAGGCCAGCTCGTCCCTGGCCTGCTCGCGCCGCAGGCCGTGCATGTCCAGCTCGCGCTGGATGGCCCAGTGCCCGCGGCGCAGGCGGGCCACTACATCAGGCCCCACGCCCCGGCGATGGAAGCTCAGGCCGTCGTCGGTGAGCAGCAGGGTCTCCAGGTCCACGTCGTCCGACATCGCCTGCTGCAGCGCCGCCTGCTCATCGGCCAGGCGCTGGCGGGGCAGGGGTTCGGGGCGTGGTGCGCCGGTGGTCGTGCGCTGGTCCGGCGGCAGCGGCGTGACGCGGCCGACGCTGTCGGCGAACAGACCACGTGCCCGTTCGACGGCTGCCGCAGCACAGCGCTCGCGCGTGGCATGCTCAAGCGCCTGACGCGCCCTTTCCCGCAGCGTGTCACGCAGCGCATGCAGGTCGGCCAGGGCTCGCAGCCGCGTCTCGCGCTGCCGGATCGCGCGCAGCTTCACAGAAGACCCCGTTCGGCCATGGAGACCACCTGGCCCTGGCCGACGACGATGTGGTCCAGCACGCGCACGTCCACCAGCTTGAGGGCGGCGACCAGGGTCTGGGTCAGGTATTCGTCGGCGCGCGAGGGTTCGGCCAGACCTGAGGGGTGGTTGTGCGCCAGCACCACCGCGCCGGCGTTCAGCGCCAGCGCACGCTTGACCACCTCGCGCGGGTAGACCGAAGTCTGCGTCAGCGTGCCGAAGAACAAGTCCTCAAGCCGCAGCAGCCGATGCTGGCTATCGAGGAACAGCACGCAAAAGACCTCCTGCGCGCGCCCTTGCAGGTGCAACGCGAGGTAGTCCTTGACCTGCGTGGGCGAATCGAATACCGCGGCCGCGCGCAAGGGCTGGGCGATGGCTCGCCGCGCCATCTCCATCACCGCCAGCAGTTCGGCGCGTTTGGCCGGCCCCAGGCCCTTGAAGGCCTTGAGCTGGTCGGGGGTGGCCTGCAGCAGGCCGGCGAAACCCCGGCCGCCCAGCACCTGTGCGGACAGGGCCATCACGCCGTGGCCGCGGTATCCGGTGCGAAGCAGAAGAGCCAGCAGTTCGGCATCGGCCAGGGCGGCTGCGCCGTGGGCCAGCAGCTTCTCGCGCGGGCGCTGGTCGGTGGGCAGGTCCTTCATCGGTGGCCGGAGGTCGTGTCAGCAGCGTGCGGCATGCGCGCCGGTAGAATCGAGGGCAGTCTATGCGACGGCGCCGCCGTATGCGATCACCCTTGCGCATGCCCTCGAATTGGGCCCCTGAAAGCAGCTTCGTGACACTCGTCCAGCCCGGCTCGTTTCTGACGCTGCACTACCGCCTGGCGGGGCCCGACGGGGCCGACGTGGTCAACACGTTCAATCACAAGCCGGCCACCCTCACACTGGGCACGGGCCAGCTGGCGCCGGCCATCGAGGCCCACCTGCTGGGCTTGGCCGAGGGCACGCGCCGGAGCTTCGAACTGCCCGCCGGTGCGGCATTCGGTCCGCGCAACCCCGGCCTGGTCCAGCGCGTCAAGCTAAGCCTGCTGCGCGAGATGGGCGAGCCGGAGGCCCAGTACGCGGTGGGTGACGTGGTCCAGTTCCCGGCGCCCGACGGCCGGGCAGGCTACGCTGGCGTGGTACGCGAATGTGGTCCCGACTGGCTGCTGTTCGATTTCAATCACCCCCTGGCTGGCTTGCCGGTGCGCTTCGAGGTGCATCTGATGGGGGTGTTGTGAACCCGTTGCCGTTGCAGGAAGTCCTGCTGGCCGAACCGAGGGGCTTCTGTGCCGGTGTGGACCGCGCCATTGAAATCGTCGAGCGGGCGCTGCTCAAGCATGGCAGCCCGATCTACGTGCGCCACGAGATCGTGCACAACACCTACGTCGTTGCCGACCTGAAGGCCAAGGGTGCGATCTTCATCGAGGACCTGGCCGACGTGCCACCCGGCGCCACGCTGGTCTTCAGCGCCCATGGCGTGGCCAAGGCGGTGCGCGAGCAGGCCCAGGCATTGGGCTTCCGGGTCTTCGATGCCACCTGCCCACTGGTCACCAAGGTGCACGTCGAGGTCGCCAAGTTGGCCAAGGAAGGGTATGAGTTCATCATGATCGGCCACAAGGGCCACCCCGAGGTCGAAGGCACGATGGGCCAGCTCAGCCAAGGCATCTACCTGGTCGAAAGTGCCGATGAGGTGCGCTTGGTGAAGCCACGCGGCGACAAGCTGGCGGTGGTGACGCAGACCACGCTCAGCGTGGACGATGCGGCCGAGATCCTGGCCGAAGTCATGACTTCGGCCA
>WBZP01005781.1_pt1 | contig 12451 bp, 10 predicted proteins | sample 5204301 | NCBI WGS metagenome assembly WBZP01 (sample SAMN12412401, study PRJNA552823) | activated sludge metagenome | isolation source: activated sludge from nitrification reactor of wastewater treatment plant... | place: USA: Pennsylvania | collected 2017
CAACGCCAGATGGACAAGCTGCCCGCGCTGCAAGACGGAAGACGTGATCCCGAAAATACTCGTAAGCATCGCCTGTGACCTTTGGGTTCTTTAGAGACTGTACAAGAACCCCTCGCCCGCTTGCGGGAGAGGGGCAGGGGTGAGGGTTTCTTTTCAAAGGGTTAGCTCACGAGAGGCTGTATAAAAACGCCTCTTAGCCTTTAATGGCCTTGGGCGATCTTGGGTTGCCGTTCGAACGTCAACGACGCCCAAAAGCTCGCCCACTCGGCCTGGGAGCCAGCCGCCGCTGGAACCATATGCACGGCTTTAATCAGCCACATTCCATCGGGTCGCAACCGAAATCGCACCCGGCCGACGGCGTCGGTACGAGCCGCCAGCTTCTCGGAAGGATTCAACCGGTTCATGGCAACGACCAGTGCATCCGCGAGCGGGCGGCCCTCATACGTCAAGCGCACGGGAAGATCCTCATCGGCACCGAGTGTGTACGGATTCCGATCGGCTACCAGTTCGAGGGTAAATCCGAGGGGTCGATCACCGTGGGCCGCGCTCGGCGTTCCCGACAACACCAGGCTTTTCGCGCAACGTGAAAAAAGTTCGCGAGCGCTCGCTTCGGTTTCATTGCGGCGGGCGCGCAGCGCCGCGATCGTTTCAAGCCCTTCTTCCCGTAAATACCGATTGAATTTTTCCGCCGGCAATTCAACCGCACTCGGATGGCTGTGATAGCCGATGACGAGCAGGCCCGGCAGATCCGAGCGCAAGAAACCCGCCGGATCGACGCCGTCTCGGCCAACGACCGGCTTGCGTCCGGTCGTATCCTCGAAAACAAACTGATTGATGAGTGAGGCATTGCGTGGCAGCGGATCCCCGAGCAAGTCCTGCCCGACACGTAACCGCACGCCGACCAACTGACCAGGCTCCGGAGAGAACGTCGTTGGCTCAATCCACAGATCGTGGGCGAACAGCGGCGAACTCTTCAAGGCGATGGCCAGGATCGCTAGCGGCAGACGAAACCTTACCCATCCTGAACGTGACATCCTCAGTCTCCTGGGACGGGCCCCAACCGGGGACCCGTCGCCATGCAGTCGTGGATCGGATGGAGCAATTTCAAGGCGTGGGCGGCGGCGGGGTTTGTTCGGTCGGAACATTGATGCCGCCATGCCCCTGGTAGAGACCCTGGTGAGCTGGGGCCAGGAATGGGAACCGGTCGAGATAGTCCTTGTCGTTGACTTCGATACCCTTGGCCAGACCGGCCGCCGGATTACCCGCCACGATCAGGCCGATCAGCACACTATTCACATTCACCTGATTGCGGTTCGGCGCCGTGCCACCGCCAAGGCGACGCCCATTGGGGAAGCTCGAATCGATGGCGGCGTCGAGGGTGATGACGTCACCGGTGAAGCCGTCGGCGACCGGGATAGGCCGACCCAAGTTGATCGCGTTGATGATGTCAGTGCGGGGTCCCTTGAGGGTGGCCACGGTACCCGCAGGCACCCCCAGAGCCTTGTAGATACCGAGCGCCTCGGCGTCGCGCACCAGCACCGGGAACAGGATGTCGGCGCCGAAGTTGGTTACGTCCTTGAGGGGGTTGCTACGCAGGTAGCGTGTCTGACGCTGAGTCCCAACGAGGCCGGCGTTGAAGAGCGGCAGGGCATTGCGACCGACCTGCACGAAGGCGCCGGACCCCTTGAGACCGGTGATGATGTTGCTGGGATCGACGCTCTGCATTCTTTGACGGCTAATGCTCGACCATACCCGAAGCAGACTGTCGGTCGAGTCAGCCTTAAGCACGCCGTTGTGTGGGATGCCTTGCGGGAAGATGTCGCTGATCGGAACCTCAATGGCGATTGAAAAGAGATTGAAGCCCGTGAACACGTCTTTGCCCGGCGGGCGGCGCGCGCCCGGAATTCCGCCGAGATCGTCTGTGTTCAAGTTGACCAGATCGAAAATACCCTTCTCATCAAGCTGATAGGAATCGTCGAACTGGCCGGCGATGACCCGCCCCCCGTTCGCAAGAGGGTGGATGAAGGTGTCGACGAAATCCTGATCGTAGAGACCCACTTCACGGCTGGTGGGATCCCCGGAGTCGTAACCGGCGAAAGCACCGAGACCGTAGACGAGCCGGTCGGTCTGCGGACCGTGATTGTTCGGAAGGACGGGGAGATCCTTGCCGAGGACGACGACTTGCCCGCCAAAGCCGTCTCCATCGACATCGCCATCCCCATCGACATCGTTACCCAGATGTCCGCCTTTCAAGGGCACGACTCGGCTGACCGTCATGGTCTCGGTGCCACCGGTGAGTTGCCAGAGTAGCTCGTTGCCGCCGCCCAGGGCATCCGTGGAACTGGGAGGCGCCTCGGGCGTCAGCGTATTCTTGAACTCGACGCGATACACCAGTTTGTCCTTGAGGCTCGTACCGATTCCGATGTGGAACTCATAGCGGTAGCCATTGCAGGCACGCAGGCCCTGGTTACCCTGACCCGGCTCGTGGAGCGGGTTGAAGTTCATGATGAGGTAGAGCTTGTCGTGCGAGCTGGGCGACACCCAGGCGTAAGTGTCGGTGTTGTCGGCGCAGGGCTCGTTGAGGATCGCCAACGCCTCACGGTGGCTTGAGCCATGCGCGGTCAATCCGGTCGCGGTGAATAGCGCCGTTGCGAACAAAACTTGGAATAACGGTTGGGGCATGACAATCTTCCTCGGTAAACGGATGGATGAAGCGATACGCGGAGCGTTGCCTCGCGTGAAGCGCGAGCCGCTTCACTCTGTCATGCGCCAACCGGCGCGATTTGGATGAGGGGTGGTGAAAAAAACTTGTCGATGCAGTCTTGCCTTCTTGCCCCGAACCGGCCATGGGCTAAAAAATCATGATTGACTCCTTGCCAATCCCGCCGCCTTTGGTTAATCTTCCGCGCCTATCGCTTAGGCGCGTAGCTCAGTTGGTTAGAGCACCACCTTGACATGGTGGGGGTCGTTGGTTCGAGTCCAATCGCGCCTACCAGATTTTTGTGAGTTGCAGAGCGAGACGATTTGAAAGGGGCGCGCCTTCCTTCCAAAAGAAGGGTTTCAAGGCCCGCCCCTTAACTATTTCACTCCGGGCAAAAGAGTCAGCGGATCAAGAGAATTGCAGCGATGCCGATCATCACGCTTCCCGATGGCAGCCAGCGCGCGTTCGACGTCCCCGTCAGCGTGCATGAGGTCGCCGCCGCGATTGGCCAAGGTCTGGCCAAGGCCGCCTTGGCCGGCAAGGTCGACGGCCGGCTGGTGGATACTTCGCATGCCATCACCCGTGACGCGAATTTGGCCATCGTCACCGAGCGCGACCCGGAAGGGCTGGAGATCATCCGTCATTCCAGCGCCCATCTGCTGGCGCACGCCGTCAAGCAACTCTATCCGACCGCCCAGGTCACCATCGGCCCGGTGATCGAGAACGGCTTCTATTACGACTTCGCCTTCGAGCGTTCCTTCACCCCCGACGATCTGGAACGGATTCAGGCGCGGATGGAGGAACTGGCGGCCCAGGACATTCCGCTGGCCCGTTCGGTCATGCCGCGCGATGAAGCGGTGACCTTCTTCCGCCAGATGGGCGAGGAGTACAAGGCGCAAATCATCGCCGACATTCCAGCGGGTCAGGATATTTCGCTGTACCGACAGGCTGATTTCATCGACCTCTGCCGGGGACCGCACGTCCCCTCCACCGGCAAGCTCAAGGCCTTCAAGCTGATGAAGGTAGCCGGCGCGTACTGGCGCGGCGATTCCCGCAATGAGATGTTGCAGCGTATCTACGGCACCGCCTGGCTGGATCAGAAGGCGCTGAAAGCCTACCTGCACCGGCTGGAGGAAGCGGAAAAGCGCGACCATCGCAAGGTCGGCAAGGCCCTCGACCTGTTCCATGTCCAGGAGGAAGCGCCGGGCATGGTGTTCTGGCATGACCGGGGCTGGCGGGTCTACGTCGAAATCCAGAACTACATCCGCCAGTTGCTACGCGAGCATGGCTATCAGGAAGTCCACACCCCGCAGATCGTGGACCGCAGCCTGTGGGAACGCTCCGGCCACTGGGAAAAGTTCCGCAACGACATGTTCACCACGGCGTCGGAAAACCGCGACTACGCGGTCAAGCCGATGAACTGCCCCTGCCACATCCAGATTTATAACCAGGGACTGCGCAGCTACCGCGACCTGCCGCTGCGGCTGGCCGAGTTCGGCTCCTGCCACCGCAACGAACCGTCCGGCACCCTGCACGGGCTGATGCGGGTACGCAATTTCGTCCAGGACGACGCCCACATCTTCTGCACCGAGGATCAAATCCAGGTCGAAGTGTCGGCGTTCATGGACCTGCTGTTCCGAGTTTACGCCGATTTCGGCTTCAGCGAGGTGCAACTGGCGTTGTCCACCCGGCCCGGCCAGCGGGTCGGCGACGACGAGGTCTGGGACAAGGCCGAAAAGGCGTTGGAACTGGCGTTGAACCGGAGCGGCCTGCCGTGGCAGTTAAAACCGGGCGAAGGCGCGTTCTACGGCCCCAAGATCGAGTTTGTGCTGCGCGACTGTCTGGACCGGCTGTGGCAATGCGGCACGATTCAGGTGGATTTTTCCATGCCGGGCCGGCTGGACGCCTGCTACATCGCCGAGGACGGCAGCAAGCGGACGCCGGTGATGCTGCACCGGGCTATACTGGGTTCGCTGGAACGGTTCATCGGCATCCTGATCGAGCAGTACGCCGGCGCGTTGCCGGCTTGGCTGGCGCCGGTGCAGGCGGTGGTGCTCGATATTACCGACCATCAGGCCGATTATGCCGCCAAGGTCGAAAAATCCCTTATGCAACAAGGTTTCCGGGTTGCGGCTGACTTGAGAAACGAGAAAATCGGCTTTAAAATCCGCGAGCACACCTTGCAACGCGTTCCCTATCTCCTGGTCGTCGGCGACCGGGAGATGGCAACGGATACCGTCGCGGTCCGCACCCGTACCGGCAAGGATCTGGGCGGCATGAGCTTGGCCGCCTTTGTGGAACTCCTGCAAGCCGATATCGCCCGGCGCGGACGAACCGAATAATCACTGGAGGACAGCAACATCGCCGCAACCAACGAACTCCGGCTCAACGACGAGATCACCGGGCGCGAAGTACGCCTGATTGATCAGGACGGGGAGCAGGCCGGCATCGTTTCCCTGGTGCAAGCCAGGCGAATCGCCGAGGAAGCCGAACTGGATTTGGTGGAAATTTCCCCGAATGCCAAACCACCGGTCTGCCGTATCATGGACTATGGCAAATTTCGGTTCGAGCAGGCCAAGAAACAGAGCGAAGCCCGGAAGAAGCAGAAACAAATCCAGGTCAAGGAAATCAAGTTTCGTCCAGGCACGGACGAGGGGGACTATCAGGTCAAACTACGCAACCTGATCCGTTTCCTGAGCGAAGGCGACAAAGCCAAGGTGACGCTGCGGTTTCGGGGCCGCGAAATGGCGCACCAGGATTTGGGCATCAACCTTCTCAAGCGCGTCGAAGACGACCTCGCTGCGTATGGCGCGGTGGAACAGCGGCCCAGGATGGAAGGGCGGCAGATGGTCATGACCATCGCGCCGGTCAAGAAGAAATAACTTCCTTCGAACGGTTGACGACTGCCGTCTCCGGCGCGCACCGGGGTCAGCCCATGAATTTACCTTTTGTAATTGCGGAGCCATGCAATGCCCAAGATGAAAACCAATCGCGGCGCGGCCAAGCGTTTCAGCCGCACCGGGTCCGGCAAGTACAAGTGTTCCCACTCGCATCTCCGGCACATCCTGACCAAGAAGACGACCAAGCGGAAGCGCCAGTTGCGCGGCACCACCATCCTGGCGGCGGTGGATGTCCCGGCGGTGCGTCGGATGCTGCCCTACAGTTGATTCGCTGGACTGGAGAGATTAGATCATGCCCCGAGTGAAACGCGGCGTTACCGCCCATGCCCGCCACAAGAAGGTCCTGAACCAAGCCAAGGGTTATTACGGTGCCCGCAGCAAGGTATTCCGGGTCGCCAAACAGGCCGTGATCAAGGCCGGGCAATATGCCTACCGCGATCGCCGCCAGAAGAAGCGCGATTTTCGCGCGCTGTGGATCACCCGCATCAACGCCGGCGCCCGCGAGAGCGGCCTGTCCTACAGTCGGCTGATCAACGGCCTGAAGCTGGCCGCCATCGAGATCGACCGCAAGGTGCTGGCCGATCTGGCGGTGTTCGACAAGCCGGCGTTCGCCGAACTGGCCAGCCGCGCCAAGGCCGCGCTCGGCATCGCCTGAGCCGTTCGCTGGATCGGATTTCGGTCCAGCGAGTCCCAGGGATTCCGAACGGGGGAAAGGCTGCGGTCCTTTCCCTTTTTTTATTGCTTATCGTTAAGAGACCAACCCGCGTGGATGCATTGCCCGAACTGCTGCAAACCGCCCAGGCCGCCATCGCTGGGGCTCGCGATCCCGCCGCCCTGGATCAGGCGCGCGTGCATTATCTGGGCAGAAAAGGCGTACTCACCGAACGTCTCAAGGAGCTGGGACGCCTGCCCGCCGAGCAGCGGCGCGACGCCGGCCAAGCCATCAACGAGGCCAAGCAGGCGCTGGAAACCGCGATCGCCGCGCGCAAGGCGGCGCTGGAAGCGGCGGCGCTGGACGCCCGACTGACTCGCGAGGCCATCGACGTGACCTTGCCGGGGCGCGGTCAGTATTCGGGAGGCTACCATCCGGTCAGCCGCACTCTAACCCGTATCGAGGCGTTGTTTGCCCGCCTCGGTTTCAGCGTCGCCGAGGGACCGGAGGTCGAGGACGATTTCCGTAATTTCGAGGCGCTCAACATCCCGCCGCAGCATCCGGCGCGGGCCATGCACGATACCTTTTACTTCGATGCGCACACGCTGTTGCGCACCCACACCTCACCGGTACAAATCCGGGTGATGGAGACGCAAGCTCCGCCAGTGCGGGTCATCGCGCCGGGCCGGGTCTACCGCTGCGATTCCGATGTGACGCACAGTCCGATGTTTCATCAGGTCGAAGGTTTGCTGGTCGACGAGGGTGTCAGCTTCGCCGATCTCAAGGGCGTGTTGGACGATTTCGTGCGCCATTTCTTCGAACGCGATCTGGCGGTGCGCTTCCGTCCCTCCTACTTTCCGTTCACCGAGCCGTCCGCCGAGGTCGACATCCAGTGCGTGATCTGCGGCGGTGGCGGGTGCCGGGTCTGCAAGCACAGCGGCTGGCTGGAAGTGCTGGGCTGCGGCATGGTGCATCCGGCGGTGTTCGACAAGGTCGGCATCGACAGCGAACGCTACACCGGCTACGCCTTCGGCATGGGGGTCGAGCGACTGACCATGCTGCGTTATGGCGTCAACGATCTGCGCTTGTTCTTCGAGAACGATCTGCGCTTCCTAAGCCAGTTTCGGTGAGGCAACCCGTATGAAAGTCAGCGAACAATGGTTGCGGGAATGGGTGGACCCCACGGTTCCCGTCGCCGAACTGGCGGCGCGGTTGACCATGGCCGGCCTGGAAGTGGACGGGGTCGAACCCGCCGCGCCGCATTTCGAGAAAGTCGTGGTCGGTCGGGTAATTGGCCTGATTCCACATCCCGACGCGGATCGGTTGCGGGTGGCGACCGTGGACGCAGGCGGCGCCGAACCGCTGCAAATCGTTTGCGGCGCGCCGAATGTCGCCGTGGGGATGTGCGCACCGACTGCCTTGATCGGCGCGGTGTTGCCCGGCGGCTTGACGATCAAGCCATCCAAACTGCGCGGCATCCAGTCGCAGGGTATGTTGTGCTCGGCCAAGGAACTGGGCCTGGCGGAAAGTTCCGACGGTCTGCTACCGCTACCCGCCGACAGCCGGCCTGGCCAGAACGTGCGTCAGTTGCTCAAGCTGGATGATGCGCTGATCGAGATCGAACTGACGCCGAATCGCGGCGATTGTCTGGGCATGGAAGGCATCGCCCGCGAGGTGGCGACCCTCAACCGCCGCGAGTTCCGCCCGCTGCCGGTGGATACCGTACCACCGGTGCTGGATGCCACCTTCCCGGTGACCTTGCTCGATCCCGCCGATTGTCCGCGTTACGTGGGCCGGGTCATTCGGGGTGTCGATCCGACCGCCGAAACGCCGTTGTGGATGAAGGAACGCTTGCGCCGCGCCGGCGCGCGCAGTCTGGGACCGCTGGTGGACGTGACCAATTACGTGATGCTGGAACTCGGCCAGCCGATGCACGCCTTCGATCTGGGCCGGCTGACCGGCGGCATCGAGGTGCGCCGCGCCCGGCCCGGCGACCGGCTGGAATTGCTCAATGGGGTCGTGGTGGAGCCGGACGGGGAAACCTTGCTGATCGCCGATCACAACGGCCCGCTGGCGCTGGCCGGCATCATGGGCGGTGAAATCAGTTCCTGCACCGATGCCACTCGCGATGTGTTTCTGGAAAGCGCCTTCTTTGCCCCCGCCAGCATCGCCGGCCGCGCCCGTCGCCATGGCCTGCAAACGGATTCGTCCTACCGCTTCGAGCGTGGGGTGGACCCGCAATTGCAGCGTCGCGCCGCCGAACGGGCCACCCGCTTGTTGATCGACATCGCCGGTGGCCAGCCGGGACCGCTGATCGAAGCGATATCGCCTGAACATCTGCCGGCGGAACCGGCCATCCGGCTGCGGCCGGAGCGCATCCGCAAACTGCTGGGGCTGGACATTCCCGCTACTGACGTCGAGGAGATCCTGCGGCGGTTGGGTATGGCGGTGGCGGTTGAAGTGGATCACTGGCTGGTGATTCCACCCAGTAGTCGCTTTGACCTGAGACTGGAAGCGGATTTGATCGAGGAGATCGCCCGCGTCCACGGCTATGACCGCCTGCCCGGCAATCGGCCACTGACCCGGCTGGAGATGCTGCCGGTGCCAGAGGGGCGGGTCGCGTTGATACGAGTCAGGGAAACGCTGGTGCAACGTGGTTTTCAGGAAGCGATCACCTATAGTTTCGTGGATCCGGCGTTCCAGGAACGCCTCGATCCCGAACGACAACCGCTGGCGTTGGCCAATCCGATTTCCGCCGATCTGGCGGTGATGCGCACCAGCCTGTGGCCGGGTTTGCTCAAGACGCTGATCTATAATCAGAAGCGCCAACAAACCCGAATCCGGCTGTTTGAGCACGGCCTGAACTTCATCCCCGCCGCCGCCGGATTGCGGCAGGAGCCGTACCTCGCCGGCATCGCGGCGGGCACCGCTCTGCCGGAACAGTGGAACGTACCGGCCCGACCCCTGGATTTCTTCGATCTCAAGGCCGATGTGGAAGCATTGCTGGCCTTGAGCGGCGAACCGGAGGCGTTCACCTTCATCGCCGCCGGGCACCCAGCATTGCATCCGGGCCAGAGTGCCCGCATCGAACGGGCCGGAGCAGTGGTCGGCTGGCTGGGTGCGCTGCATCCGCGCGTGGCGCGAGATCTGGATGTGGAAGGCGATACCTTCCTTTTTGAATTGCGGTTGGATGGAGTGCAAACAGCGCGGACGCCGATGTTTCGGGAGCTTTCCAGATTCCCGGCCAGCCGCCGCGACCTCGCCATCGTGGTCGATGAGTCGGTCACCGTGCGGGCGATTCAGGACTGCATTCACCGCCACGGGGGCGAACGCCTGCGCGAGGCCTGGCTGTTTGATGTCTATCGGGGCAAGGGGATCGCCGAAGGCAAAAAAAGTTTGGCTTTTGGATTGATTTTACAAGATTTCTCGCACAATCTTACCGATAGTGTGGTCGAAGAGACCGTGTCCGGGATCATCGCTGGGCTGGCTGGGCAGTTCGGCGCAACGCTTAGGGTTTAGGAGCATGGCACTTACAAAAGCCGATATGGCGGAACAATTGTTTGAGGAACTGGGCATCAACAAGCGCGAGGCCAAGGAACTGGTGGAAATCTTCTTCGAGGACATCCGCGGTGCCCTGGAACGGGGGCGGCAAGTCAAATTGTCCGGATTTGGCAATTTCGACCTGCGCGACAAGAACCAGCGGCCGGGCCGTAACCCCAAGACTGGGGAAGAAATCCCGATCACCGCACGCCGTGTGGTGACTTTTCGGCCGGGACAAAAGCTCAAGGCGCGGGTGGATGCCTTCAAGGGCGAGGCGCAATAGGCATGCTCCTCATAAGGTAATCGCACCAGGGGAGGTTGACAGCAGGCGGTGCGCTCGGGTAACGGGAGGGGGTTGATGTTGTGGAGAGAGCGGATGCTGCCCAAACGCTCGACCCCCACCCGTAGGACCGACCTGCCCGATCCACCTAGTGGGCTGCCTGTACATTTTCCTGTGATGGCCTGCGAATTCGAAGCTAACTGTAAATTAACAAGCTGTCGCAATTCAGCCCGCTTTCGCCTCCGGCAACCCTAACCCAAATTGCCGAATTCGTTGAATCTCGTCGCGCAGCTTCGCCGCCTGTTCGAATTCCAGATCGCGGGCGTGGCGATACATGGCCTGTTCCAGTTGCTTGATTTTCTTGGCCAGCGCCGCCGGGGATTCATGGGCGTAGGCAGCGGTTTCCTCGGCGACCTGGGCGTATTGCGCCGCTGGCAGCGGCCCGCCAGGATGAGAATAGGCACCCTCCAGAATATCGGCTACCGCCTTCTGAATGCCGCGCGGAGTGATGCCGTGCGCTTCGTTGTGGCCCCGCTGCTTGGCGCGGCGGCGGTCGGTTTCGTCCAGCGCCCGCCGCATCGATCCGGTGATCTGGTCGGCGTACAGAATCGCCTTGCCGCGCAGGTGACGGGCGGCCCGGCCGATGGTTTGAATCAAGGAGCGTTCCGACCGCAGGAAGCCTTCCTTGTCGGCGTCGAGAATCGCCACCAGCGACACCTCCGGCAAATCCAGCCCCTCCCGCAGCAGATTGATGCCCACCAGCACGTCGAATTTTCCCAGTCGCAGGTCGCGGATGATCTCGACCCGCTCCACCGTTTCGATGTCGGCGTGCAGATAGCGCACCTTCACCCCATTCTCGGCCAGGTACTCGGTCAAATCCTCGGCCATGCGCTTGGTCAGGGTGGTGACCAGCACCCGTTCCCGCAGATTCACCCGCTCGCGGATTTCGCCCAGCAGATCGTCCACCTGATGCAGCGCCGGCCGCACCTCGGTTTCGGGGTCCACCAGGCCGGTGGGCCGCACCACCTGCTCGACCACCGCGCCGCCGGAACGCTCCAGCTCGAACGGGCCGGGGGTGGCGGAAATGAAAATGGTCTGGCCGCTCAATCGCTCGAACTCGTCGAAGCGCAGCGGCCGGTTGTCCAGCGCCGACGGCAGCCGGAACCCGTATTCGACCAGGGTTTCCTTGCGCGAACGGTCGCCCTTGTACATCGCCCCCAGTTGCGGCACGGTCACATGGCTTTCGTCGATGAAGATCAGCGCGTCCGGTGGCAGATAATCGAACAGGGTGGGTGGCGCCTCGCCCGCCTCGCGGCCCGACAGATAGCGGGAATAGTTCTCGATGCCGCTGCAATAGCCCAATTCCAGGATCATTTCCAGATCGAAACGGGTGCGTTGCTCCAGCCGTTGCGCCTCCAGCAGCTTGCCAGCGGCGCGCATCTCGGCCAGCCGTTCCCGCAACTCGTCCTTGATCCGCTCCACCGCCTGGAGAAGCTGTTCGCGCGGGGTAACGTAGTGAGTCTTGGGATAAACCGTGTAGCGCGGCAGCTTGCGGGAAATCTTGCCGGTGAGCGGATCGAACAGGCTGAGTGATTCGATTCCGTCGTCGAACAACTCCACTCGCAGCGCCTCCTGGTCGGATTCGGCGGGATGGATATCGATGATCTCGCCCCGCACCCGGAACGTGCCGCGCGCCAGTTCCAGATCGTTGCGGGTGTACTGCAAATCCGCCAGCCGGCGCAGGATCGCGCGCTGGTCCACCTTCTCGCCGCGCACCAGGTGCAGGATCATCTTCATGTACCACTCGGGATCGCCCAAGCCGTAAATCGCCGACACGGTGGCGACGATGATCGTGTCCGGGTGCTCCAGAATGGCCTTGGTCGCCGACAGCCGCATCTGTTCGATGTGCTCGTTGATCGAGGCGTCCTTTTCGATGTAGGTGTCCGACGACGGTACGTAGGCTTCCGGCTGGTAGTAATCGTAATAGGAGACGAAGTACTCCACCGCGTTGTCGGGGAAAAACTCGCGCATCTCGCCGTACAGTTGCGCTGCCAGGGTCTTGTTGGGCGCCAGCAGCAACGCCGGACGTTGCGCGGCGGCGATGACGTGGGCGACAGCGAAGGTTTTACCGCTGCCCGTGACGCCGAGCAGGGTCTGATGCGCCAGGCCGGCATTGAGGCCGTCGACCAGGCGGCGGATCGCCTCCGGCTGGTCGCCGGCGGGCTGGAAAGGGGCATGAAGCGTAAAGGGCCTGTGCGTCTGCATGGAAGTTTGGCCGGGCGAAAAATTCCAGTATTATCCGACTCTCTCGCAACCCCTGCGTTCAACCTTCATCGTTCAGTCAACGTCCAGGAGTCGTTCCCGTGAGCACCCCTCTT
>WBZP01005782.1_pt1 | contig 12450 bp, 12 predicted proteins | sample 5204301 | NCBI WGS metagenome assembly WBZP01 (sample SAMN12412401, study PRJNA552823) | activated sludge metagenome | isolation source: activated sludge from nitrification reactor of wastewater treatment plant... | place: USA: Pennsylvania | collected 2017
GAGTTTCCGCAATTCTCATCGCCCAAGTCCGCCAATTCTCGTGCGCCAACCTACGCCGCCAGCCGCCTCGCGTGGATTTGAAATGAGAACTGCTGGGCGAAGCTGCCCAAGGTGTACGACCGGATCAGGTTTGCCCGATAATGCCGGGAACTTCACGTGAAGAGCGCTCATGTTTGCTGATGATAGAGGTTGTCTTGTTGCTCCGGCTGGCTACCGCCGCTCTCTGGACCTGCTCGCCCTGTGTTTCTTCATCGGTTGGGCCGCGAGTGGCAGCTGTTCCGCGGCGCCTGAACCTCTCTTGTGGTTTGCTCCGACGGGCTCGACGCCTGCCGCCGAGCGCGCACTTCGCCTTCTTTCGAACGCGTCGGCCGACGGTCTCGAAGCCGCCGACTACCTTGTCGACGAGTTGCGTCTGGCCATCGAGAGCAGTGCACGCGGCGGCGTTCAGGATGCAGATCGCATGGGCAGGATGGATCGCGCAATGAGTTGGGCGGTGCGTCGCTATCTCATGGATCTGCACAGCGGCAGGGTGGATGCCGGGCAATTCGGCATCCGCTATGGCCGTCCGGTGGACGTGGATCGACTGATCGACAGACAGGTCGATGAACTCGTGGCCGAGGGATCGCCAGATGAGGCGACGAGCCGCTCCGCACCACGGTCGCTGCGCTACAGCGGACTGCGGGAAGCTCTCGAGCATTACCGCGGGTTGATCGGTCACGACGCCTTTCGCCAGGTGCTGCCGCCGCCGCCCGGCGGTCGCTTGAGGCCCGGTCAACCCTACGCCGGCGCTGCGCTGCTTGCACAAAGACTGATTCTCTTGGCGGACTTGCTCAGCGGTACGGTCGCTTCAGCGCGCTACGAGGGCAGACTGGTCGACGGCATCAAGTCGTTCCAGGCGCGTCACGGATTGACTCCGGATGGGGTTCTCGGCAAGGAAACGTGGGTGCAGCTTGAGGTCCGACCAGAAGCGCGCGTCCGGCAAATCGAACTGGCCCTCGAGCGCCTGCGCTGGATGCCGCGCTTTGGGGCGCGGCGCAGCATCATCGTCAATGTCCCCGAGTTCATGCTCGATGCCTACGATGCGGCAGGGGATGACGGAAAGCCGGTGCTGGCGATGCGCGTCATTGTCGGCCACGCACGCAAGACGCGCACCCCGCTCTTCGATGGCGAAATGCGTCTTGTCGAATTCAGCCCCTACTGGAATGTGCCGCCGTCGATTGCCCGCGGTGAAACCCTTCCCCGCCTGCGGCGTGACCCAGGCTACCTTGCTCGCCAGGGTTTCGAGCTGATTACCAGCGAAGGAAAGGTGCTCACCGTCCTGTCGGAGGGCGACCTCGAAGCCGTCGAGCGGGGCCGGATGCGCATCCGGCAAAGGCCGGGGGCGGCGAATGCGTTGGGTGACATCAAGTTCGTCTTTCCCAATCCGGACAACATCTATCTGCATCACACGTCGACGCGACAGCTTTTCAAGCGTGAGCGGCGAGACTTCAGTCACGGCTGCATACGTGTCGAAGCGCCGGTCGACCTGGCGAAATTTGTTCTCGCCGGGGAAGCAGAATGGACCGCTGAGCGCATCGTGCAGGCGATGAAGCGAGGAAAGTCGATGACCGTCCGGCTGGCAGAACCGCTGCCGGTAGTCATCGCGTACAGCACGGCGGTCGTCAGAGACGGACGGATCCATTTTCTCCCGGATATCTATGGCCAGGACGTTGTCCTCGACGAGGCGTTGCACCGGCGATCCGTCGCGCTTCGCGCAGAAGCTTCCCGCCAACACGGACTTGGCATAAAATCCAACAATTAGTCCGGATACGGAGTCCTCATGTCGATCTGTCGACGGCCCGCGCGTCGTTCGTTTCTTGGGTATGCAGGCAAGCTGGCTGTGGTCGGCGCCTTTTCGTCTATCGCTTCGTCGGTGTTCGCCACCTCGCCGGCCGCCCGTCGCCTGCAATTCGAGCATCTGCATACGGGTGAAGAGATTTCAGTCGTCTTTGCCGTTGGTCATCGGTACGTACCGGCGGCGCTCAGTGCGCTGAACAACTTCCTGCGCGACCATTACACCGGCGAAGTCGGTACGATCGACCCGCAGTTGTTCGATCTCCTTTTTCAGACGAGGCAGGCGCTTGGCTGTGGCGAGCCGTTCCAGGTCATTTCCGGCTATCGCTGTCCCGCCACCAACACCAGCCTGCGCCGTACCGGCGCAGGCGGTGTCGCCCGGCAGAGCCTGCATATCGAAGGAAGAGCGATCGACATTCGCCTGCCTGGCGTGCCGCTGGAGGATTTGCGCGACGCGGCAATTTCCTTGCAGGCTGGCGGCGTCGGGTTCTACGCGCGCCAGCAGTTCGTTCATCTCGATACGGGCAGGATGCGTTCTTGGTAGGGATGTGCGTCTGCGCAAGCAGGTCGGCTTTCGCCATCCCGCGCATCAGATTGCTCATCTGATGGCCGGGAAGCGGCGCCCCCGGTGCCTTCGCCGGCAACTTTTCGCCGCGCCTCACGCCTGCCGCAAGCGGTGGGCGACGTTTGGAAGGAAACCATGCACGACACCAGCCTGCTCGACCAATTGATCTCGCATTCCGCCACCCGTGCGCCGGAACGTGTTGCGCTCACCTGCGGCCAGCAGTCGATAAGCTATGGCCAACTCCAGCACTCGATCGACTGTACGGTTAACGGTCTTGTCAGCCTTGGGCTGCAGCGCGGCGAACGGATTGCTGTTTACCTCGAGAAACGCCTGGAGGCCGTCATTGCCGTTTTTGCTGCGGCAGCGGCCGGTTGCGTCTTCGTTCCGGTCAACCCGCTGCTCAAGGCCGAGCAGGTTGGGCACATTCTGCGCGATTGCAATGCGCGGGCGCTGGTAACCTCAAGCGAAAGACTTGCCCTGCTCTCCGCCACGGTCGCCGACTGCCCGGAGTTGCGGCACATCATTGTGGTGAATCCTGCCGATCCGGCCGAGGGTGGACAAGTGACGCGCGTCGATTGGCATGATCTGCTGCAGGCCGCAAGGTATGTCGGACATCGGGTGATCGATACCGATATGGTTGCCATCCTTTATACATCAGGCAGTACTGGCAGACCGAAGGGCGTTGTTCTCTCGCATCGCAACATGGTTGCCGGAGCAAAAAGCGTGGCGACGTATCTGGAGAACAACGCTGAAGATACGCTCCTTGCTGCATTGCCCTTGTCGTTCGACGCCGGCTTCAGTCAGTTGACGACGGCTTTTCATATGGGTGCACGTGTGGTGTTGCTGAACGATCTGCTGCCGCAGGATGTGCTCAAGGCGTTGGCCGGCGAGCGAGTCACCGGGTTAACCGCCGTTCCTCCGCTTTTCATTCAGCTTGCGCGACTCGAATGGCCGGCGGCAATCAGCGAACATCTGCGCTACTTTGCCAATACTGGCGGGCGAATGCCGCGCGAAACCTTGCTTGCCTTGCGTGCGCGCCTGCCGCGGAGCAAGCCCTTTCTGATGTACGGCCTGACAGAAGCGTTTCGCTCGACATACCTGCCACCAGACGAAGTCGACCGGCGTCCCGATTCGATCGGCAAGGCGATTCCGAACAGCGAAATCCTCGTCCTGCGCGACGACGGTTCGCCATGTGCCGCAAACGAGCCGGGTGAACTCGTTCATCGCGGCGCCCTGGTCGGGCTGGGCTACTGGAACGACCGCGCGAAGACGGCCGAACGTTACAAGCCCTTGCCAGCCAGCCTGGCTGGCAGCGCCGGCGGCCTCGTCCTGCCGGAAATCGCCGTATTCTCGGGCGACACGGTGCGCATGGACGAACAGGGTTTTCTCTATTTCATCGGTCGTCGCGACGAAATGATCAAGACTTCGGGCTATCGCGTCAGTCCGACCGAAGTCGAGGAGGTCGTATACGCGACGGGAATGGTTGGCGAGTGCGTTGCGTTCGGCGTCGATCATCCGACGCTCGGCCAAGTGATCACACTGATCGTCACACCCGCCGCGGGCGAGGTAATCGACCGCGTGGCGTTGCTTGGCGAGTGTCGGGCACGCATGCCGGCGTACATGGTGCCGGCCAACGTCAGCGTTCTTGCCGGGCCATTGCCGCGCAACCCGAACGGCAAGATGGACCGCAAGGCTCTGGCCGAACGTTTCCTCGCCGGAGCCTTCCCTGACGCGAGCGGGCATGTAGCGGACAGCAACGGGGAAGGGAGTGGGCAGTGAGTCAAGGCGAGCGAGTGTGCGCAACACATCTTGTGGTGAATCCGTTTCCCGTTCAAGACGGGGAACTTGTTGTCGGCGGGGTAGCGCTGCGCCGGTTGGCTGACCGGGTTGGACGGACGCCTTTCTACGCCTACGATCGCGGTTTGTTGACGCAGCGCGTCAACGAGTTGCGGGCGGTACTCCCGTCGACCGTGCAACTGCATTACGCGATGAAAGCCAATCCGATGCCGGCGCTCGTTGCTCATCTGGCCGGGCTCGTCGACGGCATCGATGTCGCCTCCGGCGGTGAGCTGAAGACAGCGCTGGACGCCGGCGCCGATCCGCAGACGATCAGCTTTGCCGGACCGGGGAAACGATCCGACGAATTGCAGCAAGCCGTTGCTGCCGGTGTTCTGATCAACCTGGAGTCCTTTCGCGAAGTTCGCGAGCTGGCTGAAATCGGCTGTCGGACGGGTTACCAAGCGCGTTGCGCCGTGCGTGTCAACCCGGATTTCGAGCTGAAGAGTTCCGGGATGAAAATGGGCGGCGGCGCAAAACAGTTTGGCGTAGACGCCGAGCAGGTGCCTGAACTGCTCGGTGAAATCGGCCGCCAAGGTTTGGCCTTCGAGGGATTTCATCTTTTCGCCGGCTCGCAGAACCTCAAACCGGAGGCGATCGTCGAGGCACAGACGAAGAGCTTCGACCTTGTCCTGCGCCTGGCCCGGTCGGCGCCCCAACCGGTGCGCTTCGTCAACCTCGGCGGTGGTTTCGGGATTCCCTATTTTCCGGGTGAGCAAGCGCTCGACTTGGCACCCATTGGTGCCGCCCTCGAGGGGATCGGCGCGCGCGCAGCGCGTGAACTGCCGGGAGCCGAACTGGTGATCGAGCTTGGCCGCTACCTGGTCGGAGAGGCCGGTGTTTATGTCGTGCGCGTCGTTGACCGCAAGCTGTCGCGTGGCCAGACCTTTCTTGTCAGCGACGGCGGACTGCACCACCATTTGTCGGCTTCCGGCAACTTCGGTCAGGTCATCCGGAAGAACTATCCTGTCGCGGTTGGCAACAAGATGGCAGCGGTCGAGCTGCAAACGGCGTCCGTAGTTGGTCCGCTGTGTACACCCCTCGATCTGCTGGCTGACCGGATGCCCTTGGCCGATGCCGAGCCGGGCGATCTGGTGGTCGTTTTTCAGTCAGGCGCCTATGGTTTTAGCGCAAGTCCGCAGGCCTTCCTCGGCCATCCGGCTTGTCTTGAGGTGCTGGTCTGATCAACGGCTGTTGCACGGCATCGCGTTCACCGCGCAAGGGTCACGCTTCGGCCAGCACGACAACCCCGCCGCGGCGCCGGTCACCGGCCCCGGAGAAGCGCCCGTCAACATGGGCAGCGCAGTTGACTCCGCCGAAGAACATGCTGAGGGCCGTGAACCGCGTTGCCTGCGGCCAGCGTTTGTGCAGCGCCGCCGCTGTCCCGCCGGTGAGGCCGACATCCTCGAACCACAGTTTTTCGCCTTCGATGTGCATGCGTGCCGCGTTTACCGCCTCGTCGAGCGGCCTGTGGTAGGCCAGGAGGTTCAGCAGCGCCTGCAGGATGGCGCTGCGTATGCGGTTTGAGCCTCCGCTGCCGAGCGCGAAACACGGAACCTGATCGAGAACGACGATCGTCGGCGACATCATGGTACTCATCCAGCTTCCCGGAGCGGAGCGATGGAAGCCTGCGGGATTGATGTCTTCCTCGCCGAGAAAGTTGTTCACGTGTATTCCCAGTTCAGGCAAGGCGTGTCCGCAGCCCTCGCCGTTGCTGGTGGTCAGTGCCGCCGCCATGCCCTGCGCGTCGATTACCGAAATGTGTGTCGTCGCACCGAAGCGATTCTCGCTCCCGCCAGCCGTTTGCGGCACCATCGACCATGGCGAATCCTTCGTTCCGGCGACCAGGGCGCGAATGGATTCGGGGTCGCTGTGCAGTCGTTCGTCGTAACCCGCCTGGCGAATTTCGGACACGCCGGCCAGCACGGTTGCCACTCGTGACTGATGGGCTGGCGAAAGAAACTCCTCCTTGCCGAGGGCGAGATCGTCGGCCAGGCGCAGCCCGGCACCGACAAGGCCACCGCCGGCGGAGGGCGGCGGATTGGTCAGTACGGTGTAGCGTCCGAAGGGAACCGACAGTGGTTCGCGCACGACGGGTGCGTAGCTCACCACATCATGCAGGGTGATCAGTCCGCCCTGTGCTGGTCCGAGATGCTCGACGAGTGATGCCTGGTAGCGGCTGATCTGATCCTCTGGATCTCCCTCGCCGAGAGCGTGCAGGAACTCGCCGAGACGGGGGTTGGCCAGACGTTCGCCCGCTTGCGCGATGTGTCCAAACGGACAGAACAGTCCGGCCACTTCGGGAGAGTGCATGATGATGGGCGCGATAAGGCCCGCCATCATGGCAATCTGTGGACTGACGACGAAGCCGTTGCGCGCCCAATCGGCGGCCGGGGCGACGATTTCACGTAGCGGCAGGCAGCCGCCACGCCGATGGAGCTCAAGCAGGCCGACGAGTTCGCCGGGCACGGCGGCGGCCGCTTTGCCGATGTGAAAGACCTGTACGGCCTGCCCGAAATCGACGGCAATCGGCAGGAAGTCGAGCGTCGGCCACGCTTGCAGACCACAGCCTGGCGTTGCGGCAAAGAAATCGACGACCTCATAGCCCTTTTCAGCGCTGCCCCAGATGCAGGCGCCTCCACCGCCCAGCGAGGTCAACGGCAGCTCGGTGACTGTTGCCGTCAGTTTGGCGGCAACAATCGCATCGACGGCGTTGCCGCCGCGCTTGAGTATGCGCGCCCCGGCAAGCGCCGTGTGTGGTTCGGATGCCGCGATGACTCCGCGCAGACTCATCGGCCGGCAAGCCCGCTGCCCGGTCGGTGCAAACCGGCCGTACGACCAGGCACGCGCTGCTGGCCGGCACCGGGCAAGGCCACCGCGGCCATGCTATTCGCCGTTGCGCAGTTCATGTCGTTTCGTCAAGGGCCGGCGGCCTGGCGCGGCATTCAGCGCTGTCGGCCGGATGCATGCCGGCGCTCGTCCTTACGCGCCGGAGGCAGCGGATCTCGTCGTCGTGGCCGGGTCCCGGGTCTGGGGGGTGAGTTCCCTGGCTTTGGCGGCAGAGATGATCTCGAACAGCGTAACGACCTTTCTTACATCGCTTGTCGTGCGTGCAACCTGGATCGCCGCATCGGCTTCAGGTTGGGTGACCAGGCCGAGCAGGTACACGATACCTGCTTCGGTGACCACCTTGACGTGGATCGGATTGAACCTGCCCGCGTCGACAAAGCGGGCCTTGACGCGCGTGGTGATATACGAGTCATTGCTGCGGTTGGTGAACGAACTCAACGGAGCGATGCTGATCTCGTTGAAAACGCCCTGGACTTGGGGGACGCCGCTGACGATACGCTCGGCTTCTGCCTTGACCTCTTCCGAGGGTGCTTCGCCCGAGATGAGGACCTTGCGATTGAAGCTGGTAAAACTGAGCTGCACTCTCTCGGCGAATCTTTCGTTGATCCGCGCACGCGCTTTCCACTCAATCGCTTCGTCCTCGGTTTGCGTGCCCAAGGTCCGGCGATCGAAGGTGGCCAGGGCGCCGGTCGTCGCGCCGGCTGCGACGATAGGTACGCAACCCTGGAGGGTCGGCAGCAGGCAAAGGCCGAGCAGCAGGCTGGCCGCGGCGATGGTTGTTTTCATTCTTCAACTCCCATGAGCAGGCAATCAATGCCATCACAAAAACAATGGATGATGAGCAGGTGTGTTTCCTGTATGCGGGCCGTCCGGCTGGCCGGAACGCAAATGTGGACATCCGTATGGTGCAGCAACTCGCCGATCGCGCCGCCGCCTTTTCCGGTCAGGGCGACGACGTGCAGCTGGTTTTCGTGCGCCGCGTTGATTGCCTCGATCACGTTCGGCGAGTTGCCCGAGGTCGAGATGGCGACCAGCACATCACCTGGCTGGCCAAGTGCCCGAATCTGTTTGGCGAAGACCATCTTGTAGCCGTAATCGTTGGCGATCGCCGAGAGGATCGACGTGTCGGTCGTCAGCGCGATGGCCGCCAGTTCATGTCGTTCAGCTTCAAAGCGCCCGACCAGCTCGGCCGCCATGTGCTGTGCGTCGGCGGCTGAGCCTCCGTTTCCGCAGACCAGTATCTTGCCGTTGCCGAGCAGGCTGTTGACCATGATCTCGACGGCTCGGCCGATGGGCGCGGCGAGCAGTTCGCCGGCGTCGAGTTTGGTTTGCACGCTTTCCTTGAAGTTTTCACTGATACGGGCAATCAGGTCCATGAGCCTGGGCTCTCGCGTGGAGAATGAAGTACGGGGAATTCTAACACTAGAGGGTCAGGAACACTTCGAACTCTATACGACGCCACGGGTTGGGGTCGTCACGCAAGCGCGAAACGCGCGCTTCCAGTTGTTCACCGTCGTCGAGTGCGCGGGCGACGGCGCGGTTCTCGGCGCGCGGTACGTAGCCCAACTGGCGACCCCGCCAGTCGACGCGCACTGCCTGACGGTCGTGACGGTTGTCGGCCTCGCGCACCAGAGTCAGCCGATCACCGAGTCTGATCTGCGACCACACTTCGGACACGGCGTAGTACTGGCTCCCGGCCAGGGGTGAGCTCTGGACGAGTATCCTGATCGTTTCCGCGGCGTCGGCCGGTGCACTGCCGGCGAACAGGAGTATGGCACTAAGGTAGAGAAAACGCATCGCACATCCACTCGATCGAATCCGGGGATAGCCGGTCGAGCAGCAGGCAATCGAAGCGGCAGTCGGGACTCGTGTCGGCGAGTGTCGCGAGATAGTGCTCGGCGGCCAGGATGATGCGCGCCTGCTTGCTTTGCGTGATGCTGGCAGCGGCACCGCCGAAGTTCGGGTTGCTGCGCAAGCGTACTTCGACGAAGACGAGCACGCCCCGGTCACGACAGATCAGGTCCACCTCCCCGCCGCGACAGCGATAGTTGCGCCGCACGATGGTCAGGCCCCTGCGCTTGAGGAAAGCAGCGGCGAGCTGTTCGGCGAGGCTGCCCGAGATGTTCGTGTCTGCGCTCGGCCGCGGCGTGCTAATCTTGACCATCGCCAATCCACTGAACTCCATGTCGCAAGAATCCGCTGCATTATATGTAGTTCCAACACCGCTCGGCCACCTCGGTGACATGAGCCAGCGCGCCATCGACGTTCTTCGCCAAGTCCCCTGGGTGGCCGCCGAGGACACGCGGCACAGCGCGAAGTTGGTGAGGCACTTTGGCAGCAATGCCCGCCTGCTGGCGGCGCATCAGCATAACGAGGAAGTTGCTGCGCAACAGGTTCTGGCGCGCCTTGCCAGCGGCGAGTCGGTGGCGCTGGTGGTCGACGCGGGGACTCCTGCCGTCTCCGACCCGGGTGCGCTACTGGTAGCCCGCGTGCGGGCGGCAGGATTTCGCGTCGTGCCCTTGCCGGGGCCGTGCGCGGCAGTCGTTGCCTTGTCGGCGGCCGGGCTAGATGCCGGCCATTTCCTGTTCTACGGTTTTCTGCCGAGCAAGGCTGGGCCGCGGGCGCAGGCGCTCGGCGATCTGGCCGAACTGCCCTATGCCCTGGTGTTCTATGAGGCACCGCACAGGATCGTCGACACCGCCGCCGCCATGTGTTCAGCCTTTGGGGCGCAGCGGCGCGTCGTCCTGGCACGCGAGCTGACGAAGCTCTATGAAGAGATCCATTCCTGTTTGCTCGCCGACCTGGAGCCGTGGCTGCTGGCCGATGCCGATCGCCGGCGGGGAGAATTCGTGCTCGTCGTTGCCGCTTCGCCGCCGCCGGCGGCAGATGGTGAGGGGGAGCGGGTGCTCGGTATTTTGCTCGCCGAGGGGCTGCCGGTGAGTCAGGCGAGCAGGCTGGCGCACGCGATCACCGGCGTCGGCAGGAACGCGCTGTATCGGGCGGCACTGCGCAAACACTCGCCCTGACACGCGCAAACTGGCTCGCGCGGGCGGTGCCTGCGGGTCGCCGGTTGCTCAGTGCCGCTTGCGCGCGAAGCCGAGACCGAGAAGTCCAAGGCCAAACATCGCGCGCACACTCGGTTCGGGGAGACGGCTGCCGTTGCGGCATGACACGCACTCCAATGATGGTTTCGCTGAGCGCGCCGTGTAGCGCCGACCGACACCTCGGCAAGGTTCTTCGCGTGTCGGGGCGGTCTCTTTTCTTGCCGAGCGGCGGAGAGGAGACTTGCTGTGCGGCCAAGCAGTAGCCGCTGCGCGCTGGCTCACTTGTTGCCTATCTCTCGCTACGACCGGCTGCTAGAATTGACGGCTATTCCCAGGTTGGAGCAGGCATGCAGATCACCATTACACGTCCCGACGACTGGCACCTTCATCTGCGTGATGGCGCAGCCTTGTCGATTGTTCTGCCGCACAGCGCGCGACAGTTTGCCCGCGCCATCGTTATGCCCAACCTGCGTCCGCCGGTGCGGACGGTTGAGGACGCTCGCGCCTACCGTCGGCGGATCCTTGCTGCGTTGCCGAAAGGCATGCAGTTCGAGCCGTTGATGACCCTGTATCTGACCGACAACACATCGGCCGGCGAGATCAGGCGTGCGGCGGAGAGCGGGCTCATCCATGGCGTCAAGCTGTATCCCGCTGGTGCGACCACGAATTCCGATTCCGGCGTGAGTCAGGTTGCCCGCTGTGCGGCGGCCCTTGCCGAAATGGAAAGGTGCGGGCTGCCACTGCTCGTGCATGGCGAGGTCACCGATCCGTCGGTCGACGTCTTTGATCGTGAGAGCGTGTTCATAGAACGGGTCCTGCAGCCGGTGATCGTGCGCCATCCAGGCCTCAAGGTGGTTCTTGAACATATCACGACACGTGAAGCGGTCGATTTCGTCGTCGCCGGCGGAGCCAACCTGGCGGCGACGATCACTGCGCATCATCTGCTTTACAATCGCAACGCGATTTTCGCCGGTGGTATTCGACCGCATTTCTATTGTCTGCCGATTCTCAAGCGCGAGACGCACCGCCAGGCGCTGCTGCAGGCAGCGGCTTCCGGCAACGGCAAGTTCTTTCTCGGCACAGACTCGGCGCCGCATGCGCGAGCGACCAAGGAAGCCGCCTGCGGTTGCGCTGGCTGCTATACGGCCTTTGCCGCCCTCGAATTCTACGCCGAGGCGTTCGACTCGGCGGATGCACTCGCTCGACTCGAGGCTTTTGCCAGCTTCCATGGCGCCGACTTCTACGGTCTGCCGCGCAATACAGGCAGCGTGACGCTGCAACGGGTGGACGGAAAAGTGCCGGAGGAATTCGTTTACGCTGACGGCGAACGCCTGGTGCCATTCCGGGCCGGTGAGGTGCTGCCATGGCGACTGTGCGTATGAGCACTGCTGCCCGGGGGCTGCCCGGCGTTGCTTCTGGAGTCTTCGTGATGCCGGGGAAAAAACTGTTGCCGCTCGTCTGCCTGCCGCTTCTGCTCGCTTGTTCCGACCAGCGAGCAGCGTTCGAAATCGCAGCGAATCAACATTCATTGACCTTGATTCGAGTGCAGAATTTCTGGGAGAGAACCGCCAGGTATTCGATCGTCGCTGCCCGCATGCCGGACTGCATGCGTCGGCACGAGCTTGGCGCAGCTGGCGCGGACAGCAGGGTCGACGTGTATGCACCGGGCAACGATGCCTGGATTCTCAAGCAGGGCAAGCGCATGTTTGTCGTCGAAACGCGCACCTGCGAAGGCTTTGCCAGGCTTGAGGCCGAGCCCGAGGGTGGTCTGGGCGCGCTGCAAGGAACATTTCAGGTACGGGGGGGCAGTCTGGGTTTCGTTGCTGCGTCAAGCGCTGGTGCTGCGGTCGAAGCGGCTGCTGCAGCCACGCGACAATGATCGTGCGCCGGGCGCGATGAGCGTCGGAAATCCGGTGGTTTGGCCTGCAGGGCAGTATAATCGGATCGGGAAGTCGGTCAGGCAGCCGCTGGGCAAGAGGTGTAAACCTGGCGCCGAGAGGAAAGTCCGGGCTCCACAGAGCAGGATGCCGGTTAACGACCGGGCACCGTGAGGTGACGGAAAGTGCAACAGAAAACAAACCGCCGATGCCCCGCGCAATTCGGGGCAGGCAAGGGTGAAACGGCGAGGTAAGAGCTCACCGCGGCCGTGGTAACACGGACGGCACGGCAAACCCCATCCGGAGCAAGGCCAAATAGGGAAGCATGGGCGTGGCTCGCGCTGCTTCCGGGTAGGCTGCTTGAGCGTGCTGGCAACAGTACGCCTAGAGGAATGGCTGTCCACGACAGAACCCGGCTTATCGGCCGGCTTTCCACTTTTCCGTC
>WBZP01005784.1_pt1 | contig 12449 bp, 10 predicted proteins | sample 5204301 | NCBI WGS metagenome assembly WBZP01 (sample SAMN12412401, study PRJNA552823) | activated sludge metagenome | isolation source: activated sludge from nitrification reactor of wastewater treatment plant... | place: USA: Pennsylvania | collected 2017
AGGCGGCTTCCGGCGAGATCACGCTGTAGATGGCGTGCTCGAACATCAGCACCTTGTTGGCGGTGGTGATTGCGATCGCGCCGCCCGACATGCCCTCGCCGGTGACGATGGCGACGTTGGGAACGCCGAGCGAAAGACAGGCATCGGTGGAGCGTGCGATGGCTTCCGCCTGTCCGCGCTCTTCCGCGCCGATGCCGGGATAGGCGCCCGCGGAGTCCGCAATCGACAGCACGGGAATGCCGAAGCGGTCGGCCATCTCCATCAGGCGAACCGCCTTGCGATAGCCTTCCGGGCGGGCCATGCCGAAATTGTGCTTGATGCGGCTCTCGGTCGAGTTGCCCTTCTCCTGGCCCATCACGCAGATCGGCTCGCCCTGGAAGCGGCCGAAGCCGCCCATCAGCGCCTCGTCCTCGCCGAACTTGCGGTCGCCGGCGAACGGCGTGAACTCGGTGATCAGCTGGCCGATGAAATCGGTGAAGTGCGGCCGCTGCGGATGCCGCGCCACCAGCGTCTTCTGCCAGGGCGTGAGATTGGCATAGAGATCGGTCAGCGCCTGCGCCGACTTCTCCTCGATCTTCGCGATCTCGTCGCCGATGTCGCTGCCGTTGGCAGCAAGCGTGCGCAGTTCGTCGATCTTGGCCTCGAGTTCGGCTACGGGCTTTTCGAAATCGAGATAGCTGCGCATCGGGTTCGGCATCGAATCAATATAAGGACAACGCTGCTGTCAGGCGAAGCGGTTTTGCCGATTCGGAAGAAATCGCGTGTCTTCAACGATTTAGCGCGCATTCCGGCCCCGGCCGGGACCGGTCGAACGCGCGCCGGGCGGACGTTGCCGCGTCTTTCTGCGCTGACGGGGCGGAAGTCAAGCCGGGTTGCCCGCCGGCCGCATCGCCCGCCGCGCGAGCGCGAGCCCCATCAGCACGAAGGCGGAGGTTACTTCCGGTCCGCCGACCAGGATGCGCGTCGGCGTCTTCATCTTGTTCCACTCGTAGGCCTTGTAGGGCCCGTGCCTGCCACCTTCGCCCAGCGTCGCGACGATGACATGCAGCGCGGGCGCGAACGTCGCGACGTCCGCGCCGAGATGCGCCAGCGCCATCAGCGCCAGCGAAGCGTCGAACGCGTTCATCTCGCGGGTGATCATCTCGTTCTCGACATAGGCGAGCACGCGGGCGCGGATGACGGCAAAAGCACCGTCGGGATCGATGGCACGCTGCGCGGCGGCCGGCAGCGCCGTGAACGCGGCGTAGCAGCGGCCGAAATAGGCGGAATAGAGCTCGGGCAAATAATAGATGTGCGAGCGCGGATTGGCGAATGCGCCGCTCTCGGCAAGCTTGCGCTGGAACGCAACGATGCGTTGGACGGTCTCCAGCCGCGACGGCGTTTCCAGGACTTTCCAGCGCGCCAGGTTGCGGAAGGAGACTTCGAGAACGTCGAGGTTCAGCGTGGGATCGAGATCGTTGCCATAGGGGCGTTCGCCCTTGAGGTTGTCGATCCAGGTGACGATGGCGCCATCATAGTCGACGTTGTCATTGAGCGGCACGGTGACGCGCGGTTCGTTGGCGCCTGCGCGCACCTGATAGCCGCGATAGAAATCCAGCAGCGGCTGATTGAGGATCGGGTCGCGCGATCCCGCCTGCGTCGCCGCCGAGAACGAGCAGGCCGTGGTGTCGCAGTCAGGCACGTAGATGCCGAAGCCGAGGTCCTGCTTGATCTGGGCAAAAAAGCGCGAGAAGCGCGGATGCGGCAGCGGCGCCAGCGCCGTGATCACGTTGACGGTCGATCCGTCATGGGAGGGCACCGCCTCCCGGCTGATGTTGAGGCAGAAATCGACCATGTCGTCGATGGCACGCCGCGCGCGCGCGGTTTCGTCCGGCGAGGCCAGTCCGCTCTCGATGTAGCTGAGCAGCGCCTCGGTGAAGAAGGCATCGTAATAGGCCGAGCGGTGCCGGATCTGCATCGGCTCCCACATCGGCTCGGCAATCCCGGTCCAGGGCGGGTTGATCAGCGCGCGCGCCGGCGAGTGGGCGATGAAGATGCGCGCCAGCGAGAACAGCAGCGTCGAGTTCTTGTAGCCGCGCGAGTTGAGGCCGGTCAGCGCCATCACCATCTCGCGGCCGCCCATGTCGGCATCGCCGAGCAGATTGAACGCCGCATAGGTCGGCAGGAAGCCGTTCCTGGAATAGGAGCGCAGCAGATGCGAGGCGCAGCTGCGGATGGTCTGCTCGATCTCGGCCAGACCGGGTGCACGGGCCGGAGCCGGGCAGGGCGCTGGCCGGGGATGTTGCACGTCGATGCCGTCCATCAGGGCCGCGATGGGGGCGCCGACCGCTGCCCAGTCCGGCGCCTCCTGGTCACGGGCGCGGACGATGGCGGCCTGCAGTTCGGCTAGCCGCGCCGGGTCCTTCAGGGCAGGCAGGCCGGTCCGGCGCAGCAGCGGCCGCAGCGCGGGGTTGCCGAGCGCCGTCCGGTAGAACTGGCCGAGATGCGGATCGCCCCCCTGGTACTTCAACAGCAGGGGATCGCAGACGTCATACAGCGACGGCCCATCCTTGCGGGCCGTCAGCGCGCGGAAAGCGGCGCCGGCGAAATGATGAAACCCCATCAGAGCAAATTTCCTGGCGCCGGCATCGAGGACGGAGTGGAACTTTAAGTCGTTGGAAAAGCTATACGAACGGTTGGAATTTACCAAATGTGACCGGGATCACGGAAGGGGCACCAATTTTCCTTTCCAATGCCCGGGAACGCTCCGGGTCTGGATAAGATTCTGCTATGGAAACAATAGCTTGAAGAGGGTTGAGATCTCGGCTTGCGGTGAGGGATATTGCGGGTTAAAGGTTTGTTTGTTGCGGTGCCGCAAAATGAGCGCAATTCGACGGCATTAGCCTGGCAACCCCTGAAACCTAAAATCTGATTGGCGCGACTACCGTTCGGCCGCGCCGTGTTGACGATGACAGGAAGTACCGTGATGAATATCAGGCAGCTCCTTTCCCGCCGTTCGGTTGCCGTGGCTGCCAGCCTCGTCGGCATGGTGTCGTTGGCGATCGGCGCGCATGCGGCGCTGAACAAGCGCGCGCTGGATGCTGCCAAGGCGATCGGGACCGAGCAGTCGGCCGACAGCGCCAAGAAGCAGTCGCGCCTCGCGCTCGTCATCGGCAACGGTCATTACCCCGACGCTTCCGCTCCGCTGAGCCAGCCGATCAACGATGCGCGCGCGCTGACCGCGACGCTGCGCCAGAACGGCTTCGACGTCGACGTGGTCGAGGACGCCAGCAAGGATGACATGCATCGCGCCGTCGGCCGGCTCAAGTCCAGGATCAAGCCCGACTCCGTCGTGATGCTGTTCTTCGGCGGCTACGCCATCCAGGCCGGTCGCGAGAGCTACATGATTCCGGTCGATGCGCGGATATGGAAGGAAATCGACGTCCGCCGTGAGGGCATTTCTGTCGAGTCCGTGCTCGGCACCATCAAGGAAAAGGGCGCGCGCGCCAAGCTCGTCGTGATCGACGCCTCGCGCCGCAATCCCTATGAGCGCCGCTTCCGCTCCTACTCGCACGGCCTCGCGCCGCTCTCCGCGCCCGACAACGCGCTGATCCTCACCTCGGCCACGCCCGGCAAGGTCGTCGACGACTCCAAGGAGCAGAACAGCGTGCTGGTCTCCGAGCTCCTCAACAATCTTGGCACGCAGGGCGCCGGCGGCATCGAAAGCGTCTTCAACAAGACCCGCATCTCGATCTCGCGCGCCTCCGATGGAGCGCAGGTGCCGAGCGTGTCGTCCTCGCTGCTGGAAGAGATCCGCATCGGCGGTTGAGCCGGCGCACTTTCCGATGCGCTTGACCGGGGTAAGCCCGGTCATCGACATCAGTCACCCCGAGCCTGAGACGTCGAGTATCGTGCGCGCGCGAGCGGTTGCTCGATGCGAATTCAGCGGATAGTTTCAGCGAGAGTATTTCGACGGCCGCTCCGGGGGGACGCAGTGCGACATTCTTTTGCCAGCAGTTCGCTTGTTCTTTTGATCCTGCTTTCTGGCCTGACGGTCTCTCGCCCGGTGGTTGCGGCCGGCGCGCCGCCTGCCGCGCTCAACAAGACCGTCACGCTTTCGTGGAGTTCGACGGGAAGCGGCAGACGGGCCGACGGTACGTCCGTCAGTTTCTCGAACCTCAATACACGCGTGATCTATATCAGCAGCACCGGGCGCCCATTCCTGCGCGTGCAGCTGCGCGGTGGAAAGGCCACCCGCCAGGGCGAACTTGCTCCAGGGGAGACCGCCCGCGGCGGCGGGGGCGTCAGCTTTCAGGGTAATAGGCTGGTCGGTGTCGAAGGGTTCGCCAGTGGCGCCCGGCAATATGTCGCAACGTTCGATGCCGGTTTCTCCAGCTGTAGCTTGTCGGTGATCGATGCCAAATCAGGCGGCGCCAAGATCAAGCGGAGAGGTCCGGACGGCGCAATGTACGAGATCGACAGCGTGAGTACGGGATCTCCGACCTGTTCGATCCAGGCCGGCAACGCTTTCGCGCAATAGCAGACCGGACGCGCCGCCGGTCTACTTGGTTTCCGCCGCTACGGTGACCGCGCGTACCGGATCGCCTTCGCGCAACAGCGCGCCGGCCCGGGCGACGACGATGTCGCCTTCCTGCAGCCCTTCCCTGATCTCGACCTGGCCCGCGGCCATCAGCCCGATCTCGACACGCCGCGTCTCGATGCGGCCGCGGCGCACCGCTTGCACCACGGTGCCGGCGCTGCCGTAGAGGATCGAGGTGAGGGGAACGGCGATGCCGCAGCTCTGCCCGGTCTTGATCATCGCCCGGCCGCTCGAATTGATCAGGAAGCGCCGCGCCGGTGTGATGCCGATGAAGACCTGGCCGAGCTGGCTGTTCGGCTCGATGGTCGGCGCGATGCGGCGCACCCGGGCGTCGACCTCGCCTGCGCCGATGACCTTGATCCGGGCGGACTGACCGACCTGCAGCTTGGCGATGTCCTTGACCGGCACCATGCCGACCAGGTCGTATTCGCTGCGCGCCACGATGTTGAACAGCGCCTCGCCCTTGGCGCCGACCATGCCGCCGATCTGGGCCGTCGACTGCGAGACCAGCCCGGCAACCGGCGCCTGCACCGTGATGCTGCCGCCCTCCGGCGGGGTGATCCGCGCCAGCACCTGGCCGGCGGTGACGGTGTCGCCGGCATCCGCCATGATCTCGGCGACCTTGGCGCCCAGCCGTTCGGGGCGGACGGAGGTCTCCTCCCGCGCCAGCACGATGCCGGAGACCTCGACATTGTTGTTGAAGCAGTATTTCGCCGCCTTCAGCACGGTGACCGCTGGACCCCTGGGCGTCCCGTCGCCTTCTTCGCCCGCGGCGCGCGCCGGCGGGGCGGCGAGCAGCGTGGTCGTCAGCAGCGCCGCAAGCATTCCGGAACGGTAGCGCGTGATGCAATGATTCATCGGCAATCCCAAGGGTTTTCCGTCATCCTCGATAGCAGAACAGGGGTCCTCCGGCCAAGTGCGGGCACGGGCCGTCCGGCCCCGCAGGATTGGTCTTTTTGCCCGAACGGTCGGTTCGATGCCGGCTGACCCGTCGCTGCCAGCCGGCCGGCGGGATGAGGGCGGCGCGGGCTCGACTGCCGTCGGAAAAGGCCCGCGGATCGAATCGGCAACGGCCCTGCACGCGCAGCGGTATCTTGCTTCTGGCGCAACCGGACGGATTGTTGCAGTGCATCTCGCGAGGCAAGCATCGCGCAGCAAATGTGTCGCGCCGGGAATGGTTGACCGGCGTCCCATCCGCCGTTTCAATCCGATCAACGAACAATAACAAGAGTCATCACAGCACCGATCCCGGGAGGATGCCGATGCCTGCGCCGATCAATCGCCGTCGATTGCTTTCACTTGCCGGCGGCGCCGTCGCCGCGCCGTTCGTCATTTCCGCGGAAAGTCGAGCGCAGGAAGCCTGGCCGGCGCGCTCGGTGCGCTACATCAACGGCTTCCCGGCTGGCGGCGCCACCGACGTGCTCTCCCGCATTCTCTGCCAACGCATGAGCGAGCTGTCGGGGCAGTCCTTCGTCGTCGAGAACAAGGGCGGCGCGGGCGGTGCGCTGGGCGCCGATGCCGTGGCGAAATCGGCGCCCGACGGGTACACCGTCGGCCTCGGCGGCATCGCCTCCAACGTGCTGGCGATCGGCACCTACGCCAAGCTCGCCTACGATCCCGTCAAGGATTTCACCTTCATCGCCGGCATGTGGCAGCTGCCGAACATCCTCTGCGCGCGCAAGGATTTCTTCTCGCAGGATCCCAAGGAGTTGTTCGCCGCCTTCAAGAAGGAGCCGAAGAAATATACCTATGCTTCCGCGGGTTTCGGCACCACGCTGCATCTCTCCGGCGAGATGATGAACGCGATGGCCGGCGTCGAGGTGATGCATGTGCCCTACAAGGGCGCCGGCCCCGCGCTCAACGATCTGCTCGGCGGCCGCGTCGACATGCTGTTCGACAATCTGCCGGGGTCGCTGCCGTCGGTGAAGGCCGGCCTGATCCGCCCGATCGCCGTGACGTCGAGGACACGCATCCCCGACCTGCCAGATGTGCCGACGATGGCGGAATTCCTGCCGGGTTATGCGATGACGTCGTGGACCATCATGGTCGGCCCGGCCGGCATTCCCGCGCCCGTGGTGGAGCGCGCCAACGCGCTGACGCGGCAGGCGCTTGCCGACGAGGCCGTGAAGAAGCGCTATGCCGAACTCGGCGCCTCGGTCTGGCCCACCACGCCCGCGGAAGCCAGCGCGTTTCGCGAGGCCGAGGAAAAACGCTTGCTGCCGATCATGAGGGCCGCCGGCATCAAGCCGGAGTGAACGCCGGAAAGAAGGGAGCAGACGATGACGATGCCGACACTCGCACAATCGATCGTCTGGATCGTCGTCGGCCTGATCGGCGGCGGGCTCGCTTCGCGGCTGATCACCTGGGACCGCGAGGGGTTCGGCACCGTCCGCAATCTCGGCCTTGGCCTGGTGGGGGCGCTGATCGGCGGCCTGCTGTTCCGCTGGTTCAATCTGCTGCCGGGTTTCGACAGCATATCGATTTCGCTTCGCGACGTCGTCGCCGCGGTCGCCGGATCGTTGCTGGTGCTCCTGGCGATCTGGCTGTATCGGCGTTACGCGAAATAGGCCTCACTGCACGACGTCGAGCTTCACCGGTGCGACGCCGCGGCCGACCATGCCGAGTTCCTGCGCCGCCGAATAGGAGACGTCGACCACGCGACCCGGCACATAGGGCCCGCGATCGTTGACGCGCACCGTCACCGAGCGGCCGGTATCCTGATTGGTGACGCGCAGCCTGGTGCCGAACGGCAGTGTCGGGTGGGCGGCGGTCAATTCGTTCGGATCGAACTTCTCGCCGCTCGCGGTTTTGGTTCCCTGGGAATAGAAGCTTGCGATGCCGTGCGACTTGCGCTCGGTTCGTTCGCCCGTGTCCGGCGTGCGCCGCACGACGGAGGCGCTCGCCGCCGGTCGCTGTGGCTGTTCGATCGCGGCCTGCCGTGTCGTCGAACCGCGCAGGTCGGAATGCTGGGCGCGGAAAGGCGATTGACCGCAGGCCGCTAGCGTCGCGGCGCCGGCCAGGATCGCAGCCCATTTGACGAATCGAAACATGGTCTGTCCCCTCGTTGCCGCCAGTAGCGGTCGGCAAACGGGGCAGCACCGGGGCGCGCGGTGGCGGAGCCGGCGGATTTCGCTGGCGCTGTGGCCGCAGGGTTACACCCGGCACGAAAGCGCCACGATGTTGACGTGCTGGCGCCATCGAGGGCGGTCCCATGACCGCGCGGGCCGTCGGGGCGATGCTACAGTCGCGCCCGCACACCCAAGCGAGGAAGCAATCCATGAAGCGCGTGATGATCCTGAACGGCCCCAATCTCAACCTGCTCGGCATCCGCGAGCCGCACATTTACGGCACCACCACGCTCGACCAGATCAAGGCGAGCTGCGAGGCCAAGGGCAAGGAGCTGGGGCTTGCGATCGACTTCCACCAGTCCAACCACGAAGGCGTGCTGATCGACCTGATCCAGTCGGCGCGCGAGAAGGCCGATGCCCTCATCATCAATCCGGCCGGCTTCTCCTTCACCTCCGTCGGCATCATGGATGCCATCAAGATCTTCGAGGGGCCGACGATGGAGGTGCATATCTCCAACATCCACGCCCGCGACGAATATCATCGCCATTCCAAGATATCGTTCGTGGCGACGGGCGTCATCGCCGGCCTCGGCCCGTTCGGCTACATTGCCGCGCTGCATGCGATCGCGAACATGAAGTGAGCGTCATAACGCGCTGTGTAGCTGCGTAGGGTAGACAAAGTGACGGCGTCCACTGTGTGGCAACGAGCGATGGTGCATGCGTGCCCACCTTCCTGGTCCCGCCGCTTGAGGTGGACACGGCGCAAGTGCGCCTTTGCCCACCCTACACATCCGGTGAGCCTGATGAGCGAGGAATGCGCCTCGGACAGAAAGGTCAATTGCACCGTGTTCGTGTCACCCAAACGCCGCGCTCGTCGCGCTCGCGGACCGGGTGACAGCTGAGCCGGCTGTGCGACTCGATCGTGAGCGATCTCGGCCTGACGTCGGGGATCGCGGGAATGTGCGGCGGCAGCACCGGGTTCACCGCGATGTTGTTCATGCCGGCGCGTGCGGAAGTGGTGGAGACGGTGGTCGCAAGGGTCGCGACGAGGGTCGCGGTAAGCGCCACGCGGGCGGTGCGCATACGCATGATGAACTCCAGCCGAGTTGATGGCCCGCATCGCCGCGAGCGGTCCCGTCTTTGACGCATGCAAGACGGAACAGGTTCGATCCGGCGTAGCCAGAGCAAGATGAGAGACCGGGTTGAGCTAGCCAGGCAGCGGGAAACCTCCCCCTTGGGAGAGGTCGGCGCGGAGCGCCGGGTGAGGGGTTTAGGTCCCTCATGGAAACCGTGCCCCTCACCCGATTTGCTGGCGCAAATCGACCTCTCCCCGCCGGGGAGAGGGGAAGCGAGAGTTGGCGACCGATTCAACCAGGCGCCATCAACTCTTTAGTTCTTCCGGCGCTTCGCCGAAGCCGTCGAGGCGTCCACCACGTTGTCGACCTCCTCGCGCCAGCCCAGGATCTCGGCGGCGAGAACCGGATGATTGAAGCCCTTGAGGTTGAGGTCGTCGATCGGCCGCCCCTCGACCCATTGCTCGACCATGCCGTAGACGCGGCGGCTGACCACGATCTGGCCGGCTTCGGCCTCGTCGCACAGGCGCGAGGCGAGGTTGGTGACGCTGCCGATAGCCGCGTATTCCAGCCGCTGCTCGAAGCCGATCTGGCCGAGCGTGGCATAGCCGAGCGCGATGCCGATGCCGAAGCCGAGATTGTGGCCGCGGTTGCGCCAGCGCTGGGTCAAGGCGCCGATGGTGTCGCGCATCTCGACGCTCATCTTGACCGCGCGCTTGACGTGGTCCTCGAACTGGATCGGCGCGTTGAACAGGATCATGACGCCGTCGCCGGCGTAACGGTCGAGCGTGCCCTCGTAGCGGAAGATCAGCTCGCCCAGCGCGGCGTGGTATTCGCGCAGCACGTTCATCGCCTCTTCCGGCTCGGTCTGCTCGGTGAATGCCGTGAAGCCCCGGAGGTCGCAGAACACGACGGTGACCTCGCGGCGATGGCTGTCGAGGAGGCCCTCGTGGCCGTCGGAGGATGCGATCAGCTGGGCCACCTGCGGCGCCAGGAAACGCTCCAGCCTGCGGATGCGCTCGATCTCGCCAAGCTGGGTCTCGACGCGATCCTCCAGCGACTTGTTCCAGTCGCGGAGCTGGTCGGTCTGCTCCTGCAGCTTGGCGGCCTGCTGCTGCACCGTGGCGTGGGTGGTTTCGAGCTCGCGGCTCTTCTGGTTCACCTCGGTGAACAGCCGTGCGTTGCGCATGGCGAGCACCGCCTGGTGCGCGAAGGTCTTCATCAGGCCGATCAGGTTCTGCGGGAAGTCGCCGGCATTGCGCCGCAGCACCACCAGCGAGCCGAGGATGCCGGTCTGGTCGCCGAGCGGCACCACCAGCACCGAATAGAAGCCGGCCTGCACGGCGACGTCGCGCAGCGGAATGTCGCCGGCCTTGTGCAGGTTCGGGATCGCGACCGGTTCGCCGGAGCTTGCAGCTTCGCCCAGCGTCGAGCCCTCGCGGTCGATGGCAAGGTGGCTGCCTTCGACGCTTCGGTCGACGCCGATTGCCTCCGTCAGGTTGAAGCGGTCATGGCCGGCGTCGTAGGTGTAGATCAGCACCGCATCCGCATGGGTGATTTCGAGCGCGCGGGCGGCTACCGTCGGCAGCACCGCGTTGAGGTCGAGCGAGGAGGCGACGGCGCGGCCGACCTCTTCCAGCACCTTCAGCTCGTTGATCGACTGCGCGAGGTCGCGCGTGCGCTCCTTCACCTTCCATTCGAGGTCCGCATAGGTCCCCTGGAGCTGTGCGGCCATGCTGTTGAACTGTCCGGCCAGCTCCTCGAGCTCGTCGGCGGTCTTGACCTCGATGCGATGGTCGAACTTGCCCTCGCCGAGCAATCTCGCTCCCGAGGATAGCGCGTCGATCGGAGTGAGCATGCGCCGCGCCAACACGGTGCCGGCGAGCATTGCGACGACGAGGCCGAGCCCGATCAGAAGCGCGATACGCACGAGCTGGTCGCGGATGGGGGTCAGGGCCTGGGCCGCCGGCTGCTCGAAGAACACGATCCACTTGAACTTCGGAACGGCGGCCGAGGCGCTCAGCACGTCCTGCCCGCTGCCGTCCTTGCCGGCGGTCACGCGGGAGCCCGCGAGCGCCGAGGCGACCTGCGGCAGGGCGGTGACGTCCTTGTCGATCTCGGGCCCCTTGCTGGAGGCGGCCAGCACCAGGCCTTGCGCATCGATGACGAAGGCCATCGCGTTGCGGCCAACCTGCGCATCGCCGAGATAGTCGGAGAGGAAGCGCAGGTCGATCTCGGCCACGGTGACGCCGATCCCGACGCCGTTGTAGCCGGTATGAGCCATGGTCAACGAGACGAAGGGGCGGCCTTCGCGGAAATAGGCCTGCGAGAAACTGGTGGCGCCGCGGGCCAGCGTCTCGTTGAAACGGGCATCGCGCGAGAAGTCCACCGTGCTGCCATAGGACACGCCGCCGCTGCGCGACATCCGCAGCTCTTCGCGGCCCTGTGCCGAGATGAAAGCGACCTGGCTGACGGCCGGAACCTGGGTGAGGAGCTGGGTATAGTCGGTGCGGCGCTGGTCGACCGTGTCCCTGGCGCTGGCGCGGGTGACCCAGCTCGTCTGCCGTTCGAGGTCGCTCATCGCCTGCTCGATGCGCCGCGAAGTCGCCTCGGCCTTCTCGGCCATGCCGTCGATCAGCGAGGTACGGTTCGCGCGGTAGCCGATCCAGGTTTCCATGACGCCGTTGACGGCCAGCACGAACACGACGAGACCGACCAGCGCGATCACGTACTTGGCGAACAGGCCGCCACGCACGACGCTCTTGGTCTTGACCTCGTTCATCAAACCCCTCGGGCGGCCTGGTAGCGGGCGCGCGTATCGGCTTGCCGGAATTTCGGGAGGCCACTATGCGCTGCGACAGCGGCATCTCGATCGCATCGAATTTAGCACAGATCGCAAGGCCAGGCCGGACTTGCGCCGGTATGGTTAGCCCCAATTCCGGGCAATTCCGCCGAAATGCTGGGGATTCAGCGGTTGAAAAGCTGGCGCAGCACGTCGTTCATCGGCTGGCTTTCCTGCTGTCCGGGGGCCGGTTCGCCCGCGGCTGCCGGCGGCGGCGAAGCGGTCTGCGCCTGCGGTGACGGGGCGGGATTCGCGCCGGGCGAGGGGATGCTGCGGCCCTGCGGGCGGGCGCCGCTCTGCGCTTGCGGCTGTTGTCCGGGCTGGGTCAGGCCGCCCAATCCCTGCTGGATTAGGTTGCCGATCGTGGAGCCGAGGTCGCCGCCGAGCGCATTGGGCTGGCCGCCCGCTGCGGTCCCCGGCTGTTGCTGTCCCGGCTGGGCACCGCCCTGCTGGAGGCCGCCGAGCAGGTTGCCGATCGCCGCACCGAGGCCGGCGCCATCCTTGCCGAACAGGCCTTTGCCCATCTCGCGCAGCTTGGCGTAAGCCTGCTCGGGATTCTCGAGGATGCCGCTCATCTCGGGATAGATGCGCGGCTCCGACCAGTAGCCGTCGATGATCACGGGGATGCCGAAACCGACGGGATCGGAGGTGCGGCCCTGACCTTCGGTGGTCATCACGAGCTTGGGCTCGACGCGGAAGCCCATCTGCTTGGTGCCGAGATCGACGGTGCCGACGCCGGTGACCTTCACCAGCGGGCCGACGAGGTTGAGGTCGTAGGTGGTGGCCTGGCCCTTGTCGATCTTGAAGGAGGCGGAGAGCTGGGAGAGGTCGGTGGCCTGCTGGTTGTTTTCCTGCCAGCCGGAAAGTGTGGAGGCGGTCAGCGAACG
>WBZP01005785.1_pt1 | contig 12448 bp, 7 predicted proteins | sample 5204301 | NCBI WGS metagenome assembly WBZP01 (sample SAMN12412401, study PRJNA552823) | activated sludge metagenome | isolation source: activated sludge from nitrification reactor of wastewater treatment plant... | place: USA: Pennsylvania | collected 2017
CTCCGGCCTCGGCGTGCTGCTCTGCGAAGACCTCCCGCATTCGCTGCAGGTCGCGCTGCTCGACATCCAGAACGACCTCTTCGACCTCGGCGGCGAACTCTGCCTGCCGGGCATGGAAGTCATGAAAGATGTGCAGGTCAACCGGCTCGAAGGGTTGGCCGCGGAATTCAACGCCAACCTGCCGATGCTCAAGGAATTCATCCTGCCCGGCGGCACCCGTCCGGCCGCCCTCGCCCACCTCAGCCGCACCGTCTGCCGCCGCGCCGAGCGCGCCATGGTCCGGTTGCACAGCGCCGAGCCAGTCTCCGACGCCGCACGCCGCTACATCAACCGCCTTTCCGACCTGCTGTTCATCGTCGGCCGCCTCCTCAACCGCGCCGGCGGCCGCGGCGACGTGTTGTGGCAGAAAGGCAAGACCGCCGAGTGAGCGCCTGTGTCATCGGCCACATCACGGTCAGGGACGAAGAAAAATGGGCGCTATACCGCGCCCAGGTGCCGGCAACGCTCGCTCCGTGGGGTGCCGAACTGCTGTTTCGCGGCAAGGTCGATTCGGTTCTTGCGGGCAGCCATCCGCACTCCGACACGGTCGTCATCCGTTTTCCAGATTCCGCCGCAGTCGATGGCTGGTATCGGTCGCCCGCCTACCAGGCACTGATTCCGCTGCGCGAGCAAGCCGCCGACCTGGTCCTGATCAGTTCCGCCGACTGAACCGGGGTTTAGGCGGCAAGACCTACCCGGGGCGCGGCCAGGGCGGGTAAGCTTGGCGAAGTTCATTTCCGGAGCCGACCATGAGCCAGCCCAGCCTGTCCACCATCTCCCTCAAATGCCAACAGGGCGTCGCCGAAGTACGCCTCAACCGGCCGGACAAGTCGAACGCGATGACCGACGCGATGTGGCTGGAAATCCGCCAGGCCTTCGCGTGGGTCGACGCGACCCCCGATGTCCGGGTCGCGATCCTCGCCGGTGAAGGCAGGAATTTCTGCGCCGGCATCGATCTCGCCCTGCTTGCCGACCTCCAGCGCCGCACCGCCCACCCCGACGGCGCCCGCAGTCGTGAAGCGCTGCGCCGCCTGATCCTCGACATGCAGGACTGCCTGACCAGCGTCGAGCGCTGCCGCAAGCCGGTGCTCGCCGCCATCTCGGGCGCCTGCATCGGCGGCGCGATCGATCTCGTCACCTGTTGCGACATGCGCTACGCCGCCGCCGATGCCGTGTTTTCAGTGCGCGAGATCGACGTCGGTCTGGTTGCCGACGTCGGCACCCTGCAGCGCCTGCCGCGCCTGATTCCCGAAGGGATCGCCCGCGAACTGGCATTCACCGGGCGCAACTTCCTCGCCGACGAGGCCGAACGGACTGGCCTGATCAACCGCGTTTTTACCTCCCCGGAGGCGTTGACCGCAGCCGTCCGCGAACTGGCGCAAGCCATTGCCGCCAAGTCACCGCTGGCCACGCGCGGCATCAAGGAAGTGATGAATTACAGCCGCGACCATTCGGTTGCCGAAGGTCTCAACTTCGTCGCCGCCTGGAACGCCTCGATGCTGCTTTCCGCCGACCTCAGCGAAGCGATCACCGCCCAGCGCGAAAAACGCCCGCCCCGTTTCGCCGACTGAGTTTCCGGCCTGCCGCTTCGATCACCCGTTTGGCCCATCCGCCACCAGCAATGGAGTAAGACATGATTCTGCTCAATCCGAGAAACATGGTTCGCAACTATCCCGATCAACGCTCGCGCGAGATCATGGAAAAGACCATCGCCTTCTTCGAAACGAAGGGGCTGACGAGGCTCAAGGAGGACTACAACGGCGCGGTCTGGTATGCGGACTTCATCGAATTCTGCAAGCAAGAGGGTATCCTTGCCTCGCTGATGACCCCCGCCCAACAGGGCAAGGACGGCGAAAACGCCGTCTGGGACACCTGGCGCGTCTGCGGCTTTGCCGAAATCCTCGGCTTTTACGGCCTGTGCTACTGGTACGTCTATCAGGTATCGGTACTCGGCATCGGCCCGATCTGGATGAGCGGCAACCAGGACGCACAAGCCAGAGCCAAGCGCCTGCTCGACGACGGCCACATCTTCGCCTTCGGACTCTCGGAAAAGGAGCACGGTGCCGACATCTACGCCTCGGACATGATCGTGACCCGACTGGCCGACGGCAGCTACACCGCCTCAGGCGGCAAGTACTACATCGGCAATGCCAACAAGGCGGCGATGGTGTCGGTCTTCGGCAAGATGGCCGATAGCGGCGAGTACATCTTCTTCGTCGCCGATTCGCAGCACCCGAACTACAAGCTGATCAGGAACACGGTGTATAGCCAGAACTATGTCGCCGAGTTCCACCTGGACAACTACCCGTTCACCGAAGCCGACGTCCTGCACAAGGGCGATGACGCCTGGAACGCGGCGCTCAACACGATCAATATCGGCAAGTACAACCTCGGCTGGGCGTCGATCGGCATGTGCACGCATGCCTTCTACGAAGCGATCGACCATGCCGCCAATCGCCGCCTGTACGGCATGACGGTCACCGACTTCCCGCACGTCAGGCAGTTGTTCACCGACGCCTACACCCGCCTGGTGGCGATGAAGCTGTTCACGCTGCGCGCGGCAGACTACATGAAGAGCGCCGCGGCGGAAGACCGCCGCTATCTGCTGTTCAACCCGATGGTCAAGATGAAGGTGACGACCCAGGGCGAGGAGGTCATCAACCTGCTGTGGGACGTCATTGCCGCCAAGGGGTTCGAGAAGGAATCGTATTTTTCGATGGCCGCCGCCGACATCCGCTGCCTGCCCAAGCTGGAAGGCACGGTGCATGTGAATATGGCGCTGATCATCAAGTTCATGGCCAACTATTTCTTCGCGCCGGCCGAATATCCGGAAATCCCCCGGCGCGACGACGGTGCAAACGACGACTTCCTGTTCAATCAGGGACCGACCAGAGGCCTGGGCGCGATCAGGTTCCACGACTACCGCATCGCCTACGACAGCTACGACCTGCCCAACCTGAACGTGTTCAAGGAGCAAATCGCCCTGTTCAAGGAGATGGCCGTGCTGGCGCCGCCGACCAAGGCGCAGGCCGGGGACATCGACTTCCTGCTGACCGCCGGCGAGATGTTCACGCTCGTCGTTTACGGCCAGCTCATCCTCGAGAATGCGAAAATCTACAAGGTCGAAACCGAGGTGCTGGACCAGATCTTCGACTTCATGGTGCGCGACTTTTCCCGATTCGCGCTGCAGATGTACTCGAAACCCAGCAGCAGCGAAGGGCAGATGGCGCAGTGCCTGAGAATGATCAGGAAGCCGGTGGTGGATGACCCGCGCTACGGCAAGGTGTGGTCAGCGCACGTGCTGAAGATGAAAGACCAGTACCGCATGCCGAAGTAGAATCAGGCAATCGAATTCCCCGGCCTGGCTAGTGTAGCGACCAGGTCGGAGAATCGGCATCAGGCGACCCGGCCAGCCGCATTCTGGCGAAGTTCCGAACAAACTCCGCCACTTTGGGATCCTGGATCAGGTCAACCGCGGAATCCACCTGCAACAGTTGGTCCTCGCCCACCGGCCGGCTTACCACATAACCCTGAACATGGTCGATGCCGGCCAGCGCCAGCGCTTCCAGCGTCTTCAGATCCTCGGCCCATTCGGCAATGGTCTGCATGCCAAAGTTGTGGGCCAGTTTGGCGATCGCCTCGATGATCGCCAGACTCCCCGCATGACTGGCGGCATCCCGGACGAATGATCCGTCGATCTTCAGCGCATCGGCCGGCAATTCCTTCAAATAGGAAAACGAGGTATAGCCGGCACCAAAATCATCAAGCGCCACCCGGATGCCCGTCCGCCGCACCCGATCGATGAAATCGCGCGTGCTGCCGGTATCGCGAAGCGCGACACTTTCAGTGACCTCCAGGCAAAGTCGGTCAATGGCCGCGGGACAATTGCTGAGCATCTCGAACGCTTCGCGGATGAAGACCTCATCGCTCAGGGAAGCGCCGCTCAGGTTCATGCTGACGAAGCGCGTCTTGGCCAGACGGTTTTTGTTGCGCTCCAGCCACGCCAGCGTCGTCGCCAGCACCCAGCGGTCGACCAGCGTGATTCGCCCACTGTTTTCCGCAGCTCCGATAATCGTGCCGGCCGGAACGATGCTGCCATCGGGGTCGCGCAGACGCAGGAGCATCTCGAAATTGAGGGATTGGCTGGGCGCACGCAGCGAAAGAATCGGCTGCATCACCAGAAACAGGCCATCGGGCGGACGATCCGCGCCAAAACGCCCGATCAGCCCGAGTTCCCGCCGGTATTCGCTCAGGACTCGCGAGCCGGCTTCGAAGACGCGCACACTCGAGCCCGTTGCCTTCGCCAACCGGCAGGCGCGATCCGTCGTCGAAATCACTTCCTTGAGGTTCGTCGGCGCCAGCAATTCGACCAAACCAATCGACACCCCGACCCTGAACCCCTTGCCGCCCGACTCGAAACTTCGCCCGGCCACCACGTCGACAATGTTCTGACAGATCAGGGTGGCCTGGGCAATATTGGTATCCTCCATGATGACCAGGAACTCGTCGCCCCCGACCCGACCCAGACGATGCTGCTTGATCGGCCAGGCCAACCGCTCACAAATCTGCCGCAGCACATCATCCCCCACCGCGTGCCCGAACAGGTCATTGATCAGCTTGAAACGGTCCAGATCGAGATAGGCCACCGCCAGCGGCTTTTCCGGCGAGCAGCGCTCAAGAGCCATCAGGGCGACCCCCTCGATGCCGCGGCGGTTCAAGACTTCGGTGAGCGCATCGAATTCCGAAAGGTAACGCAGCGTTTCGGTCGCCTGGTGGCGTTCGGTAATATCCTGCAGGGAACCTTCGATCAGCCCGCCGGCCCTGACAGCCTTGACCAGATAGCGTCGCGCTGAACCGCCGCCGTTCGGCACACCGGACAACTCGATTTCCGCCACGCCGGAAACAGCCAGCGCTTGATCAAGGGTACGCCAGGCCCCGGGTTGAAAACAACGTTCCCAGGCAACGTTTTGATCCGCCTCGGCATGACCTCCCAGCATCGTCACCAACGCTGGATTGGTCTTCTGGAATTCACCATGGCGATTCAGCGTGAACAAGCCGACCGGAATCACGTCATAGATATGCTGCAACTCGGCCTGCGCCACGACGCGCTCCTGATGCTCGCGCCTGATGTATTCCGTGATGGTTAACGCGGCCAGCAAGCTTGAAAACACGGCCGCGGTAACACTGTTTACACTGCCCGTTACTCCCCGAATTCCCAAAGCTGCCGCTACAACCTCAAGAAGTGTTCCCCCAAGGATGACAGCCAGGGAAAAGGCGTAACAGATTGCGATAAATGAACCCGCAAACCTTAGAATTCGGTAGAGCAGGAAGCCAGTCACCGATACCGCCAAAAACCCTGCCACCCAGGCAATCGGCAAGAAACGCTGATACGGCAGGACAGCCGCAAGAATCAGCAATGGAATCGCCGACCAATCCAGGTAGCGGATGGCCCAGCGCCCACCGACCAACTGCAACTCCCGCTTGAACAAGCGCCCAAAAACGGCAATGGTCAAGGCATAGAACGAACTCATGGTCACCGCACGTATCGTTCCCAGCCAGTCAGCCGGAATCGCGTGCTCCAAGATCTGCGTATCCCAGCCGGCCGACAGTGCAGCCATCCGCATGTTGGCAACCAGCCATACGGCAAACACGGCAATCAGTGTGTCGCGGAAGACAAAGGCAACCATCAGCACGAAGACAGCCAGTATCCCCACCCCGCCATCGATCACGCCGCTGTTACGTTCGAACTTGCGCTGCGCCTCGGCAAGACCTGCGGCATCCCAACGCTGCACCGTCAGACGTGCCGGACCGCTGGATTCGACTCGGCACAGAACCTCACCTCTGAGGCCATCAAGATGGAACCCGCCCAGCGCCGGACGGATCTGACTCCCGCTCCGTTCGCGATCCGCAACACCGAGGGACTCCCCGGTCAACTGATTCCAGCACTCCAGACGCGTTGCGTGACGTGATGGCAAGACAATGACCGGGGCCAAACCCGGCCCTGCGGGTTCCGCCTGAAACGACACCCAGAAGGGGGCTTCTGACAGCCGCGTCTCCACTTGATTGATCTGCGGCGTTCCTTTCAGGCGTTCGGTTGCCTGAGCCGCCGACAATACCCCGCCATCGTCTCGCAGCACTTTGAACTTGACGGGCTCAACGCTGCCGAGGTCATAGACTGGCTCCCAAAACAGCAGCGCGCATGCCGCAAAGACAGCGGCAGCGAAGGGCATGAGATAGAGCGCGACCCAGAGAAGCACTTTCTCACTCACGCCCTGAGCTCCGGCGGGTGCGGAAAACGGCGTCGTCATCGCTTGGCTACCGCTGTGGTCTTGGATTGCATCTCGCTCGTGCGCATACTGGGTTAACGGAAATGCGCGCCAGTGCTTGAGCCATCTTGCGCAAATCCGGAGCCAATGTATCAATTCTCGCTCAATCATGCCACATGATGCACAATTCCCGTGCGGGCGATGTCGACGCGGAGGAGAGATTCAAAGACCACGCTGTGGTCTGCGCCGACCCCGGAGCAAGCGGCGTGCCTGGCCCTGGCCGGAGGGCCAGGCGGTTGGCATCAAGCGGAACCCAATCCAGCCATGGTCATTCCGGCCAGGCTTGTCGATACGATCAAGCTTGACGACCGCAGCGCTCCGGACGGGTTCGCTTCCGTCACTTGCCAGCAAACCCTCATTCCGCCGGCAACAAGTGGCGCGCAAGGCGCTTCAATCAGCCGCGGTCGACCTCTCCCGAAAAGCCGGAATCACCGCCCGCTAGCCGATATGCGGCAATTTGACGCCCCGTCAGGCATTCAATGCAGGGCGCGCTTTTTCCCGGCCGCGCCTGTAAGCGAAACGAGGACCGGCAATTTCGGACAAGCGAATGTCCGGGTGCGTTGTCTGAAAGACGAATGTAAAGAGCGGATGCTTCACTGCGGCCCATTTGGCGAATGCGTCCTGGACCGAGAACGCCATCACGCGGTGCGGGATGTTGCCGACATGGTGCATGGGCACCAGGGTACCGCCGGGAATGACATCCTGGAACATCAGCGACTCGTAGAGTCGATCAAGCGGCTTGCGCGCCGTGATCACCATCCAGTCGATGCCCGCTTCGATGCAATAGAAGTAGTAGGCCTTGTAGAGCGCTATTCTGACCAGGCGACCGGTCGCGCTCTGGTCGACGCCAAGGCGGGTAGCTTCGGCCTGGCTGGTGCCTTCCAGCCAGGAAGGCAGCGTTACTGATTCCTCGAGCCGCAGCGGGCTATGGGAATTGGTTTGAATACGCATCGTTCCCAGCGGAGAACCGTCAAGTTTGGCCTCGGCAAGAAGCACCAGAGCGCCGTCGTCGTAGTCAGCCGATTCTGGCGCCCGCAGGCTGGCGGCAAACTCGGGAACATGGCGGTCGTAGGCGCGGTGACGGATATCGACCGCCTTGAGCAGGTCATCTTCGTTTACCGCACGCCGGATGACGAACGGCAGGAGTTCTTCGCGCAGGTTCGAAGAATCCTGATCTCTCATGTTCATGTCTAACTCCCGATTGAGTTGATGAAGCCCCACATAGGAACGTCGCCAGCTTGCACCGGGAACAAGAGCAGCCAAGCACCGAAAAGCGGCAATAAACATGCGTACTTCTCGGGAAATCGAACTTTCCGGTCACGTTGACCAGGTCTTTGCGGAGGACTTGGCCGGCGGTCAGTCACGCTCCCCGTGAAATGATCGCGTTCCATGGTCGACCGTGCAGCGCCGGTGGCAACGCCGCAGCCCACGGTCTCACCGCGGCCTGCTCAGCCGTGTCGGCTGCGACACTCGTTGCCTGCTACTCAAACCGGTGTCAGCTTTGCATATTCAAGCGCCAGCCACTTTAGTCCGCCGCCACCGAAATTCACCTGCACCCGCGCATCGTCGCCGCGCCCTTCACTGGCGACGATGACGCCGATGCCGAACCGGGCATGCTCGACAGTCTGCCCGATGCGCAGGCCACCTGCGAATGAGCCCGACGCCGGCGCCGCGGCGGCGGCTCCCTTCTTGTTCAGCTTGAGCAGCAGGTTCTCCGGGATTTCTTCGAGGAAGGCCGAGGGCACGCAGTAGCGCGTCTGTCCGTGCAACATCCGCGTCTGCGCGCAGGAAACGTAGAGGCGCTGGCGGGCGCGGGTCACGGCAACGTACATCAGGCGGCGCTCCTCCTCCAGCCCTTCGCGCCCTTGGGCGGTGGAATTCTCGTGCGGAAACAGTCCCTGCTCAAGGCCGGTGATGAAAACCACGTCGAATTCAAGGCCCTTGGCGGCGTGCACCGACATCAATTGCACCGCTTCCTGGCCTTCGCCGGCCTGGTGCTCGCCGGCTTCCAGCGAGGCGTGGGCGAGAAAGGAGGCGAGCGCACCGCCCTCGCCGATGGCGCCTTCGTCGTCGACGAAGGTGGCGGCGGCGTTGATCAGTTCGTCGAGGTTCTCCAGGCGCTCCTGGCCTTCCTTCTCGGTCCGGTAGTGCTGGGCGAGGCCGGATTTCTCGATCACGTGCTCGACCATTTCGGGCAGGGGGAGATTGACCGTTTCCTGACGCAGCATTTCGATCAGACGAACGAACGTGCCGACTGTCTGCCCGGCCTTGCCGCTCAGCGAGGCGGCGGCGGCGGCGTTATAGAGACTGGAATTGATCTGGTGTGCCGTCGCCTGCAGATTTTCCAGCGAACGGGCGCCGATGCCGCGGGTCGGGAAATTGACGACGCGCAGGAAGGCCGTGTCGTCGTCGGCGTTTCCGAGCAACCGCAGGTAGGCCAGCGCGTGCTTGATTTCCTGGCGTTCGAAAAAGCGCAGGCCGCCGTAAACCTTGTACGGCACGCCCTTGGCGAACAATTCATGCTCGAGGACGCGCGACTGCGCATTGGAACGATAGAGGATGGCACACTGCGTCGCCGAGACGCCGTCGCGCACGAGTTCGCGGATCTCGTCGATGACGAACCGCGCCTCATCGAGATCGGAATACGCCTCGAAGGCACGGATCGGCTCGCCCTCGCCGGCGTCGGTCCACAAGTTCTTGCCAAGGCGCTCGCGGTTGTTCTTGATCAGCGCATTGGCGGCAGCCAGGATGTTGCCGTGCGAGCGATAGTTCTGCTCGAGGCGGATCACGTTGTCGCCGGCCCAGTCGCGCTCGAATTCGCGCATGTTGCCGACTTCGGCACCACGAAAGGCGTAGATGCTCTGGTCGTCGTCGCCTACGGCGAAAACCCTGGCGCCACCCCCGGCCAGCAATTTCAGCCAGGCGTATTGCAGCTTGTTGGTATCCTGGAACTCATCGACCAGGATATGGCGGAAGCGCTCCTGATAATGCTTGCGCAAAGGCTCGTTGAGCTGCAACAGCTCGTAGCAGCGCAGCAGCAGTTCGGCGAAATCGACGACACCTTCGCGGTTGCACCGGGTTTCATACTCGCTATAGAGCTCGACGCGTTTCTGCGTGTAGTTATCGTAGACCTCCGCCTGCGCTGCCCGCACGCCCTGCTCCTTGTGGGCGTTGATGAAATGGCACAGTTCGCGTGGCGGGTATTTCTCGTCGTCAACGTTGAGGTTCTTCAGCAGGCGCTTGACCATCGCCAACTGGTCGGCCGAATCCAGGATCTGGAAGGTCTGCGGCAGCCCGGCCTCGCGGTAGTGCGCCCGCAACAGGCGGTTGCACAGCCCGTGGAAAGTGCCGATCCACATGCCGCGCGTATTGATCGGCACCAGCGCCGAGACGCGCGCGGTCATCTCCCTGGCCGCCTTGTTGGTGAAGGTCACAGCCAGCACGCCGTGCGGTCCGACCTGCCCGGTCGACATCAGCCAGGCGATGCGCGTGGTCAGCACCCGCGTCTTGCCGCTCCCGGCCCCGGCGAGGATCAGCGAATGCACCGGTGGCAGCGTCACTGCCTGCAGTTGCGGCACATTCAGATGGCTCAAGAGGTCAGACATAAGGCGAATCTCGTCCGGAAACGACGGTGGAACGGCAGGTTGCCAGGCGCGTGGACACGGTGGCCAGAGCAGCCGGTTGCCATTGTGCAACGCAACAACCCGATTAGTGGAATTAACCTACCCCCAACTGTTTCAGGCGCAGTATACTTCCCTCAAATATATTGCAGTGCACAAAACTTTTTGCCCACAAGGCAGTCAATTCGCGGGGTGGCTACCGCCACGAAGTGAAAGGAGCAACAACATGAAAGCACCAAAAATTCTCCCCTGGATCGCCAGGAAAGCCGGCATCAGTGACGAACTCGCCCTCAAGCTATGGCGCCGCGCGGTCTCCGAAGCCGAGTATCTCACCGGCAAGGCGGAAGGTTCCGATTACTGGAGCCTCGCCGTCGAGCGCTTTCTTGACATCGTCGAGGACGAGGTCGGGAGCCCCCCCCAATACGGACCGGCACCGGTGCCGAGGCTGTCATGGATGTGGCGCCACCAGTCCCGGATGTCCCTGATGTCGCTGATCGCCACGCAGAATGCCTGCCGTCTCTTGCAGGACACTTGGGGAAACGTCTGCGCACCAAAGAAAGCAGCCTGACCCGGCCCAACCTGCGCCAGCCATCGGCGGCAGGGTGCGGCGACCCCCCGGCGGTCGATCGGCCAGTGTCCCGGGCCCGGCCGTATGGTTTGCCAGATCGTTTCCTGACAACCCGCCGGACACCCGGCGCAAGTTGCACGTTCGTCCGATCGATTTCCGGAAGAAGGTGCTGTTGCGGTTGACCCCGCAGTTCCCCAGAAAACCCGAATAGCGTCGCATCGCTTTCCCCGTTCCCGTTCACGGGGCAAGCGCCGGTATAATCGGCGGTCTATCCGCCAATCCACCAGTGACTCATCCATGCAGGAAAAATACGCCCCGGCCGCCATCGAACGTGCGGCCCAGCAGCACTGGGACAGCAGCGGCGCGGCACGCGCCGTCGAAGACACCGGCAAGCCGAAATACTACTGTCTGTCGATGTTCCCTTATCCGTCGGGCAAGCTGCACATGGGGCACGTGCGGAACTACACGATCGGCGACGTCCTTTCGCGCTTCCACACGATGCTCGGCTACAACGTCATGCAGCCGATGGGCTGGGACGCCTTCGGCATGCCGGCCGAGAACGCCGCGCTGGCCAATCGTGTGCCGCCGGCGGCGTGGACCTACCAGAATATCGGCTACATGAAGGCGCAGCTCAAGTCGCTTGGCTTCGCCATCGACTGGGAACGCGAACTGGCGACCTGCACGCCCGAGTACTACCGCTGGGAACAGTGGCTGTTCACCCGCCTCTACGAAAAGGGCCTGGTCTACAAGAAGCTCGGCACCGTGAACTGGGATCCCGTCGACCACACCGTACTCGCCAACGAGCAGGTCATCGACGGGCGCGGCTGGCGTTCCGGCGCGCTGATCGAGAAGCGCGAGATCCCCATGTACTACATGAAGATCACCGCCTACGCCGAGGAACTGCTGGCCGAACTCGACAACCTGCCAGGCTGGCCGGAACAGGTCCGTCTGATGCAGAAGAACTGGATCGGCAAGAGCACCGGCGTCCGCTTCGCCTTCCCGTACGAAATCGACGGTCAAGCGGAAGAACTGTGGGTTTTCACCACCCGCGCCGACACCATCATGGGCGTCACCTTCGTCGCCGTCGCCGCCGAGCATCCGCTGGCGACGCGTGCCGCGGTCGACAACCCGGAACTGGCGAAATTCATCGAGGAGTGCAAGCAGGGCGGCGTCGCCGAAGCCGACATCGCGACGATGGAAAAGAAGGGGATGCCGACCGGCATCTTCGTCAGCCATCCGCTGACCGGCCAGGAGGTTGAAGTCTGGGTCGGCAACTACGTGCTGATGAGCTACGGCGACGGCGCCGTGATGGCCGTTCCGGCGCACGACGAGCGCGATTTCGCCTTTGCGCTGAAGTACAACCTGCCGATCAGGCAGGTGGTCGCCGTCGACGGAGAAACCTCCTTCAGCCACGAAACGTGGGCCGAGTGGTATGCCGACAAGCAGCGCGGAATCCTGGTCAATTCCGGCAAATACGACGGTCTCGGCTACGAAGCCGCGGTCGGCGCCATCGCCGCCGACCTCGCTGCCATGGGCCTGGGCGAGAAAAAAACCCAGTTCCGCCTGCGCGACTGGGGCATTTCGCGCCAGCGTTACTGGGGCTGCCCGATCCCGATCATCCACTGCAAGACGTGCGGCGACGTGCCGGTACCCGATGAACAACTGCCGGTCGTCCTGCCCGAGAACGTCGAGATCACCGGCACCGGTTCGCCGCTGGCGACGATGCCCGGGTTCTACGAGTGCAAGTGTCCGAGGTGCGGCGCTGACGCCCGGCGCGAAACCGACACCATGGACACCTTCTTCGAGTCGTCGTGGTACTTCCTGCGCTACGCCTGCCCGGACAACGCCAGCGCCATGGTCGACGAGCGCGTCGCCTACTGGTGCAAGGGCGGCAT
>WBZP01005787.1_pt1 | contig 12444 bp, 13 predicted proteins | sample 5204301 | NCBI WGS metagenome assembly WBZP01 (sample SAMN12412401, study PRJNA552823) | activated sludge metagenome | isolation source: activated sludge from nitrification reactor of wastewater treatment plant... | place: USA: Pennsylvania | collected 2017
GGGCGTGCAGCCCTGCATCGACCACGCCAAGTTCCTATCACCGGTGAGCCCCGGCACGAGGCTGCAGGTTCAGCTGCGGGAACAAGGGGCCACGATTGCCTTCGAAGTGATGGCGGGCGGCACCTGCGCCGCCCGTGGCCTGCTCTCGGCGGGATCGGCATGAGCACGACCGCACCGCCGAAGCCACCACCGGCCTGGGTGGCGCGCCGCGAACAGGGCAGCCTGCTGGCGCTGCGTCTGATGGCCTGGATCGCCGTCACGCTGGGCCGGCGCCTGGCGCGGCTGCTGCTTCACCCGATCTCGCTGTACTACCTGCTGTTCGCCGCCACGCCGCGGCGGCACTCGGCACGCTACCTGGGCCGGGCGCTGGGCCGGCCACCGACCTGGCGCGACCTGTACCGGCACATCCACGGCTTTGCGTCGACGGTACTGGACCGCATCTACTTCGTGCGCGGGCAGATGCAGGCCTTCGACATCACGATGCACGGTGATGCCGGCTGCGACGAGACCATCGCATCGCAACGCGGTGGCCTGCTGCTGGGTGCGCACCTGGGCAGCTTCGAAGCGCTGCATGCGGCGGGCAAGAGCTTTCCGGGCATGCGCGTCACGATGGTCATGTACCCTGACAACGCGCGCAAGATCCACAGCGTCCTGCAGGCCGTGGCGCCGGACTTCCAGCTCGCGGTGATTCCCATCGGCAACGTCCGCTCGACGCTGGCCATCCGCGATGCGCTGGACGCCGGCAGCCTGGTGGGCATGCTGGGCGACCGCATGCTGGGCGGCGATGCGGCGCGCTCGGGGGTGGTGCAGATTCCCTTCCTAGGCCTGCCGGCGCCTTTTTCCGACGGGCCGCTGCGCCTGGCCCTGCTGTTGCGCCGGCGCGTGATCTTCATGGTCGGCCTGTACCTGGGCGGCAAACGCTACGACGTGCGCTTCGAGACGATGGCCGACTTCACGCAGCCACCGTCCGACCCCGCCGAACGTGAACGCCTGATCCGCAGCGCCTTGCAAGACTATGTAGCGCGGCTCGAGTCGCTGTGCCGCGAGGCACCCTACAACTGGTTCAATTTCTACGACTACTGGCGTGAAGATCCCCCGCATTGATCGGCGCCGGGCGCTGCAGGCCGGCCTGTTGCTGGCTTGCGCCTGGCATGCCGGCGCCTGCCTGGCTGCGGGCTTCGACCTCGCCGCGCTGTCGGCGCAGCTGGCACGCAACAGGAGCGGCCAGGCACGCTTCACCGAAGAACGCTTCGTCACGGGCATCGACGGCCCGCTGCGGGCCAGCGGCGTGCTCAGCTTCGTGGCGCCTGACCGCTTCACGCGCCAGACGCTGGAGCCGCTGGCCGAGACCATGACGGTGGAGGGCAACACCATCACCCTCAGGCGCAGCGGCCGCAGCCGGCAGATGGCGATGGACGCGGTGCCCGAGCTGGCGGCGCTGATCGCCGCGGTGCGCGGCACGCTCACCGGCGACGCTGCGACGCTGGAGAAGCACTTCCAGGTGCGGCTGGAGGGCAGCCCGGCACGCTGGGTGTTGACCCTGGTGCCACGCGACGGACGCTTGGCGACCCAGGTGCGCGAGCTTCAGATCGCCGGGCTGGCCGGCGAGGTGCGCAGCGTGGCGCTGTGGCTGGGCGGCGGCGACCGCTCGGTGATGGCGGTGGACCCGCTGCAGGCACTGCCAGCGGCCCCACGCTGAACCGGCACCGGATGACTCCGCACGACCCGACAACGCCGCCTCGCCGTCGCTGGGGCCCTGTCCTGCTGTGGGCGCTGCTGATCGCGGCGGCGCTGGCGCAGATCCTGCGCACGCCGTTCACCACCGATCTGAGCGCCTTCCTGCCCGCCAACCCCGACGCGCAACAGCGCCTGTTGATCGAACAGCTCAAGGCCGGCGTGCCCGCCCGCACGCTGCTGCTGGCCATCGAAGGTGGGCAACCCCGCGAACGCGCCGATGCCTCGCGCGCGCTGGCCGGGGCCCTGCGCGCCAGCGGCTTGTTCGAGCAAGTGCAAAACGGCGAAACCTCCGCCTTTGGCGAGATCGGCACCTGGCTGTTCGAGAACCGCTACCTGCTCAGCCCGGCGGTGAGTGCGCAACGCTTCACCGCCGAAGGCTTGCGCGAAGGCATCAACGAAACCTTGTCGCTGCTGGGCACACCGGCCGGTGCCGCGGTCAAGCCGCTGCTGGAGCGCGACCCCACGGGCGAGACGGTGCGTATCGCCGAGGGCCTGATCCCCAGCAGCTCGCCACGCAGCGAAGAAGGCGTGTGGGCATCGCGCCAGGGCGGCCGCGCGCTGCTGGTGGCCACCGTGCGGGCCCCGGGCGCCGATCTGGATGCCCAGGCCGTCGCCATCCGGCAGGCGCGTGACGGCTTTGCGGCGCTCAAGCGGCCCGCGCTGAAGCTGCTGGTCAGTGGAGCGCCGGTGTTCGGTGTGGACAGCCGCGCGCAGATCGAGCGGGAGGTCCACTGGCTGGCCACCGCCGGCACCCTGCTGGCCGGCGCGCTGCTGCTGGTGGCCTTCGGCTCGCTGCTCGCGCTGGGGGTGGCGCTGTTGCCGGTAGCCAGCGGCGTGCTGATCGGCGTGGCCACGGTGAGCCTGGTGTTCGGTGGCGTGCACGCCATCACGCTGGGCTTTGGCACCACGCTGATCGGCGAGGCCGTGGACTACGCCATCTACTACCTGATCCAGGCGCGGGTCGGTGGTTCTGGCCATTGGCAGCGCGCCGGCTGGCCCACCTTGCGCCTGGGTCTGCTGACCAGCGTCTGCGGCTTTGCGGCCCTGGTGTTCTCCGGCTTCACCGGCCTGGCCCAACTGGGTGTGTTCTCGGTGGCTGGCCTGGTGGGCGCGGCCGCCTTCACACGTTTCGTGATGCCCACGCTGATGCCGCAAGGGGCCCGCGGCATGGGCCTGCGGCGCCCACTGGGCCGCCTGGGGGCCTGGTTGATGACGGCCCTGCCACACTGGCGTTGGCCCTTGCTGGCGCTGGCGGCAGCCGCCAGTGTGGTGCTGCTGGCGCGCGGCGATCTGTGGCGCGCTGAGCTCAGCGCGCTGAGCCCGATCTCCAAGGAGGCGCTGGACCTGGACTCCAGCTTGCGCGCCGACCTGTCCGCCGGCGACGCCCGAACCCTCGTGGTGATCCAGGCGGCCGACGCCCAGACCACGCTGCGCCGGGCTGAAGAAGCCGCGGCGCGGCTCGAATCGCTGGTGGAGCGGGGCCAGCTGGCAGGCTACGACAGCGTATCGCGCTGGGTGCCCAGCATGCAGATGCAGCGCCGGCGTCTGGCCGCCCTGCCGGACGCGCCCGCCCTGCAAGCCGCGCTGCAGGCCGCAACTGCCGGTGGCCCCCTGTCGGTAACCCGTCTGGCACCCTTTGTCGCAGAAGTGCAGGCCGCCCGCCAGCGCACCCCGATCACACCCGAAAGCCTGCGCGGCAGCGCGCTGGCCCCGCTGATCGATGTGCTGCTGATCCATCGCCCGGACGGCAGCTGGGCCGCACTGCTGCCCTTGCACCCGACCGGCGACAGCCTGGACAAGGCAACGGTGGAACAAGCGCTGGCCGGCACGGCAGGCCTCCAGATCATCGAGATCGGGGCCGAGTTGACGCGCCTGTACGAACGCTACCTGGGCGAGGCCCGGACGCAGGCCTTGCTGGGCGCGCTGGGCGTCGTGTTTCTAATCGCCGTCTCGCTGCGCTCGCTGCCGCGCCTGCTGGCCGTCTGCCAGCCCTTGCTGATGGCCGTGCTGATCACGATGGGCACGCTGGCGGCGCTGGGCGTGCAGCTGGGCATCCTGCACCTGGTGGGCCTGCTGCTGGTGGTGGCGGTGGGCTCCAACTACGCGCTGTTCTTCGACATGGTCCAGCAGCAAGGCGTGCCGGACGAGGACACGCTGGCTTCGTTGCTGCTGGCCAACCTGACCACCGTGCTGTCCTTCACCCTCATTGCGATGTCGCAGATCCCGGCCCTGGCCGCGGTGGGCCGCGTGGTAGCACCGGGGACGCTGCTTTCGCTGATGTTGGCCGCGGCCTTTGCCCGGCCCCGCGCAGGCGGCGTGTGAGAAACTTTTGTGTCCCTATGCACCACAGCCCCGCCGCCTTGCCCCCACGCGCCACCATCGCAGCCACGCACTGGCCCGTGCCGCCCTTGATCCAGGCCAGCGTGGGCCTGCATCTGGCCGCCGCCGGGGCGGCCTGGCTGTGGCCAGGCGCCTGGCCCTGGGCAGCCGGAGCAGTGCTGGCCAACCACCTGGCCCTCACCGGTGCCGGGCTGTGGCCACGCAGCCGCTGGCTGGGGCCCAATGTGACGCGGCTGCCGGACGCCGCCGCGGCACGTGGTGAGATCGCCATCACCCTGGACGACGGACCCGACCCCCAGGTCACGCCGGCCACGCTGGACCTGCTGGCCCGATTGGGCGTGCGCGCCACCTTCTTCTGCATTGCCGAACGGGCACGCGCGCACCCGGCCCTGCTGCGGCGCGTCGTCGATGCCGGCCACGGAATCGGCAACCACAGCCGCCACCACCGCCACCACTTCTCGCTGCTCGGGCCACGCGCCCTGGCGCGCGAGATCGGCGGCGCGCAGGACCTGCTGGCCGATCTGTGCGGCGTGCGGCCGACCTGCTTTCGCGCGCCGGCCGGCCTGCGCAACCCGCTGCTGGACCCTGTGCTGCACCGCCTGGGCCTGCACCTGGTGAGCTGGACGCGGCGCGGCTTCGACACCCGCGAGGCCGAAGCCCCGCGCGTGCTGGCCCGTCTGCAGCGTGGTCTGGGTGCGGGCGACATCCTGCTGCTGCACGACGGCCATGCGCGCCGCACGCGCGAAGGCCAGGCCGTGCTGCTGGCCGTGCTGCCGCCCCTTCTGCAGGCATGTCGCGCCGCAGGCCTGCGCCCGGTCAGCCTGGCCGACGCCCTGCCCCCGCGCAGCCGATGAAGCCCGCAGTCCCACCGGCCAACACCGCCCAGGCCTGGCAACAGTTGCACGAAGCCGCATGCCAGCCCTACCGCCAGGCCGGCCGCTGGGCCTGGCACTGGGCGCGCGGCAAGCTGGCCCGCGATCCGGTATTCCGCGGCATGCTCGACCGCGGCGACCTGCCGCCCAAGGCCCACGTGCTGGACATCGGCTGTGGTCAAGGCCTGGTCGCCAGCCTGCTGCAGGCCTGCGCCACGCTGCAGGCGCAGGGGCGTTGGCCTGCCGGCTGGCCACGGCCGTCATCGGCCAGTGCCTACACCGGCATCGAGTTGATGCCCAGGGACGTGGCCCGCGCGATCGCCGCGCTGGCCCACCTGCCGTTGCAGCCGCGCTTCGTCTGTGCCGACATGTGCCGGGCGGAGCTGCCGGCCTGCGACCTGGTGGTCATCCTCGATGTGCTGCACTACGTCGACCATGCGGCCCAGCTCAGTGTGCTGGACAAGGTACGCCGGGCGCTGTCGCCGCATGGGCGCCTTCTGCTGCGCGTGGGCGACGCCGCCAGCCAGCGGGGTTTTGCCGTCAGCCAGTGGGTCGACCGCGTGGTGACCCTGACGCGTGGCCACCGCGTTCCACCCACCTGGGGCCGGCCCTTGCATGAGTGGACGGTGCTGCTGCAGGGTCTGGGGTTTGCCGTGCGCAGCATCCCGCAAAGCCAGGGCACCCCATTTGCCAACGTGCTGCTGGTGGCCGATCTGGCACGCCCTTGATGAAGCCGCTGGCCATCACCCATTACACGCTGGCCAGCGCGCTGGGCCAGGGCCTGGCACCCACGCTGCAGGCGCTGCGCACCGGCCGCACGGGCCTGGCCGCGCGCGACTTCGAAACCGCCCGCATCGGCACCTGGCTGGGCGTGGTGGACGCGGTGGACGAGGTGATGCTGGCGCCCGAGCTGGCCGATCATGACTGCCGCAACAACCGCCTGGCGGAACTGGGCCTGCGCGCCGATGGTTTTGGCGATGCCGTGCGCCGGGCTGCACGACGCTGGGGCGCCTCGCGCGTGGGGGTGTTCCTGGGCACCAGCACCTCGGGCATCCTGCAGACCGAGATCGCTTACCGCCATCGCGACCCGGTCAGCGGCGCGTTGCCCGCCTGGCTGCACTACGCGCAGACCCACAACACCTTCTCGGTGTCGCGCTACGTGCGCGCCGCTCTGGCACTGCAGGGGCCGGCGTTTGTCGTGTCCACCGCCTGCTCGTCCAGCGCCAAGGTGTTTGCTGCGGCGCAGCGTTTGATCGAGCAGGGTGTGGTCGATGCGGCGGTGGTGGGCGGGGTGGACAGCCTGTGCATGACCACGCTGTACGGCTTCAAGAGCCTGGAACTGGTGTCCGCCGACATCTGCCGGCCCTGGGATGCGCAGCGCAACGGCCTGTCGCTGGGCGAAGCTGCGGCCTTTGCGCTGGTCGAGCGCGATGGTGCGCCCTGCGGCTGGTTGCTGGGCACCGGCGAGAGCAGCGACGGCCATCACATGAGCAGCCCGCACCCCGAAGGCGCCGGTGCCGCGGCGGCGATGCGCGGGGCATTGGCCAGCGCCGGATTGCGGCCGGGCGACGTGGACTACCTCAACCTGCACGGCACCGGAACACCGGGCAACGACGCGGCCGAGGATCGTGCCGTGACGACGGTCTTCGGCCCCACGCTGCCCTGCAGCAGCACCAAGGGCCATACCGGCCACACGCTGGGCGCAGCCGGTGGCGTGGAAGCGGCCATCTCCCTGTTGGCCCTGCAACACGGCTTCATGCCCGCCGGGCTGAATGTGCAGGAGCCCGACCCGGCATTGACCAGCCTGTACCTGCGTGAACCCCGCCAGGCGGCGCTGCGCGTGGTGGCCAGCAACTCCTTCGGCTTTGGCGGCACCAACTGCAGCCTGCTGTTCGGAGCCGCGCGATGAAACCGCCGATTGCTTCGGTCCTGGGCATCGGACTGCTGGGCCCGGGCCTGCCCGACTGGGCAAGCGGCCAGGATCTGCTGCGTGATGCCGCACGCTGGCGACCCGCTCCCACCGAAGTACCGGCCCCGCAGCGGCTGCCGGCCACCGAACGGCGCCGCGCCGGCAACGTCGTCAAGGCTTCTGTCGTGGTGGCCGACCAGGCGCTGGCCATGGCCGGGCTGGATGCCGCCGGGCTGGCCACCGTCTTCACCAGTTCCACCGGTGACCCGCTGAACTGCCACCTGCTGTGCGAGGCGCTGGCGGCACCCGAACGGCTGGTCTCGCCGACCCGCTTCACCAACTCGGTCCACAACGCACCGGCGGGCTACTGGCACATCGCGGCGGCCTCGCGCGCGCCCAGCACCAGCCTGGCGGCCTACGATGCCAGCTTCGCCGCCGGGCTGCTGGAAGCCGCCGTGCAGTGCCTGGCCAGCGGCGCACCGGTGCTCCTGGTGGCCTGCGACGTGCCTTACCCGCAACCCCTGCATGCCCAGCGGCCGCTGGCCGACGTGATGGCGGTGTCGCTGCTGCTGGCCGCAGGCGGCGGGCGTGGCCTGCAGATCGAGATCACCGACGGCACTGCCGTGGCCACGGCCTGCAGGGAGCCGGGCTTCGAAGACCTGCGGCTTGGCATCCCGGCCGCCCGCGCGCTGCCGCTGCTGCTCGCCTTGGCCCAGCCCGGACCTGCCACGCTGAACCTGGAAGGCCTGGACGGCATGGGCCTGGCCTTGCACCTCGCTGCCGCATGAACCCCACCACCCTGGACCACGCCGGCATCGCCGCGCGCATTCCGCACCACGATCGCATGTGCCTGCTGGACCGCCTGCTGCGCTGGTCGCCTGCCGAGATCGTCTGTAGCGCCACCAGCCACCACGACGCCGACCATCCACTGCGCTGCGGCGCGGGCCTGCTGGCCCCGGTGGGCATCGAATACGCGTCGCAGGCGATGGCCCTGCACGGCGCGCTTTGTGCGGCGCCCGGCGGCGCTCCCACTCCCGGCTTCCTGGCCGCCGTACGCAAGGTGCGGTTGCAGGTGCCGCGGCTGGACACCATCCCCGGCGCCCTGCGCATCAGCGCCACCCGCCTGGCCGGCGACAGCGGCCAGGCGCTGTACGCCTTTGCGCTGAACGACGAAGCCGGTACGACGCTACTGGACGGCCGCGCCACGGTGATCCTCAACGCCCTGCCCTTGGTGCCTTTGGTGAAGGCCACGCGATGACACAACCCCTGCACGGCAAACGAGCACTGGTCACCGGCGCCAGCGGTGCATTGGGTGCGGCCATCGCCCACCGCCTGGCGGCCGCGGGTGCCCATATGCTGCTGCACGGCCACTCGCGGCCTGAGGCGCTGCAGACGCTGGCCGCCGCGATCGCGGCACAAGGCGGCAGCGCCGAGTGCTGCCCTTTCGACATCACCAGCGACCAGGCCACCGCCGCAGCGATGGCCCGCGTGCTGGCCGGCGGACCGGTGCAGATCCTCGTCAACAACGCCGGCATCCACGACGATGCGGTGTTCCCCGGCATGCGGCCGGCCCAGTGGCAGCGGGTGATCGACGTCTCGCTGCACGGCTTCTTTCGCGTCACCCAGCCGCTGACCCTGCCGATGCTGCGCACGCGCTGGGGCCGCATCATCAACGTATCGTCGGTGGCCGCGCTGGCCGGCAACCGCGGCCAGGTCAACTATGCGGCGGCCAAGGGCGCCCTCAACAGCGCCACCAAGGCGCTGGCGCTTGAACTGGCCAGCCGCGGCGTCACTGTCAACGCCATCGCGCCGGGCATCATCGATTCGCCGATGGCGGCTTCGAGCTTCGATGCCCAGGCCATCAAGCGCCTGGTGCCGGTGCAGCGCGCCGGCACACCCGATGAGGTGGCGGCGCTGGCCGCCTTCCTGGCCGGGCCCGATGCGGGATACATCACGGGCCAGGTGATTTCCATCAACGGCGGGCTGGTCTGAAACAAGCGCCGATTACCATGCGCCGGTCTTCACGTCGCTACCCGAAGGAGTCACCATGAACACCCCATTGCGCCTGGCCGTTCCACTGCTGGCCACGGCCTGGCTGGCCGCCGGCTGCATCAGCACCGGCGGCACCCAGCCCGACGCGGCGGCCACCCCCGCCGAACAGGCCAAGACAGCGGCCGCGGCCGCTCCCAACAGCAAGGTCGGCCCGGGCATGAACGAACGCGGCGAGGTCATCGACCCGCGCAAGGTCGAAGCCGGCTACGGCCAGAAGGTCAAGGGCCTGGATGACTGGGAGGGCGAGATCACCGGCAAGCCCGCGCCGGGCAGCAAGTTCGCGCAGCTCAAGATCGGCATGTCGGCGGCCCAGGTGCTGGGCATCCTGGGTCAGCCCAGCGACCAGGGCGCACACCCGACCGGCAAGGCCTGGATCCCCTTTTACTTCGGCTCGGACCGTTACCGCTACGAGGTGGTCTACAAGGGCCAGGGCCGATTGTTGTTCGCCAGCGGCGCGGGCTTCGGCTGGGACGCCAACACGCACCTGATCTGGATCATCCACAGCGCCGCCGAGCAAGGGTTCCGCTGATGCCCGTTGGCCGCCGGGCCGCGGCCGGTGCCGTGGCGCTGGCGGCCACCGGCCTGGCGGGCTGCGGCAGCTGGTTCAGGGCCAGCCCCATCACGATGGACCTGCTGTTCGACGACGCTGCCTGCACGCGCCAGGCGCCTGTACTGCTGGTGCTGCTGCCCGGGGCCAACATGACGCCGGCCGAGATGCTCGAACAGGGCATGCTGGACGCGGTGCGCAAGCGCCGCCTGGCGGTGGACCTGGTGGCGGCGGATGCGCAGCTGAACTACATCTACGACGGCAGCATGCTGCAGCGGCTGCGGCAGGACGTGATCGCCCCGCTGCGGGCACGCGGCTACCGCCGCATCTGGCTGGTCGGCATCTCGCTGGGCGGCTACGTCGCAATGGGCTATGCCATGCGTCACCCCGACGAAGTCGAAGGCCTGGTCACGCTGGCCCCCTACCTGGGCCGCCGTCCGCTGGTGCAGGCGGTGTCCGAAGCCAGCAGCCCTGCCAACTGGCGCCAGACCGCCCAGCCGCGCGAAGCCGAGGATTTTGACCACGCACTGTGGCTGTGGCTGACGCGCCGGCCGGCACACACACCACCGCTGTACCTGGGATATGGCACCGAAGACCGCTTCGCCCAGGGCCACCAGACGCTGGCCGGCCTGCTGCCGCCGAGCCGGGTCGACACGGTGAACGGCGGCCACGACTGGGCACCCTGGCGCAAGCTGTGGGAACGCTGGCTGGAGCGCGACCTCCTGCCCCGGCACTGCACCACATAGGCAACATGCCGGCATCGGCCACACCCCGCATGGCACCCATGGCCCCGGTGGCGATCGTGGCGCAAGGGCTGGCCTGTGCCACCGGCATCGGCCTGCCGGCCCTGCGAGCCACGCTTTGCAGCGGCAGGTCTGCCTTGCGCCCCAACACCTTCACGCGCACGCCGCTGCCCACGCAGGTGGGCAGCCTCGAAGCGCTGGACGAGTGGTGCTTGCCTACGCCGCTGGCGGACTGGGACTGTCGCGCCACGCGCGCCGCCTGGCTGGGGCTGCAGGCCGATGGCTTCGTGGGTGCCGCACAGGCCGCCTGCGCGCGCCACGGCGCTACACGTGTCGGTCTGGCGCTGGGCACTTCGGCGTCGACGATCGGCGCATCCGAGCAGGCCTACCGCACGCTGGCTGCAGACGGCGGTTTCCCGGCTGCGCTGCGCAGCGAAACCCTCAACAGCTTGCACGCGGTGACGGCCTTCGTGCAGCGAGTGCTGGGTGTGTTGGGGCCTTGCGCTACGGTTTCCACCGCGTGTTCGTCCAGCGCCAAGGCCTTCGTGATGGCTGAACGCTGGCTGCGGCTGGATCTGGTCGACGCGGTCGTGGTGGGTGGCGTGGACGTGCTGTGCGACAGCCTGCTGTTCGGCTTTCATGCGCTGGGGCTAGTCTCGCCGCTGGCTTGCCGCCCTTTCGCCGCCGATCGCCAGGGCATCAGCGTGGGCGAGGCCGCCGGCTTCGCACTGCTGCAGCGCGGCGCCGGCGAACTGCAGCTCATCGGCTATGGCGAAGCCAACGACGCCCACCACATGTCCAGCCCACACCCGCAGGGGCTGGGCGCCGAACGAGCGCTGGACGACGCGCTGGCACGTGCCGGCATCGGCGCCGCGGCAGTGGGCTACTTGAACCTGCATGGCACGGCCACGGCGTTGAATGACGCCGTTGAAGCGGCACTGGTGGCGCGCCGCTACGCACCCGGCGTGCACGCCAGCGCCACCAAGGGCCTGACCGGCCACGCCATGGGGGCCGCCGGCATCGTCGAAGCGCTGATCTGCCTGCTGGCCCTGAAGCATGGGCTGCTGCCGGGCAGCGCCCAGAGCCATGCGGCCGATGCCGCACTGGGCCAGGTCTTCGGGCAGCAGTTCAAGGCCGGCGCGGTATCGCAGCCGGTGGCCGTGGCCGCCAGCCACTCGTTCGGCTTCGGCGGCAACAACTGCGTGCTGCTGCTGGGCAAGGGCGCGGGATGAGCCGCAGGCGACTGTTCATCGATGGCGTGGCCGGCTGGACCCCCACGCATCCCGACTGGGCCGCACTGGCCACGGCGTTGCGCAGCCCTGACCTGCCGGTTGCCGACGCCCCCGCGCAGCGCCCCAGCCCCGGCTTGCTGGCCGCCAACGAACGCCGTCGTGCACCGGACAGCGTGCTGATGGCGCTGCAGGTGGCGCAGGAGGCCGTGTTGGCCTCGGGGCACGACGCCGGGCGACTGGCCAGCGTCTTCACCTCCGCCCATGGCGACCTGCCCACCACCGACGCCTTGTGCCGCACGCTGGCGCACAACCCGCTGGCGCTGTCGCCCACGCGCTTCCACCACTCGGTGCACAACGCTGCGTCCGGCTACTGGGCCATCGCCAGCCACAGCATGGCTGCCAGCACGGCCCTGTCGTCCTTCACGCAGAGCTTTGCCGCCGGGCTGCTGGAAGCGGCCTGCCAGTGTGCGGCCGACAGCCAGCCCGTGCTGTTGGTAGCCTGCGACACCCAGGCCTGCGGGCCGCTGGCCAGCGTCAACCGCAGCCGCGGGCTGCTGGCGCTGGCCCTGGTGCTGTCGCCTGCACCCGGGCCGGGCTCGGCCTGGCTGCTGGACTGGCAGCTGGGACCCGGCGCGCCGCCACCAGCCCTGCGCAGCGCCTTGGCACGGCAACTGGCGCTCAATGCCAGCGCTGACGCCTTGCCTGTGCTGCAGGCACTGGCCGAAGGCCAGGCCGCGTCCCTGAGCCTGCGACTGGGCCAGACCGAAGCACTGCAGATCGATCTGCGGCCGCTTGCACCGTCTGGGGCATGATCGTGGCCAACAACCCGAGGCGCTTCGCCCGTCCATGAACACCCGCAAACACGACCTCATCATCATGGGTGGCGGCCTGGCCGGCCTGAGCCTGGCCCTGCAGCTGCGCCAGCGCCTGCCTGAGCTGGACGTTCTGATCCTGGAGCGCCGGCAACACCCGGTTCCAGAAGCAGCCTTCAAGATCGGTGAGTCGACCGTCG
>WBZP01004932.1_pt1 | contig 12443 bp, 11 predicted proteins | sample 5204301 | NCBI WGS metagenome assembly WBZP01 (sample SAMN12412401, study PRJNA552823) | activated sludge metagenome | isolation source: activated sludge from nitrification reactor of wastewater treatment plant... | place: USA: Pennsylvania | collected 2017
CGTGCCCACCACCAGGGCCAGCGAGGCGCAGCCCAGCATGATCTGCTCGCCGGCCTGGCGGAAGACCTCAAAGCCCGTGCCGCAGATGCGCTGCACATTCAGCGCCGGAACGCTGACAGGCACGCCAGCATACAGGCCGATGTGGCGGGCCATGTAGAACTGGTCGAAGCCACCCGGCGCCATGTTGCCGCTGATCACCGAATCCACCTGAGCTGCCTCGACCCCGGCCCGTTCCAGCGCGGCGCGGGCGGCCTTGATGCCCAGGTCGATCGGATTGGCGTCGGCGAAGGCGCCCATGTGGTCCACCAGGGGCGTGCGCACGCCGTCCAGGATGAAGACCTCGTCGAAGCGGTTGAACTGGCCTTGGCTCATGCGCGGATCAAAGCTTGGCGACCTTGGCGGCGCGTTTGTCCAGGAAGGCTCGCACGCGCTCCTTGGCGGCCTCGTCACCCTGCGCGATGCTCGAGATCAGCGACTCCATGAACAGACCGTCGCTGGCGCTGAGGTCGGCGATGCGCGGCAGGGCCTGGGTGATCGCGTAGTTGGACAGCGGCGCGTTGCCGGCGATCTTGTGCCCCAGCTCCAGCGCCTTGCTCAGGCCCCGGCCGTCGGCCACGCGGTAGTTGCTGATGGCGCAGGCCTGGCCCTCGTCGGCGTCGAAGACTCGGCCGGTGAGCATCATGTCGGTCATGCGTGCCACGCCGATCAGCCGGCTGATGCGCACCGAGCCACCGCCGCCGACGAAGATGCCGCGCGTGCCTTCGGGCAGACCGTAGAAGGCGCTGTCCTCGGCCACACGCAGGTGTGCCGCAGCCGCCAGTTCGAGGCCACCGCCGACCACCGCGCCATGCAGCACGGCGAGCACCGGTACCGGCCCGTACTGGATGGCGTCGAAGCAGGCGTGCCAGGCGCGCGAGTGCTGCATGCCCTCGGCCACGCTGCGCTCGGCGACCTCGCTCAGGTCCAGGCCGGCGCAGAAGTGCTGGCCTTCGCCGCTGAGCACCGCCACGCGGATGTCGGCCGGCAGCTTGACCCAGACGGTGTGCAATTGCGCCAGCAGTTCGTCGCAGATGCTGTTGCGTTTGGCCGGGCGGTTCAGGCGCACGTGCAGCACGGGGCCGGTGCGTTCCAGCCGCAGCAGGTCCAGGGCAGCCAGCGGGTTGCCGGTGTCCAGGGGTTCCAGGTTCGGGTTCATGCTGGGGCTCTCATCAGGGTCTGATCACGCGGGGGTCGGCCGGCGTGGCGTACAGCGCTTCGACCTCGGCGGCTCGGCGGCTCAGCACCAGGCGCTGGTTGACATAGCCCTTGTCGGTGATCTCGCCGGCTGCCGCGCTGGGCCCGTCGGGCAGCAGCAGGGCACGGGTGGGTGTCTGCGACGAACCGGCACCTTCGTCCTTCATCGCACGCAGGCCCTCGCGCACATGACCGGCCATCTGGTCATGCTGCACGGCGCGGCCGGCTTCGGTCAGGAAGATCAAGGCCCCGATCTCGCTGCGGTCGTGGCCGGTGATGACCACGTCCTGGGCATATGGCGCCAGCGCCGAGACGACCTTGATGCGCAACGTGCCCACGCTGACCCAGGTGCCGCTGGTGAGCTTGAAGTCCTCGGCGACGCGGCCATTGAAGACAACGCCTTGCAGCGGATCGGCCTCGTCCAGCAGAAGACCGGCGTCGCCGATGCAGTAGTAGCCTTCTTCATCGAAGGCCGCCTGCGTGGCCCGTTCGTTGAAGCGGTAGCCGGGAAAGACGTTGTCGCCGCGCACACGCATCTCCAGCTTGCCGCCGTTGGGAACGAACTTGAGCTTCACGCCCGGCAAGGGCAGGCCGATCACCCCCGGACGGTCCAGCTTCCAGCTCGCGAAGGTGACGGCGGGGGCGGTCTCGGTGCTGCCCCAGCTGGTGGTCATCCACAGCGGCTCGCTGCGCACCTTCTCGGCCACGGCCTGCAGCCGCTGCCAGGTCGACATCGGCATGCCGGCACCGGCGTAGAACAGCATGCGCAGCCTAGCGAAGAAGCGGCGCGCGAGGTCTTCGTCCTCTTCCAGCGTGGGCAGCATCATCTCGTAACCGCGCGGCACGTTGAAGTAGACGGTGGGCTGCACCTTGCGCAAATGCGCCAGGGTTCGGTCGATCGCGCCGGGCAGGGGCCGGCCGTCGTCAATGTACAGCGTGCCGCCGCTGCGCAGCACCAGGTTGACGTTGTGGTTGCCGCCGAAGGTGTGGCTCCACGGCAGCCAGTCCAGCAGCACGGGCTTGTCGCTGTCCAGGAAGCGCAGGGTCTGCGCCAGCATCTGCTGGTTGGCGCACAGCATGCGGTGGGTATTAATCACCACCTTGGGGTGGCCGGTGCTGCCGCTGGTCAGCAGGTACTTCGCATGCGTGTCGGGCGTGATTGCGGCGAAGGCCTGCATGACGGCCGGCGTTTCGCGCGTGGCGGCGAGCCGGGCGAACGAAAGGGCACCGGCTTGCCGCTCGTGCCCCAGGCTGAACACCTCCTGCGCAGTGATGCCGGCCCACACCAGGGGTGGACCATAGATGGCCGAGTCGGACGCATAGACCAGGCAAGGATCCACGGTCTGCAGGATGCCGTGCACCCGTGTGTAGCCGTCCTGAGCCAGCCGCGAATAGCCGCTGCTGATGGTGCAGGCGGCACGGCCGATGTGCATGGCCGCCAGCACGAGCACCAGATGGTCTAGCGCGTTGTCGGACAGAACGGCGATCGGCTTGCCTGCCGGCAGTTGCAGGTCCAGCAGGCCCTGGGCCACGGCACCGACCTGGGTCCGCAGCTCGCCCCAGCTCAGCTTGTGCCAGCCTCCGCCGGCAGACGGCTCGGCAAAGGCCGTGGCCGAGGGCGTTTCCCGCGCCCAATGCTCCAGCCATTCGCCGACGCAGCGGGCATAGGGCCCGAGCAGCTCGGGCGACGCCAACTCGAAGCCGCCGCTGGCGCGCGGCGTCTTCACGGTTTGCCGCGGGGCGAGCATCTGCGGGTTGTCGAAGAAGCGGCTCGACATGCCGGGGCCTCCTGCACTTTCCATACAGAGGTGTATGTCTTGGCCGCGGATGGTAGGCAGCCTGCGCCGCGCCGGCATCGGTGTTTGCCCCAAGCGCCATACACTGCTGCATGGCGGCATGATGTGATGCCAGCCCCCGCACCCGATGCGTCCACCAAAGCTCAAAGCCCCAACTGCGGACCTGCCCGTGCGCAAGTCCAGGCGCCGCGTCGAGCCGGGCGCGGCCGAGGCCATCCGCACACCGCTGACGCCCGAGAGCTGGATCGAAGCGGCCACCCAGGTGCTGGTCGACCAGGGCATCGACCACGTGCGCGTGGATGTGCTGGCCACCCAGCTGGGTGTGACGCGTGGCAGCTTCTACTGGCACTTCCGCGACCGCGAGGACCTGCTGCGCCGGGTGCTGCAGGCCTGGCGCGAAAGTGCCACCGAACAGATCACACGGCGGCTGGAAAACGCCAGCACCGACCCGCACGAACAGCTGCGCGACGTGGTTTCGCTGCCTTTTCGTGGCCGCGCCGCGGTGCGGGCCGCGCGCATCGAACTGGCCATCCGCGCCTGGGCCCGGCGCGATGAGATGGCCCGCCTTGCGGTCGACGAAGCCGACGCGGCACGCATCGCATACCACACCCAGGTTCTTACGGCGCTGGGCTTCGCGCCGCCGGAAGCAAGCCTGCGGGCTTTCGTGCTGTACGGTTACGAGGTGGCCGAATCGATGCTCAGCCGCCAGGGGACGGCAGCGCAGAAGCAGGCCCGTTGCGCCTTGATGCTGCGCCTGGCGACGCAGCCCGTGCCAAGCTGATCAGGGCGGTCCACGGCGGCGCAGCGCCGCCAGCAGGGCGGCCAGGCGGGCTTGCTGCTCTTCGTTGAGCGTGGGTTGGCGCAACACGTCGGCCATCAGCTCGTCCGCTGTGCGGGCGGCCTTGGCGGGTGTGCGGCGGCTTTCCATCGCGGCCTTCATGGCCTGCAGTTTGAGTGCGCGCCGCGCATCCTCATGGGCGCCTGGCGAAGGCAGGTTCCAGGCGGCTTCCAGCTCCAGCAGGCTTCGATCGACGGCGTCGACAGCCAGCGATGCTGCTGGAGAGTCCGCCAGGCCCGCGCGCTGGCGAAGGGCCGCGTCCCAGATGGGCGGCAGTGCGGGCAGGGCCGTCCAACGCGATTGCCGCTCGTCGGCTGCGGGACTCTGCGCCGCCCATTCGGTACCCAGTGCGTGCTTGGCCTGCAAGGCGTCACACACCGTCTGCCAGCGCTGCAAGGCACTCTGGTTGAGGTGTCCACGGGCCGTGGTCAGCGCCCGTTGCCAGCGCTCATCCAGCGCCGCAGCCTCGGCGCGGGGTGGCGGGCCACAACGTTGCCACAGGCCCTGCAGTTCGGTCAACGTGCGCTTGAGCTGCACCTCGGGCGTGTCACCGGTCAATTCTTCCACCCGCTGGATCAAGGCCAGGCGTTCGGTGGCGTGAGCCTTGAACTCCGCGTCGCGGGCGTTGAAGGCCGCATCGCGCGCGGCGAAGATGCCGTCGATGGTGGTCTTGAACTCGGACCACAACGCGTTTTCGGTCGCGCGCTGCAGCGGCAACGCACGGGCCTGCTGCTGCCAGCTGGCCTGCAGTTCGCGCACCAGGGGCACGGTGTCGCGGCCGGCATGGCCGGCGGCAGCCTGCGCCGCCAGGTCCCGCGCCTGCGCCACCAGGGCCTGACGTGCCGTCTGTGCCACCTGGCGGGCCTGCTGCAGGGGTACCTGCAGGCGCTGCACGGCGGCTTCCCAAGCGGCCAGCAGGCCGGCCTGCGCCTTGCGCGGCACGGTGTGCTCCACCGGCCCGAGCTTGCGCCATTCGCCGAGGAGGTGTTCCAGCGTCTCGGCCACCGGCCGCCAGCAGGCGGGGTCGTCGCCTGCGCCGGCATCAGGCAGGCTGGCTTCGCCCAGGGCCTGAAGCAGTGCCTGGCGGGCCTGCAGGTTCTGCTCGCGCTGCGCCTGCAGCGCCTTGAGGTGCGCGGCCACGGGTTCGTAGGCGGCCTTGAGTGCGGTGTCGAAGCGCTGCCACAGGGCGCGGCTGGTGGCGCCACCCAGGTGATCCAGTTCCTTCCAGCGCTTGCGCATGTCCTGGATGACTTCGGCCTGCTGCATGATCGACAGCTTGACGGTGCGCGCTTCAGCCGGGCCTCCGGCGACCGCAGCCAGCGCTTCGGCCTGCTGGGTCAGTTCGTCACGGGCGCGTCCGCCGGCCCAGTGTTGCCAGCCCTTGAGCTGCGCGTAGCGGGCCTGCACGGCGTCGATGCGCGCCCGCAATGCGGCATCGCTGGCGCCGCCGTGCAGCTGTTCGTCGATGGCCAGCAGAAGCTGGTGGGTCTCGGCCAGATGGCCTTCATCCAGTGTCGTTTCGGCCTTCTCGAGCAGCCCAGCCAAAGAGCCCAGCTGCGACAGGCGTTCGGCGCGCTGGTGTTCCTTGGCCGCCGCCCGTTGCTGGCTGCGACGTTCCTGACGCGCCTGGCTCAGCGCCAGCTGGCGCTCCTGTTGCCAGGCCGCCAGGCGTTGTTCCAGCGCCTGAGCGTGATTGGCGTCGGGCAAGGGCGGCAGGGCCTGCCAGCGCTGCAGCGCTTCGCCCGGTGCTGGTGCATCGCCCACGGGGGGGGCAGGCTCTTCGGCGGCAGGCCCGGGCGCTTCGGTGCCGGCCGGGGTCAGCACCTCTTGCAGCAAGACCAGTCGCTCGTCTAAAGCCCGCGCGGCATCGACGGCCTGACCTAGCGCGTCGCTCAGGGTGCAGGTTTCGGGTGCATCGGGTGCGTTGGCCCGGGTCGCCTGTGCCGCATCGCAGGCCTGCGACAGCAGTGCGCGGTCTTGCTGGCCGGCGGCTGCTTCGCGCGCAATGGCCTGAAGCTCCACCAGCGCCTGGCGGGCCTCGCCAGACCAACGCTTGACGCGCTGCGCCAGCGCGTCGCGCGCCAGCGTGGTGGAGGCGATGCTTTGCAGCAGGGCCGAGAACTCGGCCTGCAGCGCTGCGTCCATGTGTTGCGCGTCCAGGGCTTGCCAGGCCTGGTCCAGTTCGACCAGACGGTTGACTGGCACCGGGTCTTCGGCCAGCAGTGCATTGGCACCGCCGATCAGGGCGGCGGCGCGCTCCGCGGTTTCGCGTTGCGCGACGAGGTGCGTGAGCCGCTGCTTGGCCAGGCGGTGCACACGGCGCTCGTGGTTGCGCAGCCGGCGTTCGGCCAGCTTGAGCGCGGCCTCGTCTTGCAGGGCTTGCACCGCGGCCAGCTTGACCTCCAGCGGCGCCTGGCCTTCGGCCAGAGCCAGCAAGGCGGTGGTGTCCTGGCCGGCAGCCTGCAGGCGCGCGGGCCAGTCGACGGCTTCACGCGGCGCCTCAGGCGCCTTGCGCGGGGGTGCGCTGGAATGAGTGGCCTTGGCGGGTGCTGCCGCTGCCGCCTTGGCGGGGGTCTGCACCGGGCGCACGGGTGCCTGGGGCAATTCCAGGCCTTTGATGATGGGTTTTTTGAAGATCCAGCCGAGCATGGGCAAGTCGTGTCAGTTGCACAGATGGGAGCGTTGCCGCCGATCGGGTCAGGCAGCGGCGCGTTGGGGCGCCTGCCGCGCCAGGATGCGCACCAGGGCACCTTCCAGATGGGCCACACTGCGGTCCACCTGCGGCAGCTTCTCCAGCCCGAACAGGCCGACGCGGAAGGTGCGGAAGTCGGCGGGTTCGTCGCACTGCAAGGGCACGCCGGCGGCGGTCTGCAGGCCTTCGGCGATGAAGGCCTTGCCGCTGTGCAGACCCACGTCGTCGGTGTAGCTGACGACCACGCCCGGCGCCTGGAAGCCTACGGCAGCCACGCTCTTGAAGCCATGGCGGGCCAGCATCGCGCGAACCTTGTTGCCGACGTCCCATTGCGCGGCGCGCAACTTCTCGAAGCCGTAGGCGCGGCTGTCGAGCATCGCATCGCGTGTGATGGTCAGCGCATCGGTGGGCAGCGTCGTGTGGTAGGCATGGCCGCCGGACTCATAGGTCTCCATGATCTGCAGCCACTTCTTCAGGTCGGCGGCAAAGCTGCTGCTGGTCGTGCCGTCGATGGCGCTGCGCGCCCGTTCACCAAGCATCACGAAGGCACAGCAGGGTGATCCGCTCCAGCCCTTCTGCGGTGCACTGATCAGCACGTCCACGCCGGTGGCCTGCATGTCCACCCACAAGGCGCCGCTGGCAATGCAGTCCAGCACCAGCAGCCCGCCCACCGCATGCACTGCGTCGGCCAACGCACGCAGGTAGTCGTCGGGCAGCAGCAGGCCGGAGGCGGTTTCGACATGCGGCGCAAAGACCACCGCCGGCCCATGCGTCTGGATCGCCGTCACCACCTCGGCAATTGGTGCGGGCGCATAGGCCGCCTGGCGGCCACTGGCCAGCGGACGGGCCTTGAGCACCACTTGTTCGGATGCGATCTGCCCCATGTCCAGGATCTGCGACCAGCGGTAGCTGAACCAGCCGTTGCGCACGATCAGGGTCTTCTTGCCACCGGCAAACTGGCGTGCCACGGCTTCCATGCCGAAGCTGCCGCTGCCCGGTACCACCACGGCAGAACGCGCGCCGTAGACCTCCTTGAGCACGCCGGAGATGTCGCGCATCACGCCCTGGAACTTTTGCGACATGTGGTTGAGCGCGCGGTCCGTGTAGACCACGGAGAACTCGAGCAGGCCGTCGGGGTCGACGTTGGGCAGCAGGCCGGGCATAGGGTACCCCTTTCATTGGGCAGCAGGCAGACGAACCGAACAGCTTATCACCTGGGCCCCGGTCGCCATCAGGGCGACGGGCCGTGGTGTTGCAGGCACAGGTTGACCTCGATGGTGGCGTGTGCGACAGCTTCCAGTTCCACCAGCCAGCCGCGCACCGCATCGGGCCGCAGCGTGTGATCGTGGGTCAGCAGGCTCAGCGCGCAGGCGTAGCGCTGCTGGCCTACGCGCCAGACGTGCAGGTCGGTCAGTTCGCTGCCGCTGGTCCTGCCGTGGCGGGCCACGGCCGCCCGGATATGCCCGACCACCGGATCGTCCATCTCGCGGTCCAGCAGTACCTTGCTGGTGTCGGCGATGAGGCGCCGTGCCCATAGCGCCACCAGCAGTCCACCGACGATGCCCATCGCGGGGTCGAGCCAGGACCAGCCGTGCCACCAGCCACCGGCCAGCGCCACGATGGCCAGCAGCGAGGTCGCCGCGTCGGTCACCACGTGGGCGTACGCGGCCTGCAGGTTCAGGTCCGCCTGGGGCCGGTGGTCGTCCGGCTCGCGATGATGATCGTGCTCATGGTGGTGATGGCCATCGTGCCCGTGTCGCGCGCCACCCAGGATGAAGGCGCAGACGATGTTCACCAGCAGCCCCAGCACGGCCACCGCCATGGCCTCGGCATAGCGGATGGGCTGCGGCACGAGCAGGCGCTCCACCGAGCCGGCCACCATCATCGCCACCACCACCAGCAAGAAGATGGCGCTGGCGAATCCACCCAGCACTTCCAGCTTCCAGGTGCCAAAGGCGTAGCGTGGATCCTGGGCATGCCGACGCGCCGCGGCATAGGCGAACGCGCTCAGGCCTATGGCCACGGCGTGCGAGCTCATGTGAAAACCGTCGGCCAGCAGGGCCATCGAATTGGTCAGCCAGCCGGCCAGGACCTCGACCAGCATGGTGGCCAAGGTGATCCACATCACGACCCGTGTGCCGCGCTCGCCGGCACGGTTGCCGTGGTCGAAGAGATGGTCGTGCTGCCAGGGGGTCAGGTCGTGAGACTGCATCGCAAGGCGTTCCTAGAAGAGCTGCCCGACGTTGAACAGCGTCAGCAGCCCCAGAATAGCGAAGATCAGGGCCGCGACGGCATGCACCAGCCGCATCGAGACCTTGCGTGCGATGCGTTCGCCCAGAAAGACGGCCGGCACATTGGCCAGCATCATGCCCAGGGTGGTGCCCAGCACCACGGCCGGCAGTTGATGAAAGCGGGCGGCCAGTGCCACGGTGGCGATCTGCGTCTTGTCGCCCATCTCGGCCAGGAAGAAGGCCACCAGCGTGGTGCGGAACGCGCCCCGTCGGGCATGGTGCCTGGCGCCGGCCTCATCCACTTCGTCGGGCACCAGCATCCAGCTGGCCATGGCCAGGAACGAAAGGCCGATGACCCAGCGCAACACCAGCGGACCCAGGGCTTGCGCGACGAACTCACCCACCGCCCCGGCCAGCGCGTGGTTGGCCAGCGTGGCCACCAGGATGCCCAGGATGATGGGCGCGGGCCGGCGGTAGCGGGCAGCCAGCAGCATGGCCAGCAGCTGGGTCTTGTCACCCATTTCGCCGAGTGCCACGACACCGGTGGAGACGAGGAAGGCTTCGATGGCGGCTACTCCCCGACGGCGATGCAGGCGAGGCAACGATCTGCAACGACCACGGGCATTGTAGAAGGCTGCGGCGGATCTCTTGTTGCGGTGCAGCATCGGGCCTAAAATTAGCCATCGAGGCAAACCCTTGCGCACCTGACGCGGTACGCGCCCGATATGGATCCTCATCCCGTTGCAAGCGCCGAACCGGTACGGTTCGGCCCCTCTCTGGAGACCGGCCTGCCCGAGATCGATCGTCAGCACGCCAGCCTCATAGCCGAGCTCAATCGCTTGATCGCCGGGCAGGCTGAGGATGGATCGACCGAGGTGCTGGTTGATGTGTTGAGCAGGCTGGGCCATGAACTGGATGCGCACTTCCGTTGTGAAGAACAGCTGTTCGCAGCCTTGGGCATGCCCTGTACGGAAATCGACGAACATGTCGCGGCGCACGGGCAGATCCTGTCCCAGTACGTGGACCTCAACCTCGAGCTGATGGCGTGGCCGCACAGGCAGTCGGGCGCTGTGGTGTTGGGGCAGGTGCGGCAATGGGTGCTTGGCCACATCGTGGCCTACGACTTGCGCTTGCGCGAGCTGGCGCCGAGCTGAAGGTTGGTGGCGCGCCGGTGGCCAGCATGTCGACGCAGCGCACTCTCGCAGGCCTGAACGGATGAGCGCCCCGGCCAGGTCTTTGCGCTCTCAGCCGAAGTACTACATCAGGCATTCCTGAGCGACCCGAGGCCGGCCGAAGCCGGCCGCCCCCCGTGGCTCGCAAGCAAAGTGGCAGAGCCACATTTGCTTGCGAGCCACGGGGTGCTCGCCCAGTGCGCTACAAGTCGTTCAAGTACATGCGGTTCCATGTCGGGCTGACGATCAACTGGTTCACACAGACCCCGGGAGGCAACTCCGCGATGAAGCGCAGGATGCGCCCCAGTTCGTCGGGTTGAAGCATGCGGCCGCGTTCATCGGCACTGGGCGGTTTCGGTCGGGTATCGAGAATCGGCGTGGAGACTTCGGCCGGGCACAGGCAGCAGGCGCGGATGCCGTGTCGGCCTTCCTCCATATTGATGGTCTCGGTGACGGCCGTGACGGCGTGCTTGCTGCCGTTGTAGGCCGGACCGGTGAGCTTGGGGTGGTGGACCCCGGCCCAGGAAGAGACGTTGACGACCAGGCCGCTGCGCCGCGCGCGCATCGCCGGCAGAACCGCCTGGACGGTGTGGAAGATGCTGTCGAGGTTGGTGGCCAGCACCCGGCGCCAGCCGGCCACGGACTGGTCACGCCAGAAACGCTCGGGCGTGTTGGTACCCGCGCTGTTGATCAGGATGTCGATGCGCTCGGCGTGCCGCGCCAGGATGCGCGCCGCCGCGGCGGCCACGGCCTGCGCATCGGCGACGTCCAGCATCTCCACCTCGGCCGCGCCACCCTGCGCGCGGATGCCTTGCGCAGCGGTTTCCAGCGGACCCGCCCTGCGACCCGACAGCACCACGCTCGCACCGGCCGCAGCCAGTGCCAGCGCGCCCGCCAGGCCGATGCCAGAGCCGGCACCCGTGATCCATGCCACCTGCCCCCGCAGACCGCCGCTCATGCCGGTGCTGCCTCGGCGGCGGTGGCCTTGCGCAGTTCATGCCGGTACTGAACCCAGCCTGCATCCGGCACCGTCTCGCCGCGTCGATCGCTGACTTCGGCCAGACGTTGGCAAAGTGATGCGCCGGCTGTGGCCTGGTCGGCCAGGTGGATGCCCTGGGTCAGGGTGATGTGCGCGGCTTCGAAGCTGCCCGCGCCGGCCAGCAGGATCATGCGGGTGGGCGCGTCGTCGACCACCAGGGGGATCAGACCCGGGCTGACGTGCCCGGCGCCCAGCCGGGCCAGCGCCTCGGGCGGCAGGATGCCTTCAGTCATCCCGGTGGCCGCGCTCGGTGCCAGGCAGTTGACGCGGACGTTGCGCTTGGCGCCTTCAAGGGCCAGCGTCTGCATGAGGCCTACCAGCGCCATCTTGGCGGCGCCGTAATTGCTCTGGCCGAAGTTGCCGTAAAGGCCCGAAGACGAGGTCGTCAAGACGATGCGGCCGTGCTGTTGTTCCTGCATGCCGGCCCAAACGGCCTTGGTGGCGTTCACCGCCCCCATCACATGCACCTCGATGACCAGGCGGAAATCATCGAGGGACATCTTGGCGAAGGTCTTGTCACGCAGGATCCCGGCATTGCAGACGAGGATGTCCAGATGGCCCCAGGTCGACAGGGTCGTGCCGACCAGGGCTTCCATGTCCGACAGCCGCGTCACGTCACCGGCCAGAGCGATGGCCTTGCCCCCGTGGTCCCGGATCTCCCCGGCCACCGAGCGGCAGGTGGCCTCGCCCAGGTCGTTGACCACCACCCGCGCCCCGTGGCGCGCCAGTTCGAGCGCGTGCGCGCGCCCGAGGCCGTCACCAGCCCCGGTGACGACGGCCACACGGCCATCCAGCAGCTTGTGCATGCTTGTCCTTCCAGTCTAGATGGCCACCGCATCGGCGCCCTTGAGCCCCAGCATGGCCCGGGCCTCGTCGGGTGTTGCCACTTCCAGCGACAGTTCGTCGAGGATGCGGCGGATCTTCAGCACCTGCTCGGCGCAATTGCGCGCCAGCTGGCCCTTGACGAGGTACAGGCTGTCCTCCAGGCCCACGCGCACGTGGCCACCCATGACGGCGGCCATGGTGAGCAGCGGCATCTGGTGGCGGCCCGCGCCCAGCACCGAGAAGCGGTAGCCCTTGCGGCCGAACAGCCGGTCGGCCGTGGTGCGCATGGTCACCAGGTTCTCGGGGTCGACCCCCAGTCCGCCCAGGATGCCGAAGATGGCCTGGATGAACAGCGGGCCCTGGATCAGGCCCTCTTCGACGAAGTGCGCCAGCGTGTACAGGTGGCCGACGTCGTAGCACTCGAACTCGAAGCGCGTGCCGCAGTCCTGGCCCAGCACCTTCAGGATGTGCTTGATGTCACGGAAGGTGTTGCGAAAGATCAGGTCCTCCATCCCTTCGATATAGGGCTTCTCCCATTCGTGCTGCCACTGCGTGTAGCGGCGCGCGGCCGGATGGATCGTGAAGTTCATCGAACCCATGTTCAGCGAGCACATCTC
>WBZP01005788.1_pt1 | contig 12443 bp, 10 predicted proteins | sample 5204301 | NCBI WGS metagenome assembly WBZP01 (sample SAMN12412401, study PRJNA552823) | activated sludge metagenome | isolation source: activated sludge from nitrification reactor of wastewater treatment plant... | place: USA: Pennsylvania | collected 2017
CGGTAGGAATTGAATCCATCGAACCGCCGTGTACGTGACCCGTATGCACGGTGGTGTGGGAGGGGGGAGCCGTGAGGCTTCTCCCTATCCCGATTAGGCCGCATATGAAGCACCTTGCGCTCGCACTCCTCTCTCTCATGTCGCCGCTGCTGGCTATGGCAGCCGACAGCCAGTGCTATGGCAAGGTCAGTACGTAGTACGTAGCACAGGTTAGCAATGCGTAACCCGCCTAATTGAGTGCCGCACCGGAGACCGCGTGATAACCAGTTCTTCTATTGTAAACAAGGGCTTCAACTATGACTGAATTGCTTGAACAAGCTATTACCGCAGTTAAAAAACTTCCGTCAGAAGTGCAGGATGCCATCGCAGCACGTTTACTTAGCGAGGTAGACGATGAACAAGCTTGGAATGTACGCTTCACGACCACCACTGATGCCCAGTGGGACTGTTTGGCCGATAAGGTAAGACGCAGCATTGCCACTGGAAAAGCCATACCGCTTGATGATGCTTTTCCAATTTAAAAACACTTATGAAATCAAGTGTTACCAAAGAGTTTCGAGAACTGCTTGATCAACTTCCGATAGAGGTACAAGAACAAGCTAGTGAACGAATGCGTCAGGCGCCCCTAGAAAACGGAGCGCAAGCCGAGATGGATGACGAACGGTTCGAAATCACGGTCAGCGTGAAGCAGGGTCAACCCGCTTTCAATGCACCGAGTGGCGATCAGGGTGTCGATGGTCTTGCGTACCGTCACCCCGAACGCGCGCAGGGTTCGAAAGTTCCTGGCGGCTTGTAAGGCGATTTCCCGCCCGCCCAGGTCGATCACGACCAAAGAGGTCAGCAGTTTCCTGGCTTGGTTGAAGTCTTTGTCGCTCGTAAAGCCCTGGAGCACTTCAGTGAGTATCAGGTCGCCTATCGCAAGCGGCTCATCGCCCAGTAAAGCGTCAAGCCGCTCACACTGGAGCGTCTCGGCGCCTCGGAAGTAATCGATCCATACGCTCGAATCAACCAGGATCACGGGTCGGTTCTCATGGCGTCCAGGTCGCCTTCCCAGGCCAGCTTGCCGCGAAAGCGCCGGATTTCTTCCTGCTGTCGTAATCGAAGCAGGGTGCGCAAACCCAGCTCCACGGCTTCGCGCTTGGTCTTCAAGCCGGTGGCGCGAAGCGTGTCCTGCATCAGCTTGTCGTCAATCACGATGTTGGTGCGCATGGTGTGTACTCCTGTTAATATTTATACACATCATAGCCGGCGGAGGGGAGAGCCGCAATCCATGCAAGGACGCCTGACTCAACGGTAGCCGCCCTACCCATCTCGCCCATAGCACCAGAACCCCGCCAGCAGCAACCCGCCGCCCAGCAGCCAGGCGTCCGACTGAAGCAGGACCAGCACCCCGCCGAGAACGCAGGCGGCGCCCAGAATGGCCCCGCGCAACCCGGCCAGCGGACTGGCGGCCGGCGCCGAGTCGGGGCGGTCGAGCAACCGAGACGACCGGGCCAACAACTCCGGCAACCGCCCGGCCAGGTCGAGCAGTTCCGGGCCGTTGCGCCACAACTCCCGCGTCAGTCGCTCCGGCCGGAACTGCTCGCGGAAGATGCGGCCAATGTACAACCGCGACAGCGCGACCACATCCAGGTCAGGGTCCACCATTCGCCCGACGCCTTCGAAGGTGACCAGCGCCTTGACCATTAGCACCAGATCGACCCGGAAGTACATCCGGTAGCGGCCACCCAGCCGCATCGACTCCAGAATCAGCCGGGCGATGCTGAAATCGCCATGCCGGGCGCGCAGCAGAAAACGCCGCGACAACTCCACCACCGCCCGCCGGAATTCAGCGGGGTTACCGCCTGGCCCAAGATCGGCGATGCCGCTCAGGTGCCAGGCGGCTTTTTCGACATCGCCGTTGACCAGGGCATGGTAGTAGTACAGCAGCCGCCGTCGGGTTTCGTCCTCAAACCGGCCGACCATGCCCAGATCTATGAAGCCGACCCGCACGGTCTGGCCGGTCAGAATCAGCAGGTTGCCGGCGTGCAGGTCGGCGTGAAAGAAGCCGTCCCGGTACAGCATCCGCAGAATGGCCTGCGCGCCGAGCTTGACGACCCGCGTCCGCGCCGCTTGGTCGAGGGCGGAGGTTGCCGGATCGCCGGGCTTGAAGCCGTCCAGGTATTCCATGGTTAGCACGCTGGCGCTGCTGAGTTCCCGGACCATGCTCGGGAACACGATCGCCGGAGTATCGTGAAAGTGGGCGGTGAAGGTTTCGCCGTTGTCGGCCTCGGCGGTCAGGTCCAACTCGCGGACGGTGTAAGCGTGAAATTCCGCGATGATGGCGGCGGGCTGATACTGGGGAATCAGCTGGTTCAGCACGGCGCCGAGCAGGCGCAGCAGGGTGAGATCGGCCAGCACGGTTTCGCGCACGCCGGGCTTGAGCACCTTGATCACCACCGCCGCGCCGGCGCGGGTCGTGGCGCGATGCACCTGCGCCAGCGAGGCGGAACCGAGCGGCTGTTCCTCGACGTGAGCGAATAACGCCGCCAGCGGCTGACCCAGCTCGGCTTCGATCAGCGCGCGAATCGCCGGAAAGGGCGCGGCGGGAACCTGGTCGAACAGATTTTTTAACTCATCGGTGATGACGCGCGGCAGCATGTCCTCGCGCACCGCCATGATCTGGCCGAGCTTGATATACGTGGGGCCAAGCCGCTCCAGCCGGTGGCGCAGTTGGCCGGCAAACGGTAGATTAACCAGCACCGGGTCCAGCCCGCGCGCCGCCAGCGCCGCCACCCGCCGCGTCAGCCACAACCGGCGCCCGCGTCGCCAGTCCGGCGGGAGGGCGCGAACGTAAGCGACCGCCGGCCAGCAGCCCGCACCATTGACCGTTGACCATCAGCCAACGCTGGAACAGTCGCCGGTAGCGTGCCAGCGGTTGAAATAGCGGCGGCGCGGCGGCGGGCGGGAGCGCCGATGGGGCGGGGGGCTTGGGGGACGTGCGCGAATCCTCGACTATACGGCGAATAAAAGGGATTATTGTTCTAAAATTGGTGGAAACAGTCGCGCGGAAGAAGCGCATAAACTGAATGCAGTATAGCAACCGGCGAGGATGCGCATGGAACCAGGGGCGGGAACGATTCGGGGCGGCGGCAAGCGGGATGGGGGAACCGCCCGGTGCGCGCCGGGGGCTGTTGGGATTTATCCGCAGGCCGTAGAATTGTCAACGGCAGCGGGCGGCAAGGAGGGGAGGATGCATACCAACTACTTCGGATTTGACAGCAAATCTTTCAAATCGAAAGATCCGCGCGGGTTTTATCGCAACGCGAATTTCGACGCCGCTTGCACCGCTATCCTGCGGGGTATTCGGATGCGGCAGGGATTCATGCTGTTGACCGGCGAAGCCGGATTCGGCAAGACCTCGATTTTGCGGCGATGCATGGCGGAAGCCGACGATATCCGCTTCATTCTGTTCGATAATCCCCATCTCGATTTTCCCGATATCCTCAACTATCTATGCGCCGACCTGGGGCTGCCGGGCGGCTCACTGGATTCCGAACAGCGGAACCATCTGCTGCGGGACGCGCTGGCCGCATATGGCAGCCGTGGCCAGATAATCGCCCTGCTCATCGACGATGCTCATCATTTGCACGTTGATACCTTGCGCCATTTATGGGATTTTGTGGAAGCCACGGCGGTCGTGGCCGGCCATAGGCCGCAGGTGGTGTTGGCTGGATTGCCGGAGATCGATGGCAAGTTGCGTCAACCCGAGTTGCGCCCGCTGCAGGAATCCCTTCAGGTTCGTTGTCGCCTCGAACGGCTGAACGAATTGGAAACTGGCTTGTTCCTCGCTTACCAGCTTCGGGCGGCCGGTCACACCGATGGCGATTTGCCGTCGCCGGACGTCGTCGAGCGGGTCGTTCACTACTGCCAGGGCGTGCCGCGAGCCATCACCCTGTTGTGCGACACGGTCCTGTTGTTCGCCAGCCTGCAAGCCGGACACGAGATCACGCGGGCGATGGTAGACGAGGCCGCTCGGAGCTGTTTTCTCGGTGATCTCGCCGATGCACCGCCCGCCGCGCCCGATTCCGGCGATGAGTTCAATCTCCATGGGTCGGATCTGGATTTCAGTTTCGATTTCGCCTTGGATGAGATGCCGGTCGCCGAACCGCCAGTCGCCGCCGCGACCGCCGAATCCGAGCCAGCCACCGTGGTGGTCCCGGTCGGGGCGCCGACTGCTTCACCGGCCCCGCAACCGCCGGTTGCGGATGCCGATCTCGCGGCCGCGCCGCCGGTAACGATTCTCGCGCCGGCTTCAGCCGTCTCGCCTCCCCTGCGCTCATTTATGCAACTGCTCAACGAAATCGCCGCGAAACAGGATCGCAAGGGAGCGCGGGATCAGGAAGCCTTTCGCGAGTTTCACCGCCGCTATCAGTGGTTGTCGCGCAGCGGTTCTCCCGCGTGGCTGACCCACCAAGAGCAGCGGATGGCGCGGCTGACCCAAAGCCAGCAGCCGGTGCTGGTGGCCCTGGCGATCACCCCGCGCGCGACGCCGGAACCGGGCGGTGTCTTGTGCGCCCTGGTGATCAACCCGAGTTGGTGGCTGTACCGGGAAATCCGGGTGCGGTTGCACAGCACCGATCTGGAATTCGCGAATGGTGGCCAGGCGGTTTCCCTGCGCCTGCTGGACGGCCGGGATGCCCAGCCAGTGTATCTGGAGTACCGGCTGGCGCGGGCCGAACCGGGACCGGCCACGCTGCAACTGGAACTGGATCTGCTCGACCATCGGGGAACCTGGTCTGCCTACCACGGCCCACAAGAAATCCATCTGGCGGTTCCGCGCCGGGGCGATGCGGGTTGGGGTGTGAGCGAGGATATCGAAACCGAACCGGACCGCGACCGGTTCTGGCCGGATTCCCCGGCGATGCGGGCCGACACCCCCGCCTTTGCCGGGTCGACCGTGGTCGGCGCCAGCGGCATGGTCTTCACGCTGCCGCTCGAATTGACGGCCAACGACGAACACACCCATCGTCTGCGGGCCGCGGTCGTCGCCGCCAGTCAGGCGCTCGGCCGCGGTACGGCGCTGACCCGGGCGCTGTTGCTGGTCGCCGATTCCACCCAGGCGCCGGCGCGAATCGAGCTGGTGTCGCGCCCGTTCATCATCCTGGGTCGTTACAATTCCACCACCGGCGCGGGCTTTGGGGATTTTGCCCTGGGTTTCGTGCCGGACTACGCGCGCATTTCCCGGTTGCACGCCGTGATTTGCGCGCTGGGCGACCAGTTGGCGCTGATGCCGGCCAGCGACCAGGGACAAACCTACACCGGTTGGAACGGCCAGCGGCTGGAGCGCGGGCAGTGGCGCCTGCTGGAAGCGGACGACAGCCTGGAAATCTGCGATCTGTACCAGCTTAAACTGACGCTGGCCTGGGATCGCCATGGGGAACGCGACCCGGCGCTGGACTGGGATCCCCAGGAGCCGCGCGACAAATTTGGCCATTATTTACTCGATCTGGTCGAGGTTCTGCACCAGCGCGACCAGCAGGCTGGTAACGAGGACGTGCGGGCCAGGCTCAAAAATCGCTATGCCAATCTGATGTTGATTCAGGACCGGATCGCCGAGCTGAATGGCGTCGGCAATCCTGGAACTCTGTTGTATGCGCGGTTCGAGCGCGACGACGCTGCCAGTCGGCAGGTGGTCCACTATTACGTGCCCAAGTGGCTTTCGCTGGGCAGTTCCCCGGAAGCTGGCCTGCGGATTGCCGCCGCCGGCGTGGCGCCGTTGCATGCCGAATTGCTGTTCCGGGAAGGAATGTACTGGATTCAGAACCTGGCGGGACCGGGTTCGGTTCGGGTCGGCTGTCACGGTCTGGCGACCAACGAAGTGTTGGCGCTGGAAGCCGGCGACGTGTTGATGATCGGCGCGGCCCGGTTTGAGTTCGAGGCATATTGAGATTCGCCATTTCGAACCCGCGCGAGATTGGCTTTTGACCGCCCGGCATAATAGACTTCCGGCGCGGTTGTATCCGATAAACCATCATTAAACAGCAGGAGTTCACTCAGTGGAGATGAAGAACATCGACCAAATGCTTCGATCCTGCCGGGACGATCTGCCTCACCACAGCAAGACGGCCGCGGCCATCGATCGGGGCGCCAGTCTGGAGGAGATTTCTGAACTGGCCGAGGAAGAGGGGCTGCACAAGCTCGCTTCGGTGCTGTTCGAGGCCGAGCAGGAAGCGTTGCGGGAGGGATCGGGAGCGGTCGAGGATCCCGCCGAGGCGACCAACTTGTTTCTCCACGACATCCGCAAGGAATTGCCAGAAGGCAGCAGGACCGCCGCCGCCATTGATCGCGGCGCCTCGTGGGAGGAAATCTCCGAAATCGCCGAGGAAGAAGGGCTGCACCAACTTGCCTCAGTGCTGTTCGAGGCCGAGCAGGAACAGTTACGCGCCTCCTGAGTCCCTCGGAACCGCCCGGTCGGCGGCCGCCTTGCGCCCCGGTCCGCTGGCTGCTTTGTGAAATTCTCCTCCGATCCGGATTGTCAATTTCCCAAGGCGCCGTCTGTCGGGCCTGGAGATGTATAATACCCCCCCCACGATCATTCAGAGGCGCTTTTGTACGGCATCTCGCTGTATAAAAACGCCTCATTGATTTTTTAGCAAAATTTGCTGTGGAGCCGGATCCACTGTTATACAAATCAAAGGGTTGGTTTTCGTACAGCCTCCCAGCCGTCGTTTTTTTATCGGGTTCCACGATCAGGTAGGGTATGAAACGTTTGGTGAAAGTTTTGCTGCAAAATCCGGGCGCCGCCTCGCTGGCCTTGTTCACCCGGGAGATCTGGGCGAATCCGCGGGCCATGGGCGCGGCCTGTCCCAGCGCTCCCGCGTTGGCGAGCAACATGGCGGCTCGCGTGCCGCTGGAGCGGGATGGGCTGGTGGTCGAACTGGGGGGAGGGACCGGCGCGGTCACCGCCGCCCTGCTCAAGCATGGGGTGCCGCCCTGGAAGCTGGTGGTGGTGGAGCGCTCGCCGACGCTGGCCAATCATCTGCGCCAGCGGTTCTCGCAACCGCGCGTCATTCAGGGCGACGCCGCGCAACTGAGTCATCTGCTGGGCCACCCACGGCCGCGCTTGAACAGTATCGTATCCAGCCTGCCGCTGCGGTCCTTGCACCCGACCACCACCCGGGCTGTCACCCATCAGTTCGAAACCCTGCTCGAACCCGGTGGCTTGCTGGTGCAGTTCACCTACGACCTGCGCGGCACCCCCGCCCGTCTGTTGCCTGGCTTCCGGCGGTTGTCCAGCAAGATCACCTGGAGCAACCTGCCGCCGGCGCGGGTGGAAGTGTTCGAGCGAGTCTGATCAGCGGGAACCGCGTTCCCGTTCCCGCGCCTGTTCGGCCTGAATCGCGGTCAGGGCGACGGTGAATACGATGTCTTCCACCAGCGCCCCGCGCGACAGATCGTTTACCGGCTTGTTCAGACCTTGCAACATCGGGCCGATGCTGATCACCTCGGCGCTGCGTTGCACCGCCTTATAGGTGGTGTTCCCGGTGTTCAAATCCGGGAAAATGAACACCGTGGCCCGGCCCGCCACCCGGCTATCCGGGGCCTTGCTCTCCGCCACTTCCTTGATGGTCGCCGCATCGTACTGCAAGGGGCCGTCGATCAGCAGATCGGGGCGCCGCTCGCGAGCGAGGCGGGTGGCTTCCTTGACTTTTTCCACGTCGCTGCCGCTGCCGGAGGTGCCGGTGCTGTAGCTCAGCATCGCCACCCGCGGCGTGATCCCGAAGGCCTGGGCCGAATCGGCGCTCTGGATGGCGATGTCGGCCAGTTGATCGGCGCTGGGGTTGATGTTGATGGCGCAGTCGCCGTAGACCAGCACCTGTTCGGGCAGGCACATGAAGAAGATCGACGAGACCAACTGGACGCCGGGCGCGGTCTTGATCAGTTGCAGGGCCGGACGGATGGTGTTGGCGGTGGTATGCACCGCGCCGGACACCAGCCCGTCCACTTCGCCCAGTTGCAGCATCACGGTGCCCAATACCACCGGATCGTGCAATTGTTCCTCGGCCAGCCCCGCCGTCAGCCCCTTGTGCCCACGCAGTTCCACCATGGCGTCGATGTAGCGCCGGTCGATCTGGGTCGGGTCGATGATTTCGATATCCGCCGGGATGGCCATGCCGCGGCGGGCCGACAACCGGTGCATGCGCCCGGCATCGCCCATCAGTACGCAGCGGGCGATACCGCGCTGCTGGCAGATGATCGCCGCCTCGATGGTGCGCGGTTCGTTGCCCTCGGGCAGGATGATCCGCTTGTTGGCCCGGCGGGCGCGCTCCGCCAGCATGTGCTGGAACGCTGGCGGGCTCAACCGGCGTTCCACGATGGTGGTGAGCAGCGGTTCCTTCCAGTCCAGGCTGATGTGCGAGGCGACCGCTTCGGTGGCCCGCTTCATTCGGTCGCGGTCGTCGAGCGGAATTTCCAGGTTGATGTAGGGCAGGTACAGCACCGACTGCATGGTGGTATAGGAAATGGTGAGCACCGGCAGGCCGGTTTCGAGCGCCGGTCCGCACAGCTTCCAAATCCGCAGGTCGGGCTTGAGGCCGCCGGTCAGCAGGATGGCGGCGACTTGAGTGCCGCTCATCGTCGCCATGCAGACCGCCAGCAGCAGATCGTCGCGGTCGCCCGGAGTGATCACCATCGCCCCCGGCCGCAGATCCTGACAACTGTTGGCCAAGGTGCGGGCGCCCAACGCCACATGGGTGACGCGCCGGTCCAACTGGCCCTCGTTGAGCACTTGGGCGTCGATCATGTGCATGATGTCCCGCACCCGCGGCGCGATCAGCTCGCGATCCCAGGGAATGCAGCCGATCAGCTTGAAGGTCTCCGGCCAGTGCCGGGTACACTCGGCGCGGAGTTCTTTCTCGTGGCTGGGGTTGTAACCGTTTTCGGTGCGGCTGAAATCGAAGCGGATGTGCCCCGCCGGATCCACAGGCGCGTCCAGCAGGTTGAAGATACAGCCTAGCATCCGCTCGTGATGGATGCCGCCGTAGGCGCGGGCCACCACTTCCACGGCTTCAGCCACCTGCCGCGGCGTGTCGTGACCGGGCGCGGCGACGATGATGACCCTGGCGTCCAGGCTTTGCGCCATCTTGGCGTTGAGGTGGGTGCCATAAGGTTGTTCCTCGGTGTCCACCAGACCCTCGACCACGACGACGGCGGCATGCTGGGCGGCTTGCTCGTAACGGGCGATTACCTCTTCCAGCAGGATATTTTCCCGCCCGTGGCCCAGCATATTTTCGGCCTCGGCGACCGGGATCGGTTCGGGCGGAGTCAGGCTGGTGACGGTCCGCGCCAAGCGGGTCGAGCGCTCCGGACCGGTGTCGGTGGCGTGCGGCTGGCTGATCGGTTTGCAGAAGCCGACGGGGATGCCCTCGCGGTCGAGGGCATGCACCAGGCCGAGGGCAACGGTGGTCAGTCCGACCCGTTGCTCGGTGGGGACGACGAGAATGGCGGTAGTCATGGCCGTGCCCTTATTGAGTAACTATGTTGCAGTGCAGCGCAGAATACACCGGTTTGGCCATGATCGCCTAGCCGTTGGTCCGGATTCCGGGGAATTCATCCCCTATGGGAGTCGAGCAGGGGAGCGATGGACTGACGCATGCACACGGTTTCAAGCGCGGGGCATTCGACAGAAACCCCGGCGGAAACTATAGTTGCGCTAGGGTCATGCTCGCGGGCGGCGGCGTGGTGACGCTGGCCGAAAGCCCGCTGAAACATGGTCCATGTGCATCCGGTTTCGTCAGCCCTTCAACTACCTCATAAGGAAGCTGTCCATGTCCGTTCCCAGCGACCTGCCGGTCTGGCAAGAACTGAAAGCCCATCATGCCGCCATCGCCGACCTGCACCTGCGCGAGCTGTTCGCCGCCGATCCCGAGCGTTTCGACCGGTTCTCCCGGCGCTTTGGCGATCTGCTGGTGGATTTCTCCAAGCATCGCGTTACCGGGGAAACCCTCGGCCTGCTGATCGAACTGGCCCGCCAGGCCCAAGTACCGACCTGGATCGAGCGGACCTTCGGCGGTGAAATGGTCAACCACACCGAGCGCCGTTCGGTGCTGCACGTCGCGCTGCGCAATCGGAGCGACCGGCCGATTCAGGTCAACGGCGAAGACGTGATGCCGGGCGTGAACGCGGTGCTGGAACACATGCGCAAGTTCGCCGATCAGATCCGGCGCGGCAAGTGGCGCGGCCAGACTGGCAAGCGCATCCGCGACGTGGTCAATATCGGTATCGGCGGCTCCGATCTGGGGCCGAAGATGGTCTGCGAGGCGCTGGAACCCTACGGCGATCCTACCCTGCGAATGCATTTCGTCTCCAACGTGGACGGCGCGCATATCAGTCATGTGTTGGCGGAATGTGACCCGGAAAGCACGCTGTTCATCGTCGCCTCCAAAACCTTCACCACCCAGGAAACCATGACCAACGCGCACACCGCCCGGGCTTGGTTGATCAAGGAACTGGGCGACGAGGCGGCGGTGGCCAAGCATTTCGTCGCGGTGTCCACCAATGTCGAGGGCGTGCGCAAGTTCGGCATCGACCCGGCCAACATGTTCGAGTTCTGGGACTGGGTCGGCGGGCGCTACTCGCTGTGGTCGGCCATCGGCCTGCCCATCGTGGTCTATCTCGGCATGGAGCATTTCACCGAACTGCTGGAAGGCGCGCACGAAATGGACGAGCATTTCCGCACCACGCCGCTGGAGGAAAACCTGCCGGTGATTCTTGGGTTGCTGGGGGTCTGGTACATCGATTTCTTCGGCGCCGACAGCCAGGTGACGCTGGTCTACGACGACTATCTGCGCTCGTTGCCCGATTACTTGCAACAACTGGACATGGAGAGCAACGGCAAGTCGATTGATCGGGCCGGCCAGCCGACCACGGTCAACACCGGGCCGATTCTGTGGGGCGGGCTGGGCAACAACGGCCAGCACGCTTTCTACCAGTTATTGCACCAGGGCACGCACCTGGTGCCCGCGGATTTCCTCGCTCCGGCGCACAGCCCGAACCCCATCGGCGATCATCATCCGATTCTGCTGGCCAATTGCCTGGCCCAGGCCGCGGCGCTGATGGTCGGCAAGACCGAGGCCCAGGCCCGCGCCGAGTTGGAGAAACAGGGGCTGAGCGGTGAGGCGTTGGAGCAGTTGCTGCCCTACAAGGTCTTCCCCGGCAACCGGCCCAGTACCAGCCTGTTCTACCGTCGGCTGACCCCGAAAGTGCTGGGTTCATTGCTGGCGCTGTACGAGCACAAGGTGTTTACCCAAGGCGTGATCTGGAACATCAATTCCTTCGATCAATGGGGCGTGGAACTCGGCAAGCAACTGGCGAACGCTATCTTGCCGGAATTGAAGGGCGACCGACCCGCCAGTGGGCACGACGCCTCGACCATGGGTCTGATTCGCTTCTGCCGCGAGGCGGATTGACGGTGGACGGCTTGGTATACCGCAAGCGCGAATCACGGTCATTTGCCCGCAACAGAATCATGATAGGGGGATAAGCCGATGCTTGGAGAGAGCCACGATCTGTTTCATGAGTTTCCCGAGTACCGGGACCGCATCGCCGAACTGAAGGCCGCCGACCCCAGGTTCGCGCATCTGTACGACGAATACCATGCGGTCAATGACGAGGTGGAGCGCATCGAACTCCAGATCGAGACGCCTTCGGACCTGTATACCGAGACTCTGAAGAAACAGCGCCTGCACCTGAAGGACGAGATTTACGCCATCCTGCGCCGGACGCAAGCCCGGGAACGGACCTGAGGCCCAATCCGCCCTCGTTCCGATTCCACACGAGCGCCGGGCGTTGCCACAACCCCCGGCGCTTCTTTAATTAACTAACTAGCCTTGAATAGCCCCTGGTCCGCTGGGTACGCGCGGCATTTACCACAAGATAATCCCATGCAAAACCACGATCATCAGCCGGGGGCCGAAAGTTCCAGCCCCATTTACTATATCGGAGTCGGCGCCTCGGCCGGTGGCCTGGAAGCGCTGGAGTCGTTCTTCACTCCGATGCCGGCCGACAGCGGCATGGCCTTCGCACCGCCATGCCGGTCCGGCGCGCCGAGGAGGGTATGCTGGTCGAGGCGAACTCGGTTTATCTCATCCCGCCCAAGAAGAATCTTTCCATCTTCCACGGCAAGCTGCTGTTGAGCGAATCGGACCACTCGCGCGGGCTCAACCTCCCGATCGACGTCTTCCTGCGTTCGCTGGCCGACGATCAGGCGGACAAGGCGATCGGCATCATCCTGTCCGGCACCGGCAGCGATGGCGTGCGCGGTATCCGGGCGATCAAGGAAGCCGGCGGCATGGTGATGGTGCAGAGCGAGGAATCGGCCCGGTTCGACGGCATGCCGCGCGCGGCCATTTCCACCGGCCTGGCCGACTTTATCCTGGCTCCCGACGAGATGCCGCCGAAGC